>WNFD01001394.1_pt1 | contig 34289 bp, 24 predicted proteins | sample 5400491 | NCBI WGS metagenome assembly WNFD01 (sample SAMN13153343, study PRJNA577476) | soil metagenome | isolation source: 120 cm saprolite under Douglas fir tree site 2 hole 2 replicate 2 | place: USA:California | collected 2015-04-18 | reverse complement strand
ACCCTCGCATATCTCATTCGTTTCCACGGCCATGAGATTCTGGCGTTCGGCTCGATGAACTACATCGAGCGCGAAATGGCAGGTTTGCGGCCGGATGTCGTACTGGTCGGCGCTGGAGCCGCTCGGCGAGAAATCCACGACTACACTGGCCGCCTTATGCGCGCCCTCAATTTCCCATCTTTAGTGCTTCCCACGCACTGGGACAACTTCCTCGCTCCGTATGGGGCCTCTGAGCAGCCCGCTATCGACGCCTTGCAATCGTTTGTGCAGGAGGTCACAGTCGCTTCACCAAAGACACAGGTGATTGTACCAAAGCATTTTGAGCCGATCACCCTAGACGCGGTAAAGTGAATCCGCACAGGTATCTCGCCACTTGGGGTGCGCCGCGGGGCGGCACGCTACGAAGAGGGTAGATCCAGATCCTCACGGTTCGCTAGCGCTCTCTGAGTGAGGAGTCGTCGTGTTCCACGACCAGCGGGAGGCGCGCGGGTGCCAGAGACCGCGGACTAGCGATCCGCAGCGTGGAGCTGAGCCCCGCGGCTATTGGCCTTTCTGGGCGTTTTGCCGTGATGTTTGCCAGAGCCGCAGGCCCAGACCCTCTGGCTGCGCTCGTTTGCGAGTGCATGGTGTCCCAGGGGCTCCGCGCGCTTCCCGTTTGACAACGTACGGCTCCCACCGATAGCATTGCCCGCATGCCGATTCCCACCGAGCCGATTGGCAGCATTCCTAGACCCCCCGAACTCGTCGCAGGCATGGGGCAGCTCGCCGCTGGCCGGATCTCGGAAGACGCGGCGCAATCCCTATTTGAGCGCGCCGTTCGCGACACGATTCAACGCTTCGAGGCCACCGGGTCTCCCGTGATCAGCGACGGAGAGCAATCCAAACCGAGCTTTGTCAGCTATCCCATCCACGGGCTCGCGACCTTGAAGCCCGATGGCGTGACGATCCCGTTCGCTGACGGTCATGTCCGCCAGTTACCGCGGCTCACGGCCGGCCCCTTTCGATACCGGACCTACGCCGAGACCTACCTAGCGGAGGCAAGGCGGCACGCCCGGGTTCCGGTGAAACAGGCGGTCATCTCCGCCTCGGCGCTGAGCTTGCTCTATCCTCAGGATGGCATCCCCGGCTACTCGCGAGCCGCGTTCCTCGACGATCTCGTGGGCGAAGCCGAGCGCGACATCCGAGGGTGCCTGACAAAGGGTGCGCACGTCGTGCAGATCGACTTCACCGAGGGCCGGCTGGCGGTGAAGCTCGACTCCACGAACCAGTTGCTCAGGAGCTTCGTCGCCCTCAACAACCGCGTGTTGGAGCGGTTCACGCCGGCGGAGCGGCAGCGGATTGGCGTCCACACGTGCCCTGGCGGCGACCAAGACTCCACGCACAGCGCGGATGTGGACTATGGGCAGCTCTTGCCCAGTCTGTTCGAGCTCAAGGTCGGGAACTTCTACATCCAGCTCGCAAGCGAGAAGGACCGCCGCCGCGTGCTCGGTATCATCAAGCAGAACGCGAAGCCCGACCAGAAAATCTTCGTCGGCGTGATCGACCCGATCAATCCGAAAATCGAGACGCCAGACGAAGTACGCGATCGCGTCCTTGAGGCCGCCGCATTCATCCCCCTCGCGCAGCTCGGGACCACGGACGACTGCGGATTCGCTCCGTTCGGCGACGACACGTCCACTGGTCGCGACACGGCGTTTGCGAAGATCAACGCGCGCGTGACCGGCACGAAGCTCGCTGCCCAGAAGCTCAAGGTCTGATCGTAGCGGATGGGAGCAGCGCGAGGGCTCGCGACGTCACGCGAGCCCGAAGCGCTCCATGCGAGTGTAGAGCTTGCTCCGGCTCAGGCCGAGCAGCTTGGCCGCTTTCGAGGGTCGCGCGGGCCGTCCGCGTGAGCCGTTGGCTATGGCGCCAAGCGGTGCAAGTGGACGGGACCCTCTCCGTCTCTCGATGCCAGGCTCGCTCTATCGGCGCTGGTCGGCAAGCAGCGGCACGAGCGAGATGACGCCAGGAACGAGCATGGGGCTCGCGATGATCAGCAGCAGCACGAGCGCCATGGGCCAAGCATGCCGTCCGCGCGTCTTCACGGCGTACCACGGAATGACGACGGGCCACGCAATCATGACAAATAATCCGAGATCATGCACCAGCGCGATGTTGCGCGCCCGGGCGTCGGTTCGGATCCAGCTCGCAGCCGCTACCATCGGCGCGAGCGCCGTGCCAAACTTGACGAGCGGGTTCGATGGCAGAGGTGGGAGCGCGTACAGCGCCGCAATGACCGCGCAGACACCGCCGGTTACGAGCAACGGTCGGAGCGACGCGGTTCCGAAACCGGGAGCGGCATCCATGTGCTGGGCACCGGGCGTATGGACTCGTCCCCAAACCGTCACCGGATGCCGCCGGACGGTAGCCCGATGCTGGCCCGGATCCTGGGGATCATTCATTGGGGCGTCGACCGCTGGCGTCAGGAAGATGACCGCCAAGGCCCGGCTCAGCGACCCCGTCCCCCACGAGGTCCGGCTCACAGGGGAAACACGCGCCCTCGGCCCTGCGTAGAGGAGGTCGCCTGGGAGAGTTCCTACCGGAGGTGCTGCAGGCAGTCTTCAGCCCTGCCCTCCGCTCCTTCTCGACGGGAGATCCCTGAAAGGAAGGGTCATGAACCAGCGTGTTGCTGCACTCTCGCTCGTAGCCGCGCTTCGCCTCTTCACCGTGCCCGGCGGTGCTGCTCAAGGGAGAGTCATCGAGCCTGATCTCTCTCGGCTCGCCCAAGGCAAGGGCCTGCAGGTCTTCAACCGCAGCGTGAGTACCCTCAGTGACGGCGCGAGGAAGGGGCTCCGACTGAGCGAGCAGCCTGGCGACGGCGTCGCGTATCTCGAGGGGGTCGAGTTCGCCAGTGGCACGATCGAGTTTGACGTCCGCGGCAAGGACGTCCAGCAGCAGAGCTTCGTCGGGATCGCCTTCCACGGGGTCGATGGAACCACCTTCGACGCGATCTATTTCCGTCCGTTCAACTTCCGGACCGAGGACCTGGCCCGACGGGTCCGCGCGGTCCAGTACATCTCTCGCCCCATCTACGACTGGCAGAAGTTGCGCGCCGAGCATCCGGGGATGTACGAGCAGCCGGTCAATCCCGCGCCCGATCCGAACGGCTGGTTCCACGCGCGTGTGGTCGTCGCGGGGTCGAAGGTGAGCGTGTTCGTGGGTGATGCGACCGAGCCTAGCCTCGTGGTGAACCCATTGAGCGAGCGCACGAAGGGACTGGTCGGTCTGTGGGTAGGGAACAACTCGGCTGGTGATTTCGCCAACCTGAGCATCCGGCGAGAGTAGCAGCGATTGACGTGCGGCTCGCGAGCGCCGGTCCCGCGGGCGCACGAGAAGCGTTGAGTACGTTTAGTCAGCATGATGAGTAACCCAAGGCTACGGCCTGCAGAGACGCTCGGCGGTTTTCGCCGTGCCACTGGAGGGATCGGTCACCACGCCAAAGCTCGGGGCGAGCGGTGAGGTCGATGATCGCCCAGAGGTCCAGCAGCTTTTCGCTAACCTCCGGGCGTCGCTTCCCCAGTTGGAAAAGCTGCTTCGTGACTGCCAGGGCCACTGGGGCTACGAGGATGGCATCTATCGGTTCTATCACAACAGCTTCAAGGTCTACGCGTTGCAACAGACGACGTCGGCAATTGTGGCCGCCCTCCAATCGCTTGCGCCTCACCGGGAACTGAACGAAGCGTTCGCGGCCATCGTGCGGGATGGCACCGGGAAGACGTTCGAGCCCGAGCACAACCAGCGATGGCTCGAGGTCACGAGGCCCATCGTTGAAGCGTTCTTCCACGCGAGCTACTTCCTCGAAATGGCCGTCCGCTATGGGACGCAGCTGACGCAGCCGCCGCGGCAGCTGCCAAGCGGCTGGGCGGCGTTCCTCTACCTGTACAACCTGAGATAGCCCGGATCACGGCCGGCGCGCAGGGGTCCCGCGTACGGCGCGATCGTCGCTGCTTAGGGCACACAGTCGCTTGCTGAACGGCGCCCATCCTGACGTGAGGCGCCGTGAGGCGCAGAGCGTGTGTTGTCGCTGATCTAGGTTCAGGAGGACGAGGAATGGAAGGCCTGGAGATCCCTCGCCGACCGCAAGCCGCTCGTGAGCCGGCGCGCCGGGTGCCTAAGGGCTGAGGGGGTGGTAGTTCACGTCGAGCACGGCGAGTCGCTCGAGATGCGGCGCCAGGCGCCGGAGGAAGTCGGCATAGTCTTTCTGCTCACGCGGCGTCCACAGGACTTCGGCGAGGGCGCACGCCCGTGGGAACGCCATGTACTCGGCTCGCTTCGCGTCCGGGATGTATTCGCTCCACAGCTGGCCTTGGGCGCCCAGCACGTGCCGTGCTTCCTCAGGGGTCAGGGCTGCCGGGATGGGCTCGTACGCGTACACCGTGTCGAGCGGTAGGAAGCCCCCGATCGCGAGCGGCTCGGCGGCGGTGTCGGCGGACTGGTAGTGGTCGAAGTAAGTGTGCGATCCCGGGGCCATGACGACGTCGTGCCCCGCTCGCGCCGCGACGATCCCACCCTCAATGCCGCGCCAGGACATCACCACCGCGTTGGGGGCGAGGCCGCCTTCGAGAATCTCGTCCCAGCCGACGAGCGTGCGACCGTGGGCCGTAAGGAACGCATCCATCTGGCGCGTGAAGTAGCTCTGCAGCTCGTCCTCGTCCTTGAGGCCGAGCTCCTTGATGCGCGCCTGCGCGAGCGGACTGACCTTCCATTGCGCCTTCGGGGCCTCATCGCCGCCGATATGGATCCAGCGCCCGGGGAACAGGGCCATCACCTCGGTGAGCACGTTTTGCTCGAACCGGATCGTTGCGTCGCTGGGATTGACGATGTTTTCATCCACGCCCCACGCCGTCCACACCGGCACGGTGTCGCGCGTGTTGCCGAGTTCGGGATAAGCGGCGATAGAAGCCGCCGTGCGGCTGGCCGTCGAAGCGCCATTTGGTCGAGTCGCGGTCGGGCCGTCCGACGATCGTCTGGCGGCGCCACGCGCCCACCTGTGTGAGGCGCGGGTACTGCCGAATGGCGATCCGCCAGCCCTGGTCTTCGGTCAGGTGCCAGTGGAAGCGGTTGAACTTATGGAGCGCGAGGAGGTCGACGAACTTCTTTACGAATTCCTTCGGCATGAAGTGGCGCGCGGCGTCCAGGTGCATGCCGCGCCACCCGAATCGCGGATAGTCCTCGATCGAGACGGCGGGAATCGTCCACGCGGCCGCCGGCACCTGGGCCTGGCGGAAAATGGCCGCCGGCAGGAGTTGGCGCACGGTCTGGATCGCGTAGAACGCGCCCGCCGGCCGGGCGGCGCGGATGGCGACGCCCGACGGACCCGCCTCCAGCCGATATCCTTCGGCGCCCAGGGCCGTGAGCGTCGAATCGAGGCGGATTGAGATGGCGGGCGCACCCGCGGGAGTTGTGGACCGCACGGCGAGCCGGAACCCCGTGGCGGGGAAGAGATAGTCGGCGAGCATGGCGCCGAGCGCCCGGCTCGCCGCGTCCGTCGTGATTACGGTCGCGCCGGTGAGCGTGAATCTCCCGGGCTTGAGTGTCAGGCGCACGGGACGGGGGACGAGAGTAGGGGGCCCTCCTGCGGCTTGGGCCGAGGCGCCGGTCCGGAGGGCGAGCCCGAGTATCAAGGCGAGGCAACAACTCGATGGCAATCGGATCATGTCGCGCTCAGTGGTCGGATAGGTCGCGCAGAAGGACGCGCTACGTCATATAACTTGGCGCGTCCTAACTCACCGCGCTATGGCGAGCCGTGCGGGTCTCAGTCGCCTCGTCGCGAAGCGGCTGGTCTTCATGGCAAATTGGTCCTAGAACGTTGTCTCGACGCGGACGTGTGTCTTCGAGGGGGAATGAGGAGCCATTTGAGCAGCGACAGGAGGCGGTCCGACTATGCGAGGCGGGCCAGCGCTGTCGCGAGAGCTGCGCGGAGCTCCGGTACAGCGACTGTGGCGGTTGCCCAAACAACGTCCCGATCTGTCGCCCAGTAGTGGTGCGCCACCCGATCGCGCATGCGGGCGATAGGCGACCACTCTACTTCGGGCAGGGCCGATTCAACAGATGGATCGGCGGCGAGCGCCGCCTTCGCAGCCTCGCCCAGCACGACGATTTGATAGAGGATGGCGTCGCGGAGCGTCGGGTCGCTTCGAACGCCTCGCGGCCACGCGTCGTGTAGGCGATGATCGTGTCGGCGGCCTCCCGCATATGGTGCAATCGGGCGATAGCGGCCGCGGTGCCCTTAGACACTAATGGCTTCGCGGAGTGCGGCTGACCGCAGAGGCTCCCGGAGGCCGGCCTCCGTCACGACGTCGACGTGGCGCCCGAGCAAGTTCTCGAGGCGCACCTCGAGCCGCGCGAGGTCGAGCAATGTCCGCCCCGGTTCCAGCCGAACCAAGAGATCGACATCACTGTCGCGCGCCTCCTCGCCTCGCGCTACCGACCCGAAAATACGCACGTCCCGCGCTCCGCTGGCGGCCGCGGCGGCCCGGATGGCGTCTCGGAGCTCGTTGAGTCGATCGCGAATGCCCATGGTTCCAGTAAGGTACAATCATCCGGCGTCCTTCGTCGAGGCAATCCAGGCCCAGACGAGGCTCTGCCACTCGGCGGCGTCCGACCGCCCCAACCCAAGTCGATGCCTGCACGCCATCGCGCCGAGGTCTGCCGCGGGAATGCCGGCCCGCAAACGCCGCGCGCGTGGCGCAGCGCGCGAGGCGCGTTCGGGCGTCTCGACCTAGGCCGGCGCGCCGCGCCTACGTTGCTTGTGTCGTCCGTCCTGTGGGTGATATGGTTCCCGGCGTGACGTCCCTCCCCGTGCGCCGGCTCGCCCTCGGTGTCGTGTTCCTCGGCGCCATTCTCCTGGTCGTCGCGCTGGACCGTGGGCGGCCGGCTGAGCTCAGCGGCGCCGCGGCGCCCGGGTTCTCGCTCACGAACGTGGCGCGCGAGGTGGGGATCGACTTCGTGCATCACGCGCCGCGACTCGATCCCAGGATCGACAACATCGCCCCGCTCGTGGCGGCCTACGGTGCATCGGTGTCCGTCAGCGACGTCAACAACGACGGGTGGCCCGACCTCTACTTCACGAACAGCCGCTTCGGGTTCCCGAACGCGCTCTACGTGAACCGGGGCGACGGGACGTTCGTCGACGTGGCGCAAAGCGCGGGCGTCGCGGACCTGAATCGGCCCGGCGAGGGCGTATCGATGGGCGCCGTGTGGGGCGACTACGACAACGACGGGCTCGAGGACCTGCTCGTCTACAAATGGGGCTACCTCCAGCTGTTCAAAAACATGGGCAACCTCCACTTCAAGGACGTCACCGAAGAGGCCGGCCTGCACCACTGGATGAACAGCAACGGCGCCGTCTGGTTCGACTACGACCGGGATGGGTTGCTCGATCTCTACGTGACCAGCTACTTCCGTTCCGACATCGATTTCTGGCACTTGAAGACGACTCGCATCATGGAGAACAGCTTCGAGTTCGCCGCCAACGGGGGCGGGCACCGCCTGTTCCATAACCTCGGGAATGGCCGGTTCGAAGACGTCACCGAGAAGATGGGTGTGGGCAGCACGCGCTGGACCTTCGCCGTCGCCGCCGGTGACTTCAACGGCGACGGCTGGCCCGACCTGTTCCTCGCGAACGACTACGGGCCGGCGGAGCTGTTCGTCAACGATTCCGGCAAGCGATTCGTGTTGACCCGGGTCGGCCTCGAGAGTGACTCGAAGAGCGGCATGTCCGCCACGCTGGGCGACGCGCTGAACCGTGGGCGGCTGGACGCGTTCGTGAGCAACATTTCCGAGCGCGGCTATCTGTTCCAGGGCAACAACCTGTGGCTCAACTTCCTCCCCGAGTTGGGCCACTTCGAGCAGGGCGCCACGGGTGTCCTGGCCGACGCCGGTTGGGCCTGGGGAGCGCAATTCGGCGATCTCGCCAACGACGGACGCAACGAGCTCTTCATCACGAACGGGTACGTCTCGGCGGATCGGGACCGGAGCTACTGGTACGCCATGTCGAAGGTCGCGGGCGCCAACGGCAATGTGTTCGAGGACGCGCGCAACTGGCCCGCCGTCGGCACGGCGAGCCTCTCGGGCTACGAGCGCAAGCGGGTGCTCGTGAACCGCGGCGTCGCGGGGTGGGTGGACGTCGCGGCCCAGGTGGGCGTCACCGACGAATCCGACGGCCGCGCCGTGGCGTTGGTGGACCTTTTCAACCGTGGCGTCTTGGACGTCGTGGTCGCGAACCAGAACCAGCCGGCGCTGGTCTACAAGAACACCGTCGCGCCGGGCAATCACTGGATCGCCTTCCGGCTCGTGGGGACCGCGAGCAACCGCAGCGCCATCGGCGCAGAGGTGACGCTCGAGGCGGGCGGCGCACGCCAGTTGAAGGTCGTGGACGGCGGCATGGGGTTCGCGAGCCAGAACGACCGGCGGCTGCACTTCGGCCTGGGCAAGGCGGCGCGCGTCGACCGGATCGTGATCCGCTGGCCCTCGGGCGCCCGCCAGGTCGTCGAACATCCCGCCGTGGACCGCGTGAACGTCATCACCGAGCCGCCTCGCCCGGGCCCGAGGCCGTGACCGCGGCGGCGCCGCGCGACCGGAGCGGGACGCTCTGGGCCCGGCTGGGCGAGATCGATCCCCGCTACCTCATCTCGTTCCTCATCACGCTCATTCTCGTGGTGGGTGAAGCGCGCTACGGCATCCTGGGCGGCTACGACCGTCTCGCCATCGCGCTCGGCGTGTGCGTGGTGACCGAGCTCGCCCTGGCGCGCCTGGCCGGGGGTCGCGGCGCAGGGCTGCAGAGCGCGTACATCACCGGTATCAGTCTCGCGCTCCTCTTGAAGCCGCGGGCCGGCCTGCTCTGGCCGTTTGCCCTGGGCGCCTTCCTGGCCATCGCGTCCAAGTACGTGCTCCGGTATCGCGGGCAACACCTCTGGAACCCGAGCAATTTCGCGATCAGCCTGCTCCTCCTCATCGCGCCGGGGAGCGTGGCGATCTTGAGCCACCAGTGGGGCAATCACCTTGCCACCAACGCGGTGATCTGGGCCTTCGGGCTCGTGATCGCCGCCCGGGTGGGGGTCCTTCACGTAACCCTGACGTACGTCGTCTGCTACGTGCTCCTGGCCGCGGCGCGCAGTCTCGTCGTGGGCACCCCGCCGCTCGCTGAGCTCGCGCCGATCACCGGCCCGATGTACCAGCTCTTCATCTTCTTCATGATCACGGACCCCCGGACGACCGTCGGCTCGAGGCGGGGGCGGATCGTCGTGGCTGCGCTGGTCGCGGTCGTGGAGGCCGCGATCCGGGTGGCGGCCGATGATCACGTGGGCGCGCTCAGTCTGCTCTATCCCGCGCCGCCGATCTTCGCGCTCGCGGTCGTGGGCCCGATCGCGAAGGCCCTGGACCTCTACCGCCGTCGGCCGGCCGGCGGCGCGGCAGGCTAAGGGCTGCTCTGGGCCGCCGGCTCGGGGAGCGCGCGTAACCGGACTCGCGTCCGCGCGGCCCTCGCCCGGGGTGGGACGGCGGGCCGGCCGGGACGTCGCCCGTCGGACAGCGCCCGATTCCCGGTCCTTGACAACTTCCGGTTTACGCTTCCTCTTTGCCTTCGAGAGTTTTGCTGGTTGTTGTCGGTAACGTTGCCTTCGGCCGTCGGGGGCTCGCTGTGCGACTACTGTGTCTCAGCAGGGACTTCGTTTATCTCAGCGCGCCGCTCGCTGTCCGCGGTCAGTTCGCCGCCGGGGCACGTGCGCGCACTTCCACTCCCATTTACCCGATCATCCGCGGCAACGATGCGGGTACGAGTCGCGTGAACGGGAGCAGAGCGCTTTGAACGACATGAACACCGACCAAGCGCTCGCCGAGAAGAGCAATAATCGGCAGGGCCAGTTGAACGCGCGCGCGGCGACGAACGTCGCCGGAGCCCGCAATGCCCGCACCGTACGGCTCCGGACATATGGCGAGCTAATCTCCGCGCTGTTCTCCAAGCTGATCTCCCAGCTGATCTCCACTGTTTGCAGGCCATGCGAAGACCCGCAGGATGAGGGCGCCACCATGAACGACATGCTGCAGGGTAAGCGTTGGTTCCGGAGCGGTCATCTTCACGTCCTTCGGGCCGTGGGGGTGGGGTTGCTCTTCGTCGCGGCGTTGTGCCGACCGGCTGTTGGACAGGAGGCCCAGCAGATCGAGGTGTCCGGCACGGTCACCAATACCCGGGGCGTGCCGCTGCCGAACGTCACGGTCCAAGTACGCGGGTCCGAAAGCCGGACCACGACCGATGCGAAGGGGAAGTATGCGTTCACCGCTCCCGCCAATGGAGCGTTGACGTTCAATCTCATCGGGCATCGCGGACGCGGGCAACCGATTAGCGGCAAGAGCACCATCGATGTCACGATGGAGGATGCCATCTCCACGCTGCCGGACGTGGTCGTGACCGGCTACACCGAACAGCGGCGGGCCGACATCACCGGGGCCGTTTCCACGGTCGACGTGTCCAGCCTTGAGCGCCAAACCTCGGCCAGCGTGCTGCAGCGGCTCGATGGTCGCGTGGCCGGTGTCACGGTCGATGCCAGCGGGTCACCGGGTTCGCGCACGACGGTCCGGGTCCGCGGCATTAGCTCGTTCGAGAACAACGATCCGCTCTACATCGTAGACGGCACGCCGATTCAGGACTCCCGTGAGTATATGAACTTCCTGAATCCCGAGGATATCGCGGAAGTCCAGGTGCTGAAGGATGCATCGGCGGCCTCGATTTACGGCTCGCGGGCCAGCAATGGCGTTATCATTATCGAGACCAAGAAAGGCCGGCCCGGAGCGCGCCACATCACGCTTGACCTTCGATCGGGCTTCGCCACTCCGGTGCGCGGCTATGACGACATGCTGATTCAAGACGCGCTCCAGTACTATCAGGTCGTCAAGCGCAGCTACCTAGATCCCGGACCGGGAGGTATGGCGAAGTTGATCGACCCTGCGGGTTTCCCGGCGAACCTTTACGGGACCGATCCCAATAATCCCTCGCTGCCGGCCTACCTCTACCCGGCGTGCCGAAACCCGTGCACGACGGTGGATCCGGCGACCTATGGCTATCCCAACAATCTGATCATGCCCGCCAGCGCTGGCACGAACTGGTGGAAGGCCGTCTTCCCCAGTGCCGCCAATTATACGGACGCCAACCTGGGGATCGCGGGCGGCGGCGAGGACCACGTGTACAACGCGTCGTTCAACTACGTGCGTCAGGACGGCACGGCGGTGTATAACCAGCTGCAACGGGGGACCATCCGGCTCAACACGACGTACACGGCTGGCCGATTTGTCGTGGGCGAGAATGTCACCGTCGCGCGCGAGCAACATTATGGCGGCCTGGCGGACGACCCGGGCACCTATGCCGAAGACGGGATCCTCGGCAAGAATATCATGATGGCGCCGATTGTCCCTGTGTACGACATCGGGAACAAGTTCTTCGGGGGCCCGTATTTCGCGAACGTTGGGAAGGGCGGCTTCTCGAATCAGAGCAATCCGGTCGCCTACGCCTTCTGGCGCAAGGACGATCGCTCGGTGAACGATCGACTGTTCGGCAACGCGTTTGGCGGTCTCGACGTGATGAGAAACCTCTCGTTCAAGACGCGGTTCGGGTTCAGCCTCGGCTCTAGCACGTTCCTCGGCTATACCCCGACCACCCCAGAGAACGCGGAGCCGTTGACGAGCAATTCGATCACGGAAAACGACTTCTCCGGCACGGAATGGACCTGGACCAACACGCTGAGCTATGCGCGCACGTTTGGGCAACACAGCCTGACCGTCTTGGCCGGACACGAAGTGCACGAGAGGAAGACGCGGTTTCTCACCGCCAGCATCAACAATCTCATCAGCCTGTCCCCGGACACGAGATATATCCAGGATGCCCTGGGCGCCGCGGCGACCAAGAACGTCACGAGCTCCGGCGAGCTCAACCGGCTGTTGTCCTTCTTTGGCAAGGCCGACTACAACTTCGCTGAGAAATACTACGCAAGCGTGACGCTCCGCCGCGACGGAACCTCCAACTTTGGGTCGGCCAATCAGTGGGGCACGTTCCCGGCCTTCAACGTCGGGTGGCGGCTCTCGCACGAGCCGTTCCTTTCGACGAGCACATTCTTTTCTAACGTCATGCTGCGGTTCGGGTGGGGCAAGACCGGCAACCAGTTCATCCCGCCCGGACGCATCGTGAGCCAGTTTGGCGGCAGCCTGGGTGACACGTTCTACGACATTGGGGGATCCGGCTCGGCGGTCCAGCCGGGCTTCAAGCAGACCCTCCGGGGGAACCCGGATTTGAAGTGGGAAGAGAACAAATCCTGGAACGTCGGGGCCGATATCTCGGCATTCCAGGGCAAGGGCAACGTGGCCGTCGACTATTACGAGCGGACGACGAGTAACTTGCTGTTTGACCCTCCCAACCCGGGGACGGGTGGCTCGGCCGGTCCCGCGATCAAGAACGTCGGGTCGATGCGGAACGCGGGCATCGATTTCTCCATCAACTATCAAGGCACGCTGGGCGAGCAGACGCTTTTCAGCGTCACCTTCAATGGCAGTCACTACATCAACCGGATCCTCAGTACCGATGGAGAACACCAGTTCTTCTACGGCCCGATCTCCACGCGGTATGGGAACCAGGTCATCAACCAGGTGGGGTATGCGATCGGTTCGTTCTATGGGCTGGTCGCGGATGGCTATTTCACCAGTGCAGCAGACGCCGCCGCCCACACGCCAGACGTGAGCGGGAACTGTGCGACGCCCCCGTGTCAGGATGGCGCGGCAATGGGCCGGATCAAGTTCAAGGATGTGAACGGCGACGGCAAGATCACATTGGACGACCGCACGGTCATCGGCAGCCCGCATCCCGATTTCACGGCCGGATTGGACTTGACGGTGCGGCGCGGCGCGTGGGACCTGAGCGCCACGGTCTTCGGCACGTTTGGCAACAAGATCTTCGACGTGCAGAAGGAATGGTATGTGTTCCGGAATTTCAACACCAACGTCCGCAAGGATCTCTTGACCGATTCCTGGACGCCGACGAACCTGAATGCCAAGTATCCGATTCTCGACATCGCTGACAATTTCAGTCACGCGATCAGCAGTTTCTACGTCGAAAATGGGTCGTACGTCCGGCTGCGGAATCTCCAGGTCGGCTGGACCGTGCCGCCGGGATTAATCGCGTGGCTCCCGTCCGGGCGTATCTACCTGCAGGCGGAAAACCTATTCACCATTACGGGGTACCCGGGTCTCGATCCGGCGCTGCCGGCGGCGAACGTCTTCGGACCGGCCGGCGATCTCCGGGATCAGTACGCCGGCATCGACAGGGGTACGTATCCCAGTAACAGGACGTTTACCCTTGGCATCAACACGACGTTCTAGCGAATCGTCTTATTCAAGGAAGGGAAGACGATGACCACGCCATTGCGGTACCGACTGCTCCAGGGGACGGCCCTCATCCTGTTCCTGGCCGGGGTGGCCTACAGTTGCAAGGACTTTTTGAGCACCCCCTCCCAAGGGACGCTCGACGCCACCGCGCTGCAGAACAAGTCTGGTGTCGAAGCCACGCTCATCGCGGCATACCGCGCGTTGGACTGCACGACCACGACCAACGCCAACTGGGGATGCGCCGCGAGCAACTGGGTATGGAGCAGTGTCACGAGCGACGATGCGTACAAAGGATCCAACGCCACCGACCAACCGCCGATCAATGACATCGAGGAGTACGTGTGGTCGACGGGTGACGCCGAATCCTATTTGAATGTCAAGTGGCGGCAGGTGTACGAAGGCGTGGTCCGCGCCAATGCGACGTTGAACCTGCTCAAGCAGGTGCAGGCGGCGAAGCCGTTGGAAATCCCCGCGGCGGACGCCAGTAGCATCAAGGGCGAAGCGCTCTTCTTGCGGGCGCACTACCATTTCGAAGCGTGGCGGATGTGGGGCAACATTCCCTACTACTACGAGACGGATAATGATTTCCGGAAGCCGAACCTAACGATCGCGAATGCGGCAACCGCCATCTCGCAGGATCTCGATTCCGCCATCGCGTACCTGCCCGCGACGCCCCGGAACGGACAGAAGGGCCGCGTGACGGCGTGGACGGCCAGGGCGTACAAGGGCCGGCTGCAGGTCTACACCGGCAACTATGCCGCCGCGTTGGTCACGTTGAAGGCCGTCCAGGCGAGCGGGGTTTATTCGCTGCAACCAGACTTTCATCAGGTTTGGACGGGCGTGAAGTCGTATTACGATGGCCCGGAAACCATCTTGGCGTATCAGGCCTCCGTGAATGACGGCGAGCCGGGTGGCAACAACGGGAACTATGGCGAACGGCTCAATTTCCCGTATGGGGCCGGATTCTGCTGCGGGTTTCACCAGCCGTCGCAGAACCTCGTCAATTTCTTCCAGGTGGACGCCGCCGGCCTTCCCCTCGCTTTGACGGCGGCGACCTGGAACGCCAGCAACGCGAAGTTCTCTGCGAACACCACGGTTCCCGTGGATCCGCGATTGGACTGGACGGTGGGGAGGGATGGCGTCCCCTACAAGGACTGGGGCAAGCACGATTCGACGTTTGTCCGCGACGTAGGCAACGGGGGTCCCTACAGCCCGAAGAAGAACGTCCAGGAAAAGTCGAGTGGCGCCACGAGTCTGGTCGGGTGGTTGCCGGCGCAGTTGAATTCGGTGCACATCCACATCTACCGCTATGCCGACCTGCTCTTGCTCTTAGCCGAGGCGGAGATCGAAGCCGGCACGATCGACAACGCCAGAATCCTGGTCAATCAGGTCCGGGCCCGGGCGGGCCAGGTGGCCCAGGGGCCAGGGACCGGTGCCGCCGACATCGCCGTGCCCCTGGTCGTCGCTAGCGCTACCCTAGATACCTTGGTCGAACCCTGGGCATACTACAAGATCGGACTGTACACGACACCGTGGGCAAGTCAGGCCGCTGCCCGAGGGTACGTGCAGTATGAGCGACGGCTGGAACTCGCGATGGAAGGCCAGCGGCTGTTTGACCTGAGACGCTGGGCCTGGACGGGGCCGGGCGGCACGCTCGCCGATTCGGTCATCCCGGCGTACGTGCTCGTAGAGAAAACCCGGCGCTCGTTCCTGTCGGCGGCGCTGTGGCAGAATCGGCATCGTCTGTATCCGATCCCGAACATCCAGATCCAGCTGAGTAAGGTTGGATCGACCACGCCGTTGCAGCAAAATCCCGGGTGGTAGCCCGCGGCGCGTAGGGGCGCCGGGCGCGTAGGGGCGCCGGGCGCCTAGGGGCGCCGGATCGTAAATGCCTGCAGGGAATCGCCGTGATTCGCAACGAGCACGGCATTTCCTGCAGGCGTTTTGATGAGCGCTAGACCCGTGACGTCTCGGGGCGCGAGGAGGCCGCTTTCCGCGGCCGGAACCGGCGTGAAGTGGCCATGGCCGTCGCCTTTCAGCCAGAGACCGTTCCCCGCGTCCGCGCGCGCCGTGTTCGGCTCGGCCTGATACAGGTTCCCTGCCACGATGAGATCGAGGTTGCCGTCGCCGTCCACGTCGTGAGCGAGGATCGCCCGGATCGGTGAGACCTGCGCCAGGGCGGGCAACGGGGATGCGGTGAAGGTCCCATTCCCGTTGTTCTGCAGATAAACACTGGCAAAGGTGTCTGCCTGATAATGCAGCGCTTGCTGCAACTGGGAGGCGCCGAACATTTGCGGGATCGGCGCGTCGGCAAACGCGCCATAGCTCGGGAAGCGTAATGGCAGGGGATAGATCGCCGGGGCCAAGCGCGCTAACCCAAAGAATGGATATTCCTTCCCGGCGACCGCTTGCGTGAAGACGACATCCGTCGTCCGGTTCCCGGTGAAATCGGCCGCGTAGACCCCGAACTTGCTCGCCTGCGATGTGGTGTAGGTGGAATTCAAGCCCAGATTACCCGCGACCAGATCGGGATGGCCATCGTGGTTGAAATCCCCGACCGCGAGACTGTACCACCAGCCCCGCAACGGCGGCAGGCCGACGGACGTCGTCACATTGCGCAGTCTGCCGCCTTCGTTCTTGTAGAACTGGAGCGGCATCCATTCCCCCGCCGTCACCAGGTCCAAGCGTCCGTCGCCGTCAAAATCGACCCAGACGGCGGCGGTGATCATGCCGCCCGGTCGCGCGAGCTCCGGGGCCGCTTCCTCGGTGATGTCGGTGAACTTGCCGCCGTCGTTGCGCAACAAGTAACTGCGGGTCGGAGTGGGATACTGTCCAGGCATCAACCGGCCACCGACGAACAAATCCAATCGGCCGTGGCCCGTAAAATCCCCGGCCACCACAACGCCTTTGCTCGTCAGCATTTCCGGCAACGCTTGGCTATCCCTGACGAAGCGGCCGCCGCCTTTGTTGATGTACAGACGGTCCTGCAACCAGCGCGACCCCTCTGGGCGGTGATAGCTGCCGCTCGCCACATACAGGTCCGGCAGGCCGTCGTTGTTGGCGTCGAGGAATAAGGCACCCCAGTCGTCGTAATCCTTGTCGGCCGCCCAGGGTTGTCCGCGGGTCGATTCGACGAAGCTGCCGTCCTGTTGCTGCAGGAAGAGCTTGCCCGGGACCCCGGCGGCGCCGCCGATGAAGACATCATCCAGGCCGTCGCCGTTCACGTCCGCCACGGCGATGGGCGGGCCTTGGCTCGACAGCATATACGGCAAGAGCGGTTGGACGTCGTAATCGATGAGATTTCCGGCCTTATGCCGATACTTCGGGGCGCGCCGCGCATCCATGGGCTGGAACACGCGATCTCGCGTTGCGGCTCGTGGAGCGGGGAGGTGCTTTCCCGTCGCGTCAGCCTGTTTCACGAAGACGAGGCGATCGCCGTCGAGACCGGTCAGGACCTGATACCGGCCGTCGGGCCAGATCAGCTCAAGGCTGTCCACGCGGTTCGCGCGACCGAGCCCGAAGTGCTCCCGGTCGTCCATGGTGGACATGTAGCCCCTGGTCGGAGAATGGTAGAGGTATTGCTTCTGTCCTCCAGCCGAGAGGATCATGGTCGCTCCGATCCCGCGTCGGTTGGGCGACATGCCCTGGAGCGTGATCTCTAGATAATGGCTCGAATCGTTCGGCGGCTTGACGTTCTTGTAGATCGAGGCAGTACCGTCGATGTTATTCACCACCAAGTCGAGCCGGCCGTCGTTCGTGAGATCGGCGTAGGCCGCGCCATATGAGAAGCCCGGTTGATCGATCCCCCAGGCGCGCGTCTTGTCGCTGAATGTGAGACCGCCTTCGTTCTTGAACACATGGTTCGGCACCCGGTACGCGCGGAGCGACTTCAGAAGCTCCCGTTCACGTTGCTTGGCGCGCTGCTGATCGCCAGCCCGGCGTGCGGCGAATACGGCCGTCTGGTAGTCAAAGTCGGTGACCGCCTTGGGATAACCACTGGTGATGAAGATGTCTTTGTAGCCATCATTGTCGAAATCAGCGAACAGGGTACTCCAGCTCCAGTCGGTGTAGGCAACACCTGCGAGGCGGGCAATCTCGCTGAAGCTGACCGCTCCGTCCCGCGTGGCTCCGTTGTTCAATTGCAACGCGTTGAGCGTGTAGGCGGGGCGAAATCCCCTGCGACCCAGGTCCAGAAAATCCCCATACCTCGTGGTGCCGCTCATCCGTTTGCGGTCGCGTACGGCTGGCGGCATCATGTCCGCCTGCACGATATCCGGCCAGCCGTCGTTGTTGAAATCGGCCGCATCAACGCCCATTCCCGCGTAACTCGTGTGCCGGAGCGATTCGGCGGCTTTATCGGTGAAGGTGCCGTTCCGGTTGTTGATATACAGGACATCGTTAGGCCACTCGTCGTTCGAGACATAGATGTCGGGCCAGCCATCGCCGTTGAAGTCCGCCACGACCACGCCGAGACCGTAGCCGAGCTCCGTCAGGATCCCGGCCTCCGCGGACACGTCGGTAAACGTGCCGTTGCCATTATTGCGGTACAGGCGGTTGTAGCTGCGAGGGCTGTTCATCCTCAGGCCCGCTGGGTGGACGGTCAGCCCACCGCGAGTGAAATCCTCGGGCGAGTTCTCGAGCAGGAAGAGGTCCAAGTAGCCGTCCCCGTTGTAGTCCAGAAAGACCGCCTGGGTGGTGAAGCCCGTGTCGGCAATCCCGTACTTCGCCGCCGACTCGGTGAACGTGCCATCACCGTTGTTGATGAATAGCAGGTTCGCCCGGCTCGCGGCGGTGGACCATGGGGGGCCGGAGACGGAGACGTAGATATCCAAATAGCCGTCGTTATTGATGTCCACCATCGTCACGCCCGTGCACCAGCGATTCGTCGTCACGCCCGCGGACTTCGTGATGTCTGCGAACCGCATGTTGCCCTTATTCAGGTACAGGCGGCTCGACACCATGTTGCCGGCGAGGAAGATGTCGGGCAGTCCGTCGTTGTTGATATCCCCGATCGCGACGCCGGCGCCGTTATACACGTACGCGTCGGTGAGCACGTTCAAGGAGTCGTCGGTGATGATGGTATTGGCGAACGTGACGCCCGTTTGCGCGGGCGAGAGCTGCTGGAACAGGGGGCGCTCGTTCTCCTGCTGACTGCAAGCCAGCAGCAAGAGCAGCGAGGCGAAGAGCGTGCGGAGATGTCGGCCGGTCATGTGCCTCTCAGTGTGGATTCGCTTGGGAGCGGCAAGCTATGCCCCGCTCGCGCTCGCCCCTGGACCGCCAGGGATCTTATTCGTACAGCTTCCCGGGATCTGCCTGTGCCAGCTCCACGAGGAAGCTCCCGATCTTCTCGCTCACGGCCTCGACGTACTTGCGTCCCTTGTCCGCGGTCGCAGCCGCGGGGTTTCCGACGCCGGTGTCGTCGGTCACCTGGCGCCACTGCCGCGGCGCCCAAGCCCACCCGTCGCGCAGTGCCGCGATCCCGAACCGCCGCGCCCGTCCGGGGCCCGCCTCCGACAAGGGCCGCACCAGCTCCGGCGCGAGGTGCAGCATGACGCTCGTCTCGAGCTCGCCCGCGTGGTCGCCCAGGTCGTGAAAGAAGAGCTTCGGGTCGACGACCTGATACCAGTTGACGATCGAGAGAAACAGCGATACCGCGGGCTGGAGCTCGCGGATCATCTGGCGGAAATCGTTGCCGCCATGGCCGTTCAAGATCACGAGCTTCGGGATGCCCTGACCGGCGAGCGCGGTCGCGATGTCGCGCAGCACCAGCGCCTGGGTGCTGGGATTCAAATTGAGGCAGAGCGGAATGTCGAGCTGCCCGGTGTTCACGCCGAAGGGCACCACGGGCAGCACGACGACCCGGGCGCCGAGCGCGGTGGCGTGTCCCGCCGCCAGGGCGGCGATCCGCTCGGTCTCGACGTTGTCGGTCGAGTAGGGCAGGTGGAGGTTGTGGGCCTCGGTGGCGCCCCACGGCAGGACCGCGACCTCGTAGCGGGCGTCGCGCACCGTCTTCCACGTGAGCTCGTTCAGGACCTCGGCGCGACTAGGCAAGGCACGCATGGGCTACCGTCGGGACCGGGACCCACGATTCTACCACGGGATGGCTCAGGACGCCCGGTTGTGCACTCGGACCCCCCCACGGGCCAGGCGCCGGCTGGAACAAGGTGCCATATTGAATCCGTCCCGGTTGGTTGCCGTGGGGACCCCTCCTCCCTGGAGGTCTTATGCCGCGGTTCTCGTCGCTCGTGCTGTTGCCCGGTGGTCTAGTGATCGGACTTCTTCCTGGATGCGCGTATACGCCCGGAGGGAGGTCGACGAGCGGTCCGCCGATCCAAATCGTGACGGTGGATGAGCTGCGGCGCGCGCCGCGGGGGGAGCCCATCGAGATGGTGCTCATGACCCGATTCCCCGGCGTCTTGGTGACGCGCATGGAAGATGGCAGCGTCTCCGTGCGGATCCGTGGCCCTGCGTCCTTCATGGCGAGCGGGGAGCCCCTGTATGTGATTGACGGTCAGCCGATCCAGTCGGGGCCCTGGGGAGCGTTGCAGGGGATCAGTCCGTACGACATCGCGAAAATCGAGGTGCTCCAGGACCCCGGTGACACGGCGATTTTCGGCATCCGCGGCGCCAACGGAGTGATCGTCATCACGACGCGGGGGAGTCACTGACCCGGGGCGGTCGCCCCACCGCCTCGGCCTTGCAACACCGAGACAGCCGCCCCCCTCTCGGGAAAGGCGGTCCTGGGGAAGGCACGTCTCAGCGTTGCTGCTCGGTGACTCCCCCTCAGTTCGTCGGAGAGGCGAGCGGGACCATCAGGTGAGCGTAGGTTGTGCCAGCCCACATGACCCACGTCCTGCCACTCTGCCGACTTCGTCGGTATCCCCTCCAACTCATTCAGGTCGGTCGCCAGCAGCATCACATGCGGAGGATCATAGCCCCACTCATTGGTCGGCGTCGCCGCTTTCGCAAACGGGTCCGTGTTGCTTCCGGGCGCGCCGCCTGGGGCGATCATGTAGCCGACACGAACCCGCTTGACGTGTGGTGTGGCCTTGGTCTCGAGCGCCTGCATGAACGCCATCCACTGTTCATCCACGCACATCGGCTCATTCCCCTCGTTCGCGGGGTTCGTGGGCATACACGTCCAGCCATTCGTGCCGGCGCGGAGCGCGGTGATAGCTGCCGCTCGCGACATATAGGTCGGGCAGGCCGTCGCCCCGTCCGTTACCTGGCGCCACCGGCGCGGCGCCCAGGCCCACCCCTCTCGTAGCGCTGTGATCGTGAACCGGCGCGCGCGCCCGGGGCCGGCCTCCGACAATGGCCGCACGAGCTCCGGCGCCAAGTGGAGCATGACGCTCGTCTCGAGCTCGCCCGCGTGGTCACCCAAGTCTTCGAAGAACAGCTTCGGGTCCACGACCTGATACCAGTTGACCGTGCAGAGGAACAGCGAGACCGCGGGTTGGAGCTCGCGGATCATCTGGCGGAAATCGTTGCCACCGTGCCCGTTCAAGATCACGAGCTTGGGGATGCCCTGACCCGCCAGCCCGGTCGCGACGTCGCGCAGCACGAGCGCTTGGGTGCTGGGGTTGAGATTGACGCACAGCGGAATGTCGAGCTGTCCCGTGTTCACGCCGAACGGTACCAGCGGTAGCACGACGACCCGCGCGCCACGCGCAGTCGCGTGCCCCGCCGCCAGGGCGGCGATCCGCTCCGTCTCGACGTTGTCGGTCGAGTAGGGCAGGTGGAAGTTGTGCGCCTCGGCCGCGCCCCACGGCAGCACGGCGACCTCGTAGCGGGCGTCGCGCACCGTATTCCAGGTGAGCTCGTTCAGGATGTAGGGGCGCGTAGGCAAGGGAGGCATGGGCGACCGTCGGGACGGGGACCCGGGATACTAGCACGCGGCGCCCGCGGGCGCCGGAGCAAGGGCGCCCACGCGCGGAGTGGGCGTCGGCCGGGTCATCTCGCAGCCGATCGGCAGCCGGGCCTGGGGAGCAGTCTAGCGATTCCCCACGACCTCGAAGGCTCCCTCGATCCCCTCCGCGGAACTGGGGCCCACGAACACCCGGAACCGTCCCGGCTCGACCGTGAACCGCATCGCCTGGTTGTAGAAGCCCAGTTGTCGCGCCGTCAGGGCGAACTCGACCTTCTGCGCCTCCCCGGGGCGCAGGGCGACGCGGCGGAATCCCGCCAGGGCCTTTACCGGTCGCGTCACGCTCGCCACCTCGTCGCGGATGTAGAGCTGCGCCACCTCCGTGCCCTCGCGCGAGCCGGTGTTGGTGACTAGGGCCGAGACGGTCAGGGACCCGGCTGGCCCGATGCGCGGCGCACTCAGGCGGAGGTCCGAGTAGCTGAAGGTCGTATAGCTCAGCCCATAGCCGAAGGGATAGAGGGGGGTCATCGCCACGTCGAGGTACTTGGACGTGTACTTCTCGGCGGCGGGTGGCCGGCCGGTACTCTTGTGGTTGTAGTAGATCGGCACCTGGCCGAGGGCGCGCGGCACGGTGACGGGGAGTCTGCCGCTGGGATTCGCGTCGCCGAACAGCACGTCCGCCAGCGCGTGGCCGGTTTCGTCACCGAGGAACCATGCCTGCACGATCGCGGGCACGTGCTCCGCGGCCCACGCCACGGCGAGCGGGCGGCCGCTCATGAGCACCAAGACGATCGGCGTGCCGGTTCCCGCGAGCGCCTCGAGCAGCTGCTGCTGCACGCCCGGGAGACCGAGGGTCGACCGGCTCGCGGCCTCGCCGCTCATGTCCGCCGTCTCACCGAGCACGACCACCGCGACCTCGGCCTGGCGTGCCAGGGCCACCGCGTCGGCGATGCCCGCGGTCGCGCTGTCGTTCGCGCCCGAGCCCCTGGCGTACAGCACCTTCGTGCCCTCGCCCGCCCGCGCGCGGATGCCCTGAAGGGGCGTGACCGCATCATGCGGGTCGCCGTGGCCGCTCCACGGTCCGAGCACGGCGACCGGGTCGTCGGCGAGCGGCCCGATCACGGCCAGCGTGCGCCGCGTCGCGCCGAGCGGGAGCAGGGTGGGATCGTGCTTGAGTAGCACGATCGCCTCCCGCGCCACGCGCCGGGCGAGCTCGCGGTGCTCCGGGGCGAGCAACGTCGCGCGCTCGCGCTCGACTGTCGCCCCGTGGTAGGGGTCGTCGAACAAGCCGAGGGCGAGCTTGGCTTGGAGCACATGACGCACCGCGGCGTCGACCGTCGCGACGGGGATGCGCCCGGTGCGCACGAGCGCCGGCAGGTCGTCGACATAGATCTGGCTCACCATGTCCATATCCACGCCAGCGTCGAGGGCACGCTTTCCCGCTTCCGCGCGTGAGCCCGCGACGCCGTGCGCCCGCAGCTCGTCGATCGACGTCCAGTCGCTGACGACCATGCCCCGGAACTTCCATTCTCCCCGCAATAGTGTCGTCACGAGCCAGCGGTTCGCGGTGCTCGGGACGCCGGCGATCTCGTTGAACGATGTCATGATGCTGCCGACGCCGGCGTCGAGCGCGGCCCGAAACGGCGGCAGGTAGGTCTCACGCAGCGTCCGTTCGGAGATGTCCACCGTGTTGTAGTCCCGGCCAGCTTCGGCGCCTCCGTACGCCGCGAAGTGCTTCGCCGTGGCCAACACGGCGTCCGAAGCCCGCAGGTCCGCGCCTTGAAACCCGCGCACCTGGGCTGCGGCCATCACGGATCCCAGGTACGGATCCTCGCCCGCGCCCTCGGCGATCCTGCCCCAGCGCGGATCGCGCGCGATGTCGACCATCGGCGCGAACGTCCAGTTCAAGCCCGCGGCGGCGGCCTCGCGCGCGGCCACGTGGGCCGCGGCCTCGACGGCCGCTGGGTCCCAGGTGCTCGCCTCGGCGAGCGGGATCGGGAACGTGGTGCGGTAACCGTGAATCATGTCGAAGCCCAAGAGGAGCGGGATGTGGAGTCGCGGTTCGGTCACCGCGACCTGTTGCGCCTCGCGCGTCGCCGCGGCGCCGGTCAGGTTAAGGAATCCCCCGACCAGGCCGCCCCGCAGCAGGTCCAGTTGCGCGGGGCTGGGCCGGTCATTGACCGAGAGCAGGTTCAACTGCCCCAGCTTCTCCTCGAGCGTCATCCGGGCGAGGAGCGAGTCGATCCTGCGCGCCGGTGCGGCGGTTTGCGCCCCCGCCGGCGCCGCCGCGCTCGCACCGACGGCAATGCTCAGGGCAAGGACGGTATGGCCTAGCTGGATCCGGGTCATACAGAGCGCGCCTCGGGCGGGAATCGCACGTTTGGCACCGAAACCTCCTATTGCGGTTGCGGGTGTGGTGCGGTGAAGTCCGAACAGCACGGTTTCTGCGACGGGGAGAAGTCCATGAACTCGACGCGTACCTCGTCCGGATCGAACACGTTCAATTGATACTTGCCGTCGAGTCCCATCTGCTTGTGCTCTTCGCCGTGCGGCTTCCAGCCGGTCCGTTCGAGCGCCGCAGCGGCCGTATCCATGTTCGCCACGCCCAGCGACAAGTGGTACATGACCCCAAGCAGGTGGTGGCTCGGGGTAGGGGACACATTCAACATGTACTCGAGCCAGTCCGAGCCATCTGGAACCTGCAGCGATACCCAATCGGTGCGCTCCGGCGTCATGCCGCCGTGCCAATAGGGGCGAAAGCCGAGAATGGCTTTGTAGAAGGGATCCATGGCCGCGCGGTCTCGGACAACGAAGCCGACGTGAATCAGGCGATGCGAGATGGCGCCCTGCTGATCGGGGTTCGCTTTCGGTTCGCTAAACGCGATGTGGTGCCCTTCGGCGTCGCTCACGGCGAACTCGGCTCCGCCATCGGGCTGCTTCTCGACCGACGGGGGCACCGTCACGTTGTGCGCTGCCAGGTAGCGGCGGAGCGCTTCCGCATCGCTGGTCCGAAAGGCGATGACCTGCATGCCGTCCGTCTGTGACGCGGTGGCGTGCACGACCTCGACATACTGGTCCTTACCGACCCGGTAGCGCGCGCAGTCCCTGACGGGGCATTTCGCTTCCGGCAAGAGCAGTTCCTGCGCGTAGAAGCGGCGTGAAGCCGCCGGGTCCTTGGCGTAAATGCGGACGTACGCGATCCCCGTGATCGGAGGGCGTTGCGCCTCCTGGGCACGGCCGGAACTGGCCACCAGCAGTCCGATCACGATGAGGCGCGGGGCCCGCATGCGCGAAAGCATAGCATCTCCATCGAGCGATGTCACTTGGGCCGCGCGTCCCAACGGCCTGCGGGCGCTAGGTCGGCGCGGGCCACGCGAGGGCACAGCGCCGCTGGCTGCTCGCCGCGGCCAGTTCCAGGCCGCGCATGACGTTCAGCACCTGCTCCGGCCCGACCGCCAGTTGCGCGGTCCCGAGGATCGCGTCGCGGATATTCTCGTAGTACTGCGTGAAGCTCGAGGGGACGGTCGGAACGGTGCGGGTCCCCTCGGGGGTGGTCAGTCTGCCGTACTGCTCGGACGGTTCCACATCCCAGTGCGACTCATCGGGCGTGCGGCCGGCCTTCAGTGCCTCTTCCTGCGGATCGAGGCCGTGCTTGACGAAGGAGCCCTTGGTGCCTTGAACGGCGAAGCTCGGCCCCGGGGCGACGGCCAGCATCGTCCCCCTCAGGAGCGCGCGCATCCGCGGGTAGTGCAGCGTGACGTCGAACGCGTCGTCGATTGCGGCGCCGTCGCGCTCGACGCGGATGTCGGCGGCGATCGCGTGCGGCGGGCCGAACAGGAGTAGCGCTTGATCGAGCAGGTGCGGGCCCAGGTCGAACCAGACCCCAGAGCCGGGGTACGGCTGCTCGCGCCACGCGCCCGGCCGGAGCTCCGGCCGGAAGCGGTCGAAGTGGGCTTCGAAGCTCGTCACCCGGCCGAGCACACCGTCCAACAGCAGGTTGCGTACGGTGACGAAGTCTCCTGTGTAGCGGCGGTTCTGGTAGGTCGAGAGCACCCGCCGCTGCTCTTTGCCCAGTGCCACGAGCTCGCGCGCCTCCGCCACCGTCGTGGTAAACGGCTTGTCGACCACGACGTGGCGACCGGCCAGGAGGCATTGCTGCGCGATCGGATGATGTGACGGATTGGGTGTGGCGATGACGACCAGGTCCACGGGCCGGGTGAGCAGCTCGTCGACGCTGCGGACGAATGCCACATCTGCATACCGCGGGTCCGGTGTGCCACTGCGCTGGACGATGGTCGTCAGGCGGAGGCCCTGGACCGCGCGAATGACGGGGGCGTGAAACACCCTGCCGGCGAAGCCGAAACCCACGAGGCCGACGTTGATCATGCCGGTGTGGCGGTGATCAATCGCTGGTCATGATGAACAGCGGGGCGCCATCGAACTCGTAAATCGGCCGCAGCCGATCGGTGTTGTAGTACTTGGCGACGTCGACGATTTTCTTCTCCGACGTCACTCGCGTGAGCGGCACGCTGTCGTAGAACCCGCGGTGGATGCTGACCAGGCGACCGTACTCCTTCTTCCTGATCAGGTCGAGCGCGAGATTGCCGAACGCCATCGGGACGATGGAGTCGAGTGCGTCGGGATCGCCCGAGCGCACGAGGTAGCCGAGCCGCTGGTTCACGACATCGATGCGACGGCCGTGGTTGTACTTGGGCGACGCATCTCTCAGGGCCGCCCCGATCTGGTCCCCGATCCCGCCCAGCTTGCGGTGGCCGTACATGTCGGTCTCTTCGCTTTCGAAGCTCATGTCGTCGTGCGCGCTGAGGCGCGCGCCTTCCGACACCAGCACGACTGCGTAGCGGCTCGGGTTCTTGTTGCGGTCCTGCGTGAGGAGTTCCGCGAGGCGCTCGACGTCGACCGGGTGCTCGGGAATGACGCAGCGATCGGCCGCGCCCGCCATCGTCGGCAACAGCGCCGTGAACCCGGCGTAGCGCCCGAACACTTCGATGACGAGGAAGCGCTCGTGCGAGCCGGCCGAGGTACGCAGCCGGTGCGTCAACTCGATGGTGCGTGTCACACACGTGCTGAAGCCGATGCAGTAATCGGTGCCGTAGACGTCATTGTCCATCGTCTTCGGTATGGCGACGACGTGCACGCCCTCATCGTGCAAGCGCTTCCCGTAGCTCAGCGTATCATCCCCACCGATGGGAATCAGAACGTCCACCCCGATGTGCTCGAGGTTCTTGAGCACGTCCTTGGTGATGTCGTTGATCGGTTCGTCGTAGCCGGTCAGGTGGGGCGGCACGCGTACACGCGGCAGGTGGCTCGGCCGCACCCGCGACGTGTGGAGGAACGTCCCGCCCGTGCGGCCGGCGCGGTTGACGATGGCTTCCGAGAGCGGCTGCACATTCTCGCTGTTGTCGGCGTTCGCGTCGCGCACGTAGTCGACGAGCCCAGACCAGCCGCGGCGAATACCGACGACGCCGTAGCCGTCGCGCAGGGCGCGAATCGTGATCGCGCGGATGGCGGGATTCAGGCCGGGGACGTCTCCGCCCCCGGTCAGCATGGCTATCGTGCCTTTCCCCAAGTGTGCGCTCCTTTCGGGTCTGCCGTGCTGCCTGGCGCGGGCCGCGGCCCGGCAACTGTAGCAAAGATGGGGCCCAACAGCGCGGGGCGCGATGAGGGGCCCCGGGGCGTGATGCGGCCCCGGAGCGCTCGAGGTCCTTCCTGGCAAGGTGCTAGCGGTGGTCCCTATAGCCCTGCGGCGGGAGCGCTGCTGACGGAGCGCGCGGAAGCGCTCACCTGTCTCGCTTGGACCGGCCCGCATGTGTCATCCCTGGATCTCAGACGTTGGAGTGTCTGAGATGCCATCGTGTGGCATGTTGGAATGGACGCGCCGTATTCAGGAGACTGCCCTTCGTTCCTGGGAGCCCGAAAGGGTGTCACCTGCGCGGGCTTAGCACAAACGGCGGGTGGCGTCCCGAAAGACGCCACCCGCCGTCAGCGTGCGTCGCGAAATCGCGACCGTTGCGTCAGGCCTGGAGTGCTCCTGTTAGTCCGGCTGCTTCTCTGCAGGCTTGGCAGCCTTATCCGCGTCCTTCTCGGCTTCCTTCGCTGCCTTGTCCGCCGCCCTCTCGGCCTCGTCCGCTTCCTTGTCGCTCACCTTGAGGCCACGCAGGGTCTGGCCGATGCTCTTGCCGCTCTTCAACCCATCGAGAAGCGCCTGGGTCGTGACGGCGGGGTTCTTTTCCCCCAGGTTCTGCGCCACCACATTGGCGGCAATGAACTGGCCGTGCGTTAGGTCGGGGTTCGCGGCCTTGGCGGCGTCGTAGGACGCCTCGAGGGCCTGGGGTGTCGTATGCAACTTCTCGGCGATGCCCCGGAACCCCTTCGTTTCCTCGGTCGGCTTCGCCGCGGGGGTCTTGGGTGCGGCTTCGTGCCCCGCGCCGGCGCTCTTGACGTGCGGCGCGGCCGTGGCCGGGTGCTGTGGATGCTGCGCGGCCGCATTCACGCTAATGGCGAGCGTGAGTAGCGACGCGAGTTGCAGTGCCTTCTTCATGCGGTCCCTCCTGAAATACAGGTTATGGCGAGTACGGTTTACGGCGCGTGGCGGCGCCGCCTTGGGGGTCGTCTCCAGCCACCAGCGGGCCTCCGAGATAAGACTATGCGGGTCGCCGTCAGGTAACATGCCCATGGCACGTGACAGCGGTCACAGGAGGCGCGCGTTAGTATAAGTGCTACCTATGCGCGCTCTTATCCGCTGTCTCGCGTTCCTGGTCATCGTGGTGCCACCCGTGGCGGCGCAAGACCTCACCGCTGGGGTGAGCGTCGGCGTCGTGAAGCTCTCGGACACGCGCTCGGAACAGGCCCTGAGCGGCGTGCTCGCGTATCAGGCGGGCTGGCTCAGCCTATACGCGGTCCCCGCCATACTGCACCTGTCGAGCACCGCAACACGGAGCACGGTCTCGAGTAGTGGCCTCGGTGACTTGCCGCTTATCGCCGCCGCTTCCTACACCTCGCCCGCGCCCGCGTCGCCGTCGGTCGGCGCCTCGCTCGCGGTCGTACTGCCGACGGGCAATGCCTCCTGCGGCCTCGGGAGCGGCCAAACGGCCGCTGGGGTAGACGTGGGCGCCGGGGTATCCCCCGGCCGCGCCCACCTCTGGGGCGACGCGAGTCGCAGCATCACGGGTGTCTCGTCCCAGTCCTCGCTCAACGCCCCCAAAGCCACGACGCTCCACCTCGAGGCGGGTTACGAAGTCACTCCCGGCTGGACCTGGACCGGGTCCGTTGGGGTCGACGTGGGCACCGCGGATTCGACGCATCCGCTGAGCCGCGTGATCGGCCTCGGTGTAAGCCACCCGCTTGCCGGACCGCTCCTGCTCACCGTCGATGGTGGTCACGGGCTCACGACCGGGTCGCCGCAGTGGGTGCTCATGGTTGGCTTGGGGACGGCCTTCGCCGGCTCCTCCCCGGTGACTCCGACTACCCCGTTGCGGCGCATCGCGACGACGTTCCGGACGGGCACGGGGAGCAGGACTGCCAGCTGTCCCTAGTGTAGGATCTCGGAAGCGCCGACCAGCTCGGGCTCGCAGGCGCGGACGTCCGCCCGATCGACTGTAACGCTGATACCATCGTTTCCGTTTACGCTGGTCGCGACGGTTCTTGGACAGGGCTTCCGTTCACCTCCCGCACCGGCGATCCGGCATTGCGCGAGCTAGATTCTAGCGTCCTCCGCTGGAGTGCCCGGTGCGTTGCCAATCCTCGTCTCGTTCTGTGATTCTCCTCGTGCTCGCACTCGCGGGCGTGATGCCCAGCGTCGCTACGGCGCAAGGCGCCCGGCCCGTTGGCCAAGAGCAACCGTGGCGAGATTGCGGGATTTTGCCGGCCCACCCGGCTTCAACAGTGGACTGATTTGTCTAGGGTTCCTATGGCGGGACGGCGTGATGAGCGCGCTCCCGACGCTGGGTGGCAACAACGCTCAAGCTTACGGTGTGAACAACCGGAGCCAGGTGGTGGGCGTTGCGGAAACCGCGGTTCACAACCCGACCTGCGTCGCGCCTCAGGTACTCGACTTTGAAGCCGTCGTCTGGGGACCGACGGCTGGCGAGCTCCACGAACTCCCACCGCTGCCTGGGGACCGTGTCGCGGTCGCGGTTGCGATTAACGACAGAGGTCAGCTGGTTGGCGCCTCACTTTCGTGCGGACCAGTAGATCCCGGTCGCTCGGCGCACGCCGTTCTCTGGGAAGGCGGCTCCGTGACGAACTTGGGCAGCCTCGGCGGCGCGTTGGACAACGTCGCGCTGGCTATCAACAACCGCGGTCAAGTGATCGGCTTTTCCCATTTGGCCGGTGACGTGATTGAGCACGCTTTCTTGTGGGAGAACGGCACGATGACTGATCTCGGCCCGTTGCCCGGAGACATCCAGAGCTTTGCCTCCGGAATTGATGAACAAGGCGTCGTGGTCGGAACGTCATGCGATGTCAACGCCAACTGCAGAGCCGTCCTTTGGCAGAACGGGGTCATCGTGGACCTGAACACCCTCGTTGCATCTGGTCCTAGCTTCTCTCTGATTGCCGGCGCCGACATCAATCAGCGTGGAGAGATCGTTGGCCAAGCCTTCGATCCACGCAGCGGCGACACACCAGCGTTCTTGGCCATCCCGAACTCGGCCGAAGACGCGGCGGGTCTCAGCGCAGCGCGCGTACAGAGCACGGCGAGGACCGAGACGACCCTGCCTGAAAACGTGCGCCGGGCGCTTCGCCAAAGACTACGCCACGAACGATTTGGATGGTGAAGACTGCTGAACGGCACGATCGGATGTTCCGTCCCGTGAAGGTCGCCGCTCCTCGTCGGCGGGCTATCGCTCCTCGCGTGTGGGGAGCAGCACTCGCCGACGGAGGCGCGGCCGGTCATCGCGATTGCCGTCGCCCCCAGGACGGCCGTCGTGCAAGCGGGCGCCACGCTGCAAGTCACGGGGACCGTTAGCAAGGACACCAGCAATCGGGGTGTTCTCTGGATGGTGGCCTGCGCGGTCGCCTCCTGCGGTACGATATCGCCCGCGTCGACGGCGAGCGGGGCACCCGCAACCTACACGGCTCCGGCCACGCTCCCCTCGAACGGCGCGACGATAACGATCACCGCCACGGCGATCGCCGATGCATCGGCCTCCGCGTCCGCCACGCTCATCCCGGTCGGCCAAATCCCGGGCTACGATGTCGGCGTGGCCTACCATGCCTATGGCACTGACAATCTGCACACATCGTTCGTCACGACTTACAACCAGGCAGCCGTGCGCCAGAGCGTCCAAGCCCAGCTCCAAGGGATGGCTGACCGCGGCGCGACGTTCATCAACACGATCATCTGGTTCGTGACGTCACCGGGCGCGGACGATTTTGGCGAAACGTACCGGGCGCACTTTCCGATGAGCGACCAGGAGGCGAGCAACCTTCGGGCCTACGCTCAGGATGTTGCGGCGATCCGAGGGGCAGGCGGCAGTCGGCTGCGCCTGGACATCACGTTCGCCTGGCTCGGCGAAGCCGACTACACCATCGGGTCGCCAACGACGGGACTCGGTTACAACAAGGACATCAGCGCCTCCGCATTTATGAGCCGCGTCGCCACCACAACGGACAAGGTCGTTGCGGCCGTCAGCGACGTGACGCGACCCGATAGCGTCCGGGTCGTTGGCACGATCTTCTTCAAGGGAGAAGTCCTCGTCCCCGCGCCGGGCGAGCCCAACGGCAATCCGAACGAGGGTTGGTTCCTTACCAACAACTATCCGCGCTTCGTGTCCGTCGTATCCGCTGCAGGGCTGCAGCCGTCCGTCTACTTCGCGATCGATGGACACCAGTACGCCGTGTTCGACAACAGCTTCGTCGATTCGTACTACCAGATCGTCAACGGCCATCGTTCGATGTTTTGGGTCTACCGCGCTTTGAGATTCATGGTGGACCACGGGCTTCCCGTCCCATCACGGATCGAGCTCTCCTGCTACTTGGAACAGGGCAGCACACCTTACGATCAAGTCTTGCAACGCATCTTGGACGATGCCGACGCAACGCTACCGACACTCGGGGCACCACGCATATATGGGGTTGCCGAGACGTATTATCTGGCCGACTCGATCGTCCGCCTTCGGTATGGTCGGGCGTTCGCCACGCAAGCAGCGCAGAACTCACGCCTCCAACGAGTGGCGTTCTGGACAACGCCCGGCCTCGCGAGCGCGGGCGAACAGGACACTGCCTACCCCTTCACGATCGAAGCCTTCTTGCCGCCTCCCCCGTAATCGGGAGGCCAGTCAATGACCACGCGGGGACATCCTCATGCGGTTAGCACGCCGTTACCCATTGCGGCTAGCGACGGCGGTGCGTACTTCGCGAGTCGCGCTCGTGTTCGCTGGGTACGGTCTGGGTACGGTCCGCCACCGGTGAATGCGGGCGCGTTTCGGGATTTCCTCGCCGATTTCCTACGCGCTAAGTCGCGAGGTCTCTTGCGGGGTGCGGGAATCGGGACAGCTGGACAGTCGACGGGTCGCAGGCTCGAGTCCTGCCTCGGGAGCTCCGGAGGTTCGTCGAACACCAGCGACCGCCACGTTACAGATGCGACCGTCTGGTAGGTATCCAGGCGGTCAGATAATGGCTGGGTACGTCGCCCGCGCGAAGATCGCCAAGGAAATGAACCACACCAAAGCTAGTGCAAGGCACCGGTCCTTGAGCCGCCCGACTACGATGTGCCACCTCAGTATTCGGCGAGCGATGGGCCCAGATGGCAACGGGCCCGGGAGGCGCAGACCGTAAGGCCGCTGCACTCAGTGGATTCTTTCGTTTGACCTCACCGGCATTCTATTCTCAAAGAACAGGATCGGATCTTTCTCGGTTTCCAATGTTTGTCTGCCGAACCTCCGCTGAGCGTTGGCAATATTTCCCAGACTCATGGCGCCAATGATGACATCCAGCCGACCGTCTTTATTCAAATCACCCGTTGCCATCAGACACCACTGATTGGCGGAGGCTATGGTAAACGCATAGGGCTTGAATTGATACAGACCGATATTTTCAAGAAACATGATAGCCCGCTCGGGATGTCTTTCAGAATCAGGAAAATTGCTGGTGGTCAGAATATCGAGACGACCGTTCCCGGCAAAATCCGCCACCACCGCCTGGGCAGCTCCATACACCGGGAAAAAATAGCGTTCGTGAAAGTTATTTTTGCCATCATTCTCCAGGATCCTGATTCCATGGTACGGCTTTAAGACACGGGAATAGTCAAAATTGTCGCCATTCACATACAAGATATCCAGCTTGCCGTCGCCCTTAAAATCATGCAGGGAGAAGTACATCGAGCCATAGATCGGCGGAAAGCGCGCCAAGATGCGGTGCGGTCCCGGAAAGTTTCCTTTCCCATCATTGGCAAACAGCACAATCCGTTCATCCCCCTGTGCGAACAACGCCACGATGTCTGGATACCCGTCCCCGGTCATGTCTCGTATTTCGGTCCGGATCGCGCCTGGACCAGGATCCAATACCTGCCGCTTGTACTTGGAGCCATCGTACCTATACAGACTCAGTCGCCCACGGTTGTTGCCGAATTCGCAGATGAGAAAGTCGTTCACGCCATGCCCAGCAAAGTCAAATTCCTCGACATAGACCGGCCGGAACAGCGAGTCGATCAGGATTCTGCCGAATTGCAGGGAATCAGCACCGGCAAAATCATATTGGACGAGGCTGCCCTTGGGCTCATCATTGGGATCGAGGATGCCCGATTCCAGCACGAGGACGTGCTCTTTCTCAACAATCAGGCCTGTCGGGGGACTGCCCAGCGTCAGTGTCGAAAGCAGATGGCGGTTCCAGTCAAAGATTCGCAGCTTGTTCGTGCCGGCCTCGCCGACAAAGATTCGCTCATGGGCCTGATCGGTCTTCAGCAGCGTTATGATCCCGCTGCTTTGCAGGCGTGGAACGAGGGGACCTGTTTTGAAGAAATCCGGATCAAGCTGCGGTTGAGCTGGCAAGGACTGATAAGGCAATGTGTCGGGGCTGTATTCGCGATAATACCGGACAATTTGTCCCCAGTCTTCAGCTGACACCGCCTTCGTAAGGACGGTCATGTACGGATTCCCGAGCGCTTCGCTGAATGATGACTCGGTACTAACGCCCAGTCGTGCCGCCATTGCCGGTAAGACGCCTGATTGCCAGGTCTTCTTGTCCAATAACCCCGGTTCAGGAAAAACGTGGCAGGCGGCACAATAGGTGCGGGCCAGTTGCTCTCCTTCGGTCCTATGCGGTCGATTGCAACTTGCCAGCGACGAACACGCAACAACCAGCGCCGCTGTCCCGCACCGAATCCTATTTGCCGTCGCCGATCTCGCCATGATTGTTGTCCCCGCGCAGTACGCCACGCTGTGGGCGCTTACACCGCTGGCCGCCGCTCGTAAGGTGGGGCATGCGAGTGAGCTTGTCTACGTTGTCGCCTCTGAGAGCGACGCCCGCTCACGCTAGGGTCGACTGATCTTGGGCTCCTCACCCGTCTACCGGGGCTGAGCCCCAAGCGTCAGCACGACCACGCGATCCGGAGTGTACGCCTCGCCCGCGTCCTCGGGGAGGGTGAGCGCGACGCCGGCCTCGGACTGTCTCACCTCCACCCGTTTCCCGGTGGCGAACATCCTCGCTCCGACTACCGGCGCCGCCAGCGGCGGGAGCGCGAGCATGCGGTCGGGCCAGTCGAGCACGTGGACGAAGACGGTATCGCCGCGCGCCGTGGTCACGCCCCAGTCCCGTGGCGGGATGGGCCCGCGGCGCGTTCCATAGATCGAGGCTCCGTAGGTGGCGAGCCAGCGGCCGACCTCCCGCAGCCGCTCCTCGGCCTCAGGCGGAACCGTGCCGTCGGGGCGTGGTCCGACGTTGAGGAGCAAGTTGGCGTCGCGGCCCGCTGCCCTGACCAGATAGCGGATCAGCTCGGGCACCGACTTGTAGCGGCGATCGGTGATGTTGAAGCCCCATGAGTCGTTCATCGTCAGCG
>WNFD01000655.1_pt1 | contig 34295 bp, 21 predicted proteins | sample 5400491 | NCBI WGS metagenome assembly WNFD01 (sample SAMN13153343, study PRJNA577476) | soil metagenome | isolation source: 120 cm saprolite under Douglas fir tree site 2 hole 2 replicate 2 | place: USA:California | collected 2015-04-18 | reverse complement strand
TCACGCTGCCGGAGGTGCGCTGCTCGGTCTTCATCAAGACCGGGCCCTTGTATCCGGCGTTGGTCGAGGGCACACCGTTGTGCCGCCGCCCCGGCTGGAGCGGGCGCGCGAACGACACCACGGGCGAGATCAAGTAAGAAGTGGCGGCGCACGTCAGCGCGGCGCTGCGCCACCGCGCGCGAGGCGCGCTGCTTGCTCCAACAGGGGCTTCAGCTTCGCCTCGTCGCGCGCCCAGCATTTGCGTCGTCACGTTCGCCACCTCACTCGCTCGGTGGGCGCACACGGCTGGAGAGCGCCCCGGCCGAATGGGAGAGTCAGGCACCACGTCGGTAACTCGTTGACAGTCCGCGTGACCTGCCGGGTTGTGGCACCGCAGATGTCGGCCTCTGCCGCCCTCAAGCGACACACCAACCGACACACCAACCAATCGATACGCAGTGTACGTGTGCCCGTTATGTTTGCCTCCCCCTCACCAGCCTCCCCGGCGCGAGAGACCGCTGACTTGTCACTTGCGTTGACCCATCCGGTAAGGCTCCTGTAACCCTCACGTCATCCAGGTTGGCTACCATCTGCATGTGGCTTGGGGACAATTAGAGTTCGCCGAGCTAGGGAAGGCGATCGAGCTACCTCACCTCATTCCCGGACTACGTCCATGACGGTTCGCGCGGGTTTCCTCATGATCGTAGGGCTTACTCTATCCAGTCCGCCAGCGTGGGCCCAACAGCGGGGAGTTCCCCCTTCGGCGCCGGACACCGTTCCCGCAGACTTGTTCGCAGATTCAAACCTCATCAGCAATACGGTCCACATGTCGGGCACATTCGTGAGAAATGTCGTCAACGTCTTGTTTGCGCAAACGGCCACGCAGACGCAGCGCCAGACCGCTGTCGATCAAGTCAGGGGTCAGGTCATCGGAGGTGAACGGCTGTCGTCCGGAGACGGTTTCTATCTCGTCAGGATCCAGGACGACGGGACCGACGGCCCGCTTTGGAAAGCGATCGCGACGCTTGAAGCACTCCCTTACGTCGAGATGGCAGGCCCCGAAGCCCTAGCGCTCAATGCGCTGAATCGCCGAAAGGCCCATGATCGCCGCAACCACCCGTGAGGTGTTCGCCGACCATCCATCGGTCGTCAACCGGATTGCCATCATCCGGTGGCTGGGGTAACGAAAGCTGAGGAGAGCTGAGGAAAGACGAGGCGGAACCGTGGAACCGCGGTGGACGTGATGCATAGGGGTCTCGCGGTGGCGCTGAACGTCGTGTGCGCGGCATGGCCCGCCGCGGCTCAGCGCTGCGGTTACTAAGCGGTTATTAAAGAGGTTAGCAAAACGCGCCGGGGGAACCTATGAAGATGCTTGCAGCCATCACCGGAATGTTGCTCGTCCTTGGCGCTCTGGCGCCAAAGAGCGGCAAGGCAGCGATGAGCGAGGGCCACCGGTGGGTCGCCGCTTCGATGACCTGTCCGGCAGACACTCCGCGTGCACGGAGCGCTGTGATCAAGTTCTTGAAATCGCCAGGGTTCGCGGCTGACCGCACCGACTTGGGCCTCACCGTTGCCGACACGGCGAATCTGCGCGTGCTGGTGGCCTCCACGGACTCGGTTGCTTGTCAGTGGTTCCTGCAACAGGTGACAGTCCCTCCTGATCGGCCCCAGGACTGGGCCTACTACAGGGCAGGAGCATTCTATTTCGTGCCGATTGTGCCTCGGTGCGATCCGTGCCTTAGGCACGGCTCCTTGGCCGTCTTCGACACCACGTTTATGGTGAAGAAGACGCTGGGTATTTAGACGGCCTGAGAGCATTAGAACAGCTATAGGCGCGCGCCTGGCGGCGACAGATCGCGACCTACGGCGCCGCTCGCAAACTACTCGCGGCGTCCGGCGTCACCTTGGACCCCGACGACCAGTACGAGCTGGATCGCTACAGTGCAAAGGCGCACAAACAGCTCGGTCCTCCTGTCCTGGTCGCGCGGTCAACAAGTAGCGCCAGGCATCGCGGAAGACGGGCGTGCCGTCCGCGGCGAGCGGCGTGTTGAAGTCGGTGCAGGAAGCGCCGTGCGCAGCACGGCCCGGGCCCCGCAGCGGGTGATAATCCGTAACGAGCATGTGCGTGAAGTCGTACGGGGGCGCGGTGTTCTCCGGAGCGACGGCCGGACCGAAGGCAGCCATGCCCACGGAGTCCCAGCTCGCGCGGATCGACCGGAATTGCTCGTCGAGGTCGTGGTCGAGTCCGTAGTAGCGGTCCGAGGGCGTGACGTGGGTCGCGACCCAGGGAACGGACGCGCCCCGGAGGCTGTCGGTCACGGAGGAGAACATCACCACGCGTGCCACCAGCCGGATCTTCGCAATCATCGCCGCGTGCCCGCCTCCCTGGGAGTGACCGCTGACGGCGATCTGTGACCACTTCGGCTTGTCGTGCGCCAGGAACCTGCCCCACTCCTCGTCCGGATAGTGCTGCGCGAGATACTGGAGCAACTTGGTGAGTCGGTTGTCGATGCTGTTTGCGGCGTTGACGTCCACCCACGGGCTCCGATCAATCCCATCAATGATCTCCAGGCGACTGTTCTCGTAGCAGGCGGCGGGATCAGGGTCGCTCGGGCAGACCTTCGCTAGGCCCGGGCTGTTCGGGTACATCAGGCCGATCACGTGGTAGCCGACCCGCGCCGCCTCCTGCTGCACGAGCTGGTAGACCGCCGGAGTCAGGCCGGTGCCCGGCATGAACACAAGCAGCTTGTGGTTCGTCCGGGCCGTGGTGTCGAGCCACGCATAGTGATTGTCGAGGAAGCGGTCGATGGCAGGATCGGTCGCCTGAGGCGCGACGACGTGCAACACGAGCGGGGCCAGGGAGGCACCCTCGGCGTCGAACGACGGGGCGGCGGGGCCGAGCGGCGACCCGTCCGGATTACACGCCAATGCCAGAGCGAGGGCCGTCAGGGCTGCGAGCCTTATGTTCGCTTTCATCGTAGGCCTCCTGCGAAGGTGATTGTCTCGCCGCTGCCGCGCGATTGCTGCCCCGCGACCCGCGGCCTATGTTCCACCGGCTTAGTATCGGGCAGGACCAGCACGGCTCCGTGACGCCACCGTGACGGCTGTGCGGATCCGAGCACCGGGGCCGGTGCGCATGGCTGCTGCAATCGCGTTCCAGACGTTGGGACCCGTGAGTCTCACGGACGCCGAGGGTCACGAGATACCCGCCTTGCTGGCGCAGCCGCGGCGGCTCGCGCTCGTCGCCTACCTCGCCGTGGCGACCCCGCGCGGCCTCCACCGGCGCGACGCGATCCTCACACTCTTCTGGCCGGAGCTCGATCAGCAGCACGCCCGCGCCGCGCTGCGCCAGGCGCTGCGCGTGATCCGCGGCAGCCTCGGCGCCGTCCTCACAAGCCGCGGCGATGACGAAATCGGCTTGGACTTCGAGCGTTTTCAGTGCGACGCCGACGCCTTTGACCGGGCCATCGCAGGCGGGCGCTGGAATGAGGCGCTCGAGCTGTACCGCGGCGAGCTGCTCGAGGGGTTCTTCATCCCAGGCGCCCCCGAGTTCGAGCGTTGGCTGGACGCCGAGCGCGCGCGCCTCCGGGCTGCCGTGGTAGGGGGCGCGCGCGCACTGGTCGAGCGCGCGACGGAGGTCGGGGACGTGGCGGCGGCAGCGCAGTGGGCGGAGCGCGGGCTGCGGCTGGCACCGCTTGACGAAGCCCTCATGCAACGGCTGATCGGCATCCTGGACCGGCGGGGCGACCGGGCGGGTGCCGTGCAGGCCTACGAGGATTTCGCCCGGCGGCTCGCCCTGGAGCTCGACGTGCAGCCCTCGGCCGAAACCCAGGCTCTGCTGGTCGCTGTGCGCAACCGGGACGTCGCTGCGGCGCCGATCGAGCTACCTGCTCCTGGCGCATCCCCTTCATCGAGGGACCAGCGCGTGCCAAGGCCTCTCGTGATCGGGCTCGCGGCCGGTCTCCCCGCAGTCGCGGTCCTGACCCTGCTCATCGGATTGAATGTCGGTGGCTGGCGCGGGCGGTTCGAGCGGAGAGGAAACGCACCGCCGACAGCGAACCTTGAGGCATACAACTTATATCTACTGGGCAAGATGCGGGTCCGGCACGAGAGCCGGGAGGACGACTCGGTGGCGGCCACGCTGTTCGCGCGCGCCGTCGCGCTGGAACCCACGTTCGCAGCCGCCCAGGCAGAGCTGGCGCGCGCCTACGCGCTCCGCGTGTCACAGTTCGCGCCGGACGACACGGTGGCGCTGGAACGAGCCCAGGTCGCCGCCGAGCAGGCCCTTCGCCTCGATCCGAATCTCGCAGAAGCCCATCAAGCGCAAGCCACTTTGTTGTGGGGGACGATCGGGGGGTTCGCCCACGAGAGAGCGATTCGTGAGGATCGGCGCGCTCTCGCCCTGAACCCGAACCTGGACAGGGCTCATCAGCAACTGGGCAACATCTACCTGCACATCGGCCTGCTGGACGAAGCGATTGCGGAGCTTCAAAGAACCCTCACCATCTCGCCGCGCGACGACAATGCCCTGCGCCGAATCGCAGAAGCGCGCGCGTATCAAGGACGTTACGCGGAGGCGCTAGGAATCCTGAACCAGGTTCTTCCGGAGTCGAACCGACCGCTGTGGACCTATGAGATGGCTCTGATCCTGCTGCACCTCGGCAAGAGCGACCAAAGCCTCGCTTTGGTGGAGGCATACCTGCGCGCCTACCCGGATGACCGGGGCGGTGTCGTCACGAGTGCGCGCGCCGTCTGGTTTGCGAGGGCGGGGGACGCCGCCCGTGCGGAGCGGGACGTTCAGACCGCCGTACAAAAAGGAAAGGGATACATCCACTTCCATCACGCTGCGTACCACATCGCTCTGGCGTATGCGCTGCTCCACCAGCCGACGTCGGCCGTCCAATGGTTGCGTCGGGTGGCCGAAGGCGGGATGCCTTGCTATCCACTCTTCGCTCGCGATCCGCTCCTCGACAACATCCGAACGGATGCGGGCTTTGTGGCCTTCCTGCACGAGCAGCGGGCCCAATGGGAGCGCAACCGGGCGACGCGTTGAGTGCCGCGGCACCACAGGTCTTCGGGGTGGCTTCGTGTCATCACTCGACCACCTGATGCACGTACAGGGGGTCGTCCACCGCGAAACCAGTTCGGCGAGGGGGACCGGTCTTAAAGAAACAGCCCCACATCCGAAGGAGATGTGAGGCTTGCTCTTCAATCAGTCGGGACGGCGGGATTTGAACCCGCGACCCCCTGAACCCCTCTGTGAAGCGGCGCCCCGCGTCAAGCCCGTGTGAGCTTGGCGTTGTAGAATGCTGACCTGGTCCCACGCACTGCTCGAGGTGCTGCTCAGCCTCTGTTCGCGCTCACGAGGGCGCGCGAAGGCGCCGGCGCATTGGGGTGGTGCGAAGGAGCGGACGGCGCCAACTATGCGTGGGCCTCACCTGCGGCCATGGGTTCAACGCGCTCGCCGCTCCCGATTCAGTCATCTCGATACGCACGCGGTGCTGCAGCTGGCCGTAGCCCGCGATGTTCTGGGCATCGGTGTCGTAACAGCAGGCCCGAAGATCAACCGAGTGTCGTGAGAAACTCGCAGCAGAACTCACAGCACGCGACCCCCTGAAAGGTCATCAGGGGGTCGGCTCTTTCCAGCTGTGGCTCGACGAGCTGTGAAGATCCGCGAGGCCGGAACGCGGCCTAGTTCAGGTTGAAATCGGGCGTCGAGACGCCGTCGTCGTGGTCGTCGCCCTGATCATCTCGATCCTCGTCGTGACGCGGGTCGGCCGGAGCGAGACCCTTGCTCGCGAGCCAATCCACGATCCCAGCCACCGCTTGAGGCGCCGAGCGGTGCCACATGCTGGTGTGTCCCGCATTGGGCTGAATCAGCGTCGTGGCATCGACGTTTTGCCGGAAAAAGATGACTTGCTGATCCTGAGCCGAGACGTTCACAAACGCGTCGTGATCCGAGATCAAGAGCAGCAGTGGGGTCGACCCCATCAGGTGCTGGCCGATGCGAGCCAGTGTAGGGCCGCGTATACCAGTAGTTATATCGCCAAACGGCGTCAGCCCGCGGTTTCGATTGGCGCAGTTCGTGTTGTAGACCTCCTCGTCGGCACCAGGCTGGTAGAAGACGAGCGTCAGACAGTCGGTGGAGATCCCAGAGGGGCCGGGGCCAAATAAGTAGATGTACGGCGCGTTGGCCGCGACCTGCGGACCCACAACCCGGCTCATGACATCGTTTGCTGCGGGAGAGGTGGTCGGCCCCGCCGAATTGAACACGATCACCGCGGCGATGTCATGGTAGCGGGTGGCATAGTTCAGGGCCTGTACACCGCCGCTGCTGTGGCCGCCTAGAATGACGGTCGGCATTCCGAAGCGCGCCTGAGTCCCCGTCGGACAGGCAGCGGCCGGCTGGTCGTCCTCGGGTGCCCTCGGCCGCGTGAACGTGCCGGTCCGGATTTGGGTGATGACCTGGTGCATCATGAGCACTGAATTGAATTGAGTGAGCGTCCGGGGATCCCCCGCGTAGACGCTCTGGCCAAACCCGAGCCGGTCGTACGTGATCACCACGTACCCGGCGCGAGCCAGCAGACGCGTTATCTGCGGCGACGCATCGCCGGCGGCGCCGCCATCCCAAAAGCCACGATTCGAGGCCGTGCCGTGGTTGAGGACGATCACCTTGCTCGCAGGCCTGTAGGGCCCGACGTGGAACAGCGTTCCCGTCACGGATGACGCATTCACGTCGGTTCCGTTCGTGACCGAGAAGCAGACGGTCTTTGTCTGGGTGCCATCGGCATCGGCATGGTCGTCGGCGCCGTCCTCGTCGCCCTCATGCCCGCGACTAAAGCTCGGACTCTGCGTGGTGTTCGGCGCGGCCGGGTTGGTGTGCCTGTCTGCGCAGCCAGTCAGCAGAAACGCCACCGCCGCCAGCCCGATCGAAAAGGTGGCACTGCGCATCATAGGTACCTCCATGAGGTCTGGGCCAAGTCAAACGTCCGCACGGGTCGACGTCCTATTGTGGGCAAGCAGTCGGGACTGCGTCCATGGCGCGCAGCTGACTCCTGGCAGAACTCCGGCTTACCGGCTAAATGGTTGGAGGATGGATGATTACGGCCGGATCTGATCTGTAGCGCAGAGGAGATTTGATGGAAGTTCCCCAGCGATCCGCTAGACGAGTCATCCGGTTCGGGGTGTTCGAAGTCGACCTTCACGCGGGCGAGCTGCGCAAACAGGGGATCAAGATCAAGCTTCAGCAGCAGCCATTCCGGGTCTTGGCGCTGCTCTTGGAGCAAGCCGGTGAAGTGGTGACGCGGGAGGACCTGCGTCAGGCGATTTGGCCCGCCGGAACGTTTGTGGAATTCGATCTAGGCCTCGACGCAGCAATCCATAAGCTCCGCAGCGCCCTGGGCGATTCGGCCGAGAACCCCCGATTCGTGGAAACGTCGCCGCGTCGCGGGTACCGGTTCATCGCGGCGGTCGATGGCGTGGTCGCGTCGGACGCTGCACGGCGAGCGGTGCCCATGCCCAAGCGTAGGCGTCTCGTGTGGGCCGGGGGGCTGGCAGTATTGGTTGTTGCAGCGGCTCTCGGGGCGCTTCGTTTGGGCCGTGGCCGCCCCGGGAGCCGGGCTATGGCATCGGCCACCGAACCCTCGATCGCCGTGCTCCCGCTCGCGACTCACGGCACCGATGCCAGCGACGCGGCATTGGCCGACGGCATGACCGAGGAGCTCATCGCGATGCTGGGCAAGCTCGGCCGGTTGCGGGTGATTGCCAGCACCTCCTCCTTCGCGTTCAAGGGTCGTGCGATCGACGTGCGGCGTATCGCCGACAGCTTGCGCGTGTCCCACATCCTCGAGGGCAGTTTACAGAAGATCGGCTCCCGCCTACGCCTGCAGGTCCGACTCGTCGAGGCGCGCGACGGCTCGACTCGCTGGTCGGAGGTCTACGATCGGGAGATGCAGGACCTCTTCGCGACGGAGGACGACATCGCTAGCGCAGTCGCTCGCGAGCTGGCGGTGCGGCTGGCAGGGCGCACCGGCACCACCCTGCTGCGCCACCGGACCCGGAGCATCGCGGCCTACGAGCTGTACCTCCGCGGCAGCGATCTGACCTTGCTCCGTACCGACAGCGGCGTTCGTGCAGGTGTAGAGTACTTCAGCCGGGCCATCGCGATTGACTCGATGTACGCCGCGGCGTACGCCGGTTTGGCCCACATGTACGGGGTGCTTGGCTTTACCGGCGATCCGGGGTTGCCGCTCCGCGAACTTTACGCGCGGGTCGAAGGGGCGGCGCGGAAAGCCGTCGCCCTAGATGACTCGCTCCCTGAGGCCCACGTCGCGCTAGCCTTTCAGGACGAGTTGTTGAGCGACCTGGCGTCGGCTGAGACCGAATTGACGCGCGCGCTCGCGCTCGATCCGGCCCAGCCGAGGGTCCACGAGTATCTGGCCCGGCTCTTTATGATGATGGGAAGGCCCGCCGACGCGCTGGCCGAGGCCCGCCACGGACTCGAGGCGGATCCCCTTTCGCCGACCGCGAACGCGGAACTCGCGCGCGCGCTCTACAACAACGGCCGCTGCGACGAGGCCCTCGTGCAGCTCCAGTCCCTCGCTGGAGTCCGCCCGCCGGTTCGCCGAGCCGTGTACACCACCGGCCTGTGCTTCGCCGAAAAGCGCAGGTGGCCCGAAGCCATCGCGGCCCTGCGACAGGGGGCCGTGACCGGCGGTCTGCACACTCGCACGCTGCTCGGGTTTGTGCTGGCGCGGTCGGGGCAGCGGGATGAAGCCCGTCAGATCCTCGCCGACCTCCGCGCACGACAACAGCGTGGCGGCAACGTGGCTTTGGACGTTGCCATCGTGTACGCCGGACTGGGGGACTCCGACCGGGTCTTCACCTGGCTCAGCCGGGCGGTGGACGACACTTGGCTCGGCGTAAACCCCCTCCGCATCGAAATCATGGGGCCCACGTTCCAGGAATTGCGCCGCGATCCGCGATTCGAGCGAGTGAGCCAGCGCCTGCGACTGCAGAGGCGCTGAGGCCTACCCATTGGTCCCACCGACTGCGGCTCGCAGCTTCGCGTTTCCCGTCTCGCTTGTCGCCGCTCTGGCCTGCGCGCTGCCGTCGTGCGGCTACGCCCAGAGCGGCGGAGCCGTCCGCGGCACAGTGACCGACCCGGGCGGCCAGCCACTCAGCGGGGTCGTGGTCGCAGTGCAACGCCTCGGTCTCTCAGTCGCAACCAGCGCCACCGGGCGGTACGTCCTGCCCCGCGTTCCAGCAGGTCAGCACGTGCTCCAGTTCCAGCGGATCGGCTATGCCCCACACCAGGTCACCGTCGACGTCGCTACGGATACCGCCTTCACTGCCGACGCGGTCCTCGACCCCCAGCCGATCGAGTTGGGCACCGTCCTCGTGGAAGGGGTGTCGCGGGTGCCGGACCGCATGATCGACGCCCCGGCCGCGGTGGAGGTGGTGCGGCCCGCCACGGCCGAGCCGGTGTCGCTCACCGGCCAGGTCCCCCTCGCACTAGCCCGCGTGCCGGGCCTCGACGTCGTGCAGGGCGGCGTCACTGACTTCAACGTCAACGCGCGCGGATTCAATAGCATGCTCAGCCGCAAGCTGCTCGTTTTACAGGACGGGCGCGATCTTGGCACCGCGGTGGTGGGGCAACAGATGTGGGGCGCCTTGTCGGAGCCCCTCGAGGACCTCGGGCGGATCGAAGTGATCCGCGGTCCGGGGTCGGCGTTGTATGGCGCGAATGCGTATAACGGGGTCATCAACATCACCACACCGGCCGCCCGGGACGTCGTTGGGACGAAGCTCACGCTCGGGGGTGGCGAGCTCGGCACCGCGCGGGCCGACCTGCGGCAGGCGGGCGAGTGGTTCCATGATCGGCTCGGGTATCGGGTGAATCTCGGCTACACCCGCAGCGACGACTGGACGCGGTCCCGCACTAGCAAGGACAGTGCGGACTGGAAGCGAGAGTATGCGCCCGCCACGGCGACGCCGCCGCCGAGTCCGAAACCGGACAGTCTGCCCCTGATCGGGCAGACCAAGGATCCCGTGACCGGCCACGCCCTCGGCACGCCCGACCCCCTCGTCACCATCTACGGGTCCGCGCGGGTCGACTACTACGCGGCCAATGGCTCCATCGTCACGCTCGAGGGCGGGACGGCGAGGGTGGAGAATTCAGTTTTCCTCAGCGGCACCGGCCGCAATCAATCGCCCCGAGTCCTACGCCCCTGGGCGCGCCTCGCCTGGGACGCGGATGGGAGTGCCGTCTCCATCTGGTATTCTGGTGCGTCGTTTTCGCAAGTCGGGCTGACCACAGGGACGACGCTGTACGATGACGAGAGCGTCTTCCACCTGGAGGGCCGCACGAGCCGCACGTTCCACGGGGATGCCGGCCGCGTGGTGGTGGGGGCCTCGGTCCAGGACAACACGGTCAACTCCCAAGGGACGGTCTTGGGCCCGGCGAACGACGACCGCAGCGATCAGTACTATGGCGCGTTCGCGCAGCTCGAATACGGCGTCGGGCACGTGCGCCTGATCGGCGCGGTGCGCTGGGACGACAGTGACCTCTTCCCCGCACGGCTGTCGCCCAAGGGCGCGCTTGTCTTCACCCCCGCCAAGAACCACGCGCTGCGCCTGACAGTGGACCACGCCTTTCTCACTCCGGCGCTGCCCAGCCTCTTTGGGGGGCGGCCCGCCGGCCCCGGTGTCCAGAACCTGAGCGCGATCGAGGCAAAGCTCCGGGCGGATCCCTCCGTGAGTCCCGCCCTCGCCAACGTGCCGCTCGGGACGCTGTTCACCAATTCCGCCGTGGTACCCGAGTCTGCGTTCGGCAACCCTCGTCTCGTGCCACAGACGATGACGAGTTACGAGGTGGGCTACAAGGGGCAGTTCGGTCGGCGCGTCTTCGTCACCCTGGACGCGTATGACGCCCGCGTACAGAGCTTCCAAACCGGCCTCTTACCGGCCGGAACCACGCGATTGAACCCTGCCTATCAGCCGTGGACCGCGCCGCCCGCGGTGCCCGCTGCCTCGCGTGCCAAAGTAGAGGCAGCAGTGCTGAGTACGCTCACCGCCCTCAGCACAGTCAAGAATGGCCTCACGCGCCTGGCCGACGGCACGACCGCCATCGTCCTCTCGTATGGGAACGTGGGCACCGTCGACGAGTGGGGCGTCGAGCTCGGCGGCAGCGCGGCACTTACCAACGGGCTGACCCTCAGTGCCAGTTACACCTGGTACAACTTCGCCATCCGGCAGAACCGCCTCGTGAGCAACGTGCTGGTCCCGAACACCCCGCAGCACAAGGGTGCCCTGGCGCTCCAGTACGCGAGCCGCCAGGGCGTCGACCTGAGCGTGGATGCGCGCATCGTGCCCCGGTACCATTGGACGACGGGCGTTTGGGACGGGGAGGTCCCGGCGAGCCAGATCGTGAACCTGAACGCCGGCTACCGCATCAGTCCCCACGTCCGCGTGTACGCTTACGCTACCGACCTTTTCGATCAGCAGCGCTTCCAGGTCTACGGTGGCTCGGTGATCGGGCGGCGCGTGCTGGCCGGGGTGACGTCGACGTTCTAGTCGCCTTGGCAGGCCAACACGAGGCACGTACAGGGGGTCGTGGTGGGGAACCCGGTACAAACCCGTTGATCGCGGAGGACGTATGACAACCACTCAGTCGCTGTCCCGCGCACTCCTTGCCGCGGCGGTCCTGGTCGGCGCTGCCGTGCCCGCGCTCGCCCAGACGCCCGCCGAGCGCCCGCAGTACCCACCGCCGCCGCCCGAGCGCCAGGCGCCCGCCGTGGAGCGAGACCTCAAGACCTTCGACGTGCTCGACTTCGACGTCTTCAGCAACCAGAAATGGGACCGGCTCCAAGAGAGTCACGCCCAGGACATCGTCGTGACCTGGCCGGACGGGCACGAAACGCGGGGGATCGAGAAGCACATCGAGGACCTGAAGGCCCTTTTCGTCTGGGGGCCAGACATCACGATCAAGGTGCACCCGATACGCTTCGGTTCCGGTAGCTGGACGGCGGTCACCGGCGTCATGACCGGCACCTTCACGCGGCCTATGCCCACGCCAGATGGGAAGACCATTGCCCCCACGGGCCAGCGGTTCGCGATCGGCATGGCGACGATCGGCCACTGGGTGAACGGGCGGATGGACCATGAGTGGCTCTTCTGGGAGAGCCAGGATTTCCTGAAGCAAATCGGCCTCGCGAAGTGAGGGTCGCAGGACCCGAGGCCTGGCGGCGGGCGCGCGGGGTCGTACTGGGCCCGCCTGTCGGTCGCCGTTGACAACCGTAGCAGTTCCTACGTCCGAGTCGAAAGGAGCCGGCCATGAGTGCCTGCAGCACTCCAAGGTGGAGTGACGCGAGAGCGCGATGAGCCATGTGGACTCGATCTTCCATACGGCTTCAATCGCCTTAGGCACATCTTTCATGCCTGCTAGATTACGGCGTTCCGGTATTCACTAACGATGTCGCGTCGTCGAACTATCCGGTCTTCAAAGCCCCGGCGAACTTGTAAGTAGTGAGGATGACGCCGGATGGCATGGTTGTCGTGCTGACGAGAGCGAGTTCGCGCGGGTCAACGCTGTCCGAAAAGAAGCGTTTGCCCCGGCCCAGCAAGACCGGGTAGACGGCGAGCACCACCTCGTCGACCAGGCCTTGGTCAAGCAGCACGGACGTCAGCGTCGAACTTCCCCAGACGATCAGGTCAGGGCCGTCCGTTGACTTGACGCGGCGAACGCCCGCCATGACGTCTGTTCCCAGGTCCCCGACCGGACCCCATCCGAGGCTCTCCGGCCTGTGAGTCGCGACGTATTTCCTCGCGGCGTTCAGACCGTCCGCAAACGGACCGCCCTTAACCTTTGGCCAGAAGTTGGCCCAGAGATCGTAGGTGCGGCGGCCAAGCAGCAGGTCGAAGCCCGTGCCCTGTGCCTCGACGACGGCCGCTGCCCCAGCCGGACTTCGATACGGTGCCGTCCATCCGCCATTCGCGTAGTCGTCGCCGTATTCGCCCGGTCCGCCGGGCGAGATCACGCCGTCGAGCGAGACGTGTTCGATGATTTTGAGCTCTCTCATTTGAGTATCCCGCTCTTGCTCGGCTCCGTCGGCATCGGGAAGCGTTCCTGGATCCACGCTTGCCACGGCGGCGTCTCGCGGGCGACGGTCTCGGCCGCCTGATTGCCGTAATGGTAGAAGTTCAGCGCAACCATGCTCTGGCCGCCCAAGTTGAAGGCGCCAAGGGCGGCTACGCACGGCCCCGGCTTGTCGAGCCGGAGCAGGGCGTCGTACGGACTCTGGCTGACGTACTCCGCCACGCCGCTGAGTGCCGGGACACCCGCGGGCGCCGTCCAACGCTGCCCGACGCTCAGGCCTTTCACTCCCAATGCCGCGGTCAGCGTTTCCCAGGCGTCCGCTTCGGTTCCCTCGACGGGAGCCACGAACTGCATGATCGCGGAACGTTGGCCACGGAAGTGCGTGAGATAGATCCGCAGGGTGCGGAAGAAACCAGACCATCCGGACTTGGTGCCTTCCAGCTGGTTGTCCCAATCGTCCGTGCTGGCGAAAAGGCTATGGACAATGCGAACGACGCAGATGCCTCCTCCGCGCGCTTCAACGCTCCACTCGGTTGCGATGGGCGGCGAGCCACCCCAGCCCTCGCCCTGCGCGGCAAACATCCGCGGCGGATCCCAGGCCGTCACCACGGAGCGGGACTCCATGCCCGGACCGAAGTTCAACTTCATTGCGACGGGCTTCCCGTCGCGCTCCTCGAAGTCAGCCGGCACGAACCAGGACGAAATGCCCGGCCCGGTGGCGATGGCCTGCCAGACTTCCTCCGGCGTGCCCGGGACCTCGACTTCGACTTGGATCGAACGGCGTCCGGAGGCTTCTTTTTTCACGCTCATGATGGCTCCTTGGAGTCGGACTTCTGCGGCAGAGGGTGCGCCACGACCACCAGGCGATGCGCGCGGCCGCCGGGGGCGGATTCATCGTGGTATTTTGAAACGAGTTTCGTGATGGCCTCGGTGAGTTCGGCGCTGAAAGCCGCCCGGTCCGCTGGCGATCGGAAGCGAACCTCGGTATCCACCGCCAGGGTCGCCAGGCGTTTGCCCGCCTTTTTCGCACGACGAACGAGATCGCCCACCTCGCGGACAACCCGTGCGCCCAAGGCGATGAGATAGCTCGCGGACAGCCGATCGACTTCCCGATTCGGATCGACGGCGACCGAGCCCAAGGCGCTCGGCGAAACGACGTAGGAAGCGGCCGTCGCGACGAGCAGCCGTTCCGTCAGCCCGCCCCACTTGCGTTCCTGGGCCAGCCGCACCAGCCCATGCGCCTCCAGCGCGTGCAGGTGGTAGTTGACCTTCTGCCGAGCCAAGCCGACCCGCGTGGCCAACGTCGCCGCCGAGGCGGGCGCGGCCAGTTCGGAGAGGAGTCGGCTTCGCATCGGCTCCAAGGCCACCGTCGCCGCCGCCGGATCATCGATGACTTGGATGTCGAGCATGAGGAGATGATATCCTTGACAACTTTTATTGTCAAGCGTGATCCAATGGCACCATCCGCTGGCGCGCCGAGACGGACAAGACTGGATTCGAGCAGATCGTCCCGATGACCGACCCGGTGAAGGATGCGTTGGCCGCAACCAGGCGGGCGCAGGGCGCGATCGGCAACGCGCCCGTCTTCAGAGCACCGAAGGACCCGCACAAGCCGTGCAGTCGGCACCTGTTTGACACTTGGCTCAGGAAGGCGTACGAGATCGCAGAAATCCCGCGCGAGCGGTGGACGATGTGGCACTCGATACGTCGCAAATGGGCCACGGAACGGAAGGGCTACCCGGTACGCGATGTGATGGAAGCCCGGGGGCGGGAAGAACGAGGAGGCGCTGCTTCGTTCGTATCAGCAGCCCGATGCCGAGACAGTGAAGCGGGTGGTGTTGCATCCGACGCAGCGGATTGTGAGCTGCTGAGTCGGACTCACAACAAAACTCACAACACGGGGCGCAGGCGAAGAAAAAACCCCACAGCGAAAGTCGCTGCAGGGCTTGATCTTCACTCGGTCGGGACGGCGGGATTTGAACCCGCGACCCGCTGAACCCCATCCGACTCGTTAGCGGCCCGAGTTACGACACCAAGTAGCAATCACGCGAGGTTCTGGGCATCGGTGTCGTAACAGCGGGACCGAAGATCAACCGAGTGTCGTGAGAAACTCACAGCACTACTCACAGCACAGGCCCCCCTGAAACGGCTTTGGAGGGTTGTCGTTTAGGGGGCCCTCCGGAATCGATTGAGAGAGCCAAGCGCTCACCGACACGTCTACTCGCCAGAGCTTGCCCACGGTCGGTTGGCCGAACCGTTTCGCGGCCGTAATGTCATGGCTGGCCCAGCACCTTGTGCGGGCTGCTGCGGTCAGCGTACGCGCCGTTCCCGAGCTGACCCTCCAAGCCGCCCCCCCAGCAATACGCCGTGCCGTTGCTCGTCAGGCCGCACGTGTGCACGCCGCCGGCGCTTATCCCCGTGAACGTCAAACCGCCCGCAACGGGTAGGGGTGCCGGATTCCACTGGCCCCAGCAGTACGCGACGCCGTTCGTTGTGAGACCGCAGGTGTGGCGATTGCCTGCACTAATTGCTGCGAACGTCAGCCCCCCCGCCACGGGGGTCGGCACGGTGTGGGTGATAGTGTCCCCGGTGCCGAGCTGCCCGAACGAATTGGATCCCCAACAGTAGGCAACGCCGTTCGTTGTGAGGGCGCAGGTGTGGTAGCCGCCAGCGCTGATTGCTGCGAACGTGAGCGCACCGATAACGGGCGTCGGGACGGCGCGGTTGAGCGTGTCGCCGGTGCCGAGCCAGCCCCCGCCATTGTAGTACCAGGAGTTCGATCCCCAGCAATAGGCAGCGCCGTCGAGCACGAGGCCACAGGTATGGAAGTTGCCAGCGCTGATTGCCTTGAACGTGAGTCCACCCGTGACCAGCGTAGGGCTCGTGCGGCTGACGGTATCGCCCGAGCCGAGCTGTCCGCCTGAATTCCATAGTCCCCAACAGTAGGCGGCCCCGGTCGTCGAAAGGCCGCAAGTGTGCAAGAAGCCAACGCTGATCGCTGTGAAAGGAGGTCCTAAAACACGCGCGGGATGAACGTCATCGTTGGCATTTAATCCCCAGCAGTACGCGGCGCCACCGGCGGTCAGCCCGCAGGTGCCGCCACCAGCGTCCTCGTCGTCCTGTCCGTACGCGCTTGCGTGTACGGTCGCAAAGGCAAGGCCACCGGTGACACCCACGGGCGAAGCGCTACAGGGCAGATTCACAAGGTCCAGGATGAGACACTGCGTGAAGTCTGTGGTTATCGGAGCGCCGAGGGCACCAAAGTTGTCATTCCCCCAGCAGAATACCGCACCATTCGTAGTGAGCCCGCAGCTGTGAACGCCGCCCGCGCTCACCGCGACGAACGCCACACGGGCCACCACCACTGTTGCGGTGCCCTTGCCGTGTAAACTTGTCGCAGTGATCGTTGCCGCGCCGGTCGACACACCCGTCACGAACCCCTGCGTCACGCCGAAATCTAACGTGTCGCGTGCGATGGCCACCGCCGGGTTGCTGCTTGTCCACGTGACGGGGCCGTCGAGGGCGAAGCCGGCTGAGTCCAGATAGGCCTGGAACAGCACCGACCCCCCAATGACGGTTGTGATAGACGAGGGCGATACAGTTACTTGCGCAGGCACCGCCACCAGGATCAAGGTGAGCGCCGCCGTCCCGCTCTTACGCTCGCTGGTCGCGGTGATGGTGGCTGAGCCGACGGCGACGCCCGTCACGAGCCCCGCAGCGGTGACCTTGGCTTTGGTGGTGTCTGAACTCGTCCATACCACGACCCGGCCTGTCAGCGTGTGCCCGGTCGCGTCTTGGGTCGTAGCTGTCAATTGGATCGTTTTTCCGACGACGAGGCTATCCGCAGCGGGAGCGATGGTCACCGACGTGACTGCCGAGAGCGACGGCGAAGTCGTATCGTTGCACGCGGTGCCCAGGAGCAGTGCGGCAGCCAGAAGCGACCCTTGTGTTATCCGGTGGGTGATCATAGGCGTCTCCTTTGGCCGCTACCAGCGCTGCGCTGCAACGCGTTCGGCGCGGCCTTGTGTCATTGCGCGTCGAACTGACCCCCGCCGCACCGCGGAGCGACTGCACCGCCGGCACCGTGGGCAATTCCTCGGTCCGACACGTCCGGCGGACCCGGGGTGAACGCCTCGACAGAGGCGAGGACGCTGCTGCCGTCGTAGCCGCCGATGGCGAAGATGGTGCCGCCGGGACCGACGGCAGCCGCGAGAGCTCCGCGAGGCGTGGTCAACGGAGCGGTTGTCGCCCAGGTGTCCGAGACGGGATCGTAACGCTCGGCCACGGCCAGTACCTGCGTCCCAGGAAAGCCGACGGACCCCACGGTGCCGCCGAGGACATAGATCTGGCCGCCACGGCTCAGCACGGCGTCGGTAAAGCGGCGAGGTGTCGGCATGCTCGCCACGGTCGCCCATGTGTCCGCGCAGGGATCGTACCGCCTGACCGTGGGGATGGTGTTAATTCCCGTGATGCCGCCCATTACGTAGATAAGTCCGTTCGACCAGGCTGCCGTCGCCGGCCCTCCAGCGAGCGGGCTGGGTAGGGGGGCCACGCTCTCCCACGCGTCGCTCTCCGGGTCGTATGCGTCTACAGCGCCGATCTGTCCCTGCACGTTGAATCCGCCGGCGACATAGATCCTGCCGTCGCGTCCGGTCGCGACTGCACCGCAGCACCGCGGAGCCGGGAGCGGCGCGACCGTGGCCCAGCTATCGGTTTGCGGATCGTATCGCTGCACTGTGTTGCGGAACCCGGCGAGGGCCGGGGGGGCCGCGCCGCCGATCGCGTAGATGCGCCCGTGCCGGTCGGTCGCCGCCATCAGGTAGCGGCGGGCGCTCGGCATCGGTGCCACAGCCGACCAGCGGTCCGTAGTGGGGTCGTACGCCTCCACGGTGCTGACCACTGTGGTGACCGCCAGACCGGTCGAGCCGCCGATGGCGTAGACGATCCCGTTACTCCCAGTCGCTGCCGCGAGCCCGAACCGAGCCGTCGACATGGATGCCAGCGGACTCCAGCTGCCCACTGGCGGCTCTGCTCTAGCAGCCACGGCGGCTCGCGGATTCAGGGCGTTCGGACCGAGTGGTCCCGGGGCCCGATCGCACCCTAAGGCGAAAGTGAGGAGGCCGAGGGCCACCTCGAAAGTCCTTGCGAGCGGTTTCATTGTGTTCCTCCTGTAGGATCGCGCCGTGGGGCACTGCCGCGTCCGTCCCACGCGCCGCTGTGATTGCTGGCCGATGACGCGGCCGGTAGCTTAGGCGTAATCGACACAGTACGACGCACCCGTCAGGTGATCGTGACTCCCGCGTCAGCGCAGCGTCACCAGGCACCGTCGCCCTGTGCGGATGCCACGGCGAACACGGCCGGGGCATGGGGGCGCATGTGATCACGCTTCGGTTGTTCGGGGGACTTGAACTGTGGGGGAGTGACGGGCTCCAGCTCGACACCGTCCTCACGCAGCCGAAGCGTGTCGCCCTCCTGGCCTTTCTCGCCGCCTCCCCCCACCGCTTTCACCGCCGAGACGCGCTACTGGCGCTTTTGTGGCCGGAACTCGACCAGGAGCATGCCCGGGCTGCGCTCCGGCAGGCGTTGCACAGCCTACGACGGGCGCTCCACGCCGACGTGCTCACGAGCCGAGGCGACGAGGAGGTGGGTGTCGATGAACAGCAGCTTTGGTGTGATGTGCGCGTCTTCCGGCAGGCCTCAGACACTGGCGATTTGAATGGTACGTTGGAGCTCTACCGCGGGGGTTTGCTCGAAGGGTTCTTCCTGTCGGGGTCGCCCGAATTCGAGCGCTGGCTAGAGGATGAGCGATCGCGGCTGCGGGACCGTGCGTGCCACGCTGCGTGGACGCTCGCACAACGCAGCAAAGCGGAGGGCGATGTCAGGCTCGCTGCTCAGTGGGCACGCCGTGCGGCGGCCCTCGTGCCTGATGACGAAGAAACACTCCGTCGGCTCATCACGCTCCTCGACGAGCTCGGCGATCGGGCGGGTGCCGTGCAGGTGTATGAGGAATTTGCCAAGCGAGTTGCCAAGGATTACGAGGTCAAGCCTGCCCCGGAGACCGCCGCGTTGATCGGCACCGTGCGAGCGCGGGATGCAGCCCGGACGGCGCCCGAACGGCTCCCCATCGCATTTGCGGGTTCTGCGGAGATCCCGTCGACGCCTGGGGTTCCCGCCTCCCCTAGGCCCCCCCGCTCACGAAGACTCGGCGTGCGACGGGTTGCTTGGTCGAGCGCAGTGATCACAGTGGCCGTGGCGCTCGTCGGGGGTGGGCTGTACGTGCGTGGCACGCGCGAGCCCGACCTCAGCACTGGCCGAGTCGTGGTGGCGACGTTCGCGAACCGCACCGGCGATACGAGCCTCAACCGATTGGGAGAGCTCGCAGCCGACTGGATCACCCGGGGACTCTCCGAGACGGGGCTCGTAGAAGTGGCCGATCCCGGAGCCAAGCCGCCGCCGGGCGGTGGTGCGGCGCCCAACGAAGCCGAGGCCGCCCACAGCCTCGCGCTCGCCACTGGGTCCGAGGTCGCCGTGTGGGGCGCGTTCTTCCGTTCTGGTGACAGTCTCGAGTTCACGGCGCAAATCACCGACGAGCGCCGGCGTGAGCTGGCTCGTAGTCTGGGCCCGGTGCTTGGCACGTCGGCCGATCCGCGGCCAGCCATCGCCGCGTTACGCCAGCGCATCATCGCCAGCCTCGCCGTGGTACTCGACCCCAGACTGAAGGACTGGCAAGGACGCTCGAGTCAGCCCCCGAGCTACGCCGCCTATCGGGAGTTCGCTTCCGGGGTCGATGCCATGAACCGGCTGAATACCGCTGAGGCTGTGCGCTTGCTGTACCGTGCGGCCACCCTCGATTCGACGTACACACTCCCGCTCGTGTGGGCGGCATTCGCCCATTGGTGGCGGTTTGAGTGCGAGAAAACCGAGGGGCTCCGGAAGAAGCTTGAAACGGTTCCCGAGCGCCTCGCGCGGGTGGACCGGCTCCTGTTGGACCGATGGGTCGCACAGTGTCACGGGGACCTGCCTGCCGTCTACCAGAACGCCCGGCTCTTGGCCGAGGCTTTGCCTGGGTCAGAGCTCATGGCGGCATACCTCGGGCGGGACGCGGTGCTCATCGACCGTCCGCGCGAGGCGATCACGATTCTCCGGCGTTTGCATCCCGACCGCGGCGCGCTGCGGGACTGGCCGTACTATTTCTATTGGTTGACCGCGGCGTACCATTCGCTGGGACAGCATGACCAGGAACTCGAGGCCGCCCGACTCCAGCGGCGGCTGAACCCGAGCAACCTCGGTTCGCTGAGGCAGGAAGCGCTAGCCCTGGCCGCGCTCGGGCGCGTCCGAGAGGTCAGCGAACTTCTCGATGAGCTCCCGGCACAGAGGCCGCACCCCTGGCGGACGCCGGCGGCGGTCATCCGGGAAACAGCCCTGGAGCTACGCGCACACGGGTACCGTGCGGCGAGCGACTCGGTCCTCGATCGGGCCCTTGCTTGGCTCGACGGGCGCCCCGCACAGGAGCGAGGTACCGAACCCGCCCGGCGCCTGCGCCTGCAGACGTGGTACGCGGATCGGCGCTGGGAACCGGCGCGCGTCCTTGCTGAGGAGCTGGCGCGGGAACACCCGGACAGCCTGACCTATCAGGGCGTTCGGGGCGCCCTCGCGGCACAACGCGGCGATCGGCGGGAGGCGGCGCAGGCTGACAGCGTCCTCGCCGCACGCTCGCGCCCTTTCTTGCAGGGGTTCCCCGCCTACTGGCGCGCCTGCATCGCCGCACAACTGGGTGACCGACCGAGCGCGGTGCGCTTGATCGCCCAGGCACACCAGGAGGGACTGTGGCTCACGGGCGAATTCTGGGAGCAGCCGATCGCCACCCTTCATGCCGATCCGTGCTTCGAGCCGCTGCACGACTATGCACCGTTCCAACAGCTGCTACGGCCGAAGGGTTAGAGGCCTCACGCTGCGCCCGCTCGCACTCGCGCTGATGACCGGTGCACCCCTGGCTACGCGGGGGCTCACCACGGCCGCCGTCCTTGGCGGGGTGACCGGCCGGGATGGGTTACCCGTCGGGGCCCAGCCCCGGTTCCAAGCGATCTGGCTGAAGGTTTCCTGACTTGGCGCTACCGGCGGGGCTCGGCCTGTGCTGCGCTCTAACCCTGCTAGTGAGCTTCGAGCCGTGTGCTCTCGGCGCGCAGGGTGTCACGACGGCATCGGTCACCGGAGTCGTCACCGATGACAGCAGTCGTGCGATTGACTCCGTCAGTATCCAGGTCATCAACCGCGCGACGGGCTTCGTGGCGCTCGGGAGCACGCGTGCGGGAGGCCGATACCTCATTCGGGGGCTAGAGCCGGGGGGCCCATATTCGGTCGTTGTGCAGCGGGTCGGGTTCCGCACGCAGACCCGCGACTACCTCACCCTCGCGGTCGGTCAAGCCGTGCGGGCGGACTTCACCCTGACCACCGTCGTCACTGAACTCGCCCCCCTCACCGTCGAGGCCGTCGCGGGTCCCCTGTCGCGGTCGACAACTGGCGTGGAGTACCGGGTGTCGGATTCTCTACTCCGCCGCCTGCCGACCCTGAATCGCGACCTGTATGGCTTCGTTGCGCTGGTCCCACAGATCGCTATTCGGGACGGCCCATCTGGTGGTGGGGTGAGCTACCGCTTCAACAGCATCCAGCTCGACGGCGCCAGCGACCAAGGCATTTATGCGCGGAACGCCGCCGGCGCCGTGTGGGGAGGCAAACCGATCTCACTCGAGGCGGTTCGGGAATACCAGATCTTGCTTTCGCCGTACGACGTGCGGTTAGGAAACTTCGCTGGCGCGCTCATCAACGCGGTTACACGCAACGGCACGAACGAGCTCCACGGCAGCGCATTCTTCTACGGCCGGAGCGACGGGCTCGCGGGAGGTTCTGCTTCCGGTGGCGCCCGGTACAATCAGTCGCAGTTCGGGTTTTCGCTGGGTGGCCCCATCGTGCACGATCGGGTCCACTTCTTTGTCGCACCCGAGTTCCAGCATCGGACGGCGCCGGGGAATGGGCCTTACGTCGGGCAGGGAGCGTTCGCATCGCCACCGGTCCCCGTTGCCACGGCGGACATCGACTCATTTATTCGAATCCTCGAGGCCAAAGGCATCCCCGCCGGCTCGGCGGCGCTTGTAGAAACCGACAACCCCTTCATCAATCTCTTCGGTCGCCTCGACGTCGCGTTTCCAGGATGGCGCACGCGTCTTGTGCTGCGCTACATCTACAGCCGAGCCGACACCAACGCGTTTTCGCGCCCCGACCCGCTCAACTTCTCTTGTCCCGCGCCGGCCTGCTTTCCGCTGTCATCGCTGGCGCGGAGCCAGGTCGTCACTAAGCACGCAGCCACCGCTGCGTTCTACACGTCGTTTCCGAGCGGTGCCGGGAACGAACTGATGCTCGGCTACAATACCCTCCCGCTCCGGATCACGCCGGCGGTCAAAGCGCCACTCGTGCGTGTCGCAGTGCCCAATGCGGCTGCTCCGGGCCTTGCGTTCCTGGAGGCCGGTGCCGTGGAGTTCGCACAGGGGAATCTGCTCGACCAAGCTGTCTTCGACGTCACCGACAATTATTCGCTCCCCGTGGGGGCACACCGCGTGACGATCGGAACGAGGGCCCAGGTCTACCGGCTCCGACTATCTCAGCTCCGCGGCTCTTTCGGGGTTTGGGGCTTTTCGAGTCTCGACTCTCTTAAGCGCGACACCGCGGTGAGCTATTCCCTTATCACGGATTTGGGAGACGCAGACGCAACACTGCGCGGCGTCGAACTTGGCTTGTACGCGGGGGATGAGTGGGAATTGACGCGCCGTCTCTCGCTGACGTACGGTCTCCGGGTTGACCTGCCAATCCTGATGAACCGGCCAACGTACGTCGCTGCCGTCGATTCGTTTTTCGTCCGACGCACCGACGTCGTTCCTTCGGGACGCGTCCTGTGGTCCCCCCGGGTCGGCTTCCACTGGGACCTCACGGGCGCAGCCCGGAGTGTGATCCGCGGAGGCCTCGGTGTGTTTGCAGGCGATCCGCCCCTCGCGTGGCTGATCAACGCGTTCGCCAATGATGGCAAAGGCGTCGCTGTCCTGCAATGCGGCCTCGGCAGAGCGGGGCCCGCTCCCATGTTCGTTCCGGACTATGCAAATCCACCGACTGCCTGTGTTGGTGGAGCACCGCCCACGCCGGCGGTGAATCTGCTGGACGAACGGCTGAAGTTCCCAACGACGCTGCGTGTTTCGGTTGCCTACGACCGACAGCTTCCGTGGGGTCTTGAGGCGACGGTGGAAGGGCTGTACACCAAGAACCTCAACGATTTCTTCTACGTCAACCGAAACCTGGCGGGACCGGTGGGAGTGGATCGGTTCGGCCGCACTCGCTACGGCCAGATCGACACGACCGGCTTCGCGCGACCCAATCTCGTCACCACCCGGTTCTCACCGGTCATCGACCTGGTCAACCAATCGCACAACTACTCGTACAACGCGACAGTGCAGGTACAAAAGCGCTTGAACGGCAACTTCCAGTTCGCCGGCGCTTTCGCCTATTCACGGGTGCGGGACGTGCAGACGCTCCTCTCGGTCACCGCCTTGGACGGATGGCAGTTCGGCCGCGCCCTCTCCGGTCGCCAGGACGACGAGCGTGTCGGCGTCTCCGGTTACGACCTGCCATTGCGGATTGTCTTCAGCACCACCTACAGCTTTCCGTGGCGTCGCTGGCGAACGGACGTGTCGGTGGTGTACCTCGGCGACGCGGGCTTTCCGTTCACCTACCTCGCGAACGCCGATCCGCGGTTCGGAGACCTGAACGCTGATGGCACGAATCAGAACGATCCAGTCTACATACCAAAGAACGTCTACGACACCTCGGAAATCCGTTTCGACGCGACTCCTAGGGCAGATGTGGCAACGCAGCAGGCCGGCTTCGACAAATTCTTGAGCAGCACCCCGTGCCTCAACACCCAGCGTGGCCGGATCATGGCGCGCAACAGTTGCCGGAGCCCCTGGCGGAATACCCTGAACCTGTCCCTGCGCCAGTCGTTGCCGTACCGGCACGGTCAGGCACTCCTGCTGGAGGTGGATATCTTCAACTTCCTGAACCTGCTCAACCGCCATTGGGGACTGCTTAAGGCTCCGAATACGGCACTCCTCGCCCAAACCCGTCAGACTCCGGGCCTCCTTGAGTCGCAGCCGGTGTTTACGTTCAATCCAAACTTCACGCCCTATGCTGTAGAAAGCCCTTATTCTTACTACCAGATCCAAGTGGCCGCACGGGTCCGTTTCTAGCCCATGATTCCAGGGTGCACACCAAGCTCAAGGCCTCTGATGCACGTACAGGCGGTCGTCGGGAGAAAAAAGGAGCGAGCCTTGCGGTACGATCTCGATGCGAGGCTTGCCTTTTCTTTTCACCCAAGTGGGGCGGTGGAATTTGAACCCGCGACCCCTTAACCCATGCGGCCGGTTAGAGGGCCCAGTGACGACATCAAGTAGTAATCACGCGACGCTCTGGGCAGCGGTGGCGTAACAGCAAGCTGGAAGATCAACCGAGGGTCGTGAGAAACGCACAGCACGACCCCCGACGAGACAGCGGCCGGAGATCTGATCACAGCGTCGCTTTGTAGTTCTCCCACTGGGCCTTCAATCGTGCGAGGAAGGCGACAAACTGCGGGTCCCGCCGCAGGCTGTCGAGGTAGGGGTCCCCGGCGAACAGTGGATAGCAGGGCAGCCCATCTTCGGCAGTCTGGCGGAGCCATGCCAGCGCCCTCGCGTGATCCCCCTGCAGGGCGTAGGCGGTCGCGATGTTGTACTCGGCGTGGTGGAAGTGAGAGCGCCCGCTCCCCCGAGCCACGGCGACCGCGATCTGCTGTGTCACCCTGGCGCGCTCTCCGCGACGCGCCAGGATGACCGCTCGCGCCGACGCGATGTCTGCCGGCTCGCGCGGCCCACGTCCCTCCGCCTGCTGCAGCAGCCGGAGCGCTTCGTCGGTTCGTCCCAGATGATCGAGCACCAGCGCGTGCTCGTCCTCCCAGCCGGGCATCCGCTCGAACTCCACGAGTGCGGTGTCGAACCGCTGCTCGTACCAGTGCACCCGGGCGATGCGCGGCGGCGCCTCGGGGACGCTCGGGTCAAGGTTCACCGCGAGGCGCAACTCCTGGAGCGCCTTGTCCAACAGTCCGATGTGCATGTAGACGGCGCCCAGCCAGTAGTGGGCCGTTGCCAGGTTCGGGTTCAGGGCCAACGCGCGCTTCATGTCCTGGATCGCCCGGGCATGCGGGAAGTGGTTCGCGAGCGTCCAGGTCAGCTTGCCACGCGCGAGGTACGCGTCCGCCAGATCGGGGTCGAGCGCCAGTGTCTTCTGGATCGCGACGTAGGCCCGCTCCTCCCACCGCCGGTCGGAGTCGTAGTCAAAGAGCTTCTCCGTGTAGGCGTACGCGAGCGCCGAGTAGCTGGCGGCGAACTGCGGGTCAGCGGTCGTGGCGCGTTCCAGCAGCGCGATGGCGGAGTCGGTCGCCGCGCGACTCTCCCGATGGGATTCGTACAGGCCGCGCAGGTAGAGGTCGTAGGCGGTGGCGTTGGGTGTCGTCCGCCGGCCCAGCTGGGCCTGCTCGGTGGCGAGGAGGGGGACTTGCAGCTTGTCCGCCACCGACCGGGCCACCTCCCGCTGGACGGTGCGCGCGTCCTGGAGGCGCTCGTCGTAGGTGTGCGACCAGAGGTTCTCCTGCGTACGCGAATCGATGAGCTCGAGGTGGACGCGCAGGCGCTCACCCTGGCGCCCCACGGTCCCTTCGAGCAAGGTGCCAACGCCGAGGTGGCGCGCGATGTCGGCCGAACTCACCGATGGTGCGGCGTAGCGCTGCACCGCGCCGCCGGCGAGCACCCGTAGGCCGCTGATCTGCGAGAGCGTCGCGATCAGCTCATCAGTGATCCCCTCGGCCACGTAGGCATCCCGGGCGTCGGTGCCGATGTTCTTGAGCGGCAGCACAGCGAGCCGCCTGCGGTCTGTGGTCATCAGCTCCGCTCTTCCTCCAGCGGTCCGGTCCCACAGCCAACGACCGGCGATGAGCAGGACCAACGCTGCGAGAGGGACGACCGCGGCGATCGCACCGCGACGCCCGCGCGGCGACGGGGCTGCGACTGCCAGGGGTGTGGGGTCCGCGAGCGACGGGGTCGTCAACGTCACGGGGGCGGCCGTCTCCCGCGCGCGCACCGCCGCGAGCAACGCTTTGGTCTCGGCGGCAGGCTCGGCCTCGTACTCCTCAGCCAGATACTGCGCGAACTGCTCGTAGGCTTGTAACGCGCCCGCTCGGTCTCCGTTGCGATCAAGCACGGCGATCAGCTGGCGCAGCAGGCCCTCATCGTTCGGCGCCAGCCCGATCGCTCGACGCGCCCACTGCACGGCGGTCGAGAGGTCCCCGCGCCTCTCGCAGCTCTCGGCGAGCGTCCGTGCGGTGCGGGCGGCCACGCCGGACAGCCTGGCGCGCTCGGACTCAAGCCACCGCTCGAATTCCGGTGCGTCGGAGATGAAGAATCCTTCCAGGAGGTTACCACGGTAGAGGTCGAGGGCCTGCTCTGTCTGTCCACCATCGATGGCACGGGCGAACGCAGCCACGTCGCACCAAATCCGTTCGAAATCCAACCCGATCTCTTCGTCGCCGCGGCTTAGCATCGCGTTGGCGCCGAGCGCGCTGCGAAGCACGTGGAGCGACTGCCGCAGGGCCGCTCGTGCGTGCTCCTGATCGAGCTCCGGCCAGAAGAGGGCGAGCAGAGTATCCCGCCGATGTGGGCCTTGAGGGGTGGCGGCCGCGAGGTAGGCAAGGAGGGCCAGCCGACGAGGCTGGGTGAGCAAACTGCCCGCCTCGCGTCCGTCGGCGGTCACGAGGCTCAGAGTTCCGAGCAGCCGGAACTCGACCATGGGAAGCCCTCTCGGCGTCGGGAGCGCAGGTCAAACGCCACGAGGCGCGGAATGCTATCACGCCGACGTGACGGTCCCATCACGGTCGCGTGATGCGTCCGCCTCAAACTGGCTCTGTATCCCGAAACTAATCCAGCGCCGGTAGGGCGGCAAACCATAAGGGGGACCCGTGAACATCCTGAAGCAATCTACGACAGTCGTAACCCTGCTCTGCGCTGTGGCGCTGGGCGGCTGCAGTGACCATCCCCTGGGCACCGCCCCAACCGCGCGGCGCCTGAGCGCGGATCGCGCGGCGAGAGTGCCGTTCACCGGGGGTCTCGCCAGTCCCGCGTGGCAAGAGATCGCGCGCAACTTCGTCATGCAGTCCACGGTGTCACGCAACTCCGCCGCCGCGACGCGCGTGTACGCCTATCTCAGCGTAGCGCAGCATGACGCGGTGGTGCGTGCCGAGGACACCATCGGCGGAAACGAGGCCGAAACGGAGCCCACGCTTGGAATCGGTCTCGGCCGCGGCGGCCGCAGCCGGCTCGAGGCAGACCGTGGAGCGGTCGCGGGCGCGTCCGCCACCGTGCTGACCTACTTCGACCCGGCTGAAGCGCAGCTATTCGAGGAGATCGTCCAGGAGCAGGCGAACGCCGGACTGGGGCAGCCGCACCCCGACTTCGCTCGGGGAGAGGCCGTGGGCCGGCAGGTGGGCGCGGAGGCGATCGCGCGAGCGATTACCGACGGCTTCGACCGGCCGTGGACTGGCACCGTTCCGGTCGGGCAGGGCCTGTGGTTCAGCAGCGCGAAGCCGCCTCAGCCACCTGTCAACGCACAGCTCCCAGGGATGCACCCGTTCTTCCTGACGTCGGCCGATCAGTTCCGCCCGGCCCCGCCGCCGGCGTTCGGCTCGCCGGCTTACCTCACCGCGCTCGCCGAGGTACGAAGCATCTCCGACACCCGCACAGCTGAGCAGGTGAGCATCGCCCTGTTCTGGGCGAGGGGCGCAGGCTCGAGCAGCCTCGGGGGTCTCTGGAATACGATCGCCACGGGCTGGATCGAAGAGAGCGGGTTACACGAGCGCGAGGCGACGCATGTGTTCGCGCTGCTCGACGCGGCCATGATGGACGCGGCGATCGGCTGCTGGGACGCGAAGCTCACGTACTGGTTCATCCGCCCTCCCCAGGCCGACCCCGCCATCACGCTCATCCCCGCGATTGGTCTGCCCAATCACCCGTCGTACCCGTCTGCGCACAGCTGCTTCTCCGGGGCGGCCGTCGGAATGCTGAGCGAGTTCTTCCCCGCCAAGGCCGATAGCCTGAATGCGATGGTGGACCAAGCCGGTCTCGCGCGGGTTTACGCCGGCATTCACTACCGGTTCGACGTCGACATGGGGCAACAGCTCGGTCGGCAGGTCGCACGGTTTGCGGCCGAGGTTGATCGGTCTCGTGGTTCGGCAGTTGTGGAGCGATGAGCTCGTGTCGACAGCTCCCCATGGGCAGCCACATGCCTGCGAGCAGCAGCTCGCGGTTGGAGGATGTATGAAGACACGTTTCCTCTTGGTCGGACTGTTCCTGGCCGTCGGCTGCAAAGACAGCACTGGGCCTTCGACCGGCTCGGTTCGAGTAATGGTGACCACCTCAGGTCCGGGCGCCGACACCACGAGTCACTACTCCGTTAGGGTGGATGGTGGAACGAGCAGACTGATCGCCTCGAACGGTAGCATGACGATCGACGGGCTGAGTGTCGGCAGCCACACCGTGACACTCACCGGTACGCTGAGCAACTGCACGGTGGACCAAAACCCCCGCACCGTGACGATCAGTGCTGGTGTCACCGCCACGGTCCCGTTCGCCGTTGGCTGCGTCACGCTGACGGGCTCCCTCCAGATCAATGCCATCACCACCGGGGCGGACCTCCCCGACGGCTACGCGATAACCGTCGACTACCGGACGACCCAGCCTCTCGGCGTCAACGACGCGGTCGTCATCGCGAACCTACCGGTCGGTGGCCACAGCGTGGCGCTCTCGGGCGTGGCCGGGAACTGCACGCTCGCGGGGACGAATCCCGCGAATGCAACCGTCGTGAACGGTGATACCGCGCGGATCACATTCTCGATTAGCTGCGTGGCGGTGGGCACGCTGCGGGTGACTGCGGTCACGACCGGGGTGGATCTCGACACCAGCGGCTACGCGGTCTTTGTGGACGGAAACCAACGAGCCGCCGTCCCGTCGAACGGAGCCGTGACGGTGTCGCATGTTACTTCGGGGACGCACAACGTCTCACTCGCGGATGTCTCGTCCAACTGCGCGGTGGCTGGGAGCAACCCGCGTTCCGTTGTCATTCCGGTCCACGATACCGCACGGGTGACGTTCCAAGTCTCGTGCGTCAAGTCGCCGGAGATCGCCTTCGCGAGCGGGGACGCCAACAACATGCAGATCTTTCTGACCAACGTCGCCGGCACGAGCCTGGTGCCGCTCACGAACGGCCCCCTAGCAGTCAACGCAGGACCGGCGTGGTCGCCCGACGGGAGCAAGATCGCCTTCCACACCAACCGCGACGGCAACTTCGAGATCTACGTGATGAATTCGGATGGCACGGGTCTCGTCAACCTCACCAAAAGCGCGGCAGTGGCTTCCGGTGCCGCCTGGTCGCCCGACGGGAGCAAGATCGCGTTCTACTCGAACCGGGACGGCACCGACGGGCTCTACGTGATGCACCCCGATGGCAGCGGGGTCTCCAAGGTGATTTCGGGCATCGGCGGATTTCACCCTGCCTGGTCCCCAGATGGTACGAAGCTCGCGTTCGAGTGCCACATCGACATTGGCAACCGCGACATCTGCGTGATCAACTCCAACGGCACCGGTCTCGCGCGGCTGACGAGTGATGCAGCGGTGGACTACGAACCGGCCTGGAAGCCTGACGGCTCGAAGATTCTGTTCGTCACCGGGCGCTTCGGAAGCACACTCTGGCTCGCACTCATGAGCCCCGATGGCACCGGGGTGACGCCCCTCTTCTCGGATGTCTCTGCCCTCGTTGTGGACGACCCCGCCTGGTCCCCGGACGGCACGAAGATCGCGTTCCACGAACTGATCAACGACTGCAGTGACGAGGGGTGCTATCCGGACGACTACATCTTGGTTGCGAATGCCGACGGCACGGGAGCCATGGGCATCCCCCTCGGCTATGGCGGCCGGCAGCCCGCGTGGCGTCCGTGAGCAGCGCACGTCTCCCGCCCTTCGGCGGGCTCCGTTACGGCTCGCAGCATGGTGAGTCGAGACGCATCAGACGCGAGCGCGCCGTCCGGAGCACCAGGGCGAGTACGTATGAAAGGAGGGGCGTATGATCATGCCCCCGATGACAAAGACGTTGCTTCTGGCCCCGGCATTGCTCATGGGCATTGCGTGCAACGATCCGAACGGTCTGCCTCCACCCGTGGCCAAGGTGACCGTGAGCCCCTCAGCGGCGAACGTCCTCATCGGTGGGACGATGCAATTGGTGGCGCAGACCGAGGACGTCACCGGGAACGTGCTCACGGAGCGTGTGGTGACGTGGGCGAGCAGCAACACGGCGGTGGCAACGGTGAGCTCCACGGGGCTGATGATGGGGGTAGGAGCAGGCCAGGCGACCATCACGGCGACCAGTGAGGGACAGCGCGGGACGGCGGCGATCACGGTGAACACCGCGCTGACGATCACGCCGGCCAGCGACAGCGTCCAAGCTGGAGCGGGGCTGGCGCTCTTCAGGGCGACGGTACGCGATGCGGCCGGCAACGTAATCTCAGACCGCCCGATCACCTGGTCGAGCTCCGACACGACGATCGCCCAGATCGAAGCCAGTTACCCGGGATGGGTGTATGTGCTGGGGATTCGAGCCGGCCAGGCGACGATCACTGCAACGAGCGAGGGGGCGACGGCTGCAGCGGCCCTCAAAGTGCTCGTGGCGGCAGCGAGCGTAACGATCGCGCCGTCGGAAACCACGGTGGTGGCGGGATCGACCTTCCTGCTCAGCGCCACGCTGCGGGACTCCGCGGGGAACATCCTGGATCGATCGCTCCTCTGGGGCTGCGGGTGCAACGACGTCGTGCAGCTCGATCCGACCGGCCCTCACACGGCGCGGGTGACAGCGTTGATTGCCGGGGGGGGCACGGTCTACGCCAACCAGGACGGCATCCCGCCCGTCGGATCTGCTCACATCACGGTCAAGGGAACTGGAGACGTGGGATCGGTGGCGCTGACCCCGCTGGTGACCGTTGTGTTCGTCGGCGGCACGGCCCAGCTCACGGCGACGTTGCGCGACACTGCAGGCTCGATTCTCACCGGAACGCCAATCACATGGGCGGTGAAGCGCCCTGACCTGCTGTCGGTGAGGCAAACCGGGCTCGTGACCGGTGTGGCGCCCGTGGGCTTCACCGACGATACCCGCGTCACGGCTACCTCAGAGGGAGTGCGGGGAGTCGCCGACGTCAACGTGGCCCCGGCGGACGCGATCGTCACGATCACTCCCGGGAGTGCCACGCTGCCGATTGGCGCCACTGTGCAACTAACTGCCGAGGTGACGACCGGCAGGCTGACCTTCCCAGGGGGTGAGTACACATGGTCCAGCAGCGACACGCTGGTGGCTTCGGTCTCTGCGACGGGGCTCGTCACCGCGCGCTCCATCGGTCCGCCTGTAATTACCGCGACGATGCAGGGCCGGAGCTCGTCGGTATCCATTACGGTGGTCTCACAGTGAATGACGGGGTTGCGAGTCGGGTAGGCGCGCTGAAGGCCGACACGCGAGGGCGCCGTCCGGAGCGTTAGGGCGAATAGGTATCAAAGGAGGGGCGTATGACCATGCCTTCGAGGACAAAGACGTTGCTTCTGGCCGCGGCAATGCTCATGGGCATTGCGTGCAAAGACTCGACTTCACCGCCCGCGCCCGCCGGCCCGCCCGCAGTCGCATCGGTCACCGTGGCTCCGTCTCCAGGCACACTCCCTGTTGGAAGCACGGCGCAGCTGACGGCAACGACCAAGGATTCGGCGGGGAACGTGCTCACAGGGCGTGCGGTGACGTGGGCGAGCAGCAACACGGTCGTGGCGACGGTATCGGCGACGGGGTTGGTGACAGGCGTAGCGGTAGGCTCAGCCACGATCACGGCCACATCGGAAGGGAAGAACGGGACCGCTGCGGTCGCGGTCACTGCGCCGCCCGTCCCCGTGGCGTCGGTGACCGTGGCCCCGGCGACGGTGCTGGTAGGCGTGACCGTGCAGCTCACCGCGACCACTAGAGATGCGGGCGGGAACGTGCTCACGGGGCGTACCGTAACCTGGGCGACCAGCAACCCGGCCGTGACGACCGTGAACTCCACCGGGCTGGCGACAGGGGTGGCAGCAGGCCAGGCCACGATCACGGCGACCAGCGAAGGGCAGAGCGGGGCAGCGGCGATCACCGTGTCCGCACTCACCTTCGCAACGGTGAGCGCGGGGGCCAACACCTGCGGCGTCACCACCAGCGGCGCCGCGTATTGCTGGGGGAGCGACTTGACGCCTGCGGCCGTGGCGGGCGGGTTCACGTTCAAGGCGGTGAGCACGGCCAACCCCATCGAGGACCTTGATGACACGTGCGGCGTCACCACCAGCGGCGCCACCTACTGCTGGGGGTATGACTTCTCACCAACGCCCGTGGCCGTCGCGGACGGGTTCGCCTTCGTAATGGTGAGCACGGGCGGCGACTACACCTGCGGCGTCACCGCCGGCGGCGCCGCATACTGCTGGGGGGCTAATCTCTACGGGCAGCTCGGCAACGGCACGACGACCAGCAGCTCCACGCCCGTACCCGTGGCGGGCGGGTACACCTTCTCGGCGGTGAGCGCGGGCGGCGGCCACATCTGCGGCGTCACCACCAGCCGCGCCGCGTACTGCTGGGGGTATAACTACGACGGCGAACTTGGCAACGGTACGACAACCGGGCCGCAGCAGTGCGGTCCCAGCGGCGCGAGATTCGCCTGCAGCTCGACGCCAGTGGCCGTCGCGGGTGGGTACACTTTCTCGGCGGTGAGCGCGGGCGGCGGCTACACCTGCGGCGTCACCACCGGCGGCGCCGCGTACTGCTGGGGGTATAACGGCACCGGCGAGCTCGGCACCGGCTTAACGACCAGCAGCTCGACGCCCGTGGCGGTCTTGGGTGGGCACACCTTCTCGGCTGTGAGCGCGACGGGCTTCGAGCACACCTGCGGCGTCACCACCGACGGCACCGCGTATTGCTGGGGCGACAACTTCTGGGGCGAGCTCGGAAGCGGCACGACGACGAACAGTTCGACGCCCGTGCCCGTGTTGGGCGGGCATACCTTCGTGACGGTGAGCGGGGGCGGGTACTACATCGCCATAGTGGACTTCAGCTCCGCCCACACCTGCGGCGTTACCACTGGCGGCGTCGCGTATTGCTGGGGGAGCGGCAGCACCGTGCCCGTCAAGGTTGCTGGCCAGCCGTAACGGAGCAGCGGCGTTGGCTCCTCGACGCTGCTCGCACCGAGTGCCAGGCACTCCATCAGCCTCGTTGTGGTAGACGACGCTCGAGGCGATCGAGTCAACTGGTCTCGCACGGGGCGTGTGAATGAGCTTCCTGCAAACTGCCTGGAAAGCCGCAACGAGGCACGACCGGTCCCGGACAGAGAACTGCGGCCGCGAACTCCGCGTGACTGAATCCAGATTGTCCCGGCCCCCCGATGCACGTACAGGGGGTCGTGGGCGAAAGAGCAAGCCTCGCATCAGCATTCGATGCGAGGGTTGTTTCCCTTCACCCAATCGGGATGGCGGGATTTGAACCCGCGACCCCCTGAACCCCGTTCGTTGACCGACACAGCGTGCTCACTTGGGTGCCTCGGCGGCCGAGTCGGCCTGCCGGAGCAGCCCGGCGAAGTCCCTGAGCTCGGGGAGGCCGAGGTCGGACACGACCCAGTAGCTGTAGTCCGCCGTGGTCCAGTGCAGCAGGTGATAGCCCTGGCGCGTGCTGGTGGAGGGAACGGCAGCCGGACCGTGCGCAGCGGGCCAGAGGAACTGGTTGATCAGGTGCTGACGCCGGCCGTACACGAGAGCTGCCACCGCGCGCCCGTCGACGTAATCGAGCCGACCTCCGAGCAGCGGGTACCCGCGCCCGGAGAAGTCGTACACGGGGGGCGAGAAGTCGAGCCTCCCGTTGAACCAGGGCTTCACCGTGTGCTGATCCGTGGAGGGTACGTCGGTCAGGTGGCCGGGCATGAGCGAGCGGATGTGGCTCGCGAGCACGTCATCGGCGAGCGTCTCGCCGGCGGCGCGGTCGAGTGCGAGGCGCCAGCTGCCGACGG
>WNFD01001047.1_pt1 | contig 34297 bp, 38 predicted proteins | sample 5400491 | NCBI WGS metagenome assembly WNFD01 (sample SAMN13153343, study PRJNA577476) | soil metagenome | isolation source: 120 cm saprolite under Douglas fir tree site 2 hole 2 replicate 2 | place: USA:California | collected 2015-04-18 | reverse complement strand
ATTTTCTCTCATTGGATGACCTGCGTACTCAGATCCTGGCTTTCATGACGTATTACAATACCACGATGGCTACACCCATCAAGTGAACCTACACCGGTTTGGCCTAATCATGGAGAGATTTCTCTCTCAGTGTACTAGTTCCTCCCTGGTGCGCACTCGTAACCCCTGTTTCTCAATTTTCTCACGCAGCTTGAGCAGGCCTTCAATGAAGGCCTCGGGACGGGGAGGACAGCCAGGTACACGATGCCAATGGAGAACGCCAGGCGATCACCCCTGAACGCAAACTGATGCGGCAGAAAACCATCACGCGCCAGCAGTGAAGCCAGGCGGGGAAAGTCGGCATAACTCGTATTGGCTGCCAGTGTGAGGATCAACAGCGTTGCGAGCTGGAACACCGGATACAGAAAGAACAGCGGCCCTGTAAAGACCTGCTGCGCGATCTGGCCGATCACCGTTGGATTGCCTGCCGGATTCGCCTCGATATGATAGGAGGATGCCAGCAGCGTGATACCAAGGAAGAGCGTACCGAGGATCACAGCCATCCAGGTCAGGGTGGTGGCAGCATTGCGGGCCTCTGGTTTCTTATAAGCAGGCACTCCATTGGAGATAGCCTCAACGCCCGTCATTGCAGTACAGCCAGCCGCAAACGCTTTGAGGATCAGAAAGAGTGAGAGTGGCCCAGTAGCAGCAACGAATTAGAAGTGGCCGATAATCGTCTGGTGCACAAGGAAAAAGGATTTGATGGCACCGACGACAATCAGTAACAGGGCACTCACAATGAAGATATAGGTAGGGAGAGCAAAGATTGAGCCCGATTCGCGCACACCACGCAAATTAGCGATGCCGATCACCATCACTAATACCACGTCGATGGCGACAACGTCTGGCGTTGGTGATAAGGCGGGGAAGAGTGTCGCAAGCGCCTGCACTCCAGCGGCAACACTGACCGCGACGGTGAGCACGTAATCGATCATGAGCGATGCGGCAGCAACCAGCCCTGGCACTGTCCCCAGGTTCTCTTTCGCCACAATATAGGAGCCCCCACCATAGGGATAGGCAGGAATCGTCTGGCGGTAGGACAGGCCAACAATGCCGAGCAGAGTGACGATAACAAAGCTAATCGGCAGGGTGATCCCTAGATTCTCTGATCCAGCAGCGACCAGGGTGATAAGAATGGCCTCGGTCGCATAGGCAACCGACGAGATCGCATCGGATGAGAGAACTGCCAGGGCTTTGAATTTAGTCAGTCGTTCGTGTTCCGCCCGAGCGGTGGGGATGGGTGCTCCAATGAGCAGGCGTTTGATGCGCCCCAAAACGCCGTGTGGAGCCTCGGTTACTTCAGTCGCTTCAAGCAATCCATAGCCTAGACGCCGAAATGCGGGATGAGTGGGGCGCACAAAGCGAATTCGCTGATCCCCAGGGAAACTCCCCTGGCGCACCTCAGGACGAATGAGCTGGGAAGGGTCCTCATCTGTGTTCGTGTTCGATTTTTCTTCGTCAGTGCCTTGTTTCATATTCCTCTCGAGGAACTGTTTGTGTTTGTCAGGCATAAGGCCCGCTTCCTTTGGAGTTCGGTTTGATTAAAGAGGTTCTCAGGAATAGCATTAAGTCTCATCTATCTCCAGTTAGTTAGTTTCAAGTGTAGATGCCTAGCCCAGTACAAAGAAATATACATTGAGGGGAGTGGTAGCACATCGACAGAAACGTGTAATTTATCCTCTACATTGCTATGGAAGGCCTTTAGATAGAATTACCTAATGCGTATAAGCCATCAGCTCTTCACCAACATCCCCAACGCGCAGAGTCCAGCTAAACCGAAGCAGAACCAAGAAGCTCCGAGCTGGTGCGCATCAATCAGGAGGAAGATACCCCCGGCCAGCGATGCAACGAACATGAAAAGCCAGGTGAAGGGATGTACACCGGACCATTCGCTGTTGTCTCTCCCACGCCTGCGCCCACGAAACCCATTCCATCCACTCGGCCCATTACTGGCAAGCTTGACCTCGATCTGCCCGGCTTCGAGCCTCGTTATGAGCTGCTCCAAAGAATGTGGCAGCGTCAGCAGCACTCTGCCTGTATCGAGCAGCTGGCTGAAGAGCTGTTGCAGTGTTTGTTGCGCACCTTCGGCGTCAAGACCCAGGAACTTGCGTGCGTAGGGGGTAGCGATCTCGACAAAATTGAACTCTGGGGACAGTCCAGTCGAAATGCCGACTAATGTGCCAACAGCCCGCCCGGTGAAAGCAAACTGCGCCGGGATTTGAAATGGTTGCCCATACAGCAGATACGCGACATCCTGTACCATTTCGGGAATCTCTAGTTCACTCACCTCGCCCAGCGTCATGCCGTAATAGCGCTCTATCATCAGCGATATAGCCCGCTCGATAGAGGCAAGGTTTGCACCTTTGTCAATGAAGCCAAGCTGGGAAAGGGCATTCACGAGCGATCGCGAATCGCGTGCTATAAAAGCCAGGAACGCATCTTTCATGAACCTCTCCATATTTTTCGTGAGGGACCCTACCATGCCGAAGTCGACAAAGGCTACTATGGGTCCATCGCCTGTTGACCCCTTTTTGACAAAAATATTGCCTGGATGCGGGTCAGCATGGAAGAAGCCTGCCTTAAAAAACTGGTAGAAGTAAGCGCACACCGTGCGTTTGGCCACCTCTAAACGATTGATTCCTGCTGCTTCGAGGGTGGGATAATCATTGATCTTGATGCCATCGATCCACTCTAGCACCAGCACGCGGCGTGATACATACTCATCATAGACACGCGGAATGTAAATCATAGGATCATCTTTGAACATCTCTTTGAACCGTCTGGCGTTCGCGGCCTCTCGAACGTAGTCTATCTCTTCATAGATCGTGCGTTTAAACTCGTGGTAGATCCCCATGAGATCAATAAAGCCGTTCATGTCTACGAATCGCGTGATGATCCAGAGAACGAGCTTGAGGGTGCTCAAGTCCATACGAACGAGTTGCTCAATATCGGGGCGCTGGATTTTGACGGCAACCGTCTCGCCGGTAGAGGCGAGGATCGCTTTATGGACCTGACCAAGCGAGGCGGCAGCGGTACATTTGCGCTCCAGCACGCTGAACACCTCCTCAACGGGCTTGCCTAGCTCAGACTCGATAACAGATACGACATGGGCAAAGGGTGCAGGCGGCACTTCGTCCTGCAATGAACTCAATAAAGCAATAGCTTTCTCCGGCAATAAGTCAGGGCGAGAACTGAGGAACTGTCCGAGTTTAATCATCAGAACGCCGAGTTCTAGCGCAGTTTCGCGGAATGCAGCAAGCACCTCGATCAACATGTCACTATCGGGTCGTACCGCATAGTTGCCATGCGCATATGCATGTACGACCCGACGACGCTCGCGGTAAATAACCCAGATCGTCCAGAAGAGAAGGCGTGAGACTCGGAGAAAGCGTACAATCTGAACGAGCCGATTGATCCGAGGAGTTTTCGTTGGCATAGCATGCCCTTTCTTCGTGAAATAGAAGCTTTGGATACTTGCATCGACAGAATCGTGTAATTCCTTCTCGGTCTGAAAACCTGGCGTGCATCGTGGAGAGGAACTTCCAGGCGCCCTGAACTGCGTACCAGGCGTGAAACTCATCATTTATCCATCTCGAGCCTGTCTAGCAGTTTCTGTGCAAACACGTAGGCATCTTCTGGATATCGTGCCGTACTCCCGTAGTACGGAGCGCGAGGAACCTGGAAAAGGCTGCGTTCACGTGCATGGTTACCTGACTATCGAAGTACGCGGAGCAAATTCCCTTAAGAGAGGGAGCCTGCATAGTTCTCAAGCATGCCAAGAAATAGCGAGCAACGCTCAACTAAACATGAACTATGCGCCTTCTTCATGCATCGATTGCAGCGTCGAGAGCGCTTCGGTGACGTGTTTCTCAGCAGTGAATTGCGAGAAGAAGATGCGGCGGACTCTTCCTTGTCGGTCGATGATGTACGTCACGCGCCCCGGTAGCCCGAAAGCCGTCGGCACGCCGTAATGCTTTCTGATTATGCCATCCGCATCACTCAATAAGATGAAGGGGAGTTGGTGCGCTGCGGCGAACTGCCGGTGCGACTCCACCGAGTCCGAGCTGATGCCGATCACTTCCGCCCCAGCTTGTTTGAAAAGTTCGTAGCTGTCGCGAAAGGCACAGGCTTCTGCGGTGCAGACCGCCGTGTTATCTCTCGGGTAGAAGTACAGCACAATGTCTGTCTTACTGAGAAGCTCCCCCAGGCTTACTGGTTTGCCCGATTGATCAGGGAGGGTAAAGTCTGGGGCCGAGTCACCCACCTGCACCTTGCCTTGTACTGGTTGTACCTGCTCCTCATGCGTGCTCATTACGAAGTCTCCTTTTAGCGTACCCTTTAGAGAGGTAGAACCACACTCCATCGTGGTCAAGCTCAAACAAGCCATCCACATGACGCTCGATTGACCGGGTCTCCACCACTTCATGTGCTTCTACCCTGTATTTACATGAGTGAAAGCAATGCCAGCGCTGTGGCTGTTTTCACTCAGGTCCTCAGTGAGCTAGCCAGAGTGACCTCTCACTACTCACCTCAGCAAAAATATACCTTGCGGGGCAGCAGGAGCACATCGACAAAATCGTGTAATTCCATGGCTCATTGCTCAGGGGACTCTCTAGACAGAATTACCTACTTCTTTCGTCTTGCCTGAGCGAAGCGCACTCCTTGCACTTCATCTGACCCGAAGATGAAACGCGCTAGCTTCGTTGATGAAGTGTTTTACAAAGAAGACGCGGCAGCGTCGGAAGTCCAGCCTGGGAAGCAAGCAAGACGGATAGGTGCTGATCTGTTTCGCTCGCGTGTCTTTGCCTGGAAAGCGTGAGGAAGCGGCCAGTCGTCAGCGGTGAGGTACAAAGGAGTAGACACTGAGCGGAAGAGGGCCAAGTGCTGTAACCTCCACCGAATCTAGTGATGAAAGAACAATACACTCTGGTGTTCTTCAAGAGAAGCTCCTGGTTTCAGACTGCATAATCGCTCAGACCAGCCCTCTGCGACGGGTTCTCGCTTTGACACTGGCGTCGAGCAGGTGATTCTGTCTCTGCTACCAGGAGCTTCAGTGATCATGCACATGATCCAAGTGGTCAATGATCACACAGAAAGCAGATCAACCTATGGATACTCAAGTCATACAACTGTACCAACGCAACTCCAATGATCAAAGCCCGTCTGGACCGCAACGCTCCAATAATGGAAGCAATGGTAGTAACGGCGGGAGCCCACCCAATAATAACAGGCGAATATTGAATCTTGTCCTCCTCATCGCTGGCATCGTGTTGATTTTCTGGGTCTTGCCGCAACTCTTCTCTCCAGGTGCCAATGTCCACGGTCCAAATGTCGGAGAGCTCACTTACAGCGCGTTCTACCAGCAAATTCAAGCGGGCAATATAAAAGATGCCACGTTCCAGGGACAGGACGTCACCGGTGACTTCAAGCACCCCGTCTCCTTGAGCGATGCCAATGGGAACCCGGTGCTTGCGTAAGCTCCCTCTACTCGAGGCAATTGAGGAAAGAGCATACGCCACAGAAAGATTATATTCTCAGAATTGCTGAAGATGTCGGTCGGGCCTTAGCCCAGATCATCTATCATCAAGAAATTCGGGATTATCAAGGAGCCCTCTCGCTGATAGACGAGGTACTCAAGGCAGAAGGAGACATCTATGAGGAGCAGGGTAATCCCGATGCCGCTTATGAGAGCTATCTCATCTCCCTCAACCTGTTGCTCGAAATCGTCCTGCGCGATGACCATTTGCACGACTTACACGTCTCCCCAGAAGTAGAAGACCTGCTGGGCAAGCTGGACGCCTACGAACTCCCACCCAATACCAGGCACCTCCTTTTGCGGTATTATGAACAAGGATGAGAGTTGTCGGCAACAGTGACCATTTGCTCAGTATTCAGTGGTTCTTTCCAGCCGAAGAGTCCTGAGATGTGGGACGCACGATGGTCGAACGGGAGGAGGTGGAAGAACATGAGAGGCCCTTTCTTTAGGAGCGATCTTGGGCAGGAGAGACAGTTTGAGCATCGTGTGTGGAATGCATGAGAGATACCCCATGCTTGATTGAAAGTGCAGGTAACGCGATCAACGCTGCCAGCACCACGAGCGCGCTACCAAAGAAGAAAGGTGCTCCCGGACCTCCGAGCGCGAAAATACTGCCTGCGGCCAGTGGACCTACTGCACGTCCCAGTCCTGCGACACCTTGTGCAAGGCCGAGTGTTTCGCCCTGCGCCCCGGGCGGGCTAGCAAATGAGAGGATTGTCGATACCATCGGCGTCACGACTCCATCGCCTGTGCTTACTACGCCCAGTGCAATCAGCAACAGTGCCAGGTTTGTACTCCATGAGAGCAGTGCTAGCCCCACAGCGAGCATGAGTAAGCCAGCGATCAACAGGCTACGTTCACCCCAACGCTTGACGAGTCGCCCAGCCAAACCACCCCGCATGAGAACAATGGCAATACCTACATACGTGAAGATGTACCCATTTTGTAGAGCCGTCCAGCCGAAGGAATGTTGCGTAAATAGCGGGAAGACCGCCTCCATCGCGGTGAATGCCAGCGTGAAGAGGAGGTTAATGACCACTAATCGTGCCACCGCTGGATGCCGCAGTACCTGCCTCCACCCGGCGAGCATGACTCCTCTCCCATGATTGGTGAAAGGCATTGGAATGGAAACCTCCGTCGTTGCCCGCATATGACGTGTCTCTGGTAGGAAGCGCAGCACGAGCAGGGCGTTGGCAAGCGCTATGCTCATGGCAACCCAGAAGGGTAGGGTTGGACCAAGAGGGGCGAGTACGCCCCCCAGAGCTGGCCCCACGACGAATCCCAACCCAATAGCTGCGCCGATGAGGCCCATACCCCGTGCTCGCTTCTCAACAGATGTCACATCAGCGACAACCGCCTGCGCTGAGCCGATATTCGAGGCGCCAAGACCACCAATGAAACGCGCGACGAATAACATGGGAAGTGAACCAGCCAGTGCCGAGAGGGCCAATGAGAGCGCCTCGATCAACAACGAGGCGATGATGATCGGTCGACGACCGTAACGATCAGAAAGAGCCACTAGCACAGGTATAAAGATGAACTGCGCCAGTGCATAGATTGTGAGAATCAGGCCGACTCCCAGAGCACCAGCCCCTTGTCGCTCTGCCCAAAATGGGAGCAGAGGGAGGACGACGCCAAACCCTGCAAAGTCAATCAAAATGGTCAGTGCCATTAAGTATAAGGGTGAACGTTTCGTTCGATTCATGCGTACTGCCCCTCGACAGGCGCGTCTACAAAATCATCTTCTGCTGCAGCAGAAATTCCGGCTGCGGGTTCGTCACTTGTGAGTGTTCCCATAGCTTCCAATTTCCCTTTATTTCTGGGCTACTTCTGTCCCTTTCTCCGGAACGTTCAATGCAGGATGCTTGCCCTTGAAGACATGGAACAGCAACCAGAGCGAGGGCAAGAGCAATGCCATCCCGATCAGTGTGCCAATCAGCAACGCTAAAAGTGTGGCAGGGGGACTGGCCGCATTGGTGATGGTCACCGCAACCGGCACCAGGTATGGAAATTGCGACAACCCCCAGGAAGCAAAAATGAACGCCGTGACGGTAAAGGCCAGCACACGCGCCAGGCGGTAGCGCCTCAGGAACAACGAGACGACGGCTCCCACACCGAGCAGCGCCGTCGCAATGGCCAAGGGCAGCGCGTGATCGAGCAGTCCGTGCCAGAGCAAGGGTGCCTGGAAGGGTGAGAGGATGAAGGCAACGGTATCGAGCACCAGGGTGATTGCGCCCGCGATCATGGCACGGCGGCGAAAGGCTTCCACAAGCTCAGCATCATTGTTGTTCTGCGCTTCTACGATCAGATTGACCGCCGCAAGAACAGCACACAGCGCGAGCGCTAATGCGCCGATGGTGAGTGCGAAGGGCGTGGTCCAGCCTGCCAAGAGATCGGTCTGCACAAGACCATCCTGGACGCGCACCTGGCCACTAGCCACTGCCGCAGCGGCAGTCCCGAAGAAGAACGGCGTGATGGTGCTGGCGGTGCTGAAGACACGGCCCCAGATCTTACTCAGGGCGCCAGCCTCCTCCGTCTGGGCGTGAAAGATGAAGGCGGCTCCCCGCAGCACGATGCCGATTAGCGCCAGGGTGAACGGCACGATGAGCGCCGTTGAGAGGACTGCAAAGGCGGACGGGAAGGCAGTGAAGAGGCCCACGATCAAGAAGATCAACCAGACGTGATTGGCCTCCCAGACCGGCCCTAACGCTTGCCCGATCAAACGGCGCTCTCGTTCCGCCCCTTGACCAAAGGCGAAGAAGTCCCAGATACCGCCCCCAAAGTCCGCCCCACCCAGGACCGCGTACACGATCAGCGATAGCCACAGGATGATCAGTATCGTGTAGGTTAAGATCATTTCGTGTCGGCCCTTTCTTCACTGCTACTACTGGCGAGGACTGGCCACTCCTGCTTGGGCAGCGGCGAACGCGCCAGGCGCAGCAGCAGCAGGGTCAAAGTGATCGCCAGCACCACATAGATGCCCGAGAAAATCGCGAAGCTGATATCCAGCCCCGGAGCGGTCGTCACCGCGTCCTTAGTGCGCAAGATGTTATAGATGACCCAGGGCTGGCGTCCCAGTTCAGTAACCATCCAGCCCAGCTCGGTGGCGATGAAGGAGAGCGGGCCGCTGAGGACGATGCCCCACAGCAACAGGCGATTCTCGGGCACCACCCGTTTGCGCCAGAAGTAGAGCAGCCAGAAGACCCCTCCAATGAACAGCGCGAAGAAGCCGCTACCGACCATGCCGTCAAAGGAGGGATGGACAAAGAAGGGATCGGGCCGTGAGCCGGGCGCGAAGGCATCGAGACCGATTATGGTGGCATGCGGATCACCTTTGGTCAGGATGCTCAACAAATCAGGGATTTCAATGGCATACAGGACCTGCCCTGTCTTATCATCCACAATGCCACCAATCTTGATGGGGGCACCTTTCTCAGTATGGAAGACCCCCTCCATCGCGGCTAACTTGGCAGGTTGGACATCATCAAGGGCACGGGCAGAAAGGTCGCCATCGAAAATCTGGAAGGGGATCGCAATGGCGCCGAGGGCCATCGCCAGCACGAGTCCTTTGCGATAGTACGACTCACGCTTGCCGCGCAGGATCTGTACGGCATAGACAGCGGCCACACCGAAGCCGGTAGCCACGTAGGCCGCCAGCAGCATATGGCTCGTCTCATAGGGCGTGCTCGGATTGAGGATCGCCTGGAAGGGATTGATGCCGGTCACCTGCCCATGCGTGATCTGGAACCCGGTGGGCGTATTCATCCAGGAATTTGCGCTGACGATAAACCACGCGGACGCCGCGCCACTGATCCACAGAGGAAACGAGCAGAGCCAGTGCGCACGCGGGGAGAGGCGCTCCCACCCATACAGGTAGAGGCCGAGGAAGATGGCCTCTATCAAAGAAGGCGAAGCCCTCTAAGGCAAAGGGTAAGCCGATGACCGAGCCAGAGAACTTGGTAAAGGTGGGCCAGAGCAGGCCGATTTCAAAGGAGAGGATCGTGCCGGAGACGGCGCCGATGGCGAAGAGCAGGGCAAAGGCTTTGGTCCAGCGGCGAGTGAGCGTCATCCAGCCACTATCTTTGCGCCGCAGGGCCAGTCCTTCGGCAATACACAGCAGCAGAGGCAGTCCGATTCCCAAGGAAGCAAAGATGATATGGAAAGCGAGCGATGTGCCCATCTGAGCCCGCGCAGCTAAGAGATTAGACATGAAGAAACCTCCTTATATGTACCAGGGTGATTGCTAGCTAGATATGGGACCGCATTTTCTTGAGCGCTACCACTTCGAGCTGTCGAACACGCTCGCGTGATATGCCCAGTTCTGTGCCGACTTCGAGCAAGGTGCGACTTCGTCCATCGCCGATGCCGTAGCGCAGGGTGATGACCGCACGTTCACGTGGAGTAAGGAACGTCAGCGCCTGGTGCAGCCCTTCGCTGAGGAGATGCTGTGAGGCGGTTTCAACGAGAGCGGGAGCCGCATGATCTTCAAGTGTGTCGGCGAGCGAGTAACGAGCTTCATCGTCAACGGGCGCGTCAAGAGAAACGGGCTGCTCGATGAGACTGAGTAAATGTGTGACTTCATCCAGGTCGATATGGGCAGCCTCAGCGATGTGCTCTGGCAGGGGCTCCACTCCGCTTGCTTGCGATAGTTGTGCCGCGACACGGCGTACCTTGCGCAAACGCATTGCCACATGTTCTGGCAAATGAATCAAGCGTGACTGATCGATAGCGGCACGATTGACCGCCTGACGAATCCACCAGGTAGCATAGGTGCCAAAATGACAGGCGCGCCGGTAGTCAAATTTCTCGGCTGCGCGCATCAACCCCAAGTTTCCCTCCTGGATGAGGTCGATGAGCGGTACACCGGTGCTGGTGTAGCGACGCGCAATGGTGATGACCAGGCGCAAATTTGACTCGATCAACCTGCGGCACGCCAGGTCATTGCCAGCGGCAATCTGCCGCGCCAGGTCAAGTTCCTCGGCATGGGTGAGGCGGTCGAATGTGCGGATGTCACGCAGGTAGCTCTGCAAAGCGTCTTCGGGGCTTATAGCACGGCGAGCAGTGGTTGCGCGAGTACGACGCGCCTGGATGGGAAGTTCCTCCAGTATGTCGGCTTCGCTGCTCTCTTCCACATCTACCGGATCGTCAAGGAACGCATCATCTCTCTCGTATACAAGTGACTCCATCTCAATTGAGGGTTTTGTAGTGGGCTTCGAAGCAGTTTCGGGAAGCCTCGCATGCACATCCACTTCAAAATTACGTTCTTCACGGTTGGATAAGCGCGAACACTGCGCCTTGCAGCCTGCCTGACCGAAGGTAGGAGCGCTAGCTCCGTTGGCAGGCTGGCTTAATTCAGAGGCTTCGCCTTGTTTCCAACCGTCTTTCAATCTTCGCCTCGGTTCATCAGACATGGGAAGCACGGCTGCGGCAGCACATGTCTTCAATGGCGTTTCACATACCTCATGTATTGGGCTGAGTATTGTCATAATTCCCCACTCCCTTCGGAAAACTTACCGCTTCCATCAACAAGAGGTATACCTTAAATGCGAGCAGGAATACATCGACAGAATCATGTAATTCCTCTTGGGTATTACGCAGGGCACTCTAGACAGAATTACCTAACCGTTGTGATCATGAGGTTTTTCGTATGTGCTAGTGGCGAGGAGGTATCCATCAGCCGTCAATAGGAAGAGGCGGAGGCGTGACACCTAGCACGTCTATCAGGAGTGCATGTTGGGAAGAGAGTGTAACCTGCTGCGAATGTAAGCTTGTGAAAGGCGTTCTGATGAGACTGCTCTTCAGATTAGGAGACTCTTGTTCTGAATAGTAGACACATTGAGGGAGAATATACCATGTTTCTGAAACGCTCTTTGGTAATCGCTCTTAGCATCTTCATAGCCATGTTTTTCGCTGCCTGTGGTAGCTCCACCACGACCGGGGGCGGTCCGTATGGCGATGGCACTACCAATCCACCTGCCACTCCTCCAGCCACTGGGGGCAATGTTTCAGCCGTGATTCAAACAGCCACCGTCACCGTCAATGGTCAGTCGGTGACGGTGCTCACGAATGCAGCGGGCAGGGCCCTGTACGACCTGACCGCCGATACGCCGACGAGCACGGCCTGTAGCGGTTCGTGCACCACCATTTGGTTCCCGCTGCTGACCACCGGCGCTCCCAGCAGTGCCACGCCACTGCCGCACCAGGTGAGTGTGCTCGCAGATGCGAATGGCCAACAGGTGGAGTACGACGGCCACCTCTTGTACACCTTCTCGGGCGACACGGCTACTGGTCAGGCACAGGGTGAAGGCATTCAAAGCTTTGGCGGCACCTGGCACGTGGTCACACCCACTCTGTCTGTCCCAAGCGGCGGATCGAATAGTGGTGGGTACGGGTATTAGAACTGCTTCTCGTGTGCTGACTACCTGTTGATGTTTCAACCACGGTCAGGTGATCACTGCGCAGGAGCAAAGCTCCATGCGCATTTTGAGGCTGGTGCCGACCATGTCTGCATCCAGGTACTCGGGAGCGAGCAGGGAACTTCCTCGATCCAAGCGTGGCGGGTCTTAGCCATGCTCCATTAATGGTTCAGGAAAACAACTAGTAACGCAACGCGACAGACCTGTTGTCATGAGGGCAACAGGTTTTTGATTGCGAGAGAGGTGAAACCTCATCTGAGCAAACGCCAGGACCTCATCGCAGTTTTGCACTCCACTCTTGTATGCACATACGCAACGAAATCCCGCTCAAGCCTTCTCACTTCATCAGTTTACCATGGCAGCATTGTAGGCTGATGGGGAGGGACTTCCCGTTCTTGACGCTGCTCTTCACGTTTTCTTGACGCTTCCTGGTCATACTAGCACCAGAGAGGACGAGTGTAGTCGGTTGTGGAAGGAGTGATGAGGTTACCTGTCCCCCAGACAGAGTGCCCAACATAGGCATAGGGTCTCATGGAACGCGTCGAACCAGGCGAGATGGACACAGAGAGCAAATAAAGGAGTATTGCTGTATGGCGCGGTTACAGATCGTCTACCTCCTGCGACCGGGAACCCAGGAGCAGTGGCGACGCCTGTACCAGGAGATAGCGGAATCACGCAGAGAGGAGTTCGAAGCGTTCTGTCGACGTATTGGGATTACCCAGGTGCAGGTCAGGCTGGTGCAAATGCTCCACAGTGACCTGATGCTCGTGACCCTCCACACGCAGGAGCCGCAACTTGACGCGGTGGAAACCCTCTAGACATTTCTGTCTAGAGGGGGATGTAGAAGTATGAAGTTGCTCTAGGCCCACCAAGGATTGGCCTGTTCGAGTGTTGCGGCGCGTTTGAGCGCACGAAACTGCAATACTTTGATATTTGCCTCGGTCAGCCCCATCCTTAAAGCGGTGGCCTTGATCGAGAGATTGAGCAGAAAACGGCAGATGAGCACCTCTCGATACTGTTCAGGGAGTGCCTGAAGGAGATGCTGTACTCGCTCTGCTGGCCCGCTGCTTATTGCAGCCACAGCAGGCTCTTCTTCAGCCGGGCCTTCCCAGCCAGCCTCTAACAATTCATCCAGTGAATGCGCTGGAAGACGGTAGTGGGTGCGCCAGTAGTCTGCAACGGTTGCACGCGCAATCAGAAAGAGCCATTTGTGCATACTGTGCGGACCAAACTCCTGATTGAGGGTACTCACGGCTTTGAGAAAAATTTCCGATGTCAGGTCTTCGGCATCTTCTCGATTGCCGACCTTCCTATACACATAGCGATAGATCAACCCAAGCTTCTCGCGATACAACTGTTGAAATTCCTGCACATCCGTAGCATCTTTCATGGCGGCAGGTGAAGGTGACAGAGTTAGCTGAGACATTGCATTGCTTCCTGTAACGAGCATATGTTCCTGCTTATGAGAGAAAACCAGAGTAGTTACGCATGACCATGTGGGCATCAAGCTGCCTGACGGTATCCAGCACCACGCCAACCACAATTAGCAGTGCTGCGCTACTGAGCAACTGGTTGCCACCCACCCGTGCGACGAATGGCAAGATGGCTGCAACACCCAGGAACAGGGCACCACACAACGTAATGCGATTGAGCACAGTGCTCAAGTATCTGCGCGTTGGTTCACCTGGTCGATAGCCTGGAATAAATGATCCGTGCTTTTGCAGGTTTTCAGGGATGTCCTGTTGCTGCCACAAAACATAGGCATAGAAGTAGGTAAAGAGGACCACTAAGGCAAAGTAGGTGAACCAGTAGTACCACAGCGAGGTATTGGCAAGATAGGTGCCAACCCACAGCGCAGCGCTCGACAGCCATGTGATTGAATTGCCTACGAGATATTGTGAGAGCAGAGCCGGGAAGATCAAAATGGACTGCGCGAAAATGAGCGGGATCATCCCTGTGCTATTCACTTGCATAGGTATATAGCTGGTTTGCGAGGAACCGGCGAGCATGCCATGTCCGACGGCGCGCTTTGTTGGATGCTGCACAGGCACACGTCGCTGTGCCTGATAGATGGAGACAATCCCCAGGATGGTCAGCAGACCTATCAACAGGAAAACGGCGATACTGACAATGCCACTGCCATTGCCTCCGTTAGAGGTGCTCGCCAGGAAGCCCTGCTGTATCAGTTGAGGAAGACGACTCACGATTCCTGCGAAGATGATCAATGAGATGCCGTTGCCGATCCCATGCTCAGTGATCAACTCACCGATCCACACCAGTATCATCGTACCAGCAGTCAATGACAGTAGGATAGAGAGGGTTGCCAGCCAATTCGGGCCAAAGAGGTTGAAGCTCGTAGCATCGAGAACTCCTGCTCTCACAAAGATCGCTGACTGTCCCAACGCTTGCAAGAAGGCCAGCGGTATCGTGATCATACGCGTCATCTGACTGAAGCGGAGGCGTCCGGCCTCTCCCTGCGTCGACAGATCATGCAACGCCGGAATAATTGGTTGCAAGAGTTGCATCACAATCGTCGCTGTGATATAGGGAGCAAGTCCCAGGGCACCGATAGAAAAGGTTTGCAGGGACCCACCGGAGAACACATCCAATAGGCCAAGCAATTGACCAAGGTTTTGGCTCTTGTTGCTCCCAAAAAGATTGACCAGATTGACCTGTTCTTGATGGGTCAAAGGCACAAGAATATGGGCGAGGACGCGGTAGATCAGCAGCAGCCCCAAGGTGAAGAGAATCTTGTTGCGTAGATCAGCAATCGTCCAGAGACTGCGCAAGCGTTTCCATGCGAAAGACCATGTCGTACTCATTGTTGTTCCGTTCCTTCTCACTATGATGTGGCTCAAGCGTACTTTCATGCTGCTCACCACAACACTAGATATAGCTGAGAAGGAAGCAGAGCACATCGACAAAATCGTGTAATTTCTCCTTCTTCGTGCTTCGGGAAGCAACTAGACAGAATCGTCTACGCTTGCTTTCAACTTCGTTTTTCTTGAGGCCCTTATGGCCGCCCGTTGTGAGGATGAGGGCACTTCACCTAACGAGCACGTTGTAACCCGCTGCGAATCTATTGGTACCAATTTGATAGAGATTGAATGGGGTAACTTTCATGGTAAACAATCCAATAACGTCACTCTTGCGCAGAATTCCGGTCTCACCACGTCGTTCTCTGCCAGTGAATTGGCGAGAGCGTGGGCATCACGCCTATCATCTTCGGTCTGGTCGTTGCAACTTCCTTTGCTTACCTCCTGGTTGCATGAGGACGGTTCACTGAGGGAGAGACACCAGTGGAAGGCCCGGCTCTGGAAAAAAAGATCGAGGAGTATAAGGCGTTCCTGCGTGACTTTCAGCGGGTGATGGGTCCAGCATGGTTTGCACGGGTGGGTGGGATCGCCACCATTGACCGCCAGTTGATCATGATTGATGCGCTGGTGAGCACCGCGCAGGCTGAGCTACAACAGTCCTACAATGCTCACACTCTGGCTCACTATCTCTCGAGAGCTTTTCTCGCGGTCCGTGACAACCGCCTGACGACTGATGCGAGGATTGTGGCGCTAGAAGCCGAATATCAGCGCCGCGGGGGCACCGGTCTCAATCGCAGGCATAATGTAGTGCTCTTTACCACTGGCAACTTGTACGAGCATATCAGCGGTAAAGAACTTTCTTCCCTGGGAGGGCTAATCACTCCAACGAAGTAAGGAAGAGAAATTGGAAGGATCAGCCATGCTGCTCGGCACCTATCCGATTTGTCTGAGCGAAGTTAGACGCTCGGGCGTAGCCTACAGCGTTGTTGGCAAGACGACAGGAGTAGGTAATTGTATCTAGACGGTTCCCAGAGGCATGCAAAGAAGGAATTACACGATTCGGTCGATGCATTCCTGCTCCCCTAAATGTATTCTCTTACAGATGAGAGTATGCCTATACGCTCAGCACGATGACAAGTAACTCTGATAGTAATGAACAGGTAGGAAAGCACATGATAAACAGTCAAGACAAGGAAAAGCATGTACGAAGTATGCATACTGAACGCGAAGAACTCCGGCAAGCCACCGGGTACTTCATACGAAGTATATTTCGGGCTGGGGTAAGTTTAGCGCTTTTACCGATCAATAGGTTGCCACCAAGGCCACGGCAGCATTTCCATACTGCTGGTCGTGAATTCACCCGCGGGTTGGCTAAACTCGTCCATGAATTCGGTGATGGTCTCGAAGAGATGGCGAGTGATGTCAACGTCTCGACTCACTTCGAAGAAGACCCTCAAACTGATAGAGAATTGGAATGAAGCCGTAGCATTATGAGACTTAATACTGTTCCTGAGAACCTCCTGGAGAGGATTGCGCTCCGAGCAGGCGTTGTGCCAACGCCTCTAGGAGACACGATCGTAGCCATGACGCTTGCCCGTGCCATTATGGTGGCGACGAAGCTCGGCATCTTTGAGGTATTGGCAAAGCAAGCATGTACGACGCATGAGGTTGCAGCACTCTGTGGGCTTGATCAGCATGCAACAGAGGCGCTGCTCTTTGCGTTAGCGGGCGCGGGCTATGTGCGTTGCAACGAAATGCGCTATACACTCGCGCCAGTCGCCAGGAAATGGCTCCTCAAGAGTAGCCCGCAGTCGCTGTACGATTATATGTTGTTCAACTTCCTGAATTGGACCTGGGATGAACGCTTTGAGGACTTTCTCCGCACTGGCAAACCCGCACACATACACCAGGAGATGTCAAATGATGAATGGCGGGTGTACCAGAGGGCGATGCGCTCCCTGGCTGGCATCTCTGCGTTTGAGGTAGCCCGGCGCATCCCGGTGCCGCGAGGCGCACTACATATGCTCGACCTTGGTGGTTCCCACGGATACTATTCGGTGATGCTCTGCCGTCGTTACCCGGAACTCCGCTCGGTCGTCTTCGATCTGCCGGAAGCTGTTGAACACGCGGCGACGATCCTTGCACACGAGGGCATGGGTGAGCGCATCATCCATCGTGCTGGAAACGCGCTGATAGACGAGCTGGGAAACGAGGAGTACGATCTCATCTTCATCGGGAATCTCCTCCACCATTTCGATGAGGTGGCGAATCGCGATCTCGTGAAGCGCTGTGCGCATGCTTTGCGGCCGAATGGTTCGCTCGTGATCGAGGAATTGGACCGCTTTCAATCGTCCAGAGAAGTTGGGGAACTGGGTGCGCTGTCCAACCTCTACTTCGCAGCCACCAGCGAGGCGGGAACTTGGTCCATGCAAGAGATCGCCGAGTGGCAGCGAGAAGCTGGCCTGCTCCCCCGCAAGCCAATTCGCTTGCTTACTGCGCCTGGGGCAAGGTTACAGGCAGCATTAAAGCCGGATTTCAAAGGTTAGAATGGGTACGGGGCATTGCGCAAGGAATGAGTGAAAATGTGAGCAAAAGGTTTGCCGCTTTCCCTCCACTCTACAACTATATCGATATGCGATGGAGCGTCATCGGCAAGCCAGAGCGCGGGCGCAGCGAAAGGAATGCCTCGGGCTCTACTGGGTGACCGGGGACCAGGCGCAGCCGATACTGCTGCGCTATAGTAGCCAGGACCAACTGTGTCTCCATCAGTGCAAAGTTGTTGCCGATGCATATGCGTGGGCCACCTCCGAATGGGAAGTAGGCGTAGTGTGGGCGAGCGGCAGCTTGTGCTGGGGCGAAGCGTTCGGGGTCGAACACCTCCGCGTGCTCCCAAAAAGCAGGATGGCGGTGGGTTATGTAGGGGCTCAGCACGATTATGCTGTTCGCAGGAATGACATAGCAACCGATTTCGTCATTGGCTATTGCTTTCCGTCCGAAGATCCAGGCTGGCGGATAGAGCCGTAGTACTTCCTGCGTTACCATGCGGGTGTAAGAAAGCCTGTTGAGATGCTCTACCGTTGGTAGATGCCCGCCAAGCACCTCGTCCAACTCACTATGGAGGTGACGTTCAACCTCCGGGTGCTGGGAAAGGAGGTACCAGGTCCACATGAGTGCGGTTGCTACCGTCTCATGACCTGCGATGAGCAGCGTCATCACTTCATCGCGTATCTGCTGCTCATTCATCCCCTGACCCGTCGCCTCGTCACGAGCTAACAGCAGCATGGAGAGCAAGTCACCGGTGTCGGCATGCTGCTGGCGACGCTGGACAATGATGTCATGCACTACCTGGTCAAGGGTGCGACGTGCTGCCTGAAGGCGGCGACTGCGCGGCGTAGGAATGCTGAGAGGCGGGAAGGGGCAGAGAGATATTCCGAGAGCAGCTTGTTCACGGTTGCCACTGCCTGGCCGACAGTATGTGACTCATCGCTCAGCTCGATGTTGAAGAGGGCCTGGCCAGCGATACCCAGCGTCAGGCGCAACATCTCTGCTGCGATATCCAGAGGTTGATCTCGCTCGGCGAATCTCTGCCACTGATCGAGCATGGTAACTGTAGCATCAGTCATGAGCGTACCAAAGGCAGCCAGGCGCTTCCGATGGAAGGCCGGCTGCATGAGGCGCCGTTGCTGGAGCCAGGATTCCCCGTCGTTGGTGACGAGCCCCTGGCCGAGTAACGGTTTCAAGACCCTGTAGGGATACAGGTCTTTGTGATAGTTCTGCTGGTTATCCTGGAGTACATGTTTGACGCCATCCGGGTGGTTGACCAGGTAAACGGGCCAGAAAAGCAAGCGTATCCGAAAGATATCACCGTAGTGACGGGCCATTTCCAATCCAAAAAGCAGCGGGTCGTGCCGAATATCTCTCGTACTCCCAAGCAGGAAATGGCCAGGCGGCCCTGGTGCCATCTTGTAGTGAGGCAATTCTGCTTTCCTGTTTCGCTTGTATCTCAAGCCGAAGCTTCCGCTGCTTGGACAGGTGCAACCGCTTCCGCAGGACTGGTGAGTTCGAGGTCAATGATTAAAGTGATCTCGTCACTGGCAACCAGGCCGCCTCCCGCCAACACCATGTTCCAGGTCAGTCCCCAGTCTTTGCGGTTCACCTTGGCACGCAGACTGAACCCGGCACTATAGGTATTCCAGGGGGTCTGGCTCACTCCGCTATATTCTCCATCCAGCACTACTTCTCTGGTAATGTTGCGAATGGTCAAATCGCCAATGAGTTGCCCGTGATGCTCATCATGCATGAGCACTCGCTTACTCTTGAACGTAATCGATGGATAGTGTTCCACATCGAAGAAATCCGCCGAGCGGAAGTGCTCATCCCGCTGGACGTTATGCGTGTTGACGCTGGCTGCTTCGATCTGGATGTCTGCCTTTGAGCGCGTCAGGTCATGCTCATCGAATTCCACTGTCCCGCTAAACTTCTCAAATTGTCCTCGCACCGTTGCCACCATCAAATGTCGGCCTGTAAAGCCTATGTGTGTATGCCCGGCATCAAATTGCCAATTCATCAATTCCTCCTTTTGTTGTGTGAAAGTGCATGGGCTTGTCCAGCATGGTATCAAGCCCAAACCGATGGTGAACAAGCGTCAAAAAGCGATGGCGTACCATTCCTCCTTCCACTTGCTCTACAAGAGATATAGCTCAAAGGGAAGCAAGGCGCATCGACAGAATCGTGTAATTCCTTGCCATGATTGTTCTGGGCACCCGCTAGACAGAATTACCTAGCGGTTGTGAATGTGGAGGTCCGCATGTTTGGCTGCCGTGAGAAAGACGTGCAGCCGCAGTTGAGCACGGAGCAGAGAGGGAGTAGGAAACTCTTTCGCTCCTATCAGGTGAGGTGGTGTTCGATGGCATAGCGAGTGGCGGCACTGCGTGAGGTCACACCCAGCTTGCTGTAGATGGAACTGATATGGGCGTGCACAGTGCGCGGACTGAGCACCAGCTTGTCGGCGATCTGCTGGTCGGTCAAGCCTCCTGCCAGCAAGCGTAACACCTCCACTTCCCGTGCCGTCAGCCCCGCCGGATAGGCCTGCGGTGATGGGGTCGCGCTGGGAGTTGGGGTGGGTTTGTGCCCCTGTGCCGCCAGTGCCTGCCGTGGGGTCATGGCTCGTCCCTGGGCCCAGGCGGCAGCGAAGGCGCGTTCTCCCAGATGGACACGGGTCGCCGAGAGCAAGCGTTCATACTCAGCGCGTTCAATGGGCGGGATCGGCACACCAAGCGTGTCGCGTAAGGCATCCGCTGCTCCCCAGAGCTGTGCAGCCCAGGCGAGCTTGTGCTCTGCCGCAACGACTTCCCCCAATCCCACCAGACCTCTGGCGACCATCCACTGCTCGCCCAATTCACCCGAGATCGCCAGGCTCTCCTCATATTGCCTGCGCGCTGCGGCGTAGTCACCTTCGACTGCGAGCACCTTTCCTAACACTGCCAGCGACTCAGCGGTACCATGCCAGTGCCCCATTTCTTTGTAGAGCACGACACTCTGCTCCACTTGTGTGTGTGCTGTAGCCAGGTCGCTCTGGCTAAGCGCCAACTGGCCCAAGAGACACTGGGCTGCAGCGATGCCTTCCTTGAAGCCCACCTCCTTGGACAGTGCGAGGCATTCCTCCACAAGGGAACGGACGCGCGCCTGGTCAGCTTGGCAATCAAAGAGCGCCTGGGCCAATTGCGAGAGCGAGTGGGCAATGCCCCTCTTGTTGCCGAGCTCTCGGTGTATTGCCACGCTCTCCTCGTACAGCGCGCAAGCCCTGGCGTACTCACCCTGACTACTGGCCACAAGTCCCAGGGAGAAGAGCGAATAGGCCACGTACTCCCTATGATCCACCTCCCTAAAGAGTGCCAACGCCGCCTCGGCGATATTACCTCTCACCCAGGCACGTTCCCCAACCGATAGAGGGAGAATGCAATGCCATAGTGGTCTCCGAGTCCCCGGTACAGTGCCAGGCTCTCTTCACACAGCACCTCTGTCTGCGCATAGTCGCTTTGGACGAAGGCCAGGTTTGCGGCAGCCATGAGTGCCTTTGCACGCACAGATGGATCGATCCGGGGACCCGGAAGGGATCTCGCAGCGGCTAGTGCCCGCTCCAAGGACGCTCGCCCTTCACTCCAGTGGCCACGCCCCCACCAGAAGGGCCGCAAGGCTCCACCCAGGCGCAAGGCCATCTCCATGCTCTGCTGAGTTTCTCCCCGCTCAACCGTCCATGAGAACGCCGCACGCAGGTTGTCATGCTCCCGCTCTAATTGCTCCAACCACGTGGCCTGCTGTGGTCCCCCAAGTTCCAGCTCCGCTTGCTCCGCCAATGCTAGACAGTAGGTGGCATGTGCCTGGCGGGTGCGCTCCATCTCTCCGCTTGCCGCCAGAGCCTCCAGCCCGTACTCACGAATCGTCTCTAGCATCACCAGGCGGGGTTCCTCGTCATCCTGCTCCGTTCGTTGCAGCAAACTCTTGTCGATGAGTGAGGCCACTCCATCCAGCACGTCTGCTGGCAACTCACCGAGTGCCGTGTAGAGGCCCTCCACCGCTTCCAATGTGCAGCCACCCACAAAGACGGAGAGCCGCCGAAAGAGCTGCTGCTCCTTGGTGTCCATTAGATCATAGCTCCATGCAAGCGTGTTACGCAGCGTTTGTTGTCGTACGGGGGCATCCTGTGCCGCACTCGTTAAGACGTGCAGGCGGTGTCTCAAGCGGGTCAGAAGCGCTTGTGGGGGAAGCAGTTTGCTACGTGCGGCTGCCAGCTCAAGAGCGAGCGGCAACCCATCCAGGCGAATGCAGATCTCCGCGATGGTGCGGGTATTGGCTGGAGTCAGCTGAAAGTCAAGCTTGACCGTTCTGGCACGCTCCAGGAAGAGGGCCACTGCCGCATAGTGTGAAAGGGCTTGGCTCTCTGGAAGATGGGTAAAATCGGGCAGCGCCAGTGAGGGAACAGGAAATTCGTGTTCACCACGGATATGGAGCACCGCACGGCTGGTCACCATGACCTTGAGAGACGGACAGGCGGCCAGCAGGTCCGCCAGCCAGGGTACTGCGCCCAGTACTTGTTCAAAGTTGTCGAGGAGCAGCAGCAGACACTTGTCCTGGAGTGACGCTTTTAAGAGGTCAAGCAAGGGTTGATCGCCGGGTTCTTTCAGTCCAAACATCTGGGCAACCGTCGGGGGGACGAGGTCAGGATCGCTAATTGGTGCCAGGGGGACGAAGCAGATGCCGTCGGCAAACTCATCGAGCAGATCAGCCGCCACTTGCAGTGCCAGGCGCGTTTTGCCAACACCCCCGGGACCGGTGAGGGTGACCAGGCGCACCTCCGGTTGTCGCAAAAGTGAACACACCGCCCGAATCTCTTGTTCGCGTCCGATCAGCGAAGTGAGTTGTGCGGGTAGGTTGTAGAACCGAGCTTTCAATTGGTCTAACATAGGTTCAACTCCGGCTGGGTGTCCCCTGGAGGCAAGAGATGCTTGTTGCCAAGCTGCTGTTCCAGACGGCAAGCCAAAGTAGCACCACCTCTTGGAAGTCTTCCACAAGCGTACCCGGCAGCCAGAGCGTACCGAATCCGAGAGACAAAAGGAAGACTGCTCTAAAGATGAATGTCGATACTCTCTCGAGAATGTCGCTGCACCTACTATACTCTTATATGCTATCAAGTTTCAAGTGATGTGTTGGGGCTGTCAATCTGGGAGACAGGTAACTGTTACATTTCGCCCTTCACTCGAAGCTTAACAGTCCACTCATGCAGGCAGAATTTCAACTCTGCGCATGGCTTAATGAGATCACGAGGGGAAGTAGTGAGTAGGGGAGCATGCGGAAGGGATATGACTACATTGCAACTCGTTGTCGTTCTGTTACAAGGTCTTCGAGATCAGCGGCGCGTTTGAGCGCACGAAACTGTAATGTTTTGATCGTTGCCACAGTTGTTCCCATGCTTACAGCCGTGTCTCGTAACGAAAGCTTGAGGAGAAAACGGCAGATCAAGACCTTGCGGTACCGCTCAGGCAATGCTTGAAGGATGCGATGTACGCGTTCGAGAGGTCTCTCACTGATTGCAATCGGCCCTTCTTCAGCTGGGCCTTCCCAGCCAGTCTCTAACAATGTATCCAATGAATTCGTTGGAAGACGGTAGTGGGCACGCCAGTAATCAGCGACAGTAGTGTGTGCAACGAGAAAGAGCCAATTGTGCATGCTTTGTAGGCTACGTTCCTGATTGATGCTGCTTACTGCTTTGAGAAAAATGTGTGAGGTGAGGTCCTCGGCATCTTCCCTATTGCCGACCTTACTATACACGAACCGATAGACCGGCCCGGCCTGCTCCTGATAAAACTGTTGAAATTCCAGCACGTCCATAACAACTCCTCCTCAGAGCATGGCAGAGACATCATCGTAGTTCATTATTTGCCATACCCGATATAGTGCATAGTGTCTTGCTTTTGACAGAATATCGGAGTAGTACTGGAGCAGGAGAATATTTCTTTGCTCCTTGCTACTACATGAGATATACCTCAGAGGAGAGCAGAAGCACATCGACAGAAGTGCGTAATTCCTTCTTCAATTGCTCCAGGGAGGCTCTAGACAGAATTACCTAGCTGCCTTCATCGCGCGGGCTTTTTCCAATTGGCCATCATGAGGGAGATTTTCGGGTGCGGCTTCTGCAGACATTGTTCTGAAACCAATGAAGTAGTACATGTCTAACGTGCAAATTCATTGAGAACATGCTTGTGAGGAGAAGAGCTCCCCCCTGACCAGTCTACTGTAACCCGGTACGAATGTATTGGTGAAAGAACGATATTACACAGCATCATGCAATAGGAGCCTCAGATATTGGGCGATATGAGTTCACTTCTCTCCATCCTGCTCCACGAGCTGCACCAATACGGCTATCCCGTGCTCTGGTTGATCATTTTCATGGCAGCGGTTGGCCTCCCTCTGCCCGCCAGCCTGGTCTTGCTGGCGGCGGGAGCCTTTGCAGCACACGGCTACTTCAATATAGCCTTGCTCATTGGCATTACAATCATCGCCTCATCCTGTGGCGATAACGCGGGATATTTCATAGGCAGACGTTGGGGGAGTAAGACACTGCACTGGCTAGGGCAGCCAAGACGGCTACAACTTATTTCTGCTCGCACTATTACACGATCGCACCTCTACTTCAAGTGCAAGGCAGGATGGGCAATCTTTTTCAGCCGCTTCCTCTTTTCCGCCCTGGGTGGGGTGATGAATCTCCTTGCGGGAGCAGAACGCTACCCCTATCGCCACTTCCTGCTCTACGACCTAGCAGGTGAGACGCTGGGTGGAATCATCCCACTTTCGCTCGGCTTTGCATTCGCAGCTTGTTTAAAAGCCGGAGGCAACCTGCTCACCATTTTTTCGGTGTTTGCCTTGCTGCTTTTTCTGACCACTCTCCTGATCAGGCGCATCGTGAGGAAGCTACAGCACCCAAAAGAGGCATTTGCAGCGGGCGCGGCAGTGAGTACTCAGAAGTTGACGGGGGATAGTATGCTCCCAGAAAGTGCACTACCCATAATGACTCAGTGCGTTGAAAAAAGCTCTTGCTGAGCCTCGTGAGAGACGAGTTTGTTTGAGCTATTCTGGCCCAGCTTGAACCTTGGATTTGTAAACATGCTATTCTTTTTTTAGTCAGTCCTAACGCTTCTTTCAAACGTGCAAGTCGTCTAGGTTTTCTCCTGCCTCACAAGAGTATTGGCCGATTTCTTGTTCCTTCATTGAAAGTCTCAACCTGCTAAAAGCATCTTGCTCTTCTAGCCGTTCCAACTCGGAGAGGTCTTTGTATGGCAGTATCAAGTTGCGTCAGTACTAGAATTGCCGTCAATGGCAGACCTTGTAGCAGGAGGTGCTGCGATTGGACATGGTGGATAAATCGACCAGTCCCCTGCAAACCCACTTCGGCCGGTTTTTTGGACATGAGGCAGTCCAGACAGGCTCTCTCTTCTGGGAGCGAGGTTCCATCCGAGTTTTTCTTAAGAGCACATTCACCAACCTCCCCGCGACATACTACTGCGCCCATATCTGGCTTTGGTGCCTCTCAAGCGGACATCTTTGGCAATGGGCAAGAGAGCATCTCACAAGCCGTCCATCGTCGGTGGGTTCTTCCCGTTGCCATAGCTGGCGTCCGTTGTCGATAGCGTTGCGCCAAGCGTTTGCCCCCTCGTTTTCGTGGCTGTATGAGCGCCACGCGCAGTGAGTGGTGAGGGCGGACAAAATGATAGTACGCGCGCCACCACTCCAGATGGGCAAGCAGGCATGAAGACTGTTGTGCCGTCGCCCACGTGCGACGTGCCAGCGCTGCTATGCCATGGCGGATGGTAAGATTCACCCGCTCGATGAAAGCGGTGTTCAACCTTCCAGAGAAGCCCAATCCCTGTAAGGCGATTTTGAGAGCGTCCTCTGTCCCAAGGCGCATCACGTGCGTGACACGCATGAGCTTGCGCCAAAGGTCAGCACTTTTTCACCTGGCCGTCGATCAAGCCCATCGCCACTTGCCATCGAAGGACTTTGCGCCCTCGACGATGCACTTGGTACCAGTGTCCAAAATGGGCTGTGAGTGCATAGAAATAGAGATTGAGCCCATCACTGGTAAAGAGTGGGAGACAGCCAGGGGTCAGGAACTGTCGCAAGGAATGGATGAGCACATGAGCCGTCTTTTGTGTACGAGGACCAAGCTCAAGCACCGGGATGATCTTGGTGAGGGGATCTATGGCCAACCACAGCCAGAGGATCTGCGTTGCCTTGCGCAGCCTGGTTCGGAGTTCGTCCAACTGCAGATGCGGAATGTGCAGGTTGCGAAAGGAACGCTCGTGCAAGGTCTGAGCATGCTCGCCAGCACGAGTGAGCCACCTCGTGATCGTCGCCTGACGGTAGCCCTGCGACCCGTTCGGCGGCAGAAGCATCCAACCCCTCGGCCAGCGCGGACAGCACCATGGCGACCTGATGGGAAGGGGTTTTCAGGCGGTACAACGGGGTGTGGCGCCGGGCAGTGAACGTCGCATGGCAAGCCTGGCAACGGAACGTCTGGATGTGCTCGGCCTGGCCGTTGTGCTGGCTACTTGAGACATCCGTTCAAAAATCAAGCCCATTTCAGTGAGATCAATTGATCCGGTCTGCTTGCAAAGACACGGAAGATTGCAGCATCACCGTAGCGTATACTATATTCAGCACTGTTGCATGCGGGAAAAAGACCGCACGGACGTGGTTCCACTGAGGAAGCATGGTCAGGCGAATCAATGAGCGAGCTCCTAGCATCGCTCTGGCCCGACCTCAGTGGAGTCGATTACGGTCTAGCGGCGTGACCGATGACCAAGCCACTAGACCACAGGAGGGAAGCGAAGAATGGGACAACAAGAAGTCCGGCAGTATGAGCTTCAAGCTCGCTCCACGGAGACCTTCGGGCGGGTGCTCTGTAGTGCGCGCACCCACCATTTCGTGGTAGACGGACCCGTCCAGAACGGTTGCCCCGGGGAGGCCATCACGCCTGGTGAACTCTTTCTCTCAGGTGTTGCCGCCTGTGGCGTCGAACTCGTGCAGGTATTGGCCAGGGCACAACATGTGCCGCTGCAAGCGGCCACAGTCGGCATTCGTGGGGTGCTCGATCCTAACAAGCCGATTCGGCCCGAGCTGAGCCTGTTCAACGCGGTTCGGTTGCACTTTCACCTCAAGGGAGTGACGCAGGAGCAAGGCGCCCAGCTCATCGAAGCCTTCAAGCGCAGGTGACCGCTTTACGGTACAGTCGCAGTTGCGACCCCGGATGTCCAAGTCGAGCTTGATACTGAACCATAGAGCGGAGACACAAACGAGCAGGAGAGCAGCCAGACTGGCCTTCTTAGCCGCTCACTCCGACCAGATCGAGTTGGTGACGCTGCCAACCTATTCGCCTCAGCTCAATCCCGTTGAGCGGTTCTGGAAACATTTGCGGCGCAAGGTGACTCACAATGCCTTTTTCCAAACCATCGATCGGTTGCTTGATGCGGTCACTGGATTTTTCCAGGATCTGGCGGCTCAGCCTGACACCGTTCGCTCGGTGGCGGGATTAGCCGCATAAGTTTCGCCGGTTTATTTAGAGCGATTGCTTGCTCCATCCTTTTCACCAGAAGCACGAAACGTTCCACCGAGACAAGGTTCAACACCCGTCGGTTCCGCTGAGATTATTTATGGAAATTTCTAGAATTAATAGAACATACGTTCTACTACCTCAGCTACTTCCTCTCAACACACGCTCCTCAGTGATGCCTGACTGATTCGTCGTCAGTTTCCGCGTCCCTTTTCGCTGGGCTACCTCTGTCCGGTTGCTTATGGACAATTGATGGGTGAGCCCGAATGTTTCGGGCCTCCACAAAAGCGGGTGAATTTCAGAGCAGCATGGTTTCCCAGGAAAGACCTGCACTCGGGGTCAGCATACCTGTTCCATTAGCGAGTCTCAATGGCTGCTTCGGGGGTCTGTGGACTCACGCCAAATGTGGTTGTCGGCACTGGCTTCTGAGTGCGACGCTGCGACCTCAGGAAAACACTGACTGGACCATGGGGTGCGAGTCCTGCCTGATGGACCAGGCGTTGCGCTTGCACCAGATTGACTAATCCCGCCACGGCCAGGGAAGAGATCGCCGAACGCGAGACACTTAAGAGGGTATTTGCTCCTGGTAAGGCCGCGCCCCCAATGCCTGTCAAGGCGGCCGTGCCGGTGGTTTGCACAAGGAGGGGCAGGGCCAGTCCCTGGACAATGAGCAGCGGAATCAACAGCGCAAACGGGGAGGTGAGTGTTGCCCAACGACTGATCAGATAGATATTGATGCCGACGGCGATGCCCCCGACCAGGACAAGGGGACGCGCCCCCACGCGGCTGTAAAGCAGGCTCACCACGATGGTTCCGACCATGGCGGCCAGTCCCTGTGGGGCCAGCAGCAGACCCGCCTGGTACGACGACAAGCCTCGGAGCACCTGCAGGTATTGCGGCAGGAGAAAGGTGGAGCCGAACAGACTGGCCACGGTGACCCAGCCGATCAGGTTCCCGACCAAAAAGTTCCTTCTTTGAAAGAGTCGTACATCCAACAAGGGGCGGGCCGTGCGAAGCTCGAGAGGAATGAAGAGCAGCAAGAGCAGCAGGGCCAGGATGACGGGACCCGTCACCGAGAGCCCCGATCCCCAGCCATCATAGAGGTAGGACTAGGATCACTGCAAAAACCACTCATAAGATAAAATGCTTGTGATAGATTTTCGCAGTGATCCTAGTCCTACCTCTACTTATGTAGATCAGGAGCTGGCTCAGTATCGAAGTAGCAGGGGGATTGCCCTCGTTCATCAATGAAATACTGGCTCAGATGCAGGTAGCGTGTGTTGCCCGTCACTCGATAGAGCTTGACCAATGCAAGCTCTATCTCCTCATGCCCGCAGTAGCCGCGTTTCTTTCCAGCTTCTCTCCCAAAGACCGTATCAATATAGTCGGCATAACGGCAGACGACATCCAGCAGTTTAGATTTGCCGGTTGCCTGGAAGTGCGCCACTCCTGCCTCGATCATATGCCCTGCACAGTAGAGTTCGTGCCCATGCCGGAGATTCGTCCATCTCTTGTCCGGCTCGACAATGGTATAGTGCGGATTGAGGTAGCCATCCGGCTGCTGTGCAGAAGCGATCAACGCAATCACCTCATCGAGAAGGCCATCAAGTGTTGAATCAGGATGTACTGCCAGGCTATAACTGGCAGCTTCTATCCATTTTGCGACGTCCGAGTCCCAAAACTGGTGAGGCGCTTTCTCCCGTCCAGGCTTCCATTGCAGAGTATACGCGTCGACGCACCCGGTCTTTTTGAGTATTGTGAAAATGTGCGGTATCGTCTTTTCTCGATTGACCCGTAAGCGTGGCGCCCAAAAAGTATCCTCTATTGTTACCCTTGTAAAGGGCACAGGATCAAAGATTCGATAGGCAGTATTCTTCACGCTGAACGCTTCCTTTCATGACACCCATGAGCGGACGTTTGTATGTACATTTATCTGCAAAAGCTCATCTCGGAAACTGCCTGTGGTACAGATCCGCGTATTTTCCATTGCGTGCCAGCAATTCTTCGTGAGTGCCGCTCTCGGCAATTTGTCCTTTGTCTATGACGATGACTGTGGTGGCGTCGCGGATAGTCGAGAGACGGTGCGCAATGACGAACGAGGTGCGCCCCTTGAGTAATCTTTTGAGGGCCTCCTGGATGAGTTCCTCTGTACGGGTATCTATGCTGGACGTCGCCTCGTCGAGAATGAGTATGCGCGTGCCGGCGAGAACGGTGCGGGAAAAGGCCAGAAGCTGGCGCTCTTCGTCGGTGGCATCGAGCCGCCCATAGCGAAGGTTGTCGGCGACACTGCCGGAGAAAAGGTACGTGTCCTGTTGGACCAACCCGATTTGTTTGCGCAAGCTTGCCAGTGTCACATCGTGGACATTGTAGCCGTCAATCGTCACTTTGCCACTGGTGACATCGTAGAAGCGCGGTATCAGGCTAATCAGGGTGGATTTTCCTGCGCCGGTCTCGCCGACAAAAGCGATAGTCTGTCCCGGTTCGACGGTGAGGTTGATGTCGCGCAGCACAAAGTCGGGTTTTGCGTCGTCAGCGTTATAGGCAAAGTTCACGTGATCGAAGACAACGCGCCCGACTACCGGTGGTAGCGGTTGCGCTCCGGGAACATCTTTTTGTTCCACTGGCTCGTCCACCAGTTGAAAGATGCGCTCTGTACCGGCTACGGCGCTCTGCACCTGCGTATAAATGTTGCTGATAATTTGGATGGGGCGGAAGAACTGCTGGACATAGAGGAAGAAGGCGACCACAACACCAACCGGTATCTGATGATTGATGGCGAGCCAGCCGCCAAAACCCGCGACAATTGCCGTTGCGAGGGTACTCAACAGGTCAATTGTCGGTGTGAAGGCGGAGGTGATGGCGACAGCTCGTACATTGACATCGCGGTTAGCGGCGTTATGTTCGGCGAAATGCTCAATGTTGGCCTCGGTGCGGTTATAGGCTTGCGCTACGCGGATGCCTGTCAACTCCTCTTCCAGTTCCGAGGAGACGATGCCGATAACAGCGCGAGTCTGCTGGAAGGTGACACGTGATCGCCGCGCGAAGATGACCGTGATCCCTATCATGATGGGCAGAACGATGAAACTTACGAGTGCTAACGGAATACTTAGCACAACCATCGCCACCACAATACCGACCAGTGAGAAAACGCTGCCGATAACCTGCGTCAATCCCTGGCTGAGCAACTGGTTGATAGTGTTGATATCGTTGAGCAGGCGCGACATGAGGTCGCCCGCCTTGTGCTTGTCGAAATAGGCGATGGAGAGCGCCTCCACTTTGTCGAATATCTGAGCCCGTAGTTCTGATAGGAAGCGTTGCCCTATCGAGCTAATCAGGTAGATTTGTCCGCCTTGCGCGACCAGTCCCACGATATAAATACCCAACAGGAGGAGCATATCGCGTGCCAGGCCGTTTTGATCTTTGCGTACGATGTAGAAGTCAATGGCTTGCCCAATCAGCGCCGGTCCTGCTGCTTGCACAAGGGCGGTGACAATGACCAGAACAAATGCGAAGTTAAGTTGCAGGCGGAATGGGGCGAGATAGGGTAGTAAGCGTTTCAATACCGCGCCGCTGCTGGTACGCTTTTCATTGCTGTTGCTTGCGCCGCTTGTCGGGCCGTAGACATGTACCTTGTCTGTTGTTATGCGTTGTGCCATAGTTCACTGTTTGTTCTATGCGACGGTTGCCACTTGTTGGTCGTTCATGAGCTGCGACTCGAGCAGTTCGCAGTAGAGGCAGCTCGTTTGTTGCAATGCTTCGTGCGTTCCCTGTGCGACGAGATGACCGCCATCTATGAGCAGAATTTTGCCGGCATTGCGCACGGTGCTGATACGTTGGGCAATAATGAATGAGGTGCGGTTCGCCATCAGGTGTTGCAGCGCCTGCTGAATCCGGTATTCGGTCTCTGCGTCCACCGCCGACGTGCTATCGTCTAGAATCAGCAGTGGTGGATTGAGCAAAAGGGCGCGGGCAATAGCGATACGCTGGCGTTGCCCACCGCTCAGCCCGACGCCGCGCTCACCTACGATAGTAGTGTAGCCGTCAGGGAAGCCGATGATGAAATCATGGGCCTGAGCCGCTTTCGCCGCCTCTTCAACCTCTTCCTCGGTAGCGTTGCTCCTTCCATAGGCGATATTCTCGCGGATGGTGCCGCTAAAAAGCGTTGACTCTTGTAATACGATGCCAATTTGTGACCGCAGACTCTCTAGCGTCACATCGCGTACATCGAATCCATCAATAGAGATGCTGCCACTTGTCACATCGTAGAAGCGCGGTATCAAGTTGATAATCGTGGATTTGCCCGAACCTGTGCGTCCCAGGATAGCAACGGTCTGCCCAGGTTCGGCGACAAATGAGACATCGGTGAGCGAGAGTGTCTCGCTGCCGGCATAGCGGAACGAGACATCTTCAAAGATAACGCTGCCCTGGGTGGGTGGCAAAATAACGGCATCCGGCTTATCTTTGACCTCAATAGGGGTGTCAATAATCTCAAAAACGCGGTGCGCCGAGGCCGCCGATTGGGAGAGCGATGTGATGGTACTGCCTAATATAAAGACCGGCAGGAGCAAGAAACTGAGATAGGAGGTGAAGGCCACCAATTCCCCAATGCTGAGGCTGCCGCCGATAACCTGTTCGCCGCCTAGCCAGATAATGGCAAGCGTACCGAGGTTGGAAATGAAGAAAATAAGTGGAAATGTGAGCGAGGTGCCACGCACGACCGCCAGGTTTTCCTGTAAAAGGCTGTTATTGGCGTTGCGGTACCGCTCCTGCTCATACGCTTCGCGTACAAATGCTTTGACCACGCGCACTCCCGCGAGATTTTCTTGCAGCACCGTATTCAGGTTGCCCAGCTTTTGCTGCACTATTCTGAAACGAGGGCCGATTTTGGTCAAAAAGAAGAGAAAGACGCCGAGGATGGCAGGTATGATCAACAGCGCAACCAGCGCGAGTTTCCAGTTGGTGATGAGTAAAATAGTAGCGCTGCCGATGAGCATTACTACAGCATTAAGCAATTGCAGGATGCCATTTCCGGTAAAGGCGCGTACCGTCTCCACATCGTTGGTGACGCGAGTCATCAACTGGCCCGTCTGGGCTTTATCGTGATAGCTGAAACTGAGATGTTCAAGTCGAGTGAAAATGGCGTTGCGCATATCGTAGGCCGCTCCCTGGCTGGCCCGTTCGCTCCAATAACTCTGTGTAAAGGTGAAGCTATCACGCACAATGGCGACCCCAAGCAAGCCGAGCGAGGTCAAGAGAATAACGCTCAAATTCTGGGCGCTGATACCCTGGTCAATCACCAGGCGCAGCAGTTGCGGGCTAAACAAGTTTGTCGCCGTCACGATGAGCAGGCTCAGGAAAGCTCCGAGCGTAGTGCCCCAATATTTCCTCAAGTAGCGCAAAGCCCGCCAGAGGTCGTTCATAGAAACTCTCCTTCACGGCGATACGGCATCACAAGTTCCAGGACGTGATGTACATTTGCTGCCATTCTACACGAAGTTAGCAGTAATCCGCTAGTGGTTTCGGTCACCCGTTTGATCAGACGATAGATGACGCGCCGCTCTTCTCCCTGTGGGGCTTCACCTGAACCCAACAGCGCGCCAATACGCAATTTTACGCACCCGGCGCCTCCAACATCCTCTCCCCCCATGATATCCAATCACAGCGAAATTACGCAATTCACAGGATGTGGAGGTAGGACTAGGATCACTGCAAAAACCACTCATAAGATAAAATGCTTGTGATAGATTTTCGCAGTGATCCTAGTCCTATCTCTCATAGGCCAGGTTGGACAGTCCAAACAGCAGCAAGCCCAGGCCACTGGCAATGAGCAGGAACCCGCGCAGATCAAACGGCAAGGTTGGCTGAAGCTCAGACTCCTGCAGCATACGCCAGCAGATCACGATCCCGATGATGCCAACGGGAACGTTGACATAAAAAATCCAGCGCCAGTCCACATATTCAGCCAGATAGCCGCCGATCACCGGGCCAAGAGCAGGGGCGACCAGGACAGGAATGCCAAAGATGCCATTGGCAAGACCTCGTTGGTCCTCGGGAAACGCTCCAAAGATGAGCGAGAGGGACAGCGGAAAGAGCGCCGCTCCACCTGCTCCTTGCAGGACACGAAAGAGGATGAGGATCGTGACATTCCAGGCGAGGCCACACAAGACTGAGCCAAGTGTGAACAACGCGAGGGAAAGCAGATACAGGCGTTTGATGCCAAAGCGATTGGCCAGAAAGCCTGAAGCCGCAATGATGACGCCTTGAGCCAGGGTATAGGCGGTGGTGACGTAGGAGGCCACATGCAGGTCAGAGCCGAAGGCCCGCTGAATATGCGGCAGAGCGGTGTTGACAATGGTGGTATCCAGGATACTGACGAAGGCGCCAAAGATGGCAGTCACCAGCACCCACCACTTATAGTTGCTACTTAGACCAGCGAGTGGACCAGTCACCCCTGTTCCAGACACATGAAAATGGGTACTCATGCATTTTTCCTTTCTCCCGTTTCGCTCCTCCCCTCAATGATCGCGAAGCAGGAGCGATCGTGTGAGTGAAGCCAAAGGCCTCCTTCGCATCATTGTTGTTTGTCAAAAAACTACGCCATTGAATTATCACATTTACAACAAACACGACAGTATGTGTTGAAGGGTCGGCCCCAACGAAGCGCATGACCACATCACGGGCATGGTCATACAGATGGGTTGAGAGGCGGGACTTGTACCCTGTCCCACGATGAACACTGGCATACCAGGGCAGAAAGTCTTCGACGATCCGCTGGACCTGCACCAATGGCGGGGTGCTGGCTGCACTATCCAGATTGACCGAGCGAACGCGCCATCCATTCAAGACGGGCACCTCTCTCTTTCCACCAATCAAGCGTGGGCGAGAGGGAGTTGTCCTTTTTGTCGTGTGTGAAGTAGTAATTGTCACCATCTACACCTTTTCTCCTTTGAATACAATGCGATGCTCACCTGAGTGAGCACTACCTCGAAAGAACCTCTACCGTAAACCATTGTGACGGTAGGCACATTGTGTCATAACCCGATCAGGAGCCTAACTCCTCAATCTCAGAATGACAGTGCTAGATACCCGGCAGATTTTGGGTGCCTGCAGCGAAGGAGAGGAAACCATCCAGGTTCCAGCACGTTCTGGATAGCCTGGTCATAGGTACTCAGCGCTGCCAGGTGATCGAGGGCATGAGCCAGCACATGGTCTCGTTCAATCAGCTTAGGTGGAGAGATATGATCTCCGCATACGGTCTTCATGGTAGCTATTGGCCTGAGTGAGATGCGTCCAGATGCCGCCCATTGGTGGACCCATGCCCCGGAAGGCAAGACGGCCAGATACGTGAGAAGAAGTCGATCGCTGCGGCCTTCATACCTCCACG
>WNFD01000653.1_pt1 | contig 34329 bp, 33 predicted proteins | sample 5400491 | NCBI WGS metagenome assembly WNFD01 (sample SAMN13153343, study PRJNA577476) | soil metagenome | isolation source: 120 cm saprolite under Douglas fir tree site 2 hole 2 replicate 2 | place: USA:California | collected 2015-04-18 | reverse complement strand
CAAACGGGAAAGATGTGCCCCAAGACGGCGAACAGTGCGGCCAGCGACATTACGCTGGAAGAAGAAACCTCCGAAGTCCGCATTCGGCTACATATGAAGATGGCAAGCCAGACCGCCGCAGCGCCTTTCAACGCATCGAGCAGCAACGTCATTACTCCGAGCGCCGGCGATTTGCGCGAGACGTTGGTAGCGCCGATATTCCCACTCCCGGCCAGGCGCACGTCCTCTCCACGCAAGATGCGCACCAATAGATAGCCGAACGGAATCGATCCTAGCAAGTAGCTCGCGGCAGCGATGAGGAGGAGTGTGGGCATTAGCTGTTGAGTTTAACCGTAGCGTCGTCGGCCATCGCGAAAGCCTGTTTTCACAGCCGCCTATCAGGCGAGCCTGCGCTACCGCAAACCGAAGGCCGATAGCTTTGTATATCGTGATCCGCCTCGTGACAACTGGCTCTGGTACAAAAAGAAGTCGCGGGCCGTCATGGTACCAAATTCGGGTGCGGGCATGGCACTTAGTTTTTCCTGGAGCCGCTGGAATCCGCGGTTGGGGCTGTCTTCCTTACGCCATCGCGGCGAAGCTGACCCACCGCCACGTCGAGCCAGCGTAAGGTGCGGACTGAAGACATGCTCTTCCTTCGGGATGCCGAGCGATTCCATCTTCTCATCAACCTTAGCCGCCAGGGAGGCCAGTTGCGGTCCAGCTTCAATCCCAATCCAGAAAACGCGTGGTGCCTTCGCGCTGGGAAAGAACCCATGTCCACGAAACCGAATTTCCACCGCGCCGGACTCGATCGTTTCCAATGCCTGCTTGATTTCTCCAACCGCATGCTCAGATTTCTCGCCGATAAACTTCAGCGTGACATGCATCGACTCCGGCCGCACCCAACGCGCATCGGGCGCGAACCCATGCACGCCCTCCAGGAAGCATGCAATACGCTCGCGGATCGAATCGTCGATATCAAGGGCAATGAAGATGCGCATTGAAAAGATAAGAGTTAGTCGCTGATCTCACATCAACTTTCTTCTCAACATGTCGAGAGCCATCGTAGAAGCAAACCGGCGTATGCGTTTGCGATCTCCCGGGAAATTTCGCTGAACCACTTCGGTACCGCTGCTGTTCGCTACCGCGTGAAATACCAAGCCGACGGGCTTCTCGGGTGTGCCCCCGCTGGGACCAGCCACGCCGGTAATGCCCACTCCGAACGTCGATTCGCAGCGATATCGTATGCCTTCAGCCAGAGCCGCGGCCACTTCACGGCTGACCGCGCCGTGCCGCTCGATCATCTCTGAGGGGACGCCTGCAAGCTCCGTCTTGAGTTGGTTCGAATACACGACGGCTCCGCCCAGAAAATACCGCGAGCTGCCGCTGACCGACGTGATCCGCTCCGCCAGCATCCCTCCCGTGCAGGATTCTGCCACGGCCAGCGTGGCATTGCGCATCTGCATCCAGTAGCCCACGATCTGTTCGAGCGATTCGCCTTCGCGCGAGTAGACAAAGTCATCCAGTTCGTCCTCGACCTCGCCGGCTACTTCGTCAACTCGTGTCTGCGCGGCCTCAGCGGATTCAGCGCGTGCGGTGAAGTGCAGTTGAACCTCTCCTCCTCCCGCTAGAATTGTGGTATCCACGTCAGTATGTCGTTTGTAAATCGGAGCGACGCGAGCGTCGACCTGTGATTCCCCGAGCATCGCTACTTTCAGCACACGAGTCGCGAGAAAGGCCGGCGGAACCTTCGCGCTCAGCCGCTGCCGCACCTCCGCCTCAAACAAAGCCTTCAGCTCGTGTGGTGGGCCAGGCAAAAGCACAACGATCCGCTCGCGATCGTCAAACTTCCCACTCAGCCATTGGCCTGACGCGGTCCCATTCGCATTAGGAAGTGCGATGGCGCCGTCGAGAACATCCGCCTGCTTGGCATTATTGGGCGTCATTTTCCATCCCCGGGCGGCGAAACGTGCCTCTAGTCGGGCCAATATCTCGGGATCACGCCGCAATCCCATCCCCAATGCTTCAGCCACAGCCTCGCGCGTGAGATCGTCCTCGGTCGGACCCAAGCCGCCGCTGAAGATGACAATTTCCGAGCGGAGCAGGGCGTGCTGGGCAGCGGCCACCAGCCGCCGCAGATTGTCACCCACAATGCTCTTGAAGGTCACCTCAATTCCGAGCTGGTTGAGTTGCTCGGTAAGGTAAAGCGAATTGGTATCTGTGCGGAAGGGAGTGAGAAGCTCGGAGCCTACCGCGATGATCTCGGCATTCACGCGAAGAAGTTTAAATGAAAACTGCAGAGCACGCCGAGCGCGAAAGAAGGAAAGAAAGGCTGGGCGCCAATCATTCGGGTATTAGTGGCAGTCCCGCTATATTCCACGCAAGATGGTGGACCGCATTCGTAGTCGCAAGAACGACTGAGCGTCCCGGAGCAAACGCCAGTCCCACCAGTCCCTGCCCGGCGACTTCCAAATTGGCCTTGGCGTCAGGTGTGATCTTCACAATGCCGCGCTTGCCCGAAAGCGACGCGGCTACGTACATATTGCCCGCAACATCGAAGGCCAAGCCTTGCGGTCTCCCCAGACCTCGGTAGAACGTGCTCACAGTGCCGTGAGGGTCGATCTTGTGTACACGGTCGAAGCTCGATGTGGTGGGTCCAGTGACGAACAAATCTCCCTGCGGGCTAAAAGCCAGGTGATAGGCAGAAACGCTGGGCTCCAAGGTTGCAAAAACGAAAACTTGCTGGTCACGGGCGATCTTGAAGATCGTACCGCTGCGGTCGCCAACATACAGGTTTTGCTCGCGATCAAAAGCAATTCCCGTCGCGACCCCCATTCCCTCCGCGTAGGTCGTCATCGTCCCATTCGGCGCCACGCAGTACACCGCGCCGTCATAACGGGACGAAACGTACATCTGGCCCGCCCGATCGAAAGCAATGGATGTGGCATTCATCATCTCCGCCACAAAGGGTTTCACGCCGTAGTTCGTGTCAATCTTGAAAATTGCCACCGGAACTTTCTGGCCGCGCGAACCTGAGAATGTGACGTAAATGTTGTGCTCCGCGTCCAGCGCCGGGTTGGTAACCGGGTGCAGGTTCTCGGCGATTGGCACGGCCACCTTCACCGTGTACGAATTGCTGACGTGGCCGTCGGTCGCCACGACCACTGGACCCGAGGTCGCGCCTTCCGGCACGCGGGCGATCAGAAAGGCGTCGGAACTAACCACAACGGCGCCCTCGACCTCGCCGAACTGTACCCGCGGACGGTTCAACTCCTGCGGCCGCAATCCCGCGCCCATGATGCGGACTTCCCCGCCAGCCAGCGCCAGCGCCGGGGCCACAGCCTCGATGTGCGGACCGCCGTTAACGTTTTTCTTGCCCAAAATACGGTTGGAAAATACCATGAACGTCAACTTCCTTGGGGAACGCAAGCTCTCCTACGGTATTAGTAGACCAAAATGGAGCAGGAGATGCATCACGATCAGGCCGTAAAGCCCGGCGGCCAGGTCGTCCAGCACGATGCCAGTCCCCTCCGGAAGCCGTTCCAGTTGGCGTACAGGCGGCGGCTTGACGATGTCAAAGCCTCGGAAAAGTATAAAGCCCGCCAGAAAAGTTTTCCATGCCAGGGGAACCGCAATCAGCGTGATCAGTTGCCCCGCCACTTCGTCGATCACCACGAACTGAGGATCTTTTAGCCCGGACGCCCGCGCCACCCGCGTGGCCGCAGGGATGCCAATCAGCGTGACCAGCAAGGCCAACGCAATTGCGACCGGGGTTCGCAGCGACGGAGCAAGGCCATAAGCCAGTGCAGCCCAGAGCAGCACAGTTATCAACGACCCCCAGCTACCCGGCCCAGGGCGCAACCGCCCGACACCGAAAAATGTTGCAACTAGCGTAGCCCCGAGGGGCGCGTGTGGGCTGGACGCCGGGGGGACGTCAGCCTTGCGATCAGGCTCCATGGTTGCTGGATATTTCACGAGTCTTCGTCCACCTCGGCGTCCAGATCGTTCGTACCACGCTCTGACTCGACATCGGTAACATCTGAAACGGGCGACTTAATCACGTACGCCCCGCTGGCCCACTTGCCGAGGTCGATGGTCCGGCATCGATCGCTACAGAAAGGGAAATCCGCATCCGTGCTCTTTACGGCTTTCTTGCAGATTGGACAACGCAGTTTGACGACGTGCTTGCGCGGCATACAGATTCTTATTGTAGAGGGAAGAAGCCGGATTGCAGATTGAAAAACGGAGCGTAGGCAGGGCTAGACAATCTTCGCCACGAGATCGTAGTCATGCGCTTCGGTGATCTGGCAGCGATAGAACTGGCCCGGCTGGGGCTCGACGTCTTCAGGAAATTCGTTCACGAAGACTTTACCGTCGATTTCGGGCGCGTGCATCGCCGTCCGCCCTTCCAGCAGCAAGTCGCTCTCTTCGGAGGCGCCTTCGAGGAGCAAGTCAAACTCCCGCCCCACCAGGGCTTTCTTTTTCTTTTTACTGATCTGTCGCTGGATGCCCATCAGATGTTTGCGCCGGCGTTCGATTTCCCGCGGCGAAAGATTCGTGTCCAGGCCGTAAGCGGCGGCGCCTTCCTGGTCGGAGTAAGCGAAGGCTCCCATCCAGTCGAATTGCGCAGCACGCACAAAATCGCAAAGCTCTTCGAATTCCTTGTCGGTTTCGCCGGGGAAGCCGACGATAAACGATGTCCGTAAGGTCACGTCAGGAATCGTGCGGCGCATCTTCGCGATTGATCGCAGAAACACATCTGCTCCGCCCCCGCGCTTCATGCGTTTCAAGGCCGAAGCCGAAGCGTGCTGCAGCGGGACATCCATGTAGGAGCAGATTTTTTCGTGGTTCGCGATCGTTTCCAGCAGTTTGGCGGTGATCTTGTTGGGATAGGCGTAAAGGAAGCGAATCCAGCGCAAGTCCTCGATTTCGGCGAGCTTCTCCAATAATTGGGCCAAACCATCCTTCAGGCCAAAATCTTCGCCATAGCAGGTCGTATCCTGGCCGATCAAAGTAATTTCCCGGACCCCGCTCTGCGCAAGCCGCTCGGCCTCGGCCACTACCGACTCGAATCGCCGCGAGCGGAATTGTCCCCGCAACTGAGGAATAATGCAGAAGCTGCAGGGATGATCGCAGCCTTCCGCAATCTTGATGTAGGCCATGTGCCGGGGCGTGGCCAGAATTCGCGGCGTGGCATCGTCATAAAGATAGTTGGGCAGATCGCTAATCGCCCCGTCCCAGGATTCCCGCGAAAAGCGTCCCTGGGCAGCCCGAGCATCGCCCTCGGGTCGCGATTGCAGCACTACAAACGGTGAAGCACTGCTCATTGGCTCGGGCGCAATCCCACTGGCGGCCAGAATATTCTCGAGTTCCCCGGTTCCGACGACAGCGTCCACTTCAGGAATGTTCTTGCGGATATCGTCGCGGAACCTCTCTACCAGGCAGCCAGCAACTACGAGTTTCTTTGCCCGACCGCCGGTCTTGTGGCGGGCCATTTCCAGAATTGTGTTGACCGACTCCTGCTGCGCGCTTTCGATGAACGAGCAGGTATTTACTACGATGACGTCAGCATCCTCGGCGCGAGGGGTCAACTCGGCACCGGCGCGCGCCAGCAATCCCATCATGACTTCGCTGTCCACCAGGTTCTTGGGGCACCCCAGGCTCACAAAGCCCACTTTTTGGGGCCGATTGGTCTGCGCAGTCTCCGGGGATTTCCCAGCCGGGTCGCTAATTGTGAGATCCTTCAAGGGCATGCAATCTCTCTATTTTAGCATTCTCCGGTGCGGGGTCTCCGCTAACACACCTCTTGAACCGTCGTGTGACCACAGGCACCACGAAAGGTAGCATCGGAGCACTCAAGGAGGCTGATGTCGTGCTACGCTAACTTTTATCGCCGTAAATTATCAAAAACCACTTCTCAGGAGGGGAAATGTCTGGGAAACAACTCTGGATCGGGGTCCTGGCTGTGGTGGCGACGCTCGCGGTCTCGGCGGCCGCCCAGGATGAAAAGAACGAACTGACCGGCATGATTGGTCGCACCATCATCAGCGACCAGGGCATCAAGGGCGCGAATTATTTCAATCCCTTTGTTCGCTCCGGTAAGGGCCTGAGTTTTGAAGTCAACTACGCTCGCAAGTTTATTGCGACTCAAGTCTTCGCCGTCTCTGGCGAAGTGCCGGTAGTTTTCAATCCCGACGAAGACCTGAACGCTGGTGCCGACGTTGTTCCCATCGACTACAGCGCTTTCTTCATCGCTCCCAGCGCCCGCTTGAATCTGTTCCCAACCACGGCATTTTCTCCGTGGATCAGCTTCGGCGGGGGCTTCGGACATTTCGGTGAAAATAAGACACTCATTTACGGCGGCACAAACCCGGGCAAATCCAAGACCACGGGCGTCATCCAGGCGGGGATTGGCCTGGACGTGAAATTCTGGCACCGCTTCAGCATCCGCGGTGAGGTGCGCGACTTCTGGTCGGGCGAGCCGGATTTCCCACTTGCGGCCACCGGCAAGACCCGCCAGCACAACTACTTTGTAGCCGGCGGCGTCATCTGGCATTTCTAATCAAGAGGACTCTCCCAGCGATTACCGAGAGGGACGAGGAATGTGATTCTGGCGCTGCCGAGCAAATTCTGAGCGAACTCAGCGATTAGTCTTTCCCTGGGTCGGTTACTTCCCAGCCGCCGACACCACTTCCTCGTACAACTCCGGCAGTCGCTGCGCATCGTCCGCGGAGTTTCCGAAGCGCGCTGATTCGTAGGCCTGGGTGAATTGCGCAACTCGGGTCCGCAAGCGCTCGTCTGCAATCTTCTTCACGAATTCCTGGGCTGTGTTCCCGGGCAGTCTTTGCATTCCCCATCGCGCCAAGGAACGCGCCATTCGCTCATACCACATGGCCGCCGCCTGTTCCGGAAACCGTTTGGGATGCGATCGCAGCCGCTTCTCGTGGATCATTCTCACTATCCGGGCCGCATTTCCCAGCAGCAGGAGCAGCACCGCGATGCCAGATCCGAAAGCGACCCATCTTCGGGGCGAGCTTTCGATATGCTTCTGGCCGCGACGTGCCCAGGCCAGCATGGACTCATAACGATTACGTGCCCATGCTCGCGCTCGCTCCCAAGACGCGCGGGTTCCACCCAGTGCTGCCTGACCCAGAATGTACTGGTGTGAAGTATCGTAGCTGATGATCCATTCCCGCCAGAACGACGACATAGCGTCCAGGTAGAGCCCGACGCGGCCCCATCCTTGGGGTGTTCCTGCGTTTCCCGCAGGGGTAGGATCGAAACTCTGCCAGCCATAGCCGGGGAAAAAAGCCTCCACCCAGGCATGCGCGTTCTTCGCACGGACTACGTAATTTCCCGTAATGTCGTTGAATTCGTCGCTACGGAATCCATTCACCACACGCGAGGGAATTCCCAGCGTGCGCAACATTACCGCCATCGTAGAAGCGAAGTATTCGCAATGGCCCTGCTTTCGTTCAAACAAGAAATTTGCCAGTGGATCCTTCACCGCCGTTCGCGGCAACTGGAGCGTGTAGCCAAAGTGCGTTTTCAGGTAGTGCTCGAGTGTTGACGCTTTGTCGTAGTTACTGGACGCCGAACCCACAATCTGGGCCGCCAGCCGGGGAATGCGTGGGTCGATCACGGGCAGGTGTAAGTAGCTCCCGCTAACCTGAGGCGGATAGTCTTCTGAGGCCTTGCGCAACTGTTCCGGTGAGGGCGTGCCAATGTCCGAATCGGCTTCATAGACGCCGATCTGATGCTGTCCGTCGAGATCGTATACCGCTGCGCCAGCATCCACTGAAACAGTCTGGTACTCTCCTCGCACGCTGCGCGCCCAAGGGGCTAAAAAGAAAACGTTTGTGCCGATCGGCTCCATCAGCACCCGATAGTGGATGACATTCTCCCGTATGCTGGGCTCGCCCGAACCGGGAGGCCGTGCGATCTTCGTACCAAAGGAAGGAATGGAGAAACTATTGTCCGCTCCGCGCTGCAGTACCAATTGCTGCCGCGGGTTCGACCAGCTATGTCCGTCGAAATCCGCTAGCGCCACGCCGCGCCAGCGCAGATCGTAAGTGCCCACTTTATCGCCATCGATCTGAACGTGCATCACTACGGCATTCGACTGCTGAATCTGCCCGATTCTGCCCAATTGCACGCGGTCGCTGAATCCGGTAGAGAAATCCGTCCCAAACGAGTACGCGCCCATGTACCCTGCGGACATCCGAGGCAGCACAAAGAAGACGGCCGCTGCTCCGGCCATGATCATCAACATCAGTCCGGGAGTTACCCGCGCCAGGGAAAATGCCAGGTGGCGGTGTTCCTGCAGATCATTCGTGTGCCGTGCCTGGAAGCCGGCAGCGCGTCCGGAGCGCCCCATCTCCATGAGCACAAACGTTGTTACGGCCATCAGCATGAAGCCGGTGAAGAACAGCAGAAACACACTATCCACGGTTAACACGGACGCCGCCAGCACCATGAGAAAGGCCAAAATCGCCAGCATCACGTGATCGCGTTCCCGGCGCAGCGAGAACATCCGGATCACTAGGGCAAACAGAGCCAGATGTACCGTGGCTGTCAGAAAGCTGCGGGAAAACAGAAGGAAGTCCGCAAGGAAGAATACGAAATAGGCGATCGTCAGGGGAGTGGTCCAGCGCTCCGAGATCACCACCCGTCTCCGCTCCGCCAGCAGATACCCCCGCACCGCGAGGGCAGCCCCGACCAGCAGGGTTGTAGTTAGTCCCAGTCCACCCGTGCTCGCTAAAGCGCCAAAGCCAGTTAATACAAGAAGATAAAGAGATAGTTCGAAGTAGTGCTCAATCGCCTTCTGGAGCGGAATGACGCGGAATTGGGAGACCTGCGGAGCCATGGAATCGGAGCAATGAAACCGGAACTCTATTGTTCGACAATCAAACCAAGAAGGGAAGACTTTCCGGAAAGTTTCTTGCACCAAAAGTCACATATCGTCTGCGGCATCTGTTCGGCGGTATCGGCAATCCTCCCTGCTATATCTCGGCACCGTGTTGCAGCAACGGGTACTACGCACGTTGACCAGCAGCGCCCGCGTGGAATTCGCTCTGTCGAAAGGCCGGCACGACATCCGATGGAGCCGCTCTGAGCTCCGATTGCGAATGCTAGAATGATTCAGGTCAGGCATCGGTCTTACGCGACGTACTCCCGCCAACCCCGCCAGGTCCGGAAGGAAGCAACGGTAACGGGCTCTTGCGTGTGCAGTGAGTCCCCGGTGCCTGACTTATTTTTTGCCCAGGTTCTCAGAATGCGGCGTAGTTCACCTCTACGAAAGTGTGGAGCGGGCACTCTTGCCCGCGAAAGGCTGGCAGCGTATCAAAGTCCGAAGTCATCGAGTTCAATCGCTAGTGCCTCGATTGCTGGCCAGTTCTGAAATAGAATTACTGCGTTACTCGTGGTTAGGTTTCGGGGGCAGGAGTGCCCGCGCCACATGTTCGTACACGGATTCCGCGACGAGCGAAAACTTTACCCGCCATTTACGAGTCTTTACGCAAGAAACTCCTTCCTCGGACATCATAGAGAAGAAGGGTTCCGGCAGATGTAATTGCCGGGCCAGGAGGAACGGAGAGTATGAGTGTTGTTCCGCTACGCACGGCTAATCCCGCAGTCACCATTCGAGTATCCGGACAATTGTTCCAAGGCCATCTTACGTATCTGGACCAGGTCGTCCGCTCGGCCACCGAGTGCGGCTTGTGGGCCATTGTGGATCTGCAGCACGTAGTTGAACTGGACCGTGCCGCGCTGTTCTACTTGATGCGAGGCGAAGGCCATGAATTTGCTATGGTCGCTTGCCCGGACTTCATCCAGCAACGGATGCGCCATGAAAGGCAAGCAGCCGCTGCCTAGGATGTTGACGATCTGCCGACATTGATGCTTAACGACATTGATGCTCAACGACGACTTCAAGACCAGCGTGCGTGTGAAGCTCTACCAGATGTTCGTTGCAAGTGGTCGATGCCCCACAAAGGAAGAGCTTGCGAGGGCGCTCGATTGCAGTCTCTCCGATGTGGCGGCGGCCTATCGAGAGTTGGCCGCCGCCCACATTCTCGTCCTGCAGCCTGGCAGCGGAGAAGTCTTGATGGCGAGCCCGCTCTCGGCGATTCCAACGGCGTTCGTTGTGGAGACGCACGACCAAGCCGAAGCGCGAAGCTGGTACGGCAACTGTATTTGGGATGGTTTGGGTGTGATTGCCATGCTGCGCACTGACGGCCGGGTGCTGACCTCCTGTGCTTGCTGCGGAGAAGGTATGACCGTCAGCGTGAGGAACGGTGCCGTCGTCTCAGAACCGGCGGGAGTCGTACACTTTGCTATCCCCGCCAGGCACTGGTGGGACGATATCGTCTTCAATTGAAAGACCATGCTTCTCTTCCGGTCGGAAGAGCACATCGATCGGTGGTGCTCTGCCTGGAAGTTGCCTCGAGGTGCTACCCTGACGGTGGAACAGGCCTGGAGACTGGCCGACTCATGGTATCGGGACCGGCTCTCGCCCGATTGGCGGCGGCGCACGGTCGACGAGGCGCACGACCTGTTCAGCTCTCTGGGACTGGTCTCGGATTTTTGGCGATTCAGCTAGGCCTGTCTGTTCCAGTTCGACCGTTACGGTTAGACATTCTGCTCCCAATCATTCAAAATACTGAGTTTCCTTCCTATAGGAGCTCTCATTGACTACACCGGTCCGCGCCAGAGCGAAGATCAGCGCCCTAGGTACCTATGTGCCGCCCCGCCTTCTCACCAACGCCGACCTGGAGAAGATGGTCGACACCTCCAATGATTGGATCATGTCGCGGGTTGGCATCCGCGAACGCCACATCGTCGACAGAGGCGTCGCCACCAGCGATCTCGCCGTGGAAGCATCCAAGAGGGCGCTCGCCCAGCGCGGTCTTGCTCCTACCGATATCGACGCCATCATCGTGGGCACAGTCACTCCTGATATGCTTTTCCCCTCAACGGCTTGCCTGGTACAGCACAAGCTAGGTGCCAAGGGTGCCTGGGGATTCGATCTGTCTGCGGCCTGCTCGGCGTTCCTATACGCGCTGCAGACGGGAGCCCAATTCATATCCACCGGAGCGCACAAGCGGGTGCTCGTGATCGGCTCCGACGTAATGTCGTCAATCATTGACTACACCGATCGTGCTACCTGCGTGATCTTCGGCGACGGCGCGGGGGCCGCGATCGTCGAAGCCTCGGAAGATGATTCTGTCGGCCTGATCGATTTTATCCACGAAGTGGATGGCTCCGGTGGATGTTCCCTGTACATGCCCGGAGGCGGAAGCCTGAATCCCTCGAGCCACGAAACCATCGACAAGAAAATGCATTACGTTCACCAGGACGGGCAGCAGGTATTCAAGTTCGCCGTCCGTAAACAGACCGAAGTTTGCGAAAAGCTGCTTGCCCGCAACGGCCTCAAGGGATCTGATATCGATGCCTTCATTCCTCACCAAGCCAACTTGCGCATCATCAACGCGACCGCCGAGCGCCTGGGCCTGCGCCCCGAAAGCGTGGTAGTAAATATCGAACGCTATGGGAATACGACCGCCGGCACTATTCCGCTGGCCATGAATACGGCGGTTGAGGAGGGCAAGCTGAAGAAGGGAAGTCTGGTGCTGCTGGCCTCAGTAGGTGCCGGCTTCACCGTCGGAGCCACGCTACTGCGATGGGCTTTCTAAGCCCAACCCATCGGGCGTGGAAGGCAGCGCCTAAAGCGACAGGGACAAGGGCGTCATGGCCGATTGAAGGTGTTTCCCCGATGGGATGTGCCGACGTCTAACGAATGAGGCCCCCCGTGACGTTCGTAACTTTCCTTCGTGAATTTTAGTAGCACCTTCAGGTAGTGCACTGTTATGTTCTCGGAGCGTCCGCCTCACGTGGGGATGTGGCGAGCGCGCAAGACCATGATCCGCAATGTCTGCTGTGTTTTGTTAGTGCTCGGCTGGTTCGGGCAAGCCGCGGCGCAGCAGTCCGACCCGCGTGAGAACAAACTCCTCGTGCTGGAGCGCCTCTGGAACGAAGCGCAAGTCAATCGCGATTCCTCAGCCTTGGACGCGCTTGTCGCCGAGCGCTTCATCAACACCGAATATGACGGCGAAGTGAGCGACAAAACCAAATTCCTTTCCGACGTCAAAGATCCGCTCTTCAAACCAACCGCTGCGAACATTCAGGCCGTCAAAGTAAACCTTTTCGGCGATACGGCCGTCATTACCGGCATCTATCGCACCAGGGGCACCTACCAAGGGAAGCCTTATGACCACCTGGGCCGCTTCACCGACACCTGGATTTCAGAAAATGGCAAGTGGCAGTGCGTCGCCAGTCATACCAGCCTGCTGAAGAAGTAAGCTTAGTCACTCTGCAGCTTAAGCCGTTCACCCGTTGTCTTCGCCGCACCTTGCCGCATACCCCCGTAAGATCCTTTTATGCTAAATGCGCGCCCAGAGCGGGTTGACGATGATCTAATCACGATCAGGATGGCTTTGGCATCCCGATTCAGGAACTGCCGCATGGAAGCGACCTCTAAGCCTCGCACGTGGAAAGTCCTGCTGGCCTTCGCCATTATTTATTTTGTATGGGGCTCCACATTCCTGGCGATCCGCGTAGGCGTGCGCGAAGTTCCGCCGTTTCTGTTAGCGGGAATGCGCTTCTTCGTGGCTGGAATCGTCCTCTATGTATGGATGCGTGCGAAGGGCACGCCCTCACCTGCGCTCCGCGAGTGGGCAGCCGCGTCATTTCTCGCAATCTTAATCTTTGTGCTCGATTACGGCCTGCTCTTCTGGGCTGAGAAGCGCGTCCCCTCAGGAATCGCAGCCGTCATGATGGGGACAATCCCCGCATTCATGGCGGTTTTCGAAATCCTCATCCTGCGCACGCAGCATCTCACCACCCGGCTCGCCGTCGCTTTGCTGGTAGGGCTTGCTGGTGTCGCCGTGCTCATGAACCGTACGCTGAGTTTAGGCGAGGTGCCAATCGATACAGCGGGTGCTTGCGCTCTGATTGTGGCTACGGTCAGTTGGTCGGTGGCGTCGGCGCTCACTCGCAAGTTGCCGTTGCCCGAGGCAAAGGTCATGAGCTCCGGTTCTCAAATGCTCTCTGGAGGCGTGCTGCTCACATTGACGGCGGCGCTGCTCGGAGAGTTCCGCGGTTTCCACGTACAAGCAGTCTCCCGCGCTGCCTGGCTGGCGTTGCTGTACCTGATCGTGGCAGGCTCGATCGTCGGTTTCACTGCCTACGTCTGGCTGATCCATCACGAATCGCCGACAAAAGTCGGCACCTATGCGTATGTGAATCCGGTGGTGGCGGTTCTGGTCGGCTACTTCCTCGGAGGAGAAGCGATCGGCCTGCGTACGATCATTGGCACGCTGTTGGTTTTGGTCAGTGTGATCGTGATCACGACCACGCCGTCGAATAAACGGGAACCGTCGTTGACGGAAGAGTCACAGCCGGCAGTGGGACCGTAGAGGTCCGCAGTCGCTCTTGTAGCAGCTGTTTACGGCCGCGTCATCTTCTCCGGCCGCATCAGTTGGTCGAACTCCTCGCCCGTCAGGTACCCAAGCTTGAGCGCAGCGTCGCGCAAGTTGGTGTGCTCGACGTGCGCCGTGTGCGCGATCTGCGCGGCCTTGTCGTACCCAACCTTCGGTGCCAGCGCCGTCACCAGCATCAGCGAATTCTTCACACACCAATCGGCTTTAGCGCGATCGACCTCAATGCCCTTGATCATGTACTCGACGTATCCGTGGCAGGCGTCGGTGATCAACGTGACCGAGTGCAGGAAGTTGTAGATGATCACCGGCTTGAAAACATTGAGTTCGAAATTACCCTGCGAGCCGGCGAATCCGACCGCGGCGGTAGCCCCGTGTACCTGCACGCAGACCATCGTCATGGCCTCGCACTGGGTCGGGTTTACCTTGCCCGGCATAATCGACGAACCCGGCTCGTTCTCTGGAATGGAAAGTTCGCCCAGGCCGCAACGTGGGCCCGAAGCCAGCCAGCGGATGTCGTTCGAAATCTTCATCAGCGAGGCGGCCAGAGTCTCCATCGCACCTTGTGCAAACACGATCTCGTCATGGGCCGAAAGCGCGGCGAACTTGTTGGGATGTGAACGGAAGGGAAGCCCGGTGAGTTCAGCGATCTTTTTCGCGGCACGTTCGGCGAATTCAGGATGCGCGTTCAGACCGGTGCCGACCGCGGTTCCGCCGATGGCGAGATCGTAGAGGCCGTCGAGCGTTTGCTCCAGCCGCTTGATGTCGCGATCCAACAGGCTCGCCCATCCGCCGAACTCCTGCCCGAAAGTCAGAGGGACGGCATCCTGCAGGTGGGTTCGGCCAATCTTGACTACGTCGTTGAATTGCTTTGCTTTTGCCTCGATCGCGTCGTGCACGTTTTTGATCGCCGGGATCAGCGCGTTCTTAACCCGCTCGGCTGCGGCAATGTGCATCGCTGCCGGAAACGTGTCGTTCGACGATTGCGACAGGTTGACGTGATCATTGGGATGAATTGGCTTCTTCGACCCCATTTCGCCGCCCGCGAGCTCGATGGCGCGGTTCGAGATAACTTCGTTCACGTTCATGTTCGTCTGCGTGCCGCTGCCCGTTTGCCAGATGCGCAGGGGGAATTGGTCGTCGAGCTTTCCCGCAATCACTTCGTCAGCAGCCTGCGCGATGAGCTTAGTCTTGTCGGCGGTAAGTTTGCCCAAGTCTTGATTGACCAGCGCGCATGCTTTTTTGAGGATGCCAAATGCCCTTATCAATTCTGGCGGCATGATGTCGCGCCCGATGTTGAAGTGCAGCAGGGAGCGCTGCGTCTGTGCGCCCCAGTAGACATTTGCCGGGACTTCGATTTGTCCCATGCTGTCGGATTCAACGCGCGTGCGAGTCGGCTTTCCTGAGTTTGACATGGTACTTGTCTGGTGAGTGTATGAGCCCCGACGAGAACTCTGAATTATAGCAACGTTAACTCGCCGGGCGGGTGAGCTGGCCTACGCTAAGGTGCGATCCAAGGAGTGGACTTAAGCTACGGATCCGCCTCTACTACTTCGGTACCGCATCTTCATCGTTTCTTTCCTAAATGGCCGCGCCGATGCTGGCCGCAATTCCGCTGCACGTCCGCATGCTAGAATCTCCGTTTCCCATCCATGCCTGCAAGACTCGGTGTGGCTCACTTGGCTCGGTCGTACATGCCCAACATCCTCGCCACTGAATCCGTGCCCGAGACGCTGCCCAAGCCCAAAGCAGAACCTCGCCCCGAGATGCGCACCGACGTGTTGGTCATCGGCGCGGGTCCCACAGGGCTGGCTTGCGCCATCGAGGCCCAGAAGCTTGGCCTCAAGGTCATCGTCGTCGACAAAGGATGCCTGGTGAACTCGCTCTTCCACTATCCCGCCGGGATGATCTTCTTTACGACCCCTGAACTACTGGAAATTGGCGACATTCCCTTCACTACGGCACTGCAGAAACCAACCCGCGAAGAAGCCCTCGAGTACTACCGCAAAGTTTCTGAGCATTACCATCTCGATGTTCGGCAGTATGAGTGGGTCAAGACCGTCATGGGGCAGGATGGCAGCTTCAGCATCACCGCCACGGACCGGGCCGGACGTCCGCATGACTATCGCACTCGCAAGGTCATTGTCTCAACCGGGTACTACGATCTCGCTAACCAGCTTGGCATTCCGGGCGAGGATCTCCCTAAGGTCTCGCACTATTATGGTGAGCCTCACCCGTACTACGATAGCGAGGCGCTGGTCATCGGGGGCAAGAACTCCGCCGCAATCGCTGCGCTCGACCTTTGGCGCCACGGCGCCCGCGTCACGCTCGTGCACCGCGAGCCGCAGTTGCACCATCACGTGAAGTATTGGATCAAGCCCGATCTGGAAAACCGCATCAAGGCCGGAGAAATCGAAGCTTACTTCAGCAGCAGCGTGCAGGAAATTGGAGTGGACCACGTCGTGGTCAATACACCGCGCGGCCCCATCCGCCTGAAGAACGACTTCGTCTTGGCCCTCATCGGCTATCACCCCGACTACGATTTTCTACGCAGCATGGGCATTGAACTGTCAGAGGAGCAATGCCGCCCGGTGTGCGATCCCGTGTCCCTCGAGAGCAACGTTCGTGGAATCTATGTGGCCGGCGTTATCGTCGCAGGATCCCGTACCAACGAGATTTTTATCGAAAACGGGCGCTTCCACGGGAAGCAAATCGCCGAAGATCTCAAGCGGAAACTACGGCCACAAAACTAAGGCCGTAGAATGGCGGCGCTCCCGTCACACCGGAGCCCGATCGAATCGGAGTTTTTCTCGGCGCTACTTGATCGCCGACCTTCACGTCGGTAAATACTCCTCACGTACGTAATTCCCAAATTCCACCTCGACCAGTTACCCTAACCATCGGCCATGGAACCCGAACCAGAGCACGGCGCACCATCCATCTCGCTGGCGTCCTATGCGCGGCTGCTGCGCGGCAACCGCAATTTCCGGCGCCTGTGGCTGGCGCAGATCGTCAGTGAGATCGGCGACTGGTTCTATACGCTTTCTATCTACACGCTTTTGCTGCAACTCACCGGTCACGCCAGTTCGGTCGCTCTGGCATTGGTTCTCCAGGTCCTGCCGCAGACGCTGATTGGTCCTACGGCGGGCGTGGTCAACGACCGCCTGCGCCGGAAGCGCGTGATGATCGCGGCTGACCTCGTCCGCTTCGTAGTTGTTCTGGCAATGCTGCTGGTGCGCTCGCGGTCCATGGTGTGGCTCGTTTACCCTTTGTTGCTGGCGGAAACCTCCATGGCGGCCTTCTTCGAGCCAGCACGCAGTTCAGTGATCCCCAATATCGCTGACCGGGGAGAGGTCCTCATCGCCAATACGCTCTCCTCAGCGACATGGTCATTGAATCTCCTGGTCGGCGCCTCCGTCGGCGGAGTCGTTGCCGCCTTCTTCGGCCGCGACACTGTCTTCGTCCTGAACGCGCTGTCGTTCTTGGCTTCTGCGGTACTCATCAGCGGAATGCATTTTGCCGAACCGCACGCGGAGTCCTCCGCCCCGTTAAGGCCTCGAGACCTGGTCGACTTTTCTCCTGTACTGGAAGGCATTCGCTACGTGCGCAATCACCGTACGCTGTTTCCTACAGTCTTCGCCAAGGCCGGTGAGCTCATGATCGGACCGAGTTGGGTGATCTTCACCGTGATGGGGCAGCACGAATTCGCCGTGCATTGGCACCACATCGATCCAGCACGTGGAGCCATGCTCGGCATGAGCATTCTGCTGGGCGGACGCGGCCTGGGAGCGCTGGTTGGGCCGCTCGTCTTCGCGCGCTGGGCCGGTCGCGCCGACCGGAGATTGCGCTTTGGCATATTCCTTGGCTACCTCTTGATCGCTCTCGGATACGCTCTTCTCGGCGGCAGCCGCACCGTCTGGATCGCAAGCGCATGCGCGATGCTGGCGCACATGGGAGGCTCGACCGTCTGGGTCTTCTCCACCACGCTGTTGCAACTCCACACCGAAGACCGCTTTCGCGGACGTGTCTTCTCCGCCGATCTTGGCTTCTCGATGCTGACGATCGCCGTCGGCGCTTACCTCTGCGGACGTTTTCTGGACTGGGGGATTTCCGCGCGCACAGTCGCAACTTGCACAGGCCTGATCATGCTGCTTCCGGCAGCCTTGTGGGCGCTAGCGATGCGGGCGTGGAAGGACGAACCTGCGTCGGCGGCGATGCAATCGGGGACTTGAAACGAGAGGCCGGTAAGCTCCAGAGATAGGGGCTGGCAGCTTGAGTGGTGGGCCAGGAGCAACCTCAGGCCAGGCGGTCGATCTTAGCGGCCATAATGAAGTCGCTCTCGGTTAGGCCGTCGATCTTATGCGTCCACAGAGTGATCTCTGCTTTCCCCCAAGTCAGCAGGATGTCCGGATGGTGGCCCTGTTCTTCTGCCAGCTCGCCAACGCGATTCACGAAGTCTAGTGCCTTGCGGAAATCCGGAAAAGTAAACGTGCGCACGATGTGATGTTCGTTAACTACCTTCCAATGAGCCCACTCTGTCAGTTGCTTATGAACCTGTTCGAGTTCCTCTCCCTTCAGCGGTGGTACACCGCCGCGGCAGGGGACGCAAGTCTTGTCGGCTAGTTGTTCGGTCACGATGGCATCTCCGATTCCACCGGATCATTCTACTCACAAATATCCGGCTCGCGAAACGACAGAGAGGACGTCTAATTTTCATGACCGCGACCAAGAGCACCGACCACTGCCGAGCTTCCATAGTGAGAAAGAGAGCCAGAGAGATCCGAGCGGCCATCGTCGTCCTAGCGCTCTGCATGAGCTCTCTCGCTCAGCAACTGGCGAGCAGTCCGGCGCAGGAGTTGGCTCCCGGCCTCATTTCCACGGGACGGGGCTTTACGGTTACTTTCTCGCCCGACGGCCACGATGCCTAATTCACTGCCCGGGATAGAAGCGGGCCGCAGCGAAACCCCCGTTGCACGTATACCATTCACATTTCGATCAGGGCCAGTGGCAGCCGGCGAAGGCGGTCGCATTCAGCTCTGCTCAATGGTCCGACCTCGATCCGTTCATCACCGTGGACGGGCAACGCATGTTCTTCATCTCTACGCGGCCAGCGCCCGATAAGGATCCCGGCAAACGAGACATGGACATCTGGTATTCCGAACGCAAAAACGGCGATTGGGGAGAGCCGCAGTGGATCGCTGAGGTCAATTCCGACGCAAAGGAAGGCTCGCCCAGCTTGGACCGGCTGAATAATCTTTACTTCTTCAGTGACCGGAGTAACCAGCCGGACCAGAATTCAATCTACGTGGCCCGCTGGCGCGACGGACACTTCTCTGCTCCCGAGAAGCTGTCGTCGGAAAACAACGGCGGGGAAATCAACGCCGGACCTTCGGATACCAGTCCCTGGATCGCCCCGAATGGCAAGACACTTCTGTTCTACTCGACCCGTCCGGATGGATACGGCAAGGCTGATCTTTACGTCAGCTTCCTAAAGCACGGGAGGTGGGCCAAGTGCGTCAATCTCGGCCCGCTCGTCAACACCGAAGACTTCGAGTACAACCCATCCGTCTCCCGCGACGGCCGAACTCTCTACTTCGGACGAAGTGGCAAAATCTACTCTGTTCCGCTGGCTGCCTTGCGCATTCCGGGCTTGAACCGTCGCCGCTCTTGAGCATAGACAACGGAGTTCAGGCTAGAACGGGATATCCTCATCCGTAATCGGCCCGGCACCCGTGCTCGCGGGCTCAGCTTCCGGCGTGCGCTGGTCGAAGTTATTCCCGCCGCCTGCCGACGCACCGCGCGAACTGCCGGCGAAGTCTCCGCCACCGCCGCCCTCGCCGCGTCCACCGAGCAGTACCAGGTCGTTGGCCACAACTTCGGTCATGTATTTCTTTTGTCCGCTGGTCTTGTCGTCCCAGGAGCGGGTCTGCAGGCGTCCTTCGATGTAGACCTTGCCGCCCTTCTTCAGATACTCGCCGGCGATCTCTGCCAGGCGCTGCCAGAGAACGACATTGTGCCACTCGGTGCGGTCCTGCCACTCGCCGCTCTTGTCCTTGAAGCGCTCATTGGTGGCCAGCGTGAGCTTGGCCACGGGCGTTCCTTGCGGTGTGTATTTTACTTCCGGATCCTTGCCCAGGTTGCCGATGAGGATGACTTTGTTGACGCTTTTTCCTGCCATGGGGTGCTCCTTTGCAGGCGTTCACTATAACAGAAGCAGACCGCAAGAATTGTGTTAGCTGTCATACGAAATGGGGATAGTGTCATTCTGGGAGAGGGGCGGTAGAGGGATCTGCCCCGCGTGGGAGAATTGGTTCGGGAAGACCAGAAGCCAACAGCTAAAGGCTAAGAGCTAGCGGCTTCTTGAGGTATAATCGTCGCGATGCCTGCCCAACCCGGTGCTGCCAAAGCGGTCGGGATGGTTCCCGACGAGCTCAAGTTTGAACCCAGATCGAAGGGCCTTGCAACGCCTCGCAAGAAAAAGCCCAAAGAACTCGCGGTCATCACCGAGTGCTGCACCGGATGCGCTGGGTCGCCCGCCTGCGTGGAATACTGCCCGGTGGAAGATTGCATGTTCTGGGTTCCCGACGAAGACAGCACGCCGTTTGGCCGCATCGCGGTCGATCCCATCCTGTGCATCGGCTGCAAGAAGTGCATCAGCAAAGGTCCCGACGGTTGCTTCCTCGACGGCTGCCCATGGGATGCGATCGTCATGGTAGACACCGCTGAAGTGGAGAAAGAAGTGGGAGCGATGGCGATCTAGTTTTTTGGCTGTCAGCTATCAGCAAGAAATCACTCGCTCGGCAAGGCACCCACAATGTTTCACACGGAATAAAGGGTTACCCTGTGTTCCCCCGTGGCCTCTGTGGTTAAGGGTCTCAATCACTTTTCAGAATTTGCGACGAGGCTGACAGCTACTTCGCTCTGCCCAGAATCGCCTTCTCCGTCTCTACCGCCTGTTGCCGCACGTCATTGGAAATATCTGGCAGTTCGCGCGCGTAAGGACGAATCGCGGGAAGGTCGTCGGGCTGCCCGACAAGATAGAGGGCACGTAGCGCTTCCCACACCTGCTCGGTTGCAGGATCAACCACCGCGACCTCCGCTCCGGCCGCGAGGTTCGCACCGGTCCCGGCCACCGAGCGAATCCGACCCGGAATCGGCGAACGGACTTCGATCGTCTGCGGCGGCTGTGCACCTGCAGCTGTGATTGTCGCGAGCTTTGCGACCAACCCGCCCTGGTGAATGGCGGTCCCGGGCTTGTCAGCGTCGACGATGCGGCCGGATTCCGGAGAGGTGACTTGCGCAGGTTGCAGCAGCGCTACAATCTGCGGACGGCCGGTTGCGTCACCGAACCGCACCAGGGAGAGCGCCGCATTTCCACGGACCATTGGCGATGGATCAGTCAGCATTCTCAGCAGCGCGTCGTGAAATCCAGCACCAGACGTGTCCTGTCCCATGACCCAGGCGTCGGTGTTGCGCACTTCCTCGATCGGGTCGGCCGCCAGGCGCACCAGGTCGGGATACCATTGCTTCGCGGTCGCATCCTGCTTCGTGATGCGCTCGCCCACCTGGACCAGCGCCTGCTGAACGTGCCGCGGCTTCTTGGCATCGTGCAGATATTCACTGAGCTGCCGATCGGAGAGATGACGGCCAAACCATGTGTTCCACCAGAACAGGAATGGCATCAGGCAGATCAGCCACGCGGTAAGAAAGAAGAGGAGCTTCTGCATGCGTGACATGCGGTGTTTCCGCGTTTGCACGGCCTCGGCCGGAGGCGCTAGATTTGGATTAGCGGACATATGAGAGACGTTTCACACCGAGCACGGAATGAATACTCTGCCCGTAACCTACTGGGTGACATCCGCTCACCGACGATTACTCCACGACATCGGCGTCGAGCACACGCTCCTGCTCCAGATAATGCGAAACTGCATACTGCGCCAGAAGCGGCGTCTGGAGCCGGATTTCGGCTCCGATCCATTCCCCCTTGGCGTGGGCAGCATCCGGGGCGTGATTGCAACGGCCACCACTGCCAAACTGCGGGCCGAAGTCGGCGCTCTGAATTTGGTCAAACTGCTTGATCTCACGCCAGGCCTTGTCGCCGGCAGTTCCGGACACATCGATTTTCAATCTTACGATCGACATCCTGAGACTCATTCCCCAGCGGAGACACAGTTCGACTGCTGGGCAGGCTCCGTCAACAGGACTGGCAACAAGCAGTGTTGTTCCGGAATCAAGCGGCTGGCCTTGTGGTGCGGAGGTTTGCCATCAAAAGGGCCAACCCGAACATGACCAGCGAAAACAGAATTAAAGTTGCCATGGCCGACGAGAACGGAAATGACGTTTCCACGCCGGGATACAACAACGCCCGCAGTGCCTCCACTCCGTAGGTCAATGGGTTCAAATGCATGAGCCCTCGAATCCATCCCGAAGCCCCGGACAGCGGGAAAAGCGCCCCGGACAACAGCCACAGTGGAATCAGAAACAGGTTGACGATCCCGTGAAACGCCTGCGACGAGTCCATCGGCCACGCGATTGCAAACCCCAACGCGGTCAGCGAAAACGAAACCAGAAATACTACTACCCCTGCCAGCAACACTTGTACTAGCCCAAGGTGCACCCCAGCAAACGGCGCGAAAACCAGAAAGATCATGCCCTGAACTGCAGAGAGCGTCGTGCCGCCGAGAACTTTGCCGAGAACAATCGCCGATCGGGGGACGGGGGCGACCAGCACCGAAAGCAGGAAGCCCTCCTTGCGGTCCTCGATCACCGACATCATGGTAAAGATCGAAGTAAACAACACAATCATGATCAGTGCGCCGGGATAAAAGTAGTCCAGATAGTGCTGCTGCCCCGGGCCGCTGCCCGAACGAAAGGAGGAGCCAAATCCGGAGCCAATCACCAGCCAAAACACCAGCGGGGAAGCAATCACGCCCACTACGCGTGCAGGCTGGCGGTAGAAGCGGACGATTTCACGCCACAAAAGCGTGAGGGCAGGCAGGATCAAGCCCGCCGAAGCAGGCATGCCCGGTCGAGCCAACGCAGTACTCTGAGTCGCCAACGAATTCAACTCGCTTTCGTCGCGGGCGCCTTAGCGGGCGTCGCGGGTTTTTTCTTGCGCAGGAAGTTGAGCATTCTCCGGTCGCGCATTTCCCAATAGAGATTCAGCGTGAATATGCCCGAGAGCGTCAACAGGATCAAGCTCATGAACAGGCCGTCCACGGTGGCCCTCATGGGAGTCAACAGAATCCACACCACCCCCAGCAGCGGTAGAACTCCAAGCACGGCAGAAATCAAAAGCAACATGGAAAGCAAGCTACCTCCTGTTGTAGCGCTCTCGGCACAACGCCGGCGCTACGTGCGTTTGTCGGTTGGTGGTTCGCCTTCACTCCAGAACTTGTGTCCAGTGCGGTGAATGAATACATCCTCCAGCGCCGGCTCGCTTACCGAAATTGCCCGAATTTCTCCGGGAAACGCCTCTACCACGTCGGGGACAAACCGGTGTCCGCCTTCGCGCTCAATGCGCACCTGGTTTCCCAGAACCGTCGTTTCGACGTGAAACCTTGCCCGGATGCGCTCCGCCAGCAACCCCGCGTCGCGTGTGGCATCCAGCATCACAACGTCACCGCCAATTTCGCTCTTCAATTCCGACGGAGTTCCGAGCGCCACCAGGTTTCCTTCGTTCAGGATGGCCAGCCGGTCGCAACGCTCAGCCTCTTCCATCAGATGCGTGGTCACCAGCACGGAAACATGTTCTTCATCGCGCAGGGTCCGCAGGTACTGCCACAAGTCGCGTCGGGCACCAGGGTCGAGTCCGGTTGTCGGTTCGTCCAGCAATAGAACTCCGGGATGGTGCAACAGTCCCTTGGCTAGCTCCACCCGCCGCTGCATCCCTCCGGAAAATGTCTCTACGCGTTCCTTGGCTCGGTCGGCCAGTCCAACGCGTCCCAGAATTTCCCCTACTCGCGCCTTCAGCCCCGATCCGCGCAGCCCGTACAGGTGTCCCTGATGCCAGAGGTTCTCATAAGCGGTGAGCTTCGCATCGATGCTCTGCGCCTGAAATACTACCCCAATTTGGCGGCGCACCTGCGCGGCGTCCTGCGCCGCATCGCATCCCATCACGAGCGCGCGACCGGCGCTGGGAATCATCAGCGTGGAAAGAATCCGGAAGAGCGTTGTCTTCCCGCTCCCGTTTGGACCCAGCAGACCAAACACTTCCGCGGGACGCACCTCGAACGAAACTCCATTCAGGGCGGTTCGGTTCTCGTATCGATGTACAAGATTTTGAACAGAAATGACGGCCGCAGCGGAAGTTTGTTCCACTTCCGGCCCGGCGTCAGCGAATGCGGAAACTTTCGAGACCAATGTGATTCCTGGGGACGACTCCACTACCAGTTTACGACGATACGGTGTCCAGCATCATCACAATGAACAAAACAGGCAAATAGAACACTGTCGCCTGCAGCAGCTGTCGTGCCCGCTGCTTCGAGACTGCCGCTGTGATCGGCGCATCGAGAAAAGCTAGGCGTAAACCAACGTACAGAAGAGAGACCCCCATCGCGAGCGCCACTACGAAATAGGCTTTGCCCGCCATTCCCAGCAGCGCGGGGGCAAGCGTCACAGGAATCAGCCCAAGCGAGTACGCCACAATCTGGCGCGCAGTGGACCGCCCGTCCTGTTCCACCACCGGCAGCATTCGGATGGAGCCTGCGGCGTAGTCTTCGCGATACAGCCAGGCAATGGAAAAAAAGTGCGGAAACTGCCAGAAGAACACGATGGCGAACATCACCAGAGCGCCCCACTCGAGCCGTCCGCGTGCGGCTGTCCAGCCCAGCACGCCGGGCATTGCTCCCGGAAAGGCACCGACGAACGTGCAGATAGGATGAACCTTTTTCAGTGGCGTATACGCTGCCAGGTACACTGCCGCTGTTGCCAGCGATAGCCAACCGGTCAGGGCATTCATCACCAGGCCGAGAAACAGTGCCCCGCCCAGAATCATCCCCAGTCCCGCAATCGTCGCGTGCGGCCGGCTCATGCGTCCTGTGGGAAGCGGACGTCCTGCCGTGCGCCGCATCCTCGCGTCGATGTCGAACTCCATTACCTCGTTCAGCGCAGCGGCTCCGCCCGCCACCAGGGCGACTCCCACGAGTGCCTGAACGAGCCCCCACGATAGGGAAGAGATGCCCGACCGCGCGGCGCCGAAGTAATATCCGCACCACGCCGTCATCACCACCAGCGACGTGACTCTCAGTTTGGTGAGTTCGGCATAGTCGCGAGCCACAGCGACCGGGCTGCGCGGCAGAACGAGAGGTGGCGTGGCGATGCTCATGCGGCCGAGGGATCCCGTTGTGCTTGCGGCACTCTTTCTTTGACCACGGCTGGAACGTGTCGCCAAACCTGGATGGCAAGAATCAGGGTGGTAGCCAGCAAGAGGGCTCCGACAGCGACGTGTGCTACGGTTGAAATCACCATGGGCAGTTCTGGCTGAATCGAATCCCTGCCCCAGGCTACACGGGTTAGAAAAGCAGTAAACCCAAGACACAACTGCGCAATCACGAGGGACAGCATCAGAATCGCGGGCCGCCGCACTGCGTCAACATTTGAATATACGGACATTGCACGTACCGCTGTCCACCCCAGCACGAACGAGACAATCACTGCGTTTGAAACGTGAGGCCACCAGCTCAACCCGTGGTGGCGGAACATGGCGCCCAGAATTAACTGTACATACAGCACAAAGATCGACAACAACGTAAGCGTGAACAGGCTCGGCGTACGGGAGTCGAATTCAACGCGCGGATGTTCTTCCACCCAGTTGCGTCCCGTGAACAGTGCCATCGCCACGGCAATACAAAAGAATGTCTGCGCCAGCGCGGCGTGCGCGGAAGAAACCGCCGGCGGCAGGTAGAACAGAACGGTGATGCCGCCTAGAATTCCTTGCGCGATTACCGTCCCCAGCGCGGCAAACGCCAGAATCCGCAACCAGCGCCGCTTTTCCGCACGCCAGGTCGCGATTGCCATCACGATCGTAAGCAGGCCGGCTCCCTGAGCAATCATGCGGTGGATGTGCTCGAATCTAACGCCTCCGACAAGCTTTGGAATCTTGTACCAGGAACCGAATGATGTCGGCCAATCCGGCACCGAGAGACCCGCATCGTTACTGGTTACAAGCGCGCCGGCAATGATCAGAACGAAAGTCCAGCAGGCAAGCAAAACAGCGAGCCTGTGGTGCCCGCGATTATAAGTTGTCGCGATACCTCTCAGAGTATTGCCCCTTGGGTCAGGAAGGTTGCAAAGGAGAACAGCCAAGTAGCCCCCTTCAAAACAGCGCAGGCCGATGACGCGCGCAGCCTGCGCCGATGAAGTAGGTATTTTACCTTACAAAGTGCACATGCTGGACTGCTGTTATTCTCCGGCGCCAGCCTTGAAGCTCGCGTCCACAGTCTTTGTATCTTTCGGCCCGACCGTGACCTTCTGGTCCTGCTCGCCCAATTTTTCATGAACGAAAGCAATGGTGTAGTCACCCGGGGGCAGTCCCTTGATCTCATACTTACCGGACTTGTCCGTGACGGCATAGAAAGGTGTCTTCACCACACTGACGTACATCTTCATCCATGGATGCTGGTTGCACTTCACCGGCAACATGATTTCTTCGCGCGCGAAGTTTTTCTCAATCGCGGGGGAAGATGGCGGCTGCGACTCGTTCCACTCGCGATTGTCTTTCGGAGTGGGATGAATGTTATGCGTCGTCGGATCGTCATTCTTGATCTGCACGGTTTGACCGGCCATTACGCCCAGCACGTGCGGATGATACTTGCAGCCGCTCTGGTCCAGAACGACGGGGTCTTTGGGCACGTCAAACGTGCGGTTCCCCAGACCATCCTTTACGTACACAAATACATTGGCAATATCTCCGGCAGAGACGACTATGTTCTCCGCTTCGTTCGTGCCCTTGCAGGCGGGATCTTGGCTCATGTCAATCTTGGATGGTTTCGGCGCGCTGCCGTCGAACTTTACCGTGCCGGAGACAGTCGCAGCCGTCGCGGGGTCGATCGGAGTGGCCGGCGCTGCCGGCGCGGCCTGCTCGGCCGGGGTGTTGCTCGATTGCTCCGCGTTTTCCTTCTTGTTACAGGCCGCCAGCAGCAGCAAGCTCAACAGAGCCAGCATGTTCACAGTCATCATTGCCCAACATTTTGTTTTCGTATTCATGATGTCGCCCTTTCTTGAGTGTCAGAAACTTGTTTTATTTGTCATTCCGACCGCTGAACGCAGCGAAGGCGGAGGAACTTGCTCTGAACCGCAATGACACGGGCGGGAAAACCCGGGCCCATTCTACCGCGAACCCCCGCTCGCTGCTCGTTGCGATCCTACGTTTGCCTGTTTGCGGGTGCTCGCGGGCGCGGCCTTGGCTGTCTTGGCCCGTGGCATCGATGACGCTACCCTTCGCTGTTCTTCTGGCGTCAGCTGGAAGATGTAATCGGTCAGCAGCTTGCGATGGTCTCCCGTGTAACCCTGGAACGACGGCGGCGTCGGTCCCGCAAACACCCACTGACTATTCTGTTGTCTGAACAGCCCTGACGGCATCGACGTCCCCGGGCTGACAGCCTGCGGATCGGTGATCCACCGCTCCACCCAGTCCGGCTTCAACCGCTCCTTGGCTAACAAAAAGTTCGGTGCCGTAGCAATCTTGTCATGCATCGGATCGCCCGTCGCATGGCACTTCAGGCAAGGTGCGGCGGTGCTCGAGAACAGGCTTCGCGCCATGTCACTCTCTTTCGCCGTTAGCGCGGGCATCTGCTCCGGAATGTAGGGCAGCGGCTGTTGCGACAGAGCTTCGAAGAAGCGTACCAGCTTCCGCAGTTCATTGTCGGAGAAGGAGAACGTCGGCATTCGCACCTTCAGGTAAGGACGCACGCCGTTCCGGTTCGTGTCCGTCGTACTCAGCGCAGGATTCGACAGGAACCTGCGCAACCACTCGGGATCGACACGCGCGCCTTCGGTCAAAAGCTTCGGAGGCAACTGCTCCTGCACGTCCTGATACTGCTTCAATCCCATGAGAATCGTTCTCTGCCCCGGAATAAACTGGTGACAGCCCATGCAGTTGTATTTCTTAACAATCCACCAGCCTTCCTGAATGTCGTGCCGCGCGTCGCCCGGCTTGTATTGATAACTCGCGGGCAGGGAAGTCTCCTGGCTGCCCAATAAGAACGTCGTCAGGTCGAGTACCTGATCTTTGGTCAGGTGCAGGTTAGGCATGCGCAACGCTTCGGTCTCGTTCTTGACCATGCCCTGGTCATAGACATTGGGTTCGGCGAGCTTGTGCTCGAAGAATCCTTTGTGGTCGTACCAAGGCTCATTCGCGGGACCGTCGGGCAACCGTGCCAGGTCATCTTTATCCTTGATCGGTTCTGCGTTTTTTCCCCCGCGCTGTGCGACCTCTGTGAACAGCGCGAAGTCCAGACGCTCAATCGGCTTGCTGCCTTCGTACGTCAACTCCGTTCCGATGCGCCCTTCATCTTCGAAGCCGGAAATTTCGTGGCATCCGGAACAGCCAAAGTGCCGGACCCACTTCTTGCCCTCTGCCTTCAACGCCGGATCGTCCATGAACGACGCGTCCGCATACGACGACGGTTCCTGCTTCTTTTGTGTCATCAGGTATGTGGCAACGTCTTCCGCATCCTCTGGACTGAGCCGCAGGCTTGGCATCACGGCCATATTCTGCACTTGCAGTTCGTGCCCGTCGTTTGGACACTTGCTGTGAGCGAGATCGAACTGGTAGGGAAGTCCCTTCTTCGCGTAATCCTCGGGGCCGATATCCTTCTTTTCATACGGACAATACGGTCGCGTGCGCTCCCGTGCATTATGAATCCAGCGCACCAGGTAATCGTAATTCGCTTTTTCACCCACGCGCGTCAGGTTCGCAGCAAATGTGCCTCCTTCCGTCTGGTCGACTTCGCCAATGGAGTGGCACGCCAGGCAGCCGCGGGTCTCAAACAATTCTTTGCCGTGCGCAGCGTTGCCAGGTTTGTGCTTCGGTAGCGCATCGGTGAAGCCCGATTGCCAGATGTAGGCTGAAATTGCCTGGATCTGATGATCGGTCAGCCGAAAGTTCGGCATCTTCGTGGTGGGCCGGAAATCGGACGGCTTTTTCAGCCACACCGGGATCCAGTTCTTATTAAGTTTCAGCCGCACATCCTTCAGGTTCGGACCGACTTTTTTCTGGTCCTGCATCAAGCTGTGTGACTGGAAATCCAACTGCTGCAAACGCCCGTCCAGCTTGCTGTTCTCCACTCTGAGAGCCACAGCCTTATCATTTAACTTGTTCGCTTCTTCGTTCGACTCCGCAGCATCCGCCTGTTTCATCAGGTAGGCGGTCTGCTTCACATTATCTTTTTTCTGCGTTTCAATCTGCTTGATCTGCTGGCCGACCGAGTTCAAGTCTTCCGGTTCTTTGTCATAACCTTCATACCGGTGGCATCCCATGCAGCCTCTCTGCCGGAAAAGATCTTTGCCATCGTTGATGGTTTGCCATTGCACATCGCCGCTGGCCAGCACCATATCGGCTGCGTGGCATGTCTGGCAGCCAGCTTCCGAGTTTCGCTTGGGATAGAGCGGCCACAGCCAATGCTCATAATTTCCGTGGGCCTTCTCCACGCTGGTGGTCGCGCGTCCATTGCCTTGATGGCATGGTGAACATCCAAACTTGTCCGGATCATGAATCTTCAGCAATTCGGGCTCAGGATGACTCACGAACGCTTGCGCGTATTCATCCGGCTTCTTCTCTCCCTTCGCTGTCATTGCCGCAGGGGTGATCTTAAGGGGTTCGCGCGCACCCATGTGGCAGGACTCGCACCGGTCCACAATATTCGCCTCGGCCACATTGATCTGCACGATCGCCGGATCCCAGTCGGACGTCTTCTTCTTCAATCCGTCAATCTGCGCCGGCGTCAGATCGATCATGTGGTCGGAGACGAACTCGTCCATCTTTGCCTTCGCGGCAGTCACCGGCTTTAGCACATCGCCGAGTTCCAGGCTTAACTTCGTGCGTTCGTCGCGGATTTCGTTGTAGGTCTCCTCCAGTTGCTGGAAGGTATATTTCTTCTTGCTTCCGTCAGGAAACTCAACCGTCGCCTGTTGGCTCTTGTACGAGTCCAGTTCCTTCTGCTTGCTTGCTTTTGAGGACGCACTGGTGCTGGTTTCAAGCTCGTAGGTCAGCGCATTCACATACGCGCGCCGGTCGGTGAAGACGCTCTGCACCGCCAAAAGCCGCGAGGTGGCGTCGTCCAGCTGCTTGCGCGACTCTTCCGCTTGTGCCTTCGATTCCTGGTACGCTTTTTCGTAGGACTGCTTAAGCGTCGCGAACTCCGGATTTTTCTCGACCTCCTTCTGCGAGGTCGCTGACTTCGACTGCGTCGTGTTCAGGAACGCGCTGTAGCGATCCTTGAACTGCTCCTGGAAGGCTTTCCACGGCCGTTGTCCCCAGGCCTCGTCCCACAAGGCCCAGAATAACGTCGCGATCAGTATCACCGTCGCGATCACATAGTGCGCGGCGTATGACTTGCTTGTAATCGGATCTTGCTCGGGGATCGGCTGTTCAGGCAACGCTTCCTCCGAATAGATTGTTCCTAAGAGTCTTTGTCATTCCGAGCGAAGCGAGAAATCCCTTTTCGGCAGCAGCCCGTAATCCTAGGGATCCTTCGACTACGCAATTGATTCGCGTTGCGAATCGATTACTCCGCTCAGGATGACAACCTACACATTGAACCACGGCGTAATCCACACGTACTTGATGTGCCACAACAGCCGCAACGCCATCTTCAACGGCAATGCGACCATGGTCAGCAACAGAAATTGCATCAGGGAAAACTGCAGTAGGCTCATGCGCTGGAAATCTTTTCCCATGCGCCGCCGGAACAGCGAATACACAAGGAGCCCTCCCAGCAGGTAATAACCGCCCACCACGACGGCGCCGAAAAGTGCCTTCGCCATGTTCGAGGTGAGACCGAAAAGGTCCGGCAAATCGCGGTTCACCTCATAGATCAATCGGTTGTGATCCCACGTCTGCCCCGGCCAGAACCACTGCCAGCCGGGCCCGCGAATAAATGTCCCGATGATGATCATCGCGACCCACAGAATGATGAAGCCGAAAAGGAAAGTAGAAATCGAAAACTTGCGCTGCCTCCACGTGTAATAGCCGCTGCCCAATGGATTCGTATCAATGTAAGGAATCACCATCAGCCCGATGATGATCATGGTCGGCATGACAACGCCCGCAATCCAAGGATCAAAATAGACGAGCATCTCCTGCAGTCCCAGGAAGTACCAAGGCGCCTTTGCCGGGTTCATCGTCAGGTTGGGATTCGCCGGCTCTTCCAGCGGCGCATTCAGCGTGATCGACCACACCATCAGAATGATGGTAACGATGATGGCAGCAAGAAATTCAATGCGCAGCAAGAACGGCCAAACATGCACTTCTTTCTGCCAGCCGGCGCGAAATGGCCAGGTTTTCCGATGATGCGTCTTGGCGAGCGCGGGATCGGCTTCGAGCTGCGCGATCAACTGATCGTTGGCCCGCGCTTGCTTCACCGCCAGATAAATGTAGAAGCCAAGGAGTGGGATCAAGCCCACGATCGGCACATTGTCCGGAGCCGAGCAAATCTCCCAAAGTTGTCGCCAGTCCATAGTCTCTCCACACACCATGTGGGGACAGCCGCCCTCGGCTGTCCGTCGAGCGAAGCTCGAAGCTTGCCTCTCTGTCTCGCCACCGCCGGGCTTTGCCCGGCACGACAGCCGAGGGTGGCTGTCGCTACATGATCTTTTACTCTCCCGCGGCCTTAGGCCCTCTTCGCGGTTTGTCCGCCTCGGCTTCCAGCATGACCGGTGCGGGCCCGGAAATTCCGCCATCCTTGCGGACGCGCCAGAAGTGCACGATCATCAACACGGAAGCCACAATCGGAATCCCAATGCAGTGCCAGATGTAGGACCGGAGCAATGCGTTCGCATCCACAATCGATCCGCCCAGCAACCCGAAGCGTACGTCGTTATAAGGCGTCATGCCCAGCATGGAGCCAAACGGCCCCTCATGACCCAACAGGGGCGTCGCGCGCGCCATGTTGGTTCCCACGGTCACGGCCCAGAATCCCAGCTGATCGTCCGGCAGCAAATAACCTGTAAACGAAAGCAGCAACGTAAACACCAGCAGCAGCACGCCGATGTTCCAGTTAAACTCGCGCGGCTTCTTATACGACCCGGTCAAGAAAACCCGGAACATGTGCAGCCACACTCCAATCACCATCAAGTGGGCTGCCCATCGATGCATGTTCCTCAGAATCTTGCCGAAGGGTACGTCGTGCTCCAGATAGAGCACGTCACGAAACGCCTGCACCTTGCTCGGGTGGTAGTAGAACATCAGCAGCACGCCGGTATAGGTCAGTACAATGAACAGATAGAAAGTGATCCCGCCCATGCCCCAGGTGTAGCTGTAACGCACCGCGTCCCGGTTGATCTTGGCGGGATGCAAATGCAGAAACACGTTCGAGAGCACGCCCAGCGCGCGATTGCGTGGCGTGTCGTCGTGTTTGTGGCGGAAGATGGAAGTGTAGACCTGTGTCTTGGTCGGATCCTTCAGTCCCTCAATCTGTTCCTTCGCCTTGGAAGGGATGTCGGTCTTGAGAGCCTGAATGTCCTCTTTGACACCGGCGGCAACCTTCTCCAGCACGCCTACCTTGTTGCCGTTTTTTCCGTTCGTATTGTTTTCGTCAGCCATGATGAGTCCTGAACCGCGGAATTGATTCAATGACTCAATGAGTCATTGAATCAATGCCTCCTACACTCCGGTCAAAAACGCTCCTGGATCGTTAAATTTGCTCGGCTGCCCCTTCGGCCACGAGTATAGCTTTGAGGTGTCCACCAGAATTTGCCCGTCGGGTGCCAGTTCCACATGTGCGCGGTCCATGGGACGCGGCGCCGGTCCTTCAAAATTAATTCCCTCGCTGTCATACCCGCTGCCGTGGCACGGACATTTGAACTTGTTCTCGCTCGGCTTCCAGTCAGGCGTGCAGCCCAGGTGCGTACATCGCGCGTAAATAACGAAGACCCGGTCTGGCGTGCGGTCCACCCAGATGCGAAACTTCTGCTGGAACTTTGTGTCCACCCCTAACGCGAATTCCGAGGGATAGCCGATCTTGAAAACTGTGTTCGGTTCGAAAAGAGTGCGAGGCAGGAAAAAACGGAAGAAGGCGAGAAACCAAGCTGTGAGAAAAGCGGTTACCCCAGCCCATACCAGCCGCCGCCGCCGCTTGTCGATCTCGGTGTTCGATGGACCGGCCGAGTTCAGTCCGGCCGAGGCTGCAGCCTTCGAGGTTCCCACGGCTGGTGTGCCCACGTACTTCGTGGCATCCACCGTAGCCTTGGCCACGGGTTTCACTGCATCCGGATTCGGAACGGGCTTTTCGCCCTCCTGAACCGCCATGAATCCCTCCCGATACTTTATCTAACGAAAACCCCCCGTACTTGCGAACTCTGGCACATAACGCGTCATTCCGAACCCGGCCTTAAGCTGGGTGAAAAATCTCGCCGAAGTTCTGCGCCCTTGAAAATTTACCCGCTAGTCAGCCGCCACTAACACCGGCGAGGCCAAGCTACCCGCCCCACCAATCGCAGCGTATGACTGAACCGTCGTACCCACGGCGTCCATCACTATCTGGCCCAGGGCTCTGATGAATTTCGGAGAGTCGTTAAGACCCGGACTCATCTCGAACTGTGTGATCCCAAGCTGCCGCGCCTCGGCGCGAGCGTCGTGATCGATCTCGCCGAGGGTCTCGACATGATCGGAAACAAACGCAACAGGAACCACGCACACTTCGCGCACTCGCTCGGCAGCCAGTTGATGCAGCGTATGGTGCAAGGAAGGCCGCAACCACTTGCTCGCTCCTACTTTGCTCTGATAGCAGAGTCGGTGGCGATTGCGCCACGCGCCGCGTTCCATCAAAAGCTGAACCGTTTCCTCAATTTGGCGCTGGTACGGATCACCCTTCTCAATCACCGCCATGGGAACGCTGTGCGCGCTAAAAACGATCTCCGCCCGCTCTGGCGCAGCAAAACGCCCCAAAGTCTCTTCAATCTTTTCCACCATCGCGTCGAGATACACAGGGTGCTGATAGAAATGATCCACCTGATACACCGGCACATTGTCGCGGAACAGCCGCCGCCACTCGTTCAGGCTGCTGCCCGTGGTGGTGGACGAATACTGCGGGTACAGCGGCAACAGCACCACTTCATCGCACTCAGCGGCCCGTAGTTGTGCAATGGCCTCGCTGGTAAACGGATGCCAGTAACGCATTGCCACAAAACATCGCGCATCCAGGCCCGCATTGGCCACTTCCGCCTCCAGCGCACGCGCCTGCCGCTCCGTAAACCGCCGGATAGGCGAGCCTCCGCCAATCGTCGCGTAGTGATGCTGCACCTTACGCGCTCGGGTTGTAGAGATCAGCTTTGCTAGCGCCTTGCGCCCGATACGGGCAAAGGGAAAGTCAATAATGTCGGGGTCGCAGAACAGGTTATAAAGGAATGGTTCGATGGCTTCCAGCGTGTCGGGCCCGCCCAGCTGAAATAGAACTATCCCCACACGGCGCGTTGTCTTCGCCATTCCCCAGAAACCCCAGAACGGGGCAATGTACTCCCATTGGCGCGCGGGAGTCAATGGCGCAATTTCAAAAGTGTCGTTGGTACATGATATGTCCGGTTGAGATAGCACGTGATATGTCCGCTTTTCGGGCGGTGAGGATAAGAGACCATGCGAAGCATGGTTTCTTATTCGAAGGCCGCGATGGAGCGGGCGATGAAAGTACAGGAAGTG
>WNFD01000963.1_pt1 | contig 34339 bp, 29 predicted proteins | sample 5400491 | NCBI WGS metagenome assembly WNFD01 (sample SAMN13153343, study PRJNA577476) | soil metagenome | isolation source: 120 cm saprolite under Douglas fir tree site 2 hole 2 replicate 2 | place: USA:California | collected 2015-04-18 | reverse complement strand
CCGACGCAGGCGTCGCGCAACGCCAAGGTCAAGATCAAGTTCAACCCCGTTCGCGAGGTGCTGGCGGGCAAGAAAGTGGTCGTCGTAGATGACTCGCTGGTGCGCGGCACGACCAGCCGGGAGCTCGTGCAGATGATCCGCCAGGCCGGCGCTCGGGAGGTGCACTTCCGCGTCGCCTCGGCGCCCATCACGGGACCCTGCTACTACGGCATCGACACCCCGACCAAGTCGGAGCTGATCGCCTCGAGCCATTCGCTCGCGGAGATCCGGCGGCATCTGGGAGTGGAATCGCTCGGCTATCTGTCGCTGGATGGAATGTTGCGCGCCGCGGGTGGCGATCCGACCGAGTTTTGCCACGCCTGCTTCTCCGGCCGCTACCCCACGGAAATCCCGGACGACGTACAGAAAGCACGCCACGCCGCGCCTTTGGTGACCATGGCCGTGTAGGCGTAACGCCTCCAGTTTTAGCTGCATGCCTTCCGTTGAGCGCTATGTCTATTTCTTCGGCAACGGCCGCGCCGATGGCTCCGCCGCCATGCGCGACATCCTCGGCGGCAAAGGCGCCGGCTTAGCGGAGATGGCCAATCTGGGACTGCCCGTCCCGCCCGGCTTCACGCTCTCCGCCAAGCTCTGCATCACCTATCTCGAAGCAGGCACGTTCCCCGCGGCGCTTCGCGCGGAAGTCGATCGCCACTTGAAGCAGCTGGAGAAGGTCACGGGCAAGGGATTCGGCGACGCGCGGAATCCGTTGCTCGTCTCGGTGCGGTCGGGCGCCGCCGTCTCGATGCCGGGGATGATGGAGACCATTCTGAACCTGGGCCTCAACGATCAGACCGTCGAAGGGCTGATCGCCGGCTCCAATAATCCTCGCTTCGCTTACGACTCCTACCGCCGCTTCGTCCAGATGTACGGTGACGTCGTCTTTGATCTGGGCAAAGAGCCGTTCGAGGACGTCCTCACCAAGGCCAAGGCACGTCGCAAGGTCGAGCGGGACATCGATCTTCCCGCCGAGGACCTGCGGATGCTGGTTCGGGAGTTCAAAGCGATCGTGCAGTCGCGAGCCGGCACGCCGTTCCCCGACGACCCTCAGGAGCAGCTTTGGGGAGCGATCGAAGCGGTCTTCAAGAGTTGGAACACGCGCCGCGCGAAAGACTATCGCCAGCTCCACACCATCCCCGACAGTCTCGGCACCGCCGTGAACATCGTCGCCATGGTGTACGGCAACATGGGAGACGATTGCGGCACCGGCGTGGCGTTCACGCGTGACTGCAGCACGGGGGAGCGCGTCCTGAATGGCGACTACCTCACCAACGCGCAGGGCGAAGATGTCGTCTCGGGGGCGCGCACTCCGGAGCCGATCGCGAAGATGAAACGCGGCAAGGGAGGGCTCTCCAAGGTCTACCGCGACCTGGAGCGGCTCGCGACGAAGCTCGAGAACCACTTCAAGGACGTGCAAGACGTCGAGTTCACGTTCGAGCACTATCAGCTCTACATGCTGCAGACGCGCCGAGCCCAACGCACCGGCGCGGCCGCCGTGCGGATCGCCGTCGAGATGGTGGGCGAGGAGCTGATCACAGAGGATGAAGCCGTCCAACGCATTCCGCCGCAGGATCTCGACCAACTCTTTCATCCCATGGTGGACCCCAAGGCGAGCGTGACGGTGCTCGCCAAGGGGCTGCCCGCCTCACCCGGCGCGGCGATCGGCGAGGTCGTCTTCGATGCGGATGAAGCCGAAGAGATGAAGAAGAAGGGCCACGATGTGATTCTGGTGCGGCCTGAGACGTCACCGGAGGACTTCCACGGCATCGTCGCCGCACGTGCCGTGCTCACGGCGCGTGGCGGGATGACGAGCCACGCGGCGGTGGTCGCGCGGGGGATGGGAAAGACGTGCGTCGTGGGTGCGCAGGAGCTCGACGTCGATCCCGCGGCGGGCCGGTTCCGGGTCAACGGCCGCGCGGTCAAGCGCGGGCAGATCATCACCGTGGACGGTACGACGGGCCGCGTAATACTCGGCGCCGTCAAGCTCGTGGCGCCGAAGGTCGGCAAGGACTACGAAACGCTCATGGCGTGGGCCGACGCGCGACGGCGGCTGCGCGTCCGCGCCAACGCCGACATCCCCACCGACGCCAAGCGGGCGCGCGAGTTCGGCGCGGAAGGCGTCGGGTTATGCCGCACCGAGCACATGTTCTTCGAGGGCGATCGCATCACGCTGATGCGCGAGATGATCGTCGCCCCCGACGAAGCGGGCCGCCGCCGCGCCTTGGCGAAGCTGTTGCCGATTCAACGGCGTGACTTCGAGGGCATTTTCGCTGCGATGGACGGGCTGCCCGTGACGATCCGGCTGCTCGATCCGCCGCTTCACGAGTTTCTACCGCACACGCGCGAGGAGATCGCTCGCCAAGCGCCTGAAAATGCCGGCCGCCCAGCTCGAGCGCGTCGTGCATTCGCTCGTCGAAGCGAATCCGATGCTGGGGCATCGCGGCTGCCGGTTGGGCATCACGCATCCGGAGATCACGGAGATGCAGGCGCGCGCGATCTTCGAGGCGGCGTGTCACGTCGTTGGCCGCGGCTCGAAGGTGTCGGTCGAGATCATGGTGCCGCTGGTGGCGGACGTGCGTGAGCTCATGAATCAGACGCAGATCATCCGCCGCGTCGCCCAGGAAGTGTTCCAGCGCGAGGGCCGGGCGGTGCCGTATCTCCTCGGCACGATGATCGAGCTGCCCCGCGCCGCGCTCACCGCCGACGACATCGCCAAGGAAGCGGAGTTTTTCTCGTTCGGCACGAACGACCTGACGCAAACGACGTTCGGTCTCTCACGGGATGACGCCGGCCGGTTTCTTCCCTTCTACGTGGAGCACGGGCTGTTGGCGGAGGATCCGTTCCAGTGTCTCGATCAGGTGGGCGTCGGCAAGCTCGTCGAGATGGCCGTCAAACTGGGACGGAGCACGCGGCGGGATTTGAAGATCGGCATCTGCGGCGAGCACGGCGGCGAGACGAGCTCCGTGAAGTTCTGCCACCGGGTGGGAATGAACTACGTCTCGTGCTCACCCTTCCGGGTGCCGATCGCCCGCCTCGCCGCGGCCCAGGCGGCCCTCGAGGAGGCGGGCGTCGTCAATCGAACGCGAGCGACAGTCTAATCAGCCTGCGCGCTGGCCGAAGGTCCCGAACACGCCCGCGATCAATACCCCGATCAAGAATGTAATCGTCGCCACGGTGTAGCCCGTGCCTTTTGACAGTCGCTGCGTCGTCGACACACCAATAGCGGTCAGTACCAGTCCCCATATCGAAAACGGATTGATCGCCTTGAGCGCCGCTCCCAGGAATCCTCGGGCGCCTGGAGCCAGGAGATCCAAACCGAGCGCCGGCTGCATATCCTGCGGCGACGCGACCTGACCCATACCCTGAACGTGCAATACGATCGTTCCGACGAGGACCAGTAGAATCACTGACGGCACCGCCGAGTACGCCGCGACGCTCAGTAGCCTGCCGAACTTCGCCTCACTGCCCATCAACGAAACCAGGACCCAGAGCAGGAATCCGCCGATCAAAAGCGCCAACGCGATTCCGACGGGAATAAAGACCGCACCGATCCACAGGAACTTCGACGGATCGGGACCTCCCGCGGGCCGGGCCGCGAACTGTGCGGCCATAGCTGCCCTGAGAAACGGCAGGTTCACGACGAAGACCGCGATCTGTACCACGCAGATTGCGATGAACGGTGCGAGAAAGTTCGGCCGCTCGCGCACGCGCTCGAACACCCGTGTGGGCTCGTACAAAACTTTCACGACATCGAGCCACGCACTGCCGCCGCCAGCCTGCTCTACGGTGGGCTGCTGAATGCCTTGGCCCATTCCGCCTCCCGAAAGAATGTTGGGGTTCCAATTACAAACGGCGCCCAATATAGATCGGGAAACCAGAAACGGGAAATGCCCTTCCCAGCACCGTGACGCCGACGTAGGCTACGGAGAACGGAGCCATGATCCCTTCTCTTGCGTTAACTGTCGGACTGCTGGTGCAGGCGGCCGGCTATCCATCCCTCTCACGGGCCACGGGCGCGGCCGACCCCGTCCGTGTCTGGCGCGCCGACTCGACCGGCTATGTCACCCTGCGCGAGCCGGGGCACCTCTTGCTCCTGCACGTCAATGCGATCGGCCGCATCCTTGTCCTCTTCCCGTCGGCTCCCGCCGACAGCACCGCGATAATCGGCGAGGCGCCCGTCGCGGTCCCGTTGCCCCCGGGCGCGCAAGGCTACCCCTCGACGTTCATCGCGGTCCGGTCGCGTTGGCCCTTCGAGTTCGCGTCCCTGCGTACAGGATCAACGTGGAATTATCAGAACGCATTTCTGCTGCAGCCGACTGCGGGCGACCCACTCGCTGCCCTGCTCGACATCGCCGACCGCGTCACCGACGGGCGGCCCTATGACTACGGGGTCGCGGCATACTCGAAGGGCGGGACCGTGGTGGCGCACACGACACCGCTCACTCCGCCGGTCTGTCTGAGCTGCGTCCGCCGGGGGACGCCCGTCGCGTCCACTCCCGCGCCGGCCCAAACGAACACGGTGGACTGCTCGAACGCATCGCTCACGAATTCGTTCTGCGCCCCTACTACCTGCCGATTTTTGTGCACGCAGGGCGGCGGGGATTCGAGCGCCGCTTTTTCTCCGACCCTGCCCCCCCTACCCCTCGTCCATCCGCCGCGATGGCGTTCCCGATCGCGCCGAGCCTCGTCGTTCCTTCCAGCGGCCAGTTGCGCACGTTCGCCGGACGGCGTCACTAAGCGCATTTCCCGTCACGATGCAGGGCATCACTGAGCTGCGGCACACCCAGCAACGCAATTCCTTACCACCCGGCTCTCAACGTGTGTCTCCCTGCCGGACGTCACTGTCAACTTCAACAACAGGTCTCCGTCGGCGTCTGTGACGAGGAGCGACAACGTTCGCTCAATGCTTGTTGGGGTGGACTGCTGTGCAGTTGGGGCGGACTGCTGACCCGCTTCGCGCGTTACTTCCCAACGGTAGTGGTATTCACCGTCTCCGCCGAAGGCGAACACCTCCCAAGTGAAGGAGCCGGTGGCATCGATGCGGGATGGACCGCTCACCTCAACCGAGAGAGACGGCAGCCAAGGCGCCGGCGGTGGCGGTGGCGGAGTGGGTGCGACCGCGGACTGGCAGCCGACCAGTAGCACGGCGCATGTGCAGGCGCGAAGCGCGTGGAGCGGAAAGCGACGCATAGAACCTCCCTTTGGGTGTAGGTAGCTCAAACTCGAAAAGGGGAGGTTAAGAAAGACCGCTCAGTGCGCCGTCAGCCGACAATCATCGAGGACTCATCAGAAGTCGCTTGTCGGCTGCAGGCAGAGCTGGTAACGGCGGGAAACGAGAAACGGGAAACGGGACACGTGTCTCGTTTCCCGTTTCCCGTGATGTTCATGGAGGCGCGGGGAATTGAACCCCGGTCCGAGCATGACTCCGATACCGCTACTACGTGCGTAGACTAGGCTTTGAGTGTCTCACGACGCCGCCTCAGGCGGGCTGCCACTCACGCAGGTGCGTGAAGCCGAAGCTTACGCAGCCAGAGCCAGTTCAGAATTGGCTTGTGTATAGTCCCAGTTGATTTACCAGGTGACTGAGAACCTGGGCACGCAACAGTACCCTCGCCAAACCCGTCGAAGCCTGTCGCCCCCGCGCGAGGAAGCTAGTGACCTCCCATGGCCTTTTCAACCCGATTACGCCCTGCCTGCTTGGCACGATAGAGCGCCGCGTCTGCCGCTGCGGTCAGATTCAGAAGATCACCGATCGGCTCCGGATAAGACGCGATGCCGCACGATGCCGTCAGCGGACAGGCCGAACCGCTCCAGGTGAGCGGCTTTTCCGCAATGGAGCGCCGAATCCGCTCAGCCACCTCGAGCCCTTCTCGCAATGGGGTGCGCGGCAGCCAGACCGCGAATTCCTCACCACCGATCCGCGCCACGACATCGCCATCACGGACCGCTGTCTCCAGCAGGCGCGCGACGTGCGCCAATGCCGCGTCCCCCGCTGGGTGGCCGAGTGTGTCATTGAGCCGCTTGAAGTGATCGAGATCGATGTAGATGAGTGTGGCGGGATCGGGGGATCTCGGCCCATAGGCGGTCAGTGCCCGCTCAAGCTCGCGTCGATTGCGCAGGCCCGTCAGTGGATCCACGACGGCCCGCCGCTCGGCGTCATGCAGGGCGCGCGCCGCCGCAAGCCGCGGGCCGAGATCCGTAAGCAGCGGACCGAGATCGTCGAGGAGCGGCGCATCCGGGTCGAGCGGCGAGCCGAGGAGAACCAATGCGCCCACGACGACCGATCCGTCCGTCAACGGATATGCCGTCCCCGCGCGCTCGCTGCGCCGCCGCTCCGGGACTCCCGGCCCAAACACATCCTCGTTCCCCCGCGTCGCGACAGGAACGCCCATACCGACGGCTCGTGCGACTGGCGACTCTTGAGAGAGCAGCACGCCAGCAAGGCGTCGATCCGCCGCGCCGGACACCGCGACCACGTGGGCCCCGTCCGCCCCGGCGATGACGAGCGCGACACCGCGATGCGTGATCTGCTCGCCAAGCTCCACTGCGGCGCGCGCCATGCCGTCCAACGTTTGGGCTCCCGCGACGAGACGCGATACTCGCCCCGCAATCAAGCGAGCGCGAGGCACGGAACTCTGTTCCTCAGCGAGCCGCATCCCACCGACGTAGCGACGCAGCGCCCGGGCGACGCCATCGGTGATCGTCTCGGCATGATCCCCGCCCGTGAGCGCCAATCCGGCGCCATACGGGAAATCGCCGACGGCAATGAACGTGGCATCGCGGTCACGAATGACGTGCAGGCGACCGTCGACTGATGCGAGCTGCACCAACGCTGCACCGCGGCGACGTTCCTCCTCCCCGATATCGGGAGTGGCGCGGATCTCAAACGCACCCTCGGTGCCGCCCACTCCCCATGCGGCGGTAGCGCTATAGGCCTGCCGCAGCAGATCGAGCACTTCAGGGAGGCCTAAGGGTGGCGGCCCGCGCCGTCGCAGCCGGCCTGGCCGCCAGCGAATCGTCCAGCCGAGCGAGAGTGCAACGCCGCCAGCCGCGGCGACCAGACCCCAGACCGACCCCCGCCACGCGCCGATGGCGACGGCGCTGAGTCCCAGCAATTGCAGCGCGAGCGCGACCCAACGTCGCGCCAGCCTGCGCTTACGAATGATTGATGCGGCTGGCCGCGGCCGCCGCGCCGAAACCGTTGTCGATGTTGACCACGGTGACGCCGGAAGCGCAGGAATTCAGCATGGCGAGAAGCGCGGCGAGTCCGCCGAATGAGGCCCCGTAGCCGACGCTCGTCGGCACGGCGATGACCGGGACCTTTACGAGTCCGCCGACAACGCTCGGCAATGCACCTTCCATCCCTGCCACGACGATGATCACCCCGGCGGACCGCAGCACATCGGTCTGCGTGAGGAGACGATGGATCCCGGCCACGCCGACGTCCGTCAGCCGCTCGACTCGGTTCTTGAGTGCTCGGGCGCTCACCGCGGCCTCTTCGGCAACCGGCAGGTCGCTGGTGCCGGCGGTGCAGATCAGCACGGTGCCTCTGCCGGTGGGCGCCGGCTCCGGATCGGGCGGGAGAAAGACCGTCCGGCCGAGTGTGTTGACCTCGGCACGAGGAAACCGCTCGGCCAATGCCTTCGATTGCCCGTCGTCAGCACGGGTCGCGAGGAAGCTGCCGCTGGCTGTCTCAAGGCGTTCCGCGATCGCGACGACCTGCCCGATCGTTTTGCCCGGACAAAAAATCACCTCCTGATGCCCCTGAGTGATGGGCCGGAGGTGATCGATGGTCGCGAACGGTAACCGCTCGAAGTTCACGCGGCCATCATCTCGACGGACTCCGCGAGGTAGTCCGCAAAGATCGTTTCTGCTTCCGCCATCGACTCGATGGCGAAGAGCCGCTGTCGCAGCTCGGACGCGCCCGGCAATCCCTTGGTGTACCAGCCGAGGTGCTTGCGGAATTCGAGGGCCGTTTTGCGGGTGTCGCCCTGCAGACGCAGCGCCAACCGCGCGTGCTCGAGCGCAACGCCGAAGCGCTCGGCGGGCGTCGGGTCGGGTCGCTTGGAGCGACCAGCCAACAAGTCCCGCGCCTGCGCAAAGAGCCAAGGATTCCCAAACGAGCCGCGCGCGATCATGACTCCGGCGCAGCGCGTATGGTTGCGCATGGCCAGCACACCCTCGGGAGCGCGGATGTCGCCATTCCCGATCACCGGGATTTCCAAGGCCTGCGCGACGTGCGCGATCTCGTCCCAATCCGCGGCGCCTTGATACATCTGCGTCCGTGTTCGCGGATGCAACGTGAGCGATCGCGCGCCCGCGTCCTGGCAGCGCAACGCAATCGTCACCGGGTCGCGCTGGGTTTCATCCCAGCCGCTCCGGATTTTCACGGTCACGGGCAGACCCGTGGCCGACTGTACGGCGCGGATGATATCCCGCACCAGCGTCATGTCCTTGAGGCAGCCGGAGCCCCCGTTGTTCTTGACGACCTTCTTGACCGGGCAGCCGAAGTTGATGTCGACGAAGTCGGGCTCGAACAGCTCCGTGACCATGCCGGCGGCCTTCGCCATCACGCCGGCATCGGCGCCATAGATCTGAATCCCGATCGGACGCTCGACGGGCTCGAACCGCATCTCCGCCAGCACCCGCTCGATGCCGAGTGAAATCCCTACAGATGAGATGAATTCCGACACGACGACGTCCGCGCCAAAGCGGCGGCAAATCTGCCGGAATGGAGATTCCGACACCCCCGCCATGGGGGCGAGAAAGAGCGGCACGTCGTGCGCGACGGAGTACGGGAAGTGCATGCGGTGGAACGTAATAGCGCGTTGCGCGGCGAGCAACCAACATTTACCTTTCGCGCGCCAATGCGCCTGCGCGAGTTCTTCTCCGAAGACGCCATCCAGCTTGAGCTCGAGAGCACGTCGAAAGACGGAGTGCTCAAGGAGCTCGTCTCGCTCCTCAAGCTCGATGAGAAGGCTCAGGGGATGTTGTTCAAGATGCTGAAGCGACGCGAGACGCTTGGCTCGACCGGCATCGGCCAGCAAATTGCCATCCCCCACTGCCGCTCGCTGGTGGTCACTCGCCTGCGCTGTGCGTTTGGACGAAGTATGAAGGGAATCGACTTCAAGGCGATCGACGACAAAGCGGTCCTCTATTTCTTCCTGATCGTCGCTCCGCCGCTCGAAGTCTCGAATCAGTACTTGCCGGTACTGGGAAAAATCGCCCAGTTTGCGAAAGAACCGGATGTCACCGCGCGCCTGTCGCAGCTCAAGACACCCGCCGAATTCCTTTCCCTGCTAGAAGAAAAGAACATCTAGCTACACCGCACCTCGCCTTCCTTGAAGTACGCCTCCTCAGCCGTCACGAGGTTTCGCAGGTCCGACTTCATTGACGTGAGGTAGGCTTTTTCTTTCGTGTTGGCGAACTTCGGGATCGCGATCGACGCGAGTATTCCGATGATCACGACCACATTGAGCGAAAAAGGAACGGATTGCGCGTGTGAGCCATCTCACAGGCCGGATGGCCTACTCCCACTCGATCGTCGCCGGCGGCTTTGAGCTCACGTCGTATGTGACGCGGTTCACGCCGCGAATCTCGTTGATGATCCGATTCGAGATCCTGCCCAGCACGTCATGCGGAAACTGGAACCAATCGGCCGTCATGCCGTCGCGACTCGTCACGGCGCGCAGCGCGACCACGTGATCGTAGGTGCGCCCGTCTCCCATGACGCCCACCGACTTGATGGGCAGCAGGACGGCGAACGCCTGCCAGATCTGATCGTACAGACCGGCCGCGCGGATCTCGTCGAGATAGATCGCATCGACCTTCCGCAAGAGGTCCAGCCGCTCTTCACTCACGGGCCCGAGCACCCGGATCGCCAGGCCCGGACCGGGGAACGGATGGCGGCCCACGATCTCCTCGGGCAGACCGAGCTCTCTGCCCACCTGACGGACCTCATCCTTGAACAGCTCACGCAGCGGCTCGATCAGCTTCCAGGGAAGATTGGGCCGCAGCCCCCCGACGTTGTGATGCGTCTTGATCGTGGCGGATGGGCCGCCCTTGGGCGACGACGACTCGATGACGTCGGGGTACAGCGTTCCCTGCACCAGGAATCCCACCTGCCCTGCGACGTGCCGGGCGGCGTCTTCGAACACGTCGATGAACGTATGGCCGATCCGGCGTCGCTTTTCCTCAGGATCTTCGACGTCCTTCAGCTCCCGGAGGAACCGATGCGTCGCATCGACGACCCGGAGGTCCATGCCGAGGTGCGCGCGGAACGTCTGCTCGACCTGCTCGCGCTCGCCGCGGCGCAAGAGACCATGATCCACGAAGACGCAGGTCAGCCGATCGCCGATGGCCCGATGCACCAACGCCGCGGCAACCGCGGAATCCACGCCTCCGGAGAGGCCGCAGATCGCGCGGCCTGTGGGACCCACCAGCTCGCGAATGCGGGCGACTTCCTGATCGATGAAGTGTCCGGGCGTCCAATCCGGCGTGCAACCGCAGATCCCGAACAGGAAGTTGTGGATGATCTCCCCGCCGCGCGGGGTGTGCGCCACTTCGGGATGGAACAGCAGGCCGTAGATCGGCTTCGTGTCGTGCTGCATTCCGGCGACCGGCGCGTTGCCGCTCGTCGCCGTTACGCGAAAGTGCGGCGGCGCCTCATCCACGCGGTCGCCGTGGCTCGCCCAGACGATCGTGGTCGCTTTAGGCTCGAATCCGGCAAACAGGCCCTTGTTTTCCCGCACCGCGATCTCGGCCCGGCCGTATTCGCGCTCGTTGGACGGAACCACCTTGCCGCCCGAGAGCTGCGCGATGAGCTGCATGCCGTAACAGATGCCAAGGACGGGCGCGCCCAGATCCAGGATCGTCGGGTCCACGGTCGGCGCGCCGGGATCGAACACCGAATTGGGACCGCCCGAAAGGATGATGCCCCTCGGCGCGAACGCCCGGATGAAGTCGAGATCGAAGCCCTTCGCGGCGGGATGGATCTCGCAGTAGACGCTCGCTTCGCGAATGCGCCGAGCGATCAGCTGGGTAAACTGCGACCCGCAGTCGAGAATCAGAATTTGATTCTTCACGCTCTGTACCATGTCGTCGGCTCGGCGGTCTCGCCGCGAACCAGGTCGTCGAGCGTCTCCCGTTGTCGCGCGACGTAGTAGCGGTCACCGTCCACCACGACCTCCGGCGCACGCGGCCGCTGATTGTAGGTCGAGCTCATGACGAATCCGTACGCGCCGGTGCCGAGCACCGCCAGGACCTCACCAGGCGCGACGCTCGGCAACTTGCGGTCGAGCGCGAGGAAATCACCCGACTCGCAGATCGGCCCCACGACACTGACCGTTTCCTGCTCGCGCTTGCCGTCGCGCAGCGGGAGGATGTCGTGGTGGGCGTTGTAGTGGCTGGGCCGCACGAAGTCGTTCATGCCGGCATCGACGATTACGAATTCCTTGCCGCCCGCGTGCTTGCGATAGAGCACCCGCGTCAACAGCACTCCCGCGTTGGCGACTAAGTAGCGTCCGGGCTCGCACAGGAGTCCGAGGCCGGCCGCCTTGACCGACGGCACCACGGCCTCGGCGAATGCTTTCGGGCTTGGCGCCTTCTCGTTGTGATAGCGCACCCCCAAGCCGCCGCCCACGTCGAGCGCCTCGAGGGTGCCGATTCCTGCGGCGCGAATCGCCGTCACCAGCTCGATCAACTTGACCGTGCCGCGATGGTAGGGCGCGACATCCGTGATCTGCGAGCCGATATGCATCGCCAGGCCCCGCAGCACGAGACGCGGCTCGGCCGCGATCCGCCCCGCCACATTCACGACCTCGTCGAACGGCACTCCGAACTTCGTGGTCTTGTCGCCGGTCTTCGTGTAGGGATGCGGCGTTTCCGTCGCGACATCGGGATTAGCGCGGATACCGACTCGCGCCGTCAACTTGACGTCGTTCGCGACTGCGACCACTGCGTCGAGCTCGCTCGTGGATTCGATATTGATGAATCCGACGCCGGCGCGGATTGCTTCTTCGATCTCCGCGTGCGTCTTGCCGACGCCCGAGAACACGATGCCATCCGGGTCGAAGCCCGCGGCCCGCGCGCGCCGCAGCTCTCCCACGGACACGATGTCGGCACCGGCACCAAGCTGCTGCAGCACCCGCAACACGCCGAGGTTGCCGTTGGCTTTGACGGAGTAGCAAATGCGATGGCGGATGCCGTGGAGGGCATCGGCGAGCGCGTGGTACTGCGCGCGAATCAAGTTGGTGCTGTAGACGTAGGCCGGCGTTCCTACGCGATCCGCGATCGCCTGAAGCAGCCCGGGGTCGAAGCCTAGTACGCCTGTGCCCAGACTGCCTCCGCGATGCTGGGCGCTCCGCACCACATGCAATTGCGCGGCACCTCCTTGCTGCGAAACTCGGGATCGGGCAACACGCGGATCGTCGCGTTCGTCTGCTGTTTGATCTCCGCCTCACACGACGGCCTCCCGCAGAAACCGCCGTACGCGAACCCGCCTGGGCCCTTGATAAACTCGATGAACTGCGCCTTCGTGGCACCGCGAATCGAGTTCTTCTCACGGCGCTCGCGGGCGGCATCGAGGAGCGCCGTTTGAATCTCGTCGAGCGCGGTCGTCACCGAGCTTGTCACGTTCTGGAGGGGAACGGATGCCTTCCCGCCGGTGCGTCGCGCCAACACCACCTGCCCGCTCGCGAGGTCGCGCGGCCCGATTTCCAGTCGCACAGGTACACCCATCGCTTCCCACTCGAAGTACTTGGCACCCGGTTTCATCGTATCGCGGAGATCGAGCTCAACACGCAGACCGGCCTGCTCAAGATCCGTTTTCACCCGAGACCCGACACCCGATACCTGAGTCTTCTCCTCATCAGTCTTCCAGATCGGCACGATCGCGACCTGCACCGGCGCCAGTCGCGGCGGAGCGACGAGACCGTTGTCGTCCGAATGCGTCATGATCAAGCCGCCGATGAGCCGGGTCGAAACACCCCAGGACGTGCTCCACACGTATTCGAGGCCGCCGGCCGCAGTCTGATATTGCACGTTGAATGCCTTGGCGAAATTCTGGCCGAGGTTGTGCGATGTCCCTGCCTGGATCGCCTTATTGTCCTGCATCAGCGCTTCGATCGCGTACGTGCGCAACGCCCCCGCGAACTTTTCACTTTCCGTTTTCAGGCCGGTGAGGACGGGCATGGCCAGCCACTCTTCGTTGAAGCGGCGATAAATCCCCAGGATCAGACGCGCCTCACGCTCCGCGTCCGCTTCATCGACGTGCGCGGTGTGCCCTTCCTGCCAGAGGAACTCCGTCGTTCGCAGGAACGGACGCGTGCGCAACTCCCAGCGCACGATGTTAGCCCATTGATTCAAGAGCAGCGGCAGGTCGCGGTAGCTTTGGATCCATTTCGCATACATCGCGTAGATGATGGTTTCCGACGTGGGCCGCACGACCAGTGGCTCCTCGAGTGCCGAGGTGGGGTCGACGGCGATAGCGTCCTTCCCCTGTTTGCCCGTGGCTCTGAGGCGCGTGTGGGTGACCACCGCGACTTCCTTCGCGAACCCCTCGACGTGCTCCGCTTCCTTCGCCAGGAAACTCATCGGGATGAACAGCGGGAAATACGCGTTGCGATGGCCCGTGGCGCGCAGCATATCGTCGAGCGCACGTTGCATCAGCTCCCAGATGCGATAGCCATTGGGCCGGATGACCATCGCACCGCGAACGGGGGAATAGTCGGCGAGCTGCGCATGGTCGATAACGTCGGTGTACCACTCGCTGAAGTCCTTGGCGCGTGGCGTGATGTTCTTCGCTTGAGCCATTAATCGAAATATCCGTTGAGAAGCTTATCGAGCGGTACTTTGGCTTCGGTGCCCGCCCTGAGGTCGCGCACGACCGCGAGTCCGTCCTTCCGCTCTTCCGGTCCGATGATCACGGCGCGCGCCGCGCCGCGGGCAGACGCCAGCTCGAGCTGCTTCCGCACCCCGGCGTGCCGCAGCCCATATTCGACGGCGATGCCCCGTTCCCGCATGGCGTGAGCGAGTTGCAGCATGGCCGGCAGGTCGTCGCCGCCGACGGCGATCAAAAAGGCGCCGAGCTCGGTCGACGCCTTGGGCACCGCGCCGCGCTCCTTGAGGAGCTCACCGAGTACAACATCGCCCATGCCAAACCCCAGCGCGGGAAGATCGAGTAGGCTGTCGTAGCGGCCTCCACCCGCGATGGCGCGCAACGACTTCTTGGCGTCGAACAACTCCCATACGATGCCCGTGTAATACGCGAGGCCGCGGACTATCGTCAGGTCGATCGAGATGAAGTCACCCAAGCCCATCGCTTCGAGCGCTTGCACCGCCTGGCCCAACGATTCACCGGTCTCACCGGCCGCCTTCAAGGCATCCTGGCCACTTAGCGCTGCGACGTCGAAGACGGCACTCGTTTCCCGTTTCCCGTATCCCGCATCCCGGAGCATTTCCTCGAGCACATTCTTCGGCACCCGCTCGCTGCGATCGATCACCGCGAACGCCGTCTCGAGCTGTGCTTCCTCGATCCCGCGACCCGTCAGCAGCGTGCGGATCACGCGTCGATCGGAGACTCGGAGCTGTACGTCGTTGGCGGAGAGGCCAAATCCGCGCATGATGTCGATGGCCGCAGCCATCAGCTCGGCGTCGGCGAGCGGTGAGGCTTCGCCGATGATGTCCATGTTGAGCTGGAAGTGCTCTCTGAGCCGGCCCCGTTGCTGACGCTCATAGCGAAACAGCTGCGGAATCGAGAACCAGCGAATCGGCTTCTTGAGCGCCTGCACGCGCGCCGCCACCATCCGGGCGAGCGTCGGCGTCATTTCGGGCCGCAAGGCTACGTCCCGATCACCCTTGTCACGAAATGCATACAGTTGCTGCACGATCTCGTCGCCGCTTTTCTGAGTGTAGAGATCCAGCGCTTCGAGCGGCGGCCCGTCGTACTCCTCAAAGCCGTACCGCGCGGCGACGCTGCGCCAGGTCGCGAAGATGTGGTTTCGGAGAGTCAGCTCTTCAGGATAGAAATCGCGGAAGCCGGGGAGCGCTTTCCCTTGCATTGTCAACAATTTAGCCCGCCTATCCCACCGGCGCAAAACCGGGCAGCCGCGCGAGCGCGTCGCCGACGGTATGAAACGATCCGGTCACCAGCACCGTACCCGCGCCTTCCTGGATGTCGTGCAGCGCTCGCTCGAAATCGGGTTCGAATGAGACCTCCGGTCCCATGTCCTCGATCGACCAACGCTGCATGACCGGAATGGAGGGAGGCACGGTCAGCACGAGCCGATCGACCACGGGCCGCAGCATCTCGAGCATCGCGCGCCAGTTCTTGTCGTTGCGAATCCCCACGAGGGCGTGAACGGGCGGTCGCGGCTTGTAGTCCCGAATCCCATCGGCCACCACTTGCATGCCATCGGGATTGTGGGCGACGTCGAAAATCCATTTGCCGCGGACCTCGAAACGGCCGGGGATGTAGGCGTTCGCAAAACTCGCGGGGAAGTTCTTGCCGACCGGCCCAAATGGTTCCGGCAGCGCGTTCAGCACCGCATGCGCGACCAGTGCATTGGCGACCTGATGGCGGCCGCGCAGTCCGAGCTTCGTGCTGCGTCGTGCGCGCAACGACGTGTCCACCATGATGATCGGCTCCGCACCCCGTCGCTTCGCTTCGCGCACCAGCTCCGCGCGAACGTCGTGGTCCGATTCTCCGGTCACGAACGGCACCTTGGGCTTCGCGATTCCCGCCTTTTCGCGCGCGATTCCCTTGAGATCTGAACCCAGATAATCGGCATGTTCTAACGCGATCTTGGTGACTGCCGAGACGAGCGGCGTGAGGACGTTGGTCGCATCGAGCCGCCCGCCGAGCCCGACCTCGATCACGGCGATGTCCACGCCCCGCGCCGCGAGGTCGGCGAACGCGATTGCCGTCGTCGCCTCGAAGAAGCTGGCGTCGAGCCGTTCGATGTGCAGCCGGAGCTGCGTGGTCCACTCGGCGAACGCCTGCTCGCTGATCGGAATGCCGTCAACCGTGATGCGTTCGACGGGCGATACCAGGTGGGGCGAGGTATAGAGGCCAACGCGCCACCCTTGCGCTTGCAGCTCATTCGCGACGAACGCGCACGTCGATCCCTTGCCGTTCGTGCCGCCGATATGGATTGTCGGGAAATGCCGCTCCGGACGGCCGAGGACGTCGAGCAATCCCTCGGTGGGGCCGAGGCTCCATTTGATGCGACCGGCTTGTCTACCGAAAAGGAACTGGCAGGCTTCTTCGAAGATCAGTCGGCGGCCTCGGCCGGCCAGGCGCCGGTCATGTGCCGCAACAGCTGAGCGGCGGTGTCTCGCAGCTCGCCACGGGGCACGACCGCGTCGATCATGCCGTGTTCGAGCAGGAATTCTGCCGTCTGGAATCCCTCGGGAAGATCCTGGCCGATCGTCTGCTTGATCACCCGGGGACCGGCGAAGCCGATGACTGCGCCCGGCTCCGCCAGAATGACATCGCCTTGCATGGCGTACGACGCGGAGACGCCGCCGGTCGTCGGATTCGTGAGCACGGAAATGAAGGGCACCCCGGCACCATGCAGCTCGGCGATGACGACCGAGGTCTTCGCCATCTGCATGAGCGATAGCACTCCCTCTTGCATCCTCGCCCCACCAGAGGCCGATACGAGGATCAGCGGGGAGCGCTTGTCGATGGCATGCCGCGTCAGACGGGCGATCTTCTCACCCACCACCGAACCCATCGAGCCGCCCATGAACGCGAAGTCCATGACCCCAAGGCTCACGGACATGCCGTGCAGCCGGGCATAGCCGGTGCGGATCGCGTCCAGCGGCCCCGCCTTCTTGACGGCGGCCTGCACGCGCTCAGCGTAGTTCTCGAATTTGAGGGGGTCGGCGGACTTCAGTGAAGCGAAGAGCTCGTGCCAGGAACCTTCATCGACCAGGAAATCGACGTATTCCTGCGCGCTGATGCGGCGATGGTAGCCGCAATTGGGGCAAACGTTGAGGGCGCGAACGAAGCGCTCGCGAATGTCGACGTGGCCGCACTGGTCACACTTCTCCCAGGCATCCGCCGGGATCTCGAGCCGGACCCGTTCGGACGTTCGCGGCTTACGTTCTTTTTTGAACCAGGCCATTCGCGCCATAAGGTGACGAAGCGCACAATTTGTGAGGGCACGCTTTGGGACGCCAGTCCCAAAGGCTTAAGTCATTGTCCCAATTCGGCATATCCCGACTGCCGGGATTCCCACGCCACGCGGAGTGCGATACCCACACCAATCGAGCATGACAGCAGAAACGATCCGCCATAGGAGAAGAACGGCAACGGGATCCCGGTGATGGGCATGAGGTTGATCGTCATGCCCACATTTTCGACGATGTGCGTGAAAAACAGGCTGGCGACGCCGAATACGCACAAACTCGAGAACGGATCCGTCGCCTTCCGCGCAATACGCAGGAGCGTGAAAAGCAGCCAGGCGAAGAGCGACAGAGCCACGAGCACGCCGACGAAGCCGAGTTCTTCGCCGACCACGGAGAAGATGAAGTCAGTATGCTGCGCGGGCAGAAAGGCCAGCCGTTTCTGCGTTCCCTCCGTGAATCCCTTCCCCAGCAAGCCACCTGAGCCGACCGCGACCCGGGACTGGATCACGTGCCACCCGGCGGCTCGCGGGTCGACGTCAGGGTTCAGGAAGGCCAGCAGGCGGTTTTGCTGATAGGGAGCGAGCCGGTTCCAGAAGGGCAGCGCCAGCACACCGCCCAGCACGTTCAATCCCATAATGGCGAGTCCTTCCCACACGTAGGGTCGCCACCAGAAGAGGAGAGCAGTTAGCACCGCGATCCAGAGGCCCCACGCGACGGTGGAGAACGCCAACACGAGCCCGATGACTGGTGACGAGGCGAGGATCAGGAGGGACGGTTTGGTCCCCGCCCAGAACAGCATACAGAACAAGATCGCCACGAACACGATGGCGCTTCCCAGATCGGGCTGCTTCAGCACCAGGAGGCACGGCACGCCGGCGATCACGGCTGGGGGGATCAGGTCACGCAGAGTCGATGGTGGCTCGCGTAGCCCCGCGAGCCACCGGGCGAGCATCAGCACGACGGCCAATTTGGCTAACTCGACCGGCTGACCGAAGCGATGCCCGCCGATCGCGATCCACGACTTCGTGCCCGCCGCCGTGCCCGCTCCCGTCCCGATGAACAGCAGCAGAAGCAGCAGGAAGCACGCGATCGCATACGCGAAGGGCGTCGCCCATTCCAGCAACCGCGGCGAGGTGCGGAACATCAATACGGCGACGAGGAAGCTCAAAACGAGCCACGTGACTTGCCGCTGCCAGATCGTCGCCACGAATGTCGGGACGTCCGTCTGACCGGCGGAGTACAGCGTCGCCAGACCGAACAGCGACAGCGCTGAGACCGAAATCACCAGCGCTTTATCGAGTTGGCGGACGCGGGAGAACACTGTCGGCGGGATTCGCGCGCATCGTATCCTGCGGCGTTCCCGGGAGCTGGAAGGGTTGGGGCGCGGAGTCGGAGGGCAGCACGACGCGCATCGCGGCCGCGCTGCGATCGTCGATGCCGAGATAATGCGCTATCGTGCGCGACACGAGCGGCGCGACGTACGGGCCTTCGCGCGCAAACTCGACGATCGCTCCGACGACGATCTCCGGCTTCTCGGGCGGCGCGAAGCCGATGAACCATCCGTGATTCGGACCGTGCGGGTTCTGCGCGGTACCCGTTTTTCCCGCGATCGACAGACTCGCGAGCCGCGAGCCGCGCGCGGTGCCCTGCTCCACCACGGCGATCATCGCGCGCCGCAGCGTCGCCAGCTGCTCCGCGCTGAGATCGAGCGACACGTTCTCGGCACTCGCAGCCCCGGCTGACGCGGGCCGCACGACGAAAGGCGTCCTCATGTTGCCATCGCTCGCGAGCTGCTGGTACAGCCGCACCATCTGCACCAGCGTCTGCGCGTTCTCGCCTTGCCCGATCGCGAGGTTCAGCGCGACCGCAGACGTCCAGCGGCGGGGGCCGTAAAGACGATCGTAGTACTCGGGTCCCGTCGGGAACTCTGACGGCAGCTCTCCGGGAAGATCGATCCCGGTGCGTCCCCGGAATCCCCAGGCATTTGCGTCCTCGAGGAGCGACGAGACCCCGAGCTTGATACCGAGCTGGTAGAAGTAGACGTCGCAGCTCTGCGCTATGGCCTCCGTGAGCGTCAGGTCACCGTGGCCGCGCGCGTTCCAGCAGCGAAAGTAACGATTCCCGTACTGCAACCCGCCGCGGCAGGGGATCGGCATCTTGCTACGCGATCCCACGATGCCGCGCTTCAGCGCCATCGCCGCCACGGCCAGCTTCCAGGTGGACCCCGGCGGATACCGCGCCTGGATGGCACGATCGAGCAGCGGATGCGCGGGACTCTCGTTGAGAGAGCGCCAGTAAGTGGCGGAGATTCCCCCCACAAAAGCGTTGGGATCGAATCCGGGTGCGCTATAGAGCGCCAGGACTTCTCCGGTGTTCGGATTCAGCGCGATGACCGCTCCGCGCTGGCCACCGGGGAAGATCCGAGAGATGAAGAGCTGCAGATCGAGATCGATCGTCGTGTGCAGATCCTTGCCGGGCACCGGATTCAGGTTCGCGGCCGCTTCCGCGTCACGCACCATCTGTCCCTTGGCGCTGACTTCCACGAAGCGGAGGCCTTCGGAGCCTCGGAGCGTATCGTCGTACTCGAGCTCCAGGCCGTATTTGCCCACGAGCCCGCCGAGCCGCACGGCTGCGAACCGGCTCGATGCGCGCTCGGCCTCCGTGACCTCGCCGACGTAGCCAATCAAGTGCGCGACGACCGCAGTGTCCGGGTAGAAGCGCTTGGGCTCGGCCTGAATCAGCAATCCGGGAATGGCGACACGCCGCTCCTCCAGAGCGGACACCACCGTGAACGGCGCGTCACCGAGAACCAGCGCCGGCTGGTAAGGTGCCCGGCGCGCCCGCTGCAGCACTCGTTCAATGCCCGCGCTGTCGATGTTGGCGATCGACGCGATGCGCGCGAGCGTCGAGCGCAGGTTCGCTTCGGGTCCCGGCAACAGCGACACCGTGTAGCCGGGGACGTTTTCGGCGAGCACGCGTCCGTTGCGGTCGTAGATGACGCCGCGGGGCGCCGGGAGCGGAATCGGGCGCAGCCGGTTGGTCTCCGACTGCAATTGGTACTTGCCGTGACCGAGGATCTGGACGCGGAAGAACGACAGCATGAGGATGCCGACCACAGACCAAACGACGCCGCGTGCCAGGCCCAGCCGGCGATCGAGCAGATGCGGATGAAACGCGCTCACGCCGCGCTCCGCCGGGGCGACAACCAGCCGCGGAAGAACCACAGGACACTCACGCCCACGATTGCCGTCGTCAGCCCCTGCAAGGGCGACCAGACCAGCAGCTCCCACGCGACTTGCGAGCCCTGCAACCGGCCCGAAACCAGGAGCACGATGAGATTGCGGAGCCAGGTGCCCGCAAAGAACAGACAGCCCTTCACGAACACATGCTCGGCAAAGAACACCGCTTTCGCCCACGAGGAGAAGAATCCCACGAGCGTGTGCGCCAGCGCTCCGGCGCCGAAGCTTGCCGGCGTGAGCGCATCGCGTAACAAGCCCACAACGAATCCGACCGCCGCGCTGCGCCCCGGCTCCGCGCGGATCGTGTAGATCAGCAATGCGAGCAGCAGAAAATCCGGCGCAATGCGATCGCCGCCCAGGCGGCTGCGCACGGTGAACTGCAGCAGAATGAGCAGCGTCATGATTATCGGATAGCGATAGCGATCGGTACGTCTCATTGCGGCGGGGCCTCGCTCCGAGAAGCGGTGTCCTGCCCCGCGGTAAATGCGTTCCGCAGATCAGTGCCGGCCGAACGCGGCGCGGTCAGTATCATCACGTGGGACAGCGCCGCGGGATGCACAGCCGGACGCACCAGGTAGGTCCGACCCCACCCTTTCGCTTCACCCGCCGGTCCGATCACCGCGCCGATGGGAATGCCGCGGGGAAACACGCCGCCGAGACCGGATGTCACGATTACCGTACCCGCGGGGACCTGCTGGCGGTAGAGCACACCTTGCAGCTCGAGGAGCCAGACGCTGGGGCCGTCGGCGCCATGGGGCGCCGCAATGCCGACGACGCTGCCGTCGGTTGCGATGGCGCTGGCGCGAAACTCCGGATGCGCCCAGCTCAGCACCACGCTCGTGTGTTCATCGACGCTCGCCACGACTCCGACCAATCCTTCGGGACTCACAACGGCCGAGAGCGAGCGAACGCCTTCGCGCCGCCCCGCGGACACGACGAAACTCAACGGATTCGTCGGCTCGGGCTGGTGGAGAATCTCGGCCGAGACGTAGCTACCGCCGAGCCGGGCACTGAGGCCGAGCAACCCGCGCAGCCGCGCGTTCTCGCTGCGCAGCTCCGGCATGAATGTGGCGGCGAGCGCGACCGAATCGCGCTGCGCTACGACGGCATCGTAGCGGTACCGCGCAGCGGCGAGGAGCTCGGTCTGGCGCTGGAGAAACAGAAACGGCGCGAGCACACTCTGCCGCAATCCGTGGGCAAGCGGGTCGCGCCATTGGGGAGGCAGGCTCAACGCGGCAATCGAAAGGCCCACGCAGGCGATGAAGAGCAGCGTGTCGGCGCGGGAAGCGTAGCGATCCGTTCCGATCGCCATTCGGCTAGGTCGTCAGGACGTTGCGGTATTTCTCGGGCGAGTCGAGGATCCGCCCCGCCCCACGGACCACGCAGGTCATGGGGTCCTCGTCCAGGTGAATCGGCAGGCCGGTCTCCTGTTGCAGCAGCAGGTCGAGTCCGCGAATCAGGGCGCCGCCGCCCGTCATGACGATGCCGCGGTCGACGATGTCGGAGGCGAGCTCCGGCGGCGTGATCTCCAGCGCGCGCCGCACCGCGTCGACGATCTGCTGGATCGGCTCCTGCACGGCTTCACGGATCTCGCTCGAATGCACGCGCACGATCTTCGGAATGCCGGACACGAGATCGCGTCCCTTCACTTCCATCTCGCGCTCCTCACCGATGGGCGCGGCGGAGCCGATCTGAATCTTGATCTGTTCCGCGGTCGGCTCGCCGATGAGCAGGTTGTAATTCTTGCGCATGAACTGCACGATCGCCTGATCGAGCTCATCGCCGCCGGTGCGGATCGAGGTGTCGGACACGATCCCCGACAGTGCGATCACCGCGATCTCGGTCGTGCCACCGCCAATGTCGATCACCATGTTCCCCGTCGGTGTCTCAACCGGCAAACCGACCCCGATCGCGGCCGCCATCGGCTCGGCGACCATGTAGACCTCTTTCGCACCGGCCGACTGTGCCGAATCGCGCACGGCGCGCTTTTCCACCTCGGTGATGCCCGAAGGCACGCACACGATCACTTTCGGGCGCACGCGGAAGAGATGGCGGTCGATGATCGTCTTGAGGAAGAAGCGGAGCATTTTCTCGGTCACGTCGAAGTCGGCGATCACGCCGTCCTTCAGCGGACGCACGGCGAGGACGCCGTCCGGCGTGCGCCCGAGCATGCGCTTCGCCTCGAGGCCGATGCCTTTGACTTTACCGGTGGCTTTTTCAATGGCGACGACGGAGGGCTCGTTGAGAACGATCCCTTCGCCGCGGACGTAGACGAGTGTATTCGCGGTGCCAAGATCTACGGCGATTTCGTTCGCCGGGCTCCAGGCACCCATTTTAAAATTCAGCCAGCGTGGCGGCACGTGATCGTCGGTAAAGGGGTACGGCGGGTTAACGAGAACGGCTCAAGCTAATGAAATGCGTAACCTCAAGCAAGGAACGTCATTGGCGGCACGCGGCGTGAGGGTCGGAGGGCTTAGGACCGTCGAGGGCCGGGCGCTGATCCCGGTTTGCGACGGCCGTCACAAAGTTGCGGGCCAGTGTCGCGACGCGAGCTAATGCCGTGTAGTCGATGTAGGCCGGCTCGTCGGTGACCTGGTGGTAATCCGCATGCTCCCCCCGGGACAATGCGACTGACGGAATGCCATAGCGCGCGTAGCTGTAATGGTCGGCGCGGCAGTAGTACTGCAACGGGTGTCCGGGGACGTCGAACTCGTAGTTGAAGGTGAACGGCGCCGGCAGCGTCTGGTTTACCTGCTCCAGCAGGTCGCCGTATTGCTTGGAAAGCCGTCGCGACCCAATCACTTCCAGGTATCCGGGACCACCTTTCGGGAGATCGGCGGCGCCGCCGCGTCCGATCATGTCCATGTCGACCTCTCCGACGATCGAGTCACGCGCGACGGTCGGATGATCCGTATACCACGCCGAGCCGAGCAGTCCGCGTTCCTCAGCGGCGTGCGAGACGAACAGCACTGACCGCCTGGTCCCACCACTCCGCGACAGCGTGCGCGCGATCTCGAGCAGCGCCACCGTTCCCGACCCATCGTCGTCGGCCCCGTTGAAGACGGAATCAGGCCGCGGACGGTGCGCCGCTCGCAGGCTGTCACGCATGGACTTCACGCGAATGGACTCGGCCGGCGTGGCCGCCCGCATCGGGGAGTCGGCGCCCATGGGACGGACAACGCGATTGAACGCGTACGTCGAGTCGTGGTCGACCGGGCGGCCGGTGAATCCGACATGATCGTGATGGGCGCTGACCGAGACGTATTCCCGGCGGAGCAGCGAATCGCGTCCGGGCAGCAGCGCGACCACGTTGCGCGATGCGTAGCCGAGTGGCGTGCGAAGATTGCGGATCTCGCCGCTCAGGGAATCGCCGAGCTGGCCCTGACGCGCGGTCGACGGGTCAGCCCCCAGCAGCGCACGCCCCGCTGCAGGCGTGACGAGGAGTAACGGCGCCGGTCCGGTCGTCGGTAACGGCGTCGTATCGGTGGTGATTCGGCCGGCAAGGAATTGCGGCACCAGATCGGGCGCCAGACGATCGAGCGCCACGACGGCGAGTCCCGCGGCAACCTTGTAGGCGGGTGATTGCCGCACCTGCGCCAGTCCGCCGAAGATCTGCCGGAGATTGCGCGCGGAATCGGGAACGGCCAGTACGATGAGTCGCCCGCGCGCAGTCGTGGAGTCGAGCCAGCTATCGGGCCGATCGACCCATCCGCCAAACACCGGGCGCACACCCGCGAGCGACCACGCCGCGCGACCGCCGAACGGAAGCATGTCACGGCCCACGGCTAACGTCGTCTGCGTCCGAACGATCGTTATGCGGGACGACGTATCGACAAAGACGCGCTTGAACGGGATGACCTGGAAGAACGTCCCGTTGTCGCCGGCCGGGTGTAGTCCGAAGCGACGGAACTGCGCCGCGATCCACTCCTGCGCCTTCCAGTCGCCCAGCTCACCAGTTTGGCGCCCGCCCATGGAATCGTCGGCGAGCGCGTAGAGCGCGACGCGCAGTGAGTCGGGCGAGATGTCTGCCGGAGGCGTAGCGGTTTGCGCACGCGTGATCGCAGGGCAAACGAGGAGCGCGAGGGAAACAAGAACGAGTTTTGATGGCATGGGGCTGCAAAACGTATCGGAGAGCGTAACTTCAAGCAAGACCTGCGCTTCGAGGTTGACGGCTTTCTGACTCATCAGTACCGTTCCGCCATGCGTCGCGTCACGCCAGAGACAATTGCTGTGGTTGACCTCGCAGTGTGCGACCGTTGCGGCTTGTGCCTTCCACTGTGTCCACCGGAGTCGATCCACCTCGAGTCGAACATCCTGACCGTCAATCGCGAATCGTGCACCGGCTGCGAGAAGTGCGTCGGTCCCTGCCCCGTTGGAGCGCTCTCGATGGTTGCCTATGCCTGACGTCGACGTCCTCGTCGTCGGCGCGGGGCCGGCTGGATCGGTCGCGGCGTGGCACGCGAAGCAGGCTGCGCCGGAGCTCGACGTCGTCCTGTTGGAACGCGACCGCGCGGTGGGGGCGCCGGTCCGCTGCGCCGAGGGCGTCGGCGACGCCGGGTTACGGGAGTTCGCCAACCCCGATGGCGCGGACTGGACGTCCCGGCGGATCAGCAGCGTCATCTTCCAGGCCCCCGACGACACCGAGGTCGTGCTCGCCGACTGCGGTCTCGGCTGGATTCTGGACCGCACGCGCTTCGATGCCCATCTCGCAGCCCAAGCCGCAGCGACGGGAGTTGAGGTGTTGGTGGGCGCCGAAGCGACGTCGATGACGCGCAACGGCGACGACCGCTGGCACGTGCGCGTGATGGAACGCGGCAACGAGACCGTTTATCAGGCGCGCGTGGTCATCGGCGCCGATGGCGTTGAGACGATGGTCGGCCGTTGGGCCGGACTCGATACGCGCGTGCCTTCGCGCGACATGGAGTCGTGCGCCCAATATGTCCTCCAGGGAATCGACTTCGATCCGGACGCGATCTACTTACAATTCAGTGACGCGATCGCACCGGGCGGGTACGCCTGGATTTTTCCCAAAGCCGTCGGCGTGGCGAACGTGGGTCTTGGGCTCGTCGCGCTGAAGACCGACGGGCGGAACGCGCGCCAGTATCTCGACGCCTGGGTTGCGCGCCGCTTCCCGAATGGAGCGCGAACCGGATACACGGTCGGCGGTGTGATCGTGCACACGACGATCAAGAAGACGTACACGGACGGCGTGATGATCGCCGGCGACGCCGCGCACATGATCAATCCGCTGTCGGGCGGCGGCATCAACAACGCGATGAAGGCGGGACGGCTCGCGGGCTGCACGGCCGCCGCTGCCGTTCGCGAGGGCAACACGAGCGAGCGGCGCCTATCAGCGTATCACAAAGCCTGGATGGACCTACTCGGCGAGGACCACCTCAAGTATTACCGCATCAAACAGGCGCTCGAGCACGTGGACGACGCGTTCTACAACAGCCTGGCGCGGACTGTGAACCGCATTACGCCGGACAAGCGAACCATCGGACGCGTTTTCACCCACGCGTTGATACGGCACCCGCAATTGATTCCGGTAGCGGCGCGGTTCTTCGTTTAGCCAGTTGCATGATGGACGTACCAACGGCGCAGCAGTTCGCGGCGTGAGCGACAAACCGTCCTAATGCTCCCACCCCATCCTCCCGCAAGCCGAACGGCACGTTCCCTACCTCCCACGTATAGACCGGGACGCGCACGAGATGCAGGCGGTCGCCATTCCCTTTCACGCCGGCGAATCCCAGCTCATACCCGGCGGCGCGCGCGCACTCCACAACACGTTGATCCACGGCGCCGAATGGATACGCGATAGCAGTGCCGGCGTCAGGACCGAGACGCTTCACCAGCTGCTCGCGCGAGCGCGCCAGTTCGCTAGCGACATCTTGGTCAGCGAGCCACGTGAGACGGCGGTGTGTCGCCCCGTGAGAGGCGAAGTGAAAGCCGCGCGATCGCCAGTGCTCGATCTGCGGCCACGTCAGATGCTCGAGCCGGTTCCAGGTGTAGCGCACATCCCAGTCGTTCGTCTTGCCGACGTAATCGGTGATCAGAAACGTCGTGGCCGTGAAGCCGAGGTCGGCGAGGACGGGATAGGCGTGCTCGGCGAGGGACGCGTAGCCGTCGTCGAACGTCAATAAGAACGTGAGAGGTGAGAGGTAAGAAGTACGCGTCTTGGCAAATTCGGCGAGCGATAGGGTCCGCCAACCAGCACGAGCCAAAGATTTCATCTGGCGCGCAAAAACCGAGCGGCCCACTCGAGTCACACCCAGCTCGAGCGGGCCGCCGATGCGGTGATAACAGAGAACGGGCGCCGTCGTCAGTGCGGCCACATCCAGGTAAACACCGCACACGTCACGAGCGCGTAGATCACCCCATCGAACGTCGACTTCAGGGTCATGCTCCACGCCCGCCGATACCAGATGGACATCTGCCAAAGCGCGAGCGTGTAGCCGGCGAACGCCGTCACGCCCACATAGCGGCAGATCGCAACAAACGTCGGGGCGCCCGGCGGAACCGCCGAGCCCGCGATGAACGCCGCAAACACGCTGACGACGATGCAGTAGACGAACCATTGGGACAGATTCGACGCCATCGAACCGGTCCATGGCGGAAACACCGTCATCATCACGGCAGGCCCGCGCTTCATTTTTTCCTTGAACTCGGGCGACCGCATCTCCGCGGAGCTCGCCGGCCGCGGCATCATGTAATCGCCCGGTGGAAGACCGATGGGACGCAAGGCATCCAGCACGCGGTCTTCATTCGCGAAGCGCGGATAATCCGTCTTGTGCCACAGCGGCGTCATGTGAATGATCGAGCTGACGACGAACACCGCGACAGCCGACACCAGGATGGGCAGCCACAGCGCGGACAACGCGGTCATCTGACGCTCCTATTAGTGAGCGGAGGGGCTTATAAGAGCCTGCCGCAACGTTTCCAGCAAGAGGTCCCAGGTGCCGTCGTAGCGCTGACCGTTAATGAAGAAGCTGGGCGTGCCGTTTACACCGCTGCGGACCCCGCTCGAGACATCCTCGCTCACGCGCGCCTCGAACCGACCATCCGCGAGCGTCGCCGCGGCCCACTCCGGATCGATGGCCAGGCGCTCGGCGTAGCCGACGAGGTCAGTATCCTCGAGCGCGTCCTGGTTCTCGAACAGCAGATCGTGCATCGGCCAGAACTTGCCGCGCTCTGCCGCCGCCTCGGACATCTCGGCGGCGTGCTCCGCGTGCAGGTGCATGCGCGTCAGCGGAAAGTGGCGGTACACAAAGCGCAGGTCCTCACCCATGCTGCGCCGGATCTCTTTCACGATCGGGTAGGCCCGGCCGCAGTGGGGGCACTCGAAATCGCCATACTCGACTAGCGTGACCGGCGCGGTCGCCGGACCCTGGATGTGATCGCGGGGGCCGACAGGCAGCACGAGCCCGCTCATCGCGCGGCGCCCGCGTGCTGAGACAATTCTTCGAGCGCCGCGAGCACGCCATCCGCGCCCGGGTTCTTGGCGACATCGGACAAGTAACTCCACCGAATCACGCCGGCGGCGTCGATCACGAACAGCGATCGCTCGGAGAAACCGTCCTTGGCTCGATACGAGTCGTATTGCCGGCTGACCTCCCCCTTCGGTTCAAAATCGGCGAGCAACGGGAACTCCAGGTTGCGGGAGTTGGCGTACGCCTTGTGACACCAGACGCCATCGACCGATATGCCAACGAGCTGCGCGTCGTAGCGTTGGAATTCAGGGAGCACCTCGTTGAAGAGCGCGAGCTCGTCGCCGCACACGGGACTCCAGTCCGCGGGATAGAACACCAGAATTACCGGCCGGCCACGCAGGTCGGACAGGCTGAGTTTTGCGTCAGGCGCCTTGTCGAGGGTGAAATCGGGCGCTTTGGTGCCGGGGGACAAGACCATGGAGGCCTCCTTGCTTGTCAACGTAGAACCTCATCGCTTTCACGCGCGTTTGCTTTCATCTGACGCCGCACCATCTCATAGTAGACACCGCGCGCCTGCATGAGCTCATCATGCGTGCCGCGTTCGATCACCGCACCGCTTTCCATGAGCAGGATGAGATCGGCCCGGTGGATCGTGGAAAGCCGGTGTGCTATCACAAATGTCGTGCGATCGGCCAGCAAATCCGCCATCGACGCCTGAATCAGCTGCTCGCTCTCGGTGTCGAGATTACTGGTCGCCTCATCGAGAATGAGGATCTGCGGAGACGCGAGGATCGCGCGCGCGATCGCGAGCCGCTGCTGTTGGCCGCCCGAGAGCTTCACCCCGCGTTCCCCGATGAACGTCTCGTATCCTTGCGGCAATCGCACGATGAACTCATGCGCATTCGCCCGCTTCGCCGCGTCCTCGATCTCGGCGTCATTCGCGTCGTGCCGCCCGTAGGCGATGTTGTCGCGCACGGAGCCGTCGAACAGGAACACGTCCTGTTGCACGATCGCCAGCAGGTCCCGATAGCTGCGCAGCTGCAGGTCCCGAATGTCCGTCCCGTTGAGCAACAGGCGGCCGCGCGTCGGATCGTGAAACCGGGCGACAAGGTCGGTCACGGTGGTCTTCCCCGCTCCGCTCCGTCCCACGAGAGCGACCACCGATCCTCCTGGTACGGCGACGTTGAAGTCTTTAACGACCGGTTGGCCTTCGCGGTACTCGAACGACACGTTCTCGAAGCTGATTTCGCGAACCACGTGCGGCGCCTCGCGGGCACCGGGGCGATCGGGTTTGTCGTGCTCCATCGCCAGCACTTCGAAGACCCGTTCCATCGCGGCGAGTGAGCGCTGCAGCTCGGAGAACGAATTCACAATGTTCCAGACCGGGTTGAGCAGCAGGAACATGTACCACTGAAACGCCATGATGTCGCCGACCGACGCGCGACCGACGATGCTCAGATAGCCACCGAACCAGACGATCACGACGCTGATGCCGGCTTCGAGCAGGCCCCAGGACGTCCAGAGCAGCAGCTCGCGGCGATGCGCGAACAGTTCCTTGCGCAGCACCGTGTGTCTGCCGAGCATGTAGCTGAGCAGCTCCTGGATCTCCTGCCGGAATGCTCGCACCACCCGGATGCCGGAGAACGTCTCCCCAACTCGACCGTCCACGATCTCCACGTCTTTGCGCACCGAGCGATAGATCGGCCGGATGCGTCGTGCGAAGATCAGACTCAGCACCATCACGCCAGGAATGATGGCGAGCGCGGTGAGCGCCAGCTGCCAATTCAGAATGACGAGGATGACGATGGCGATGACGAGCCGGATCACGGAAATCGCCGGCGAGACGATCGCCATCTGCAAGAGGCCGGTCGTGGTCTCGACGTCGCCCGTGAGGCGCGAGAGGATGCCGCCCGTCTTCATTTCCCAGAGCCGCGGCAGCGGCAGATGCAGCAAGCGCTCGTACAGCGAGCGCCGGAGCGACAGCATCACGCGGACGTTCAGGATGCGCTGCCGGTAGTCTTTGAATCCCCCGCCCACGTGCGACAGCACGATCACGCCGAGGAAGACGATTCCGGCCAGGTTGAGGCGCGTGAGCCGGGAGCTCAGGTCCAGCGTTTTGTTGAGGATCACGCGGTCCACGATGAACCGCATGAACAGCGGTTCAATCATCTGCAGGCCGGCCACGGCGAGCGCGAGCACAAACACCGCGGTCAACGCAGAGCGGTGTGGGCGCAGCCAATGGAGGTATTCGCGGAGATGCGCCCGGCGTGCCCCTGGACGACGAGGCGTAGCCGGCGATGCGGGGCTCCCCCCGTCCTCGCTCTTTTCATCGAGGCGGCGGTGCTTATAGTCGTCGACGAATTCCTGGTAGCGCTTCCGCGAAGAACGAGCGGGGCTCACGAAACAACGTGAACCCCGCTCGTGGTCTTAGTCAATGCCGCGGGACGCTATTTGCCCAAATCCGTGACCGCGGCGATCAACAGCCTGACCTTCGCCTGATCGGACGAGACTTGTGCATCGCCGTTCAGTTGCGTCGCGAGCTGCGTGAGCGCATCGCGCCGTGGTGGGCCGCTGAGTTTCTCCGCGCGATCCAGCGCGTCGCGCGCCGCCGCAAGCCGGGCCGCCGTCAGCCCGCCCGACCGCGCCAGCTGGTCGACATACGCGCGGGCCACGACGAAGCTTGTAGGCCAGACCAGCTTCTGCTGATCCTGGGCGTTCAGATAGTCGAAGTGGATGAGCTTCGCGGCATCGATCTCGTTCTGCGACAGCAGGGCGCTCGGCTGGAGCTCGAGGATGTCGAGCCCGCGCGAGATCTCGGAGCTCACGATGTAGCCGTTGTACCAGTACGCGGACCACGAGCCGGCGCCGACGAGCTTCGTCGAATCCATCGGCCCACGGTCGAAGAACGCGATTTCCTTCGGATGCGAGGGATCGGTCCAGTCGAACACCGAGATGCCGCCCTGATACCACCCCTGCGCCATGATATCCCGGCCTGGCACCGGAATCAGCGAGCCATTGTGCGCGACGCAGTTTTCATTCGCCGTCTGCGCCACGGGCAGTTTGTAATAACTCTTGAACGTCAGCGTAGTGCCCGACATGGTGAAGATCGCATCCGCGCCCCACTCTGGCTTGTCGGTCGGCCGGCAGCGCGGCTGGAGTCCGCCACCCCACTCATCGGTGAAAAGAATCCTCGTGCCGTCGTTGTTGAATGTCGCCGAATGCCAGAACGAGAAGTTCGAGTCGGAGACGGCGGCGATGCGCGTCGGGTTCGCGGCGTCGCGAATGTCGAGCAGCAGCCCATAGCCGCCGCAGGCGCCGCCCGCCAGCCCGATCGCGGGATAGACGGTGATGTCATGGCACTGCGTTGGACCGGGACGCGGGCCGGTCCGCGGCGGGCCTTCCACGATCCGGTCGACCATGGCCTGCACGTTGGCACGCAGGGTTGCGCTGTCGGCCCCGGTCGGTGCTCCGGTGCCGCCGCGTGCCTTCACGATGCTGTCCAGGCGCATCCGCACGAAGTTCGGCCCCAGGACGATGTCCTGGCCACGGACCGTTGCCGTGAACCCGCCGGCCGCACGCGCAGAATCGGCGGAGTGCTTGGCCCGTGCGATGTCTTCCGGCGCTTCCGCGTGAGTCTTCGCTTCGGTGAGATCCTGAAAAATCCGCGGCGAGCTGACGATGTGGGCCTGCTCCGGATGCGCCAGCGGCACCTGAATCACTTCGATCCGGAACAGCGCCGTGTTCGGATTCGAGTCGGGCTGCGCGGCCGAGCAGCCGGCGAGCTCATTGGGCGAGCGGACCGGCGCCGAGCCCGAGACGTAGATATACACATTCGCCGTGTCGGTCGGCGACGTCACGATGGTGTGTGTGTGCGAGCCGCGGCAGGTCTGCACGTCCGTGATGTGCCGCGGATTGGTGAGATCGGTTGCGTCGAAGATACGAATGCCGCGCAAGCGCTCGTGGCTCACCGTGTCGCCGACCCCCTGGGTGCCGCAGTCGGTGCGACCGTTCAGCGCTTCGCCTGACACGAACAGCAGATTACGATAGACCGACACGTCGCTCTGCGATCCCGGACACACGAACGCTTTATAGAGCTTCGGGCTCTTCGCATTGCTGATGTCCCAGATCTGCAAGCCGTTGAAGTTTCCCTGGATGACGTAGTTCCCACGAATCGTTAGGTCCGAATTGATCATCCGAAAGTCGCCCGGCGCAGTCCTATTGATGAAATCGGGCGACGGCTCAGTCGCCGAAACGAGGCGCATGTTCCAGGACGCTTGCTGGGCGTTCATCCAGCCGGCCCGCAGTCCAATGCGTGGATCGGGACTCGGCGGCGTAGTAGACGAGCTGTAGCTCGCGTGCGAGCCCCCCCCGGAGGAAGCGCAGGCCGTGAACGCGAATGCGAGAAGTGGAAGGGCGAATGGAAAACGGGATTTCACTGAGAGCTCCGTTTGAGGTCGTTGAGCATGAGAGTCATACGGTTGATTTCGGTCGTTTGATCGGCATTGACGTCGGACGCGAAGCGAAAGACGGGGCCGTCCTGCGCCGCGCCCGGCGTCGCGAGCAGCTGCTGCACCATCGTGATCGCGCCTTGATGGTGCATGATCATGTACTGCAGGAACAACCGGTCGAACTCGCGCCCCCGCGCCGAATCGAGCTGCGCCATCTGCTGAGGTGTCAGCATCCCGGGCATCAGCATCGGCATGTCCGATCCCTGCATGATGTGGCCACGCGGATCGGCGGGCGGCACGTATTCCCCACGCTCGCGCAGCCAGCGTTGCGCGAACGCGATTTCGTCGTTCTGCCCGACGACGATCCGCTCGCACAGGGGGCGCAGCGACGGACTGGCATTGTGCGACGCACACCAGCCAGCCATCTGAATCGCCTGCGCGTGATGCCCGATCATTCCTGCAATGAAGTGCACGTCGGCGGGCGTGTGTGGGGGATAACTGCTGTCATTTCTGACTTGCTGCGCGGGAGAGACCGCTGCTGTGGCTGAGGTCGTGGTCTGGGAGGTGGGTCTGCTCGATGCGCATGCGGCCGTGACCAGAACTGCGAGCGCTGACACACCAGCAATTCCGCGTTTCATGCGGGATAAAGCTACCTGGAATAGGAGGGCTGACGAGCCCGGTTGAGAAGTGAAACACGGTTTGCTAGTGTCATGAATTCGTCAACCTCGTTCACGGGTCTGAGCGGTCTACTTTTACGGCATGCCAAGGACTTCGCCCTTAGCGGTCGCTCCGCCAGTCGAGCCGATGCTCGCGAAACTCACCGACGATCTGCCGCGCGACGGCGACTTCCTGTTCGAGCCCAAGTGGGACGGCTTTCGCGCGATTGTGTTTCGTGGACCGGCGAAAGACGACGTCTTTATCCAGAGTCGCGATCTCCGGCCGCTGGACCGCTACTTCCCCGAGCTGCATGAGGTCTTTCTCGAGCAACTACCGAGCGGCGCGGTCGTGGATGGCGAGATCGTCATGCCGACGCCGCGCGGCCTCGATTTCACCGGCTTGCAGATGCGCCTCCATCCTGCGGCCTCCCGTGTAGCGAAGCTCGCCAAGGCGGCGCCCGCGGAATTCGTCGCATTCGATTTGCTCGCGATCGCTGGCAAGAACCTGATGGATACACCACAACAAGAGCGTCGCAAGCAGCTCGAGAAGTTATTCGCGCACATGCGTCGCCCGCTGCACCTCACGCCGATGACCCGCGATCGCGACCTGGCAGTGGACTGGTTGCAGCGTTTCGAAGGCGCGGGACTCGATGGCGTGGTCGCAAAGCCGGCGACGGGCGCGTATCAGCCCGGCAAGCGCGCGATGTTCAAGATCAAGCACGCCCGCACCGCGGACTGCGTGGTTGCGGGATTTCGCTGGCACAAGAGCGGGAAACACGCCGTCGGCTCGCTCCTCCTCGGCCTCTATGACGACGAACGGACGCTGCAACACGTCGGCGTCACGTCGTCATTCACGATGGCCATGCGCAAGCAGCTCGTGAAGGAATTGGCGCCATTGCGGAAGAACGCGTTACAACACCATCCCTGGCGCGAATGGGCGGGGAGAGGGGGAAGGGGGGCCGAGGCGGAGTCGAGCCGCATGCCGGGAGCGCAGAGCCGCTGGAGCGCCGGCAAGGACATGTCGTGGGAGCCGCTGCGCATCGAGCGCGTCGCCGAAGTGAAGTACGATCATCTCCAAGGCGATCGCTTCCGACATGCGACGGTATTCCAAAGGTGGCGCCCCGACAAGAAGCCCAGCGACTGCCGCTACGATCAGCTCGAAGTCACAGCGGCCTACGAGTTGGAGAAGGTGTTTGCGATCGGCTCCAAACGCTCCTGAGCGGGCCGCAGTTTGGCGGGAACGTGGTGCAGGTTTATTCGAATGCGATACCACGCTGAGGAGCGCCCGCGCATCTGATCCACGAGCACATCCGCTGGCTTGAGGAGTTTTGCGACGCGGGGATGGCGCTTTTTCCATTTCGCCAGTCCGGCCAGCGCTTCCTTCTTATTCTTCC
>WNFD01002555.1_pt1 | contig 34354 bp, 26 predicted proteins | sample 5400491 | NCBI WGS metagenome assembly WNFD01 (sample SAMN13153343, study PRJNA577476) | soil metagenome | isolation source: 120 cm saprolite under Douglas fir tree site 2 hole 2 replicate 2 | place: USA:California | collected 2015-04-18 | reverse complement strand
ACCACCGGCAGCGTCCCCAGCAGCTTCGACTGCCGCACCAGGCTCCCCATCCAGGCGCCGCCATTCTTGTTATCGCGCTTGTAGTAGTCGCAGTACCACAGCGCCAGCGGCTTGCCATCAGCCTCCATCACCTCATACACCCGCACATCCGGATGCCACACCGGAATATCCTTCCGCTCCTTGAACGTCACCCCATACAACTGATTCGCCGCATAAAACACCCCGTTCTGCAGCACGTTATTCATCTCGAAGTAAGGCCGCACCTGCGCCTCATCCAGGTCAAACTTCGCCTTCCGCACCTGCTCGGAATAAAACTCCCAGTCCCAGGGCTCGACCGCAAAACCGTCCTTCTGAGCCGCGCCCTTCTGAGCCCCGCCGCTCTGGGAATCGATCACCCCCTGAATATCCTTCGCCTCCCCCGCCGCATTCGCCGTAGCCGCCGGCACCAGCGCATCCATAAACTTCAGCGCATTCTCCGGAGTCTTCGCCATCTGATCTTCCAGCTTCCATCCCGCATAGCTGTCGAACCCCAGCAGCTTGCCCTTCTCCGCGCGCAGCTGCGCCAGACGCGCAATCGTCTCCCGCGTGTCATTCGCATCCCCCCGCTCCGCCCGCGTCCACGAGTCCTCAAACAACGCCTGCCGCGTCGCCCGCACACTCAGCGAAGAAAGATACGGCTGCTGCGTCGTATTCTGCAGCGCAAGCACCCACCCCTCCTTCTTCCGCATCTTCGCCGCCCGCTCCGCCCCACCGATCTCCGCATCCGTCAGCCCCGCCAGCGCACTCTTATCGGCGGTCGCATAAGCAGCATCCTTCGTCGCCGCCAGCACCTTGCTCCGAAACGCATTCGAAAGCGTCGACTCCTCCTCATTAATCTTCTTCAGCTTCTCTTTGTCCGCGTCCGACAGATTCGCGCCCGCATGCACAAACCGCTGGTAGCAGTACTCCACCAGCCGCAGCCCCTCCGGGCTCAGCTTCAGCGACTCTCGCTTCTCATGCACCGCCGCCACCCGGTGAAACAGCTTCGCATCCAGAAAGATCGCATCACTATGCGCCGCCAGCCGCGGAGCCTCCTCCTGCTGTATCTTCTCCAGCACCGGATTCGTATTCGCCCCCGTCACCGCGTTGAACGCCGCGTAGGCCCGCTGAAACAGCGCTCCCGTCTTCTCCATTGCAACAAACGTGTTCTCAAACGTAGGCGCCGCCGGATTATCCGCAATCGCCCGCATCTCCTTCAACTGCTCCGCCATCCCAGCCTCAATCGCCGGCTGATAGTCGCTGTCCTTGATCCGGTCGAACGGCGGCGCCTGAAACGGCAGCGCACTCGGCGCATAAAACGGATTCCCCGGGCCAAAACCCGCATCGGTAGTCTGGGCTGCTACAACACTCGAGCTCATCATGATCACGCCGGCAACCAGAACCATCTGCACCCCTGAAACCAAACTCCTCATCCCGCAGAGATGCATCGAATTCTTCACCGTTCTTATCTCCCTTAAAACAACGTTGAAACGATTCTAAAACCTCGCCTGTAGAGCACGCCTGTAGAGCACGCCTGCAGGAGCACGCCTGCAGATCACGCCCTGTAGAGCACGCCGCAGCACTTCACTCCCCACTCCCGTTCTGCGCTATAGAAAATCCAACAGAAAATATTCCGGCCCCTCGCGCCGAACAAAGTACAATCGCCACCATCCATGCAGAATCCCTCCCAGCCCGCCCGCACGCCTCTGCCCACGGCTCTGCCGCCGCTCAAAGAGCTCGATCTGCACGCGCGCTACTACTCCTCTCGCACCGGTGGCGATTTCTTCGACGCCGTAGCCGCCGGCCCGCACGTCGTCTTCCTCCTCACCGACATCGCCGGCTCCCGCGCCGACGCCCACACCATCGCCACCGCGACGCAGGACGTTTTTCGCCATCGCGTCCCCCAGCTCTTCACCGCCACCAGCATCAACATGACGGACACCCTCGCCACTCTCGCACACGAGATCAACCAGGCCATCTACGAAGCCTCCGGCGGCTCCCGCCTCGCCCCCACCTTCCTCGGCTGCTTCAATCTTCCTCTCGGCCTTCTCGCCTACATCAACTCCGGCGGCCAGCCCGCCATCTTTCGCGACAGCGACGGCACCCGCGTCCTCGGACACGTCACCATGCCCCTCGGCCTCTTCACCCATCTCACCTACGAGCCCGCCATCCAGGCCTTCGAACCCGGCGCACGCATGCTTCTCGTCACCAAGGGCATCCTCGAAGCGCAACGCGGCCGCGAGCGATTCGGCGTCGAGCGAGCCACCGCAGTCCTCCAAAACATTCCCAACGGCTCGGCCTTCGACCTGTGCGGTGTCACCCTCGAGGACGCGCACGAATTCAGCAAACCACCCTGGTACAGCCCCGAAAGACTACCCTTCGTCAAATCCCAACCCGCCGAAGACCTCACCGCAGTCGCCCTCGTCCGCCCCCTCTAGAACATTCGCCGCGAACAGATCCTGCAGCTGTTAAAAGTCGCCGTTGCCGTTGCTTTTTGTTTGTCATTCCGCAGCGCAGCGGAGGAATCTGCTGTTGCTTTGTCTTTGCCCCTAGGTAGCCCAAGGCTTCAGCCTTGGGTCTCTCAACTTCCCTCAAAGCGGGGCTTCAGCCCCTGGGGTATGCCTTCTCCTCCACTTCGACTACATTCTTGAGCAAAAGTTACTGCGCCACCCGCCAAGGCGAAGTCGTAGTCCATCCCCTCAGCTCCTTCGTAGCCCACTCCGTCGACTTCTCCTTATGGCACGATCGAGAAAACGGCGAAGGCCATCAGCCCACGCCTGACCCCAACCCCGCCCCCAATCCTGACCTCCGCAACCCCGGAACCTCCCACACCCTCTCCGCAACCAGCCTTCATATCTCTACAAGTCCCAACCCGCGGTCTATACCAGCTCAAGAAACCCAGCTCTTACTGACGCCAGTGTACGTCGAGAGCAAGCGAACGGTCAGCCTCTGCAAGACGATTCCTCTATGAAATGTTTTTCCCCTTCTCCTCTATCAAACTGCCTTTTTTAAATCCGTCGCATCCGTGAAAATCCGTGTTAAGCCTTTCGCGAACCGATCCACCTCCACTCCGACAGCCGCCCCTCCATCCTGTATCATCCGCTTGAACCTATGCCCTCCCTCCAGCAGCAACTCGGCCAGATCGACATCTACTTCTTCGACCAGCTCCTTCGCAGCAACATCATCCCCGGCATGCGAGTCCTCGACGCAGGATGTGGCCCCGGCCGCAATCTCGTCTACCTCCTCCGTGAAGGCTACGAGGTCTTCGGCTCAGATCAGAGTCCCGCCGCCATCGCGCAGACCCGCGCTCTCGTCGCCGCACTCGCCCCCCATCTCCCTGCGGAAAACTTCCGCGTCGAAGCCATCGAGGCCATCTCTCACCCCGAGGACACCTTCGACGTCGTCATCTGCAGCGCCGTCCTCCACTTCGCCCGCGACGACGCGCATTTCAACGCCATGCTCGAAAACCTCTGGCGCGTCCTGAAGCCCGGCGGCCTGCTCTTCTGCCGCCTCGCCTCCACCATCGGCATGCCCCACCAGCACCTCACCGGCCACCGCTACCTCGCTCCCGACGGTGTCGAACGCTTCTGCGTCGACGAAGCCTTCCTCATGAACCTCACCACGAAGCTCGGCGGTCAACTCGTCGACCCCATCAAAACCACCGTCGTCCAAAACCAACGCTGCATGACCACCTGGATCATCCGCAAGCTCACGCACTAGTCAAGAAAGCTTTCAAGCCACTGCCCTTTTGTTTGTCATTCCGCAGCGCAGCGGAGGAATCTGCTGTTAGCCCTTACCATTTCCCGCCTGCCATTCGACCCCGCCCAAATCGACAAAAATCCCTTAGCCTTACAATCCCTCCATGAACCCAACCGAAAAGCCCGCCGAGCAGGATCCCCGAGTCTACTTCGCGGCCGAGCGAACCTTCCTCGCCTGGATCCGCACCGGCCTCGGCCTCATGGGCATAGGCTTCGCCGTTAGCCGCTTCGGCCTCTTCCTCCGCCAGCTCAGCGCCACCGAATCCCATCCTCCCTCCAACACCACCGGCCTCTCCCTCTGGTCGGGAGTAGTCCTCGTCACCCTCGGCGTCATCGTCAATCTCAGCGCCGTCCTCCGCCACTTGCAACTGATCCACGAACTCAGCTCCGGCACCTGGCAACCCGGCCGAGTCTCCCGCGACGCCGTCATCCTCGGCCTCATCCTCGCCGCCATCGGCATCGGCATAGCAATCTACCTAATCCTCGTCCGCTAAAACCACCGAAGCCGGACAGCTGGCCCAGGTCTGGATCGCGGGTGCCCCATGTTCGCGCGGCATTATCGCGCTAACGTGGGGTTGAGCTTCTGTGGGAAATTAGCGCAAAGCGCGAACCGCCCTTCCAGCAGCGACCAATTTTCAACCGTCCCATCGCAACTCGCGCGAGAAATTTCTGCCAACCCGGAAGGTCGCTCGTCACCGCTCTGCCGTTGTCTTTGTTTTTGCCTTTGCCGTTCTGGTTGTCATCCAACCTTGTTATGAAATCAGAAGGGGATCTGCTTTTCTCTCCCACCTGCCCACAACAGAAACGGGTGCCCCCATCGGCACTCCGCGAATTCGTTTCCACTCATAACTTTATTTCTGCGTTTTCAGCCCAAAAATCGCATGTCAAGCCCCAAAATCACCTAACCCACTCCCAATCAACAACATCCGCGTGGCATTTAAGTCCCCTTCCAACCGCTATAATTAAACTAGGAGCTAAAAAACGAAAACCCCAGAGGCGCTTAGCGACTAACTAATTGATAACAAGTATTTTGTCCACAACCCATTCCTTATCAATATTTTGCGGACACATCCCACCTGCAAACCATTGAAAAAGAAGATTTTCCCCGCAAAATACCCCCGGGGGGGGAGGGGTAGGCCTCCAAAAAATGCCCATCGCCAAACTCACCATCGAACTGGAGATCTCTCACGCTCAGTCCCTCAAAGACCGCCGCCAGGTCCTCCGCTCCATGAAAGACAAGCTCCGCCACGGCTTCAACCTCTCCGTAGCCGAGCTCGACGACGGCATCGTCTGGAACCGTGCCACCCTCGGCATCGCCGCCATCTCCTCCTCCACTACCTATCTCACCGGCCAGCTCCAGCAAATTGACCAGGCCGTGCACCGTATCGCGGCGGCATTAAGCGCGGAAGTCCTTGATTCTTACGCCGAAATCCTGACCGAATAGCCCAAAAAATTGCCCGAAACCGACCCAACCCCGCAGATTTCCGGCCCAAACCGCCATTCCGCGTTAGGCGGAACGCCCCATCTTTGATATCCTCAACCGTTCGCCCTAGTCCAAACCATATGCCCGAGCAACGAGCCAGAACCTACCACCGCAACCGAGTCGCCAATACCTTCTCCGAAGAAATCGGGGCCATGCTCGAAGGCGAGCTCTCCGATCCGCGCATCGCCCCAAGCTACGTCACCGACGTTGTCCTCGCACCCGGAGGCAAATCCGCCCGCATCTACGTCGCCGTCCACGGCAACGAGGAAGAAGAAGCCTCCACGCTTGAAGGCCTCACCACCGCCCGCGCCTACATCCGCTCCCAGCTCCGCGACCGCATGGGCGTGCGTCACGTACCCGACCTGACCTTCGCCATCGACCGCTCCGAGAAGATGACCGGCCGTATGGAAGAGCTGCTCGCCCGCACCCGCAAACGCGACCAGAAACGCACCGCGGCCGAACCAGCTCATCCGGTCACCGCCAAACCATGACAACCGAAGCCAAACTCCTGAAGTTCCATGCTCCCGCAGCCCGCCCTCGCGAGGTCCTCTCTCCCGAGCCCCAATTTGAGCCCCAGCCTGAGCCCCACCCCGAGCCCCAGATCGCCGCTCTCCTGGCCGTCTTCCGCGCTCACCCCCGCTTCCTTCTCACCTCCCACGCGCGCCCCGACGGCGACGCCATAGGCTCCACCCTGGCTCTCGCCGAGGTCCTCGACCAGCTCGGCCGTCAGGTGGACGTCATCCTCGCAGACCCTATCCCCACCACCTACCGCGCGCTGCCCAACCTGCACCGCATCCACCACACCCCCTCCGCGAACGATGTAGACCCCGGCCAGAACACCCCCGCCATCCTGCTCGAATGCGACGGCATCGCCCGCACCGGACTCCTCGGCCTCGAAGGCCGTACCCTCATCAACATCGACCACCACGCCAGTGGCCGCCCCTTCGCTTCCATCAACTGGATCGATGAGCACGCCTGCGCCGTAGCAGCGATGGTCTACCGCATCGCCGTCGCCGCCAACGTCGACATCACGCCCTCCATGGCCACCTGTCTCTACGCCGCGATCCTCTCCGACACCGGTTCTTTCACCTACTCCAGCACCACCGCAGACACCTTCGCCCTGGTACACCATCTCGCCGCCCGCGGGGCTAACCCCAGCCAGATCGCCCGCGATATCTACCTCTCCAACCCCGCCAGCAAGATCCGCCTCCTCGGCATAGCGCTCTCCAACCTCCAGACCGAAGGCGATGTTGCCTGGACCTGGGTCACCAGCGAAGATATGGACCGCATCGGTGCCGTAGCCGAAGACTGCGAAGGCGTCGTCAACTATCTCATCAGCATCGCCGGCGTCGAATCTGCCGTCTTTCTGCGCGAAGTCGCCGATGCCAGCCAGTTCCGTCTCAGCATCCGCAGCAAAGGAAAGCTCGATGTAGCCCGGATCGCCGAGCACTTCGGCGGTGGCGGCCATCGCAGCGCCAGCGGCTGCACCATCGACGGCCCTCTAGGTGTGGCCACCGAGCGCATCCTCACTCAGTTGCGGACAGGACTCTGATAGCCTTGTCTCGCTCCGCATAGATAAATGAACGATAGTCAACAACCTACCGCGTCCGGCGAAAGGATCGAAAGGATCGACCACACAGCCATCCTGTGGCTTCGCCAGAGGCAGCCAAACCTGGCCACAGTGCGAGAATTTATCGTCCTCTTCGCCGTAACCGGCTTCCTTTTGCTCTACGGCCTGGTCCCCATCTTCGGCGGCGACCAACTCGGCCTGGTAGGCGCGGACGAGCCAAGATACGCCCAGATCGCCCGCGAAATGCTCACCGCACACTCAGATGCCTGCCACGCCGTCAACGCCAAGATGGTCCCCCGCAGCCTTCGCGTCGAAGATCTACGTAACTCCTTTCACTGCATCTCCTCAGGCACGGTCACGCCCATCCTCTACGGCAAGCCCTGGCTTGAGAAACCCGCCCTCTACTACTGGCGCGCCATGAGCTTCTTCAAGGAGTTCGGCGTCTCCGACTGGACCGCCCGTCTTCCCTCCTCCTCCGCCACTCTCGCCCTCGTCGTCCTCGTCTTCCTGCACATGCGGCGATTCCGCCCCGGAGGCCATCTCGACGCCGCTCTCATCACCGTCTCCTGCGTGGCCATCGTCAGCTTCGCCCGCGGAGCTTCGACAGACATGCAGCTCGCCGCCCCCTTCTGCATCGGGATGCTCGGCTGGTACGCCTGGTACGAAACCGGCAAGAAGTTCTGGCTCTTCGACCTCTACTTCTTCGGCGCGGCCGCCACGCTCGCCAAAGGCCCCGTGGCCCCCTTCCTCGCCCTCAGCATCATCCTGCTCTTCGCCGGCCTCCGCCGCGAGTGGTACCTCCTCCGCCGCACCATCTGGTGGCCCGGCGTCACGCTATACCTCATCATGGTGCTGCCCTGGTACATTGCCGTACAGAAGCGCAACCCCACCTTCTACCGTCTCTTCTTCCTCGAACACAATCTGGAACGCTTCGCCACCAATCGCTACCAGCACCACCAGCCCTTCTTCTTCTACATCGTCGTCCTGCTTATCGGCCTCATGCCCTGGACGGTCATCGCCATCCGCGCCCTCGTCGACTCCATCGAAGTCTCCATCGCCGAGTGGAAGGTCCGTCACAACCCGCGCCGCTACCTCGGCCACTCCCGCGCCGGCGACGCCTTCCCCGAGTTCCTCGTCCTCTGGACCCTCTTTCCCATCGTCTTCTTCTCCTTCTCCGGATCGAAGCTCCCCGGCTACATCCTCCCTTCCATCCCGCCCCTCACCATCCTCACCGCCGACTACCTCAACCGCATCCGCCGCGAGGGTCTGCCAAAATGGCTGCTCTGGTCCCACGCTGCACTTTGTGCTGTCATGGTCTTTGTCCTTGCCCTCGCCCCCCAGCACATGCTCTACGAAACGCTCGTCCCCTCCCTGCAATGGTTGATAGCCGCCGCAGCCGCCGCACTCATCTTCGGGGCAGTCGTCTACCTCATCGTCCGCCGCTGGGGAATCTCCCAGATATGCAACGCAACCTTGATTCCCGTCCTCGCGACCCTCGTCTTTCTACTCGGCTTCTACGGCAAAGAGCTTGACATCAACTACTCCGCCCGCCCCCTCGCCCGCGAGATCCAGCGCCAGGCCCCAGACATAAAGCTGGTCGCCACCGACTCCATCAAGCGCGATATGGACTACGGCCTCGCCTTCTACCGCAATCAGCCGATGATTCACTACGAAATGGACGGGGTGCCTCACGCTGAGCATATCCTCGTCATCCGCGCCAATGACCCCGCCGACCTCGACCGCTGGCTTAGCGGACGCATCTATACGCCGCTCTTTCTCTACGAATCGCAGGGCCTTGAAGTCTATCGCGTCTATGCGAAGCCCTAAGTAACCGCGAAGCCCGAAATAACATTGAGCGCCCCGATACTCCCCAGCACCATCCCTTACCCATACACATCGAATTCCTATAAGCTCAAACGGATACTTCCAGAAGGTATGACAGTCGCGACCCAACTCGAGATCCTCGACCTCCGCCACTTTTCCGCACGTCAGTTGCGCCCGCTGCTGGAAACGGAGTCACGCCTCTGGGAGCAACGCCTCCGCTGGAACTACCAAAGCTCCACCGAGCTTCTCCTCCAATATCTTGACTCCCGCATCCTGCCCGGCTTCGTCGCGCTCGACCGCGGACGCATCTGCGGCTTCACCTTCTGCGTCTACGAAGCCCAGAAAGCTGTCGTAGGCGACGCCTTCGCCGTCGCGAATGACCCCGCGCAGATGCTTCAAATCACGCAGTCCCTGCTCCACCAGCTGCTCCAGCTCCTGCAGCATTCCCCCGGCATCCAGCGGGTCGAGTCCCAGCTTCTCCTCTACGACGCCGGCTCAATCGACGAGCCCTTCCTCACCGCCGGCTTCGCCATGTACCCCCGCCTCTTCATGGAGTACGACCTCACGCCGTCGCACAAGCCATCCCCCACCTCCAACCTGCCCACCCACATCGAACTCCTAAGCTGGTCAGGCGACTACTACCAGGCCGCCGCAGAACTCATCCACGAGTCCTACATCGGACACATCGACGCTCGCATCAACGACCAGTACTGCTCCCTCCACGGGTCCCTGCGCTTCCTCCACAACATCGTTCGTTTTCCCGGCTGCGGCGTCTTCGATCCTGAAGCCTCCTGGGTACTCCGCGACAAGCGCAACGGAGCCCTGATCGGAATGCTCTTATGCTCTCGCGTAGCGAATGACGTCTCGCACATCACGCAACTCTGCGTGGCTACTGCCTATCGCCGGCAACGCCTCGGCATCGCGCTCCTGGAGCACTGCATCGGCCACCTCACTCGTTCCGGTTTCGCCGCCATCACTCTCACTGTAACCGAGGCCAACCACCAAGCCGTCAAGCTCTACCGGGACGCAGGCTTCTTCATCCGCCACCGCTTCGACGCCATGGTTCTCGACAAATCCTGAATTTCAGCTTTCCTGATTAGAACGTGACTAATGGAAGTAAGAGGTTGTCATTCTGAGCGTAGCGAAGAACCCCCGCATTTCGTTCGAGGGCCTCAACCTTCGGACGACTGCAAGCTCTTTCGCGACGCATGGAATCCATCGCCCCATCCTGCCTATAATTCCATCATGTGCCGAAACATCAAAAACCTCTTCAACTTCGATCCGCCCGTGACCGATCAGGAGATTCGCAACGCCTCTCTCCAGTTCGTCAGGAAGATCAGCGGCTTCAACAAGCCCTCCAAGGCGAACGAAGCCTCCTTCAACCAAGCCATCGATGAGGTCGCAGCCGTCTGCGCTCGCCTCCTCCACTCGCTCGAAACCACCGCGCCGCCAAAGAGCCGCGAAGAAGAGGCAGCCAAAGCCAAGGCCCGCTCCGCCGAGCGCTTCGGCACCGCCTGACCTCACCGCCGCCACGCTACTCGATGCTTCTGTTTTCGGTTTTGTCGTTGCTCTTGCTTTTCTTTCTGTCATCCTCGAAGGGGATCTGCTGTTGCTCTTGCTTGTTTTTGTTGTCATCCCGCAGCGCAGCGGAGGAATCTGCTTCTGTCCTTGCTCTTCTTTCTATTATCGCCGCTGAGCCTGCCCCGAGCGAAGTCGAATGAGGAATCTGCTTTTGTTGTTGCCTGTTTTTGATCCGTCTAATCGGTGCAAATCCGTGTTAAGCCTTTTTCCGTTGCTCGCAATTCCCCACCCCGCTACTCGACATGGTAGTTCGGAGCCTCGCGCGTGATGATCACATCATGCACATGGCTCTCCCGCAGCCCGGCATTCGAGATGCGGATAAACTTCGCATTCGCCTGCAACTCCGCAATCGTCGCGCACCCCAGATACCCCATCCCCGACCGCAAGCCCCCAACCAGCTGATAGACCATCCCCTCCAGCGGTCCCCGATGCGGCACCCGCCCCTCAATCCCCTCCGGAACAAACTTCGCCAGCCGGTTTGAGCCGCCATTCTCCCGCGCCGTCAGCGAAGGCCTCTCCGTGCTCGCATCCTCCAGGTCGCTCTTGCCCTGAAAATACCGCTCCCCCGATCCCTGCGCCATCGCCGACAGCGACCCCATCCCGCGATAAGCCTTGAACGACCTCCCCTGATACAGAATCGTCTCGCCCGGACTCTCATCCACTCCGGCAAACAGCGACCCCATCATCACCACGCTCGCCCCCGCCGCAATCGCCTTCGTCACATCACCCGAGTACTTAATCCCGCCATCCGCAATCACCGGAATCCCCCGCTCCTTCCCCGCGCGATAAGCCTCCGAGATCGCCGTAATCTGCGGCATCCCCGCCCCGGTCACCATCCGCGTCGTGCAGATCGACCCCGGCCCAATCCCCACCTTGATCGCATCCGCTCCTGCATCGATCAGCGCAATCGCGCCCTCATACGTAGCAATATTCCCCGCCATCAAATCAATCTGCGGAAACCGCTTCTTCACCTGGGCCACAGCCTCCAGCACACGCGAAGAGTGCCCATGCGCCGAATCAATCGCCAGCGCATCCACCCGCGCCGCCACCAGCGCAGCCGCGCGCTCAAGAAAATCCCCCGTAGCCCCAATCGCCCCAGCCACGCGCAACCGCCCCTGCGAGTCCTTCGAAGCATTCGGATACTTCAGCTTCTTCTGAATGTCCTTGACCGTAATCAGACCCTTCAACTCATACTCATCATTCACCACCAGCAGCTTCTCCACCCGATGCTGATGCAGAATCTGTTCCGCCTGCTCCAGCGTCGTCCCCACCGGCACCGTAATCAGGTTCTCCTTCGTCATCACCGAATCGATCGTCAAATCCGTCCGCGAAACAAACCGCAGGTCGCGATTGGTCAAAATCCCCACCAGCTTCTTGTTCTTCGTCACCGGCACACCGGAGATCTTGTACCGCCGCATCACCTCCAGCGCATCGGCGATCGTCTGCTCCGGCGTAATCGTCACCGGGTCAACGATCATCCCGCTCTCCGATCGCTTCACCTTATCGATCTCCCCCGCCTGCTGTTCGATCGTCAGGTTGCGATGCACCACGCCCAGCCCACCCTGCTGTGCCATCGCAATCGCCAGCCGCGCCTCCGTCACCGTATCCATCGCGGCCGACATCAGCGGAGTACTCAGCGTAATGTTGCGCGTCAACTGCGTCTGCGTGCTCACCTGGGTCGGAACGACCTCGCTATAAGCAGGAACAAGAAGAACGTCATCAAAAGTAAGGGCTTCGGGTACGGGGCAGCTAATCATAATTTTTATAGGTTCCAGTTGTGATGGTTAAAAGGGATGGGCTAAGCGGCAGCAAGCCGGAATTCCACAAGGATTTGAATGATTGTAGAGTCGCAACCAACCCATAGCAACTTGGATGGTTCTATTTCCGCAAAGTTTCACACGAATCTGCTCTCAGCCCTGCCCACCAACACTCGCAAACGGAGAACAATGAGTCAGTTTGAGCTTTGTTATCGACAACCTGACTACTAACGGAACTATCAAAAAGAATCGCTCCAGGTTCCTAAGTAGGTGCAGGGGCTCGGAGAGCACCGAAACGAGCCATTAATTCCTGCAAGCAGCCCCTACTACAAAATACATCCCGGGACTGCAATTAACACTAGTTGTCAGCACCGCCCCCCACAGCTAAGTTTAGGGCGACAGTGTGATCTGATCGGCATCTGGGCCGATTCGGGGACGGCTCGCCAGCCGGATCGTCCGGCTCAACGGCGCAATGCCAAAGGAATCCAGACTGAATTCGGAGAGAATCCAATGAGACTCATCACTAGCAAGACACTGCGACTGCGACTGCTCTATCTTCCCGCGTTCATCCTTCTGCTGGCCAGCTTCGCTTATGCAGCGACGCCAACGAAAAAGTTCGAAGCCGGCAAGAAGGCTAAGGTCACTGGCACCATCGTCGCCCGCAACGGTGACCTGGTGGTCATCAATGTGAAGAAGGAAAGCACATCGGCGATCGTCAACATCACGGACAACACCAAAGTTGAACGCGAAAAGTCGTTCAGGCTCCGGAAAGCGGACATGGACGTCACCGCCATGCTTCCGGGTTTGACTATCTCTGCGGAAGGCGTTGGCAACAGCAAGGGTCAACTGGACGCCGGCAAGATCACCTTTAATCCCGACGCTTTTGCCATCGAAGTTGCCGAGGAACAGCAGATCGAGGCCAACAAGTCCGCAGCGGCTAATGCGCAAACCACAGCGAATCAGGGTGTCGCCGCAGCGGGCCAGGCACAGGCCTCGGCGAACAAGGCTCAATCCTCCGCCAACCAGGCGCAAGGTACGGCCAACGCTGCTGGCGCCGGAGCCGTTATGGACGCTGAGGCGATCTCGCTCGTCAACAAACGGGTGTCGGACCTCGGCGACTATAAGACCGTAGTCGAAGCCGCGCTCTTCTTCGAATCAGACCAATCGAGCCTGTCGGCAGATGACAAGAAAGTATTGGACAAGCTCGCCTCGGACGCGATGTCGACCCAGAACTACATGATCGAGATCGCGGGTTATGCCTCCAGCACTGGAACAAAGGCCCTGAACCAGAAGCTCAGTGACGAACGCGCAGCCGCCGTCACAGATTACCTGCGCAACTCGGCCAATGTGCCAATGCGGCGCATTCTGGCGCCCGCTGGTTATGGAGCAACGCATCCGGCCGCAACAAACACCGATCCCGAGGGAAGGGACATCAACCGGCGTGTGGACGTGAAGGTATTGGTCAACAAGGGTCTTAATGAATCGATTTGATGGTGGGAAGCCAATTGGCTGCCCGCTCCGAAAGCGAAGCTCGTTCCCATGCTTCGCTTGTATTGGCTGAAGGAGACCCCTCGGTCGATCCTCGACGGGTCATAGCCGTTGCCATGCAATAAGTGCAACATCGCAGACGAATAATCGCGGCTGGGGCACAACGTCCCAGCCGTTTTCCTTTCATTCAGCGACGGAACTGAATGTCCTCCTGAACCTCCGGCCTAACGCGTAGGCGATTATCCGCTGCTCAGCCGGCGCGAACATCCATCGAAGAAGAAACAGTCGCGAACCGGTGTCTCCAGATGCGGAATCAATATGGGAAAAACAGAAGTTTCCCCCGGCCCCGAAACTTCCGCGGTCTCGTCCTGGGCGTCCTTTTCCTGGGCCTCTCCTACCTGGGTCTCTCCCCGACCCTCTTCCCGCAGCAAATAGCCGCGCGGCAAACATCCGATCCCGCAACCGGCGAGTCTGACCTGCCCAACGCCCCCGGTTGGGAGTCCCCCTCCCCACAATCGCTGACCCCGCAATCCACCGCCAGCATCAGCGGATACGTCTTCGACATCAACGGAGGTATCGTCTCCAGCGCCAAAGTCACCCTTAAAGATCAGAGCGGTCTGGCTGAGCGCGTCGAAATAGCTGACGCCACCGGCTCTTTCTCTTTCAAAAACCTGCCAGCCGGAACCTTCAAGATCCGGGTCACCGCGCTCGACCTCGAACCATACGAATCCTACGAGTTCACTGTCCACTCCAGAGAAAACCGCCAACTCCCGATAATCGCTCTTCCCATCGCCACATCCACCGTAAACATTCAGGTCACCGTCACCAAAGAGCAGATCGCCGAGGAACAGGTCAGCGCCCAGATGCAGCAGCGCGTCTTTGGAATCTTCCCGAACTTCAACACCAGCTTCATCTGGAACGCCGCACCGCTGAAGCCAAAACAAAAGTTCCGCCTCGCCTTTCGTTCGGCCGTTGATCCTGTCACCTTCTTCACCACCAGCACGCTCGCCGGCATCCAGCAGGCGCGCGACACCTACCCGGACTACGGCCAGGGCGCCGTAGGCTACGGAAAGCGCTATGGAGCCGACTACGGCGACATCTTCATCGGCCGCATGCTCGGCGCGGCCGTCTTCCCCTCCCTCTTCCGTCAGGATCCACGCTACTTCTATCAAGGCACCGGAAGCATCAGCTCTCGGGCCTGGCACGCCCTCTCCTCCGCATTCCTCTGCCGCGGCGACAGTGGCCGCCGCCAGTTCAACTACTCCCACATCCTCGGTAACTTCGCCGCCGGGGGTATCTCCAACTTCTATCGACCCGAAGAAGATCGCGGCGTCGTTCTCGCCATCGACAACGCCCTCCTGCGCACCGCCAACAACGCCGCCGGCAACCTCGTCCGCGAGTTCGCACTGAAAAACATCACCACCAAAATCCCCGCCTACGCAAAAGGGAAACAAAGGCCTGCCGCTGAACTTGCGGAGCCGTAACCAACATCGAAAACGGATTGCAATGTGTCAGCCAAGCTTTTGTTGCCGCTAACCGACTTTTGAGGTGGTAGACTGCCTCCGCGAATCTAAGCATCGCTCAGAAAATGCGAATTTTACGTCCACAATTTTTGATCGTTGGTTCAGCCCTACTCATCGCCACACTCTGGCCAGTGCATTCATTGAGTGCACCACCGTGGGAGATCTGTATCGTTGATGAATCGAATCACCCGGTTGTTGCCGTTTACGTCCTTGAAAGCTATCAAAACTACCCTGTTGATCCGCGATGGCACGATGATGAACTCTATACGGGAGAAAACGGGTGTGCGCACTTTCTCGCCAAGAGAGCAAAAGCCTCTCTCTTGCACCGTCTTTGGTGGTCATTACGTTTGAGGACGTGGGGGCGGAGATTCGGCCCAAATTCCCATGTAACTGCGTTTAGTGAACGACTCAGGGGTGTTGACGTTGACGTCAGAGACGGCAAAATGTTCTCTTGGCACGGTGAACCGGAACAGATGAAGTCTCTGATCATCTTGAAACCGAAGTGAAGTTATCTCGGGAAGTGAACTTATCTCGGTTGGTGCGCTCAAACCGCTCCATTACCCAAAGTCCCACCCCATTGAATTACCAGAAAAATCGTTGTATGATCAGTATTGCAGACGATTTTGTTCCGTCGTAAGAGTGAGCCGTGACCACGCCGGTGATTTGACGGAAGAGATGAGTGGGCCAAAGCCCACTTTTTATTTGCTCTAAAAAGCGTCCTGTTTTTACGGCAAAATGAACCGGAAGTACAGCTTATGGCAGTCCAGTTAGACGAAATTCGAGCAACCGCGCAACGTGTCGCCGCCTCACACAACCTGGAGCTAGTCGATCTCGAGTTTCAGGGCGGCGTCAAGTTTCGCACGTTGCGGGTCTTTATCGAGAAGAACGCAGCAGAACGGGCAAAGCTGGCTGAGTTCGCCGCAGCCGGAACATCAGAACTACCGAAGGGCGTGCCAGTCGAGATGCTCTCCGGCGTCACCCACGAGGATTGCACGCAGTTTGCGCAGGACTTCGGCACGGTACTCGACGTAGAAGACCTGATCCCAGGGGCGGAGTACACCCTCGAGGTCTCCTCGCCGGGATTAGAACGAAAGCTATTCCGGCCCGAAGATTTCACCCGGTTTCAAGGCAGTCTGATCAAGCTACAGACCTTCACTCCGGTCAATAAAAACAGGCAGTGGCAAGGCCGTCTGACAAAGTTCTCTGACGGCGTACTGACGATCGACCTCTCTGCCGTCAAACAGAAGGGCAAGGCAAAGAAGGCCGTGACCGAATCGACCGTCGACATCGCGCTCGCGAACGTCGAAAAGGCCAATCTGGTCGCAGAGATTTAGGAGGTTGCTGAAAAGTCGTTGTCGTGGTTTTTTCGGAGGGAGCGCAGGGCTTTAGCCCCGGGTCTTCCCTTTTAGTAGCCACAATGCGAATTTTTCAACACCTCCTGGCAGCAAACTTCACCGGAGACTCTCCGGCGAAAACAAGAAACAAACCCAAAACATCGGGCAAGAGTGAAGGACGAGTGAACAATGGCAAGTGTTCTGTATCAATCAATTGAGACGTTAAGCCGCGATAAGGGAATCGAACCGGCCGTTGTAGTCGGCGCCGTAGAGGACGCCATTGCCCTCGCCACGCGCAAATACTACAAGACCCAGGAAAACATGCGCGCCGAGATGGACCGCGAAACCGGCGAGATCCGCGCCTACGTCTTCAAGACCGTCGTCGAGAGCCCCGAACAGGTCGAAGACAACATCAACCAGATGACCCTCGAACAGGCCCGCGAGCTCGCCCCCGAGGTCGAGGTCGGCGGAGAACTACGCTTCTACAAGGACACCACGCCGCTGGGCCGCATCGCCGCCCAGATGGCCAAGCAGGTCATCTTCCAGAAGGTCCGCGAGGCCGAACGCGACACCGTCTTCAACGAGTACAACCACCGCGCCGGCGAGGTCCTCAACGCAACCGTCAAGCGCCTCGAGCCCATGGACGTCATCTTCGATCTCGGCAAAGCCGAAGCCCGCATGCCCAAGCGCGAGCAGTCCCGCCTCGAGCAGTTTGCCGTAGGCGAGCGCGTCCGCGTCGTCCTCCTCCGCGTAGACCGCGCAGCCAAGGGCCCGCAGGTCATCGTCTCCCGCGCCGCTCCGGCACTCGTGCAAAACCTCTTCCAGTCCGAGGTCCCCGAGATCTACGACGGCACCGTCACCATCAAGGCCATCGCCCGCGAGGCCGGCGAGCGGACCAAGATCGCTGTTCAGTCCCGCGACAAGGACGTCGACCCCGTCGGCGCCTGCGTCGGCATGAAGGGCATGCGCGTCCAGTCCATCATCCGCGAACTGCGCGGCGAAAAAATCGACATCATCGAGTACTCCGACGAGATCACCACCTTCGCCGAGAAGGCCCTGCAACCCGCCAAGGTCAGCCGCGTCTCCATCACCGACCTCGCCGACAAGCAGATCGAGGTCATCGTCGACGACACCCAGCTCTCCCTCGCCATCGGCAAAAAGGGCCAGAACGTCCGCCTCGCCGCCAAGCTCCTGCAGTGGAAGATCGACATCAAGAGCGAAGAGGAGAAGCGCCAGGAGGTCGAGCAGCAAATGCAGGCCATGTCCGGCGGCCCCACCACGCCGATCGAACAGGTCACCGAGCTCGGCGAAGCTGTCCTCGAGAAACTCATCGCTGCCGGCATCACCACCGTAGAAGCACTCGCCGACATGACCCCCGAGCAGCTCGAAGAGGTCCCCGGCATCGGCGAAAAGACGGTAGAAAAGATCTCCGTCGCCGTCCGCCACTACTTCGGTCAATACGAAGAAGGCGAAGAGCGTCCCGAGCCAACCGTCTCGCCTGTAGCAGCAGAGTCAGAACCGAGTTCCATGGAAAAGACACCCGAAGCCATTCTGGCCGAAGAGGCCGGCGCCGGCAGGGCAAGGGAAGTCAACACTGTCTCCACCGAAGACATCGCCGATCGCGAAGAGGCCGAATCGACCAGTGACGCCTTCAGCGAGAACGATGCCCGGGAAGAGCGAATCGAACAGAATAACGACACCGTAGACAGGCTGGTGAACGATAAACACTTACAATAGAGATTCAACCCTCCATGAGGCTGATATGAACAGCTAAGCGCGCAGGGCAGCAAAAACGAAAAGGGACGGATGAGCAAAGTTCGAATCAACGATCTGGCACGGGAACTGGAAGTAAAGAGCAGGCCAATCCTGGACGCGCTCGAAGCAATCGGCGTGACCGGAAAGACCCATTCCAGCTCCATCGAAGCCGACCAGGCCGAAAGGGTCCGGGAGTACTTCAAGAACGGCGGCAAGAGCAGTACCGCGAGCAGGCAGCCGGCCGACACCAAGCCGAAGTTTGACCTCTCCAAGGTCTCCAAACCCGGCGACGCCCTCAAGGCCATCCTCGAGCGCAAGCAGGCCGAAGCCGCAGCCAAGGCAGCCCCGCCACGCCCAACCGCCGTTGTTGCGCCTCCGTCCTCCGTCACGGCCGCCCCTCCTGCATCGCCCCGTGTCGCCGCAGCCCCGCCGCCCGCGGCAGCCGCATCACAGCCCCAAACCGCGCCCCACACCGCCCCCCCAACCGGATCCCAGACGGCGCCACCCGCGCAGCCCCGTCGCATCGTTCCGCAGCCGCGCCCGCAGGCAAACATCGTCGTGCCCCCCTCTGCCCCAGCCATCGCGAGCAAACCTCCCGTCGGCCCCGTCATCGCACGCCCTCCGGTCGCAGTCGCACCTCCGGCAACCCCTCCTGTCGCCGCCACTCCACCCGCAGCCAAGCCCGCACCTCCCGCAGCCCCGCCCGTCGAAGCGGCAGCCCCCGCGCCAACCCCTGCGGCCCCTGCACCTGCTGCCCACGCACCCGCTGCAGCCGCTCCATCGCCTGCAGCCGAGTCGCCCGCCGCAGCCGATCCAGCAGAAGCACCGGCAGAGTCCGCCGCCCCTTCAGCCCCCCCGATCCGCCGCGTCATCATGCCCCAGACCGGCCCACGCCCCATCTACACTGCCCCGGCCGGCGCCCCGGGAATCCCCCAGCGAGGCCGCCCCATCTTCGAGCGTCCCCGTCCGCAATCCCCCGGCGCCCCCGGTTCTCGTCCGCAATCGTCTACCGCCCCCGGCGCACGCCGCCCGATGCACCCGACCCGCACCTTCCCCGGCGGCCCATCCGGCCCCGGCGGAGCACCCGGACGCCCCGGCTTTACCCCCGGCAGCGCTCGCCCGGCCTTTGGCGCACGTCCCGGCTTCGGCGCCCGTCCCGGCGGAGCACCCGGAGCCCTTCCCGGCCCCGGCGAAGCCCCGCCGACCGGCATGCGTCCCGCCGCACGTCCCGGCCAGCGCCGTGGCGCACAGCGTTACGAGAAGACCAAAGAAGGCCCGATGAAGGGTTTCCAGCCGCCACCACGCTTCGGCGGCGCGCCCATCTCCCGTGAGCCCCTGCCCATCACCCGCACCATCACGGTCACCGAAGGCATCAGCGTCAAAGATCTCGCCGAAAAACTCGACGTCCGCGGCAAAGACCTCATCGCCACCCTCCTCATGAAGGGCGTCTTCGTCACCGTCAACCAGTCCCTCGAAGGCGAGCTGGTCAAAGACGTCGCCCGCCAGTTCGGCGCCGACGCCACCGTTATCACCGTCGAAGAGCAGCTCGAAAACGAAGCTATCGAAGGCTTCCTCGAAGACACCACCGGCATGGTCGAAATCGTCCGCTCACCAGTCGTAACCGTGATGGGCCACGTCGACCACGGCAAAACCTCGCTCCTCGACGCCATCCGCTCCACCGACGTAGCCGGAGGCGAAGCCGGCGGCATCACCCAGCACATCGGCGCCTACAAGGTCAAAATCACCAAGCCCGACTCCCCCGCCTTCGGCCGCGAGATCGTCTTTCTCGACACCCCTGGTCACGAGGCCTTCACCCGCATGCGTGCCCGCGGAGCCAAGGTCACCGACATCGTCGTCATCGTCGTCGCAGCCGACGACGGCGTCATGCCCCAGACCCTCGAGGCCATCGACCACGCCCGCGCCGCTAACGTCCCCATCATCGTCGCGGTCAACAAAATCGACAAACCGGAAGCCAACCCCTCACGCGTCATCAACCAGCTCGCCACGCGCGGCCTCCAGCCCTCCAATCAGGGCGGCGACACCGAGTTCGTCGAAGTCTCCGCGAAGAAGCACATCAACCTCGACAAGCTCGAAGAGATGATCTGCCTCGTCGCCGACGTCAACGAACAGAAATCCCAGCCCGACCGTCCTGCCGTCGGCACCGTCATCGAAGCCAAGCTCGATCGCGGCCGCGGCGCCGTCGCATCGATCCTCGTACAAAACGGAACCCTCCGCACCGGCGACACCTACATCGTCGGCAACACCTTCGGCAAGATCCGCGCCATGTTCGACGACCGTGGCCGCGCCATCATCGAAGCCGGCCCGTCCACCCCAGTCGAAATCCTCGGCCTCGAAGGCATGCCCGACGCAGGCGACACCTTCCTCGTCATGGCCGACCGCGACAAGGCCAAGGGCATCGCCCAGTACCGCAAGATGAAGGAGCGCGAAGCGCAACTCGCCAAGAGCTCCCGCGTCTCGCTCGAAGGCCTCGCCGAGCAGATCAAGCAGGCCGGCATGAAGGACCTCAACCTCATCCTCAAGGGCGACGTGCAGGGCTCGGTCGAGGTCCTCGCCGACTCGCTCCAGCGCATGTCCACCGAAAAGGTGCGCGTCCGCGTCCTCCACTCCGGCGTCGGCGCCATCACCGAGTCCGACGTCCTCCTCGCCTCGGCCTCGAACGCAGTCGTCATCGGCTTCAACGTCCGGCCTGACCGCAAGGCCGCCGAGGTTGCCGAGCGCGAAAACGTCGAGATCCGCCTGCACTCCATCATCTACGAGTTGCAGGACGAGATCACCAAGGCGATGTACGGCCTCCTCGAGCCCGTCTTCAAGGAGAACTACGCCGGCCGCGCCGAGGTTCTCAACGTCTTCAAGATCACCAAGGTCGGCCAGATCGCCGGCTGCCGCGTCACCGACGGCCTCATCCGCCGCGACCATCAGGTCCGTCTCATGCGCGAAGGAGCCGAACTCTGGAAGGGCAAGATCGCCTCCCTCAAGCGCTTCAAGGACGACGTCAGCGAGGTCCGTCAGGGCGTCGAGTGCGGCATCGACCTCGCCGGCTACAAGGACATCCAGATCGGCGACATCATCGAAGCCTTCACCACCGAAAAACTCGCCGCAGAACTAGGCCAGAACGCCGCCGCAGCCCGCAAAGCCGAGAAGGCCGAAAAAGAACGCGAAGCCGCAGCAGCCACCGCAGCAGCCACCGCCGAAAACTCAGTCAACGCCTAACCGAAATCAAACCCAAACATCAAAAAGGCCGGGAGCAATCCCGGCTTTGCTTTTTAAGACTCGCCATTCTCAATCTCAATATATGCTTTTGCTTCTAGGTACCCCAAGGCTTTAGCCTTGGGTCTCTCAAAGCAGATCGCAAAAGCAGCCAACCTCTCTGCCGAAGGCTGGAGCGAAGGCAAAGCCGAAGCGACTGATTCATTGTCTTTGCTTTTGCCTTTTGTATTTGGAGTTTGCTATGTGCATTCCTCTTCTCTTTTCAGGTTTGGTTTTCCTGAGCACGAGTTTCACAGGTCACTCTCAAACTCAAACCGCCGCCCGTATGGAGCACGGCAAGATCGTTCACAACGCGGGATCTGCGACCGTTCAGACGAACGACTCCCGGGCCCTGGCTCAGGCTGTTGTCGCAATACGACAGGAGTATGGCTGGCTTGTCGATTATGAGGATCCCATCTACTCGGGATCTGAACTCGTCGACGCGAGGACTCTATATAAAGACTGGTTTCTTGCTCATCCAGAACTGAAGAGTGGCTTAGTGGCCGCGGGTGGTCCGTTTGTTAGCACGTATGCTGAGTCGTTCGACCCCGCCAAATCCACTGACGCTGATCGAGCTGCGGTCCTCATGCAGGTTCTGTCCGACTACGCCAAATCTGGATATGCCGGACACTTTGTCCTTCAGCAACTCGGTCCAGGCAGACTGGCCGTGATCGGGCAAAACTCAGGCAATTCCATCTTGTCCACAACTATCTCCGTCGATTTTGACCACACGCCTGCATTCGATGCTCTTGAAAAAATGCTGCATATCGTAGGAACCAAAACCGCCTACCGAGTCGGTTTGGGCTTCGTCCCAAACAATCCGCTGATGCATTGCATCATCACTTCTAGCTTCACGGATAAAACGGCGCGCTTCATTCTGCAGTCAGTTCTGGATAGCTGTTCTTTGCCGCTTACCTGGCAAGCTTTGTATGGTGTCACCGGCAACTTCTATTTGGTGAATCTCGATTCCGCCGTCCGTGTGTTTACCGACGCGGAGGGCAATAGACGTTACGGTCCGCCCCCGCCGCTAAAATCCGTACCAAGATGTCCCGTAGCAGTCGTAGAATCACCCGCTCCCGATCACTGTTCGCCGACCCCACCTCGCTAAGCCTTCATCCGCACCGTACTGATCGAATCCGCCAACAACTTCACCGTCGCCATCTTCCCACCCGCACGGATCTCCACAAACTGCTCATGCTGGGCCGCGTTCCGCAAGAGGATCACCAGCGTCCCATCCGGATTCACAAACCCCACCGCATCGTCGCACGTCCCCGTCGTCTCCACCCGCTTCGCTCCCACCTCCACAAAGTGGCTCAGGTGCTTCATCAGGTAATAATCGTGGTTATAGCGGAAGCTCTTCGCAGCACCATCCACGCTAATCAGCGAGTTCTGCGCCCATCCCCACGTGCTCATCCCTCCCTGGTCGACAGAGATGTTCCAGTACATATACGCGCCCGCTCCCGACCGCAGATAGTGCTTCATCAGCTGCCAGCGGTACGTCGTGTACGCCCAGCTATTCGACCCATCCCCGCACTCCTGCTCCGACTGATAGACCATCAGCTTCGGAAACTCCCTATGCAGCCCCGGCAGCGCATTCTTCCCTGCCCACTGCACTCCCAGCCCGCTGATGTATCGCCCCGCCTCCGGATCAGCCATCACCACCTCAAGCATCTTCGGATCTCCACGCTCCAGCGTGCCAAAGAAAACCGCCACCTTCCGTTCCGACATCTCCGGCCCCAGGTATCGAATAAACTTCGCCAATCCCTCCGGCGTCCACGTGCAGCTGGGAAAATTCTGCGCCGAGTTGAACTCATTCTGCGGCATCACCATCCCCACGCGAATCCCCTCCTTGGCATACGCATCGATGAACCGTCCAAAGTACTTCGCATAAGCCCGCAGATATTGTTCCTCAAGCAGGAACATATCTTCGCCCTCATGCCCTATCTGGTCCGGCCGTATCCCATTGTCCTTCTGCCCCGCCCGCCCCGGAGCCTCCGCATAAAACCCATTCTTCTTCATCCAGCTCGGAGCCGACCACGGCGACGCCCACATCCGCAGCTTCGGCTCATACCGCTGCGCCGCGTGAATAAATGGAATCAGCGTCGCCCGATCGTTCTCAATGCTGAAGTGCTTCAGGTCAAAGTCATCCTTTGTCTCGTCATACGAGTACGCCTTCAGCGCAAAATCATTCGCCCCAATCGGCATCCTGCAAAGTGAGAATCGCGCACCCGCAACCGGATCGAATAACTCCCGCAAAACACTCTCGCGATCCCCCTCACTCAGCTTGCTAAGCGAAGTCCATCCCAGCTCATTGAAGCACCCGCCAAACCCCTCCATCGTCTGCGCCGTCGCCGACACGTCCACATTGAGATTTAGCGCATCCCACCGCCACCCCGGCTTAGCCAGCGGCTGTGCCTGCCACGCAGCGTCCTTCGTCGTCGAAACACACGTAGCGACATCCGTGCCTGCATTCGTTGCCTGGTGCGCAGCACGAAGCGGCGCCCCCGCTCCCAACGCCCACGCCGAACCAACCCCCTGCAAAAACTGCCGCCGATTCCACTCACTTTTCATCATGGCTGAACAGCATATCGCATGCCATCGATGCGGCAATACCTTCGGGTGCCCCACATCTCGATTTTGAGATGTGGGTTCACTGCATCGACTTTCTTGTTGTCATCCCCTGAGAGCCTGCCCTGAGCGAACTCGAAAAAGGGATCTGCTGTTACTACTTCTTGCCCTTACAAACGTCCCAGCTAAGGTATGCTCTGGCTTGACTCAAAAAAGCAAAGGCGAAGGCGAGAATGTCCCTAATATACAAACCCGATATTCGCAGGTTCCTTCTCATATTTGCAGTCGCCACAAATTGGGCCGTTCACGCCCAAGTGACGTCCTTGCAAAACGGCGTTTCTAATATCAGGGCAACTGTCCCGTTCATAGGCTGCCAAGCGGATGGTCAGGCAGGCCCTTTGGACGCCCCAAAAGGAAACAGCAAGGCAATAGAAGTACCTACGAAAGCAGGTCAACAGCTCTCCTATTACAAAGCCGAACAGGGACTTGGCGTTCTCGCACCGAAAGGATGGTATTGCTTTGCAACCTACGGCTCCAATGGTGGTTCCTTATATGTGAGCCAACAACCGATTGACGTCGCGAACCTATTCTCTGACAACTGGAAGGGCTTTACCGGTCCAGTTATTCAAATCTCCGGAGAAGAGGGAGGCACATCCGGAAGATTCGGTGTCGCAAGTATGATTGCGCGTGTGTTCCCTAGCCACAAAGCGTTCGTTCGCAATGTGATCGCGAGCGGGCTTGCCGAGGCAAACGATTTTCCCTCTGGTCCCTATCCGAAAGATAGGCTTGTCTACAAGAGCAAAGAGGTCGTCGAATATCAGACCCCAGCCGAAACAGATGGACTGGGAACACAGTCAAGACTGCAGAAGAATGCTGATCCCATTCGCGGAGTCGCAATCCTTGTTGGAAACCAACACGAACCCAGTCTCGTCTTTCTCGCGGCCCGCCTACCTTCGGAGATGGAACCTCTAACCTCAATAATCGTTCAGCAAGTAGAACGCGACGCCGCTCGGCCGGAACATTGAGTAAGTGCGCCGGGTGCCCCATTCAAGCAGTCTCACCGCATGAGTGGCCAATTGCGCAAAGAGCGCGATCCAACATGATTCCCAGTTTCTTACCCATGTCGCCATCGGCGCGCTCGTTCTCTCTTCACCAGAGAATCGATCTCGGCCACACCTTCCTCTGCCGCCACATCGACATACGCCTCTGAAATCCGTTGGCTCAGCGCGTCGAAGCGATCCTGCTTCCGGCGAGTATGCGCAAATAGTTCGGCGTCCACAAATGCAGCCACCGGCTCGCCATCCTTATTGATCACGATGCTGTCATTGCGGTATCGCACTTTATTCACCATCTTCCCAAGAATCTGCGGAAAATTGACTGCATTCACTTCAGTGCACCATAGATATCCCGATCATAATAGGGTCATACATTGTCGGAGAATGCGGGAAAAGCAGCTTTCCACAGCTCAATCCTTGACACGCCTGATAACCTTAAGTCATGAGAAAAGCCCGGCCACGCGCCGGGCCTTCGCATTTAAACCCGGAAGACTTGACCTACAAGTCCAGACTCATGTCTTCTGGTTTGAAGACTTTGCGCACTTTTCACCCGAGGAGGGGGAGGCACATGCCGAACACCATCACCGAGACGAAGACCGACACCAAATTCGACCTCGCCGCCATCCAGCAAGCCCTCCGCGAAAATAAAATCGACGGCTGGCTCTTCTACGACCATCACCACCGCGACCCCCTCGCCTACTCCATCCTCGGCCTCGACCCCAACATGCACGTCACCCGTCGCTGGTACTACTTCATTCCCGCACAAGGCGAGCCAAAGAAACTCGTCCACCGCATCGAGTCCTTCCGCCTCGACACCCTCCCCGGCACAAAAACCGCCTACTCCTCCTGGCAGGAGCTCGAGTCCCAACTCCAGACCCTCCTCACCGGCGCAACCAAAATCGCCATGCAGTACTCCCCGCGCAATGCCATCATGTACATCTCCATGGTCGACGCCGGCACCATCGAACTTCTCCGCGACCTCGGCAAACAAATCGTAAGCTCCGCCGACCTCGTCAGCCAGTTCGAAGCCGTCCTCACCGACGAGCAGCTCGCCACCCATTACATCGCCCAAGAAAAAATCGACCAGATCCTCGACGCCGCCTGGAAGGAGATCGGCACCCGCGCCCGCAACGGCGGCACCGACGAACACGCCATGGTCCAGTACCTCCAGCAAGCCATGGCCCGCGAGAATCTCGTCTGGGAGCACGGCCCCAACGTCAGCGCCGGCCCCAACTCCGCCGACTCCCACTACGAGCCCACCGCCGCCAGTTCCCGCCCCATCCGCAAAGGCGACTTCGTCCTCATCGACATCTGGGCACAACTCGCCAACCAGCCTACCTCCGTCTGGTACGACATCACCTGGACCGGCGTCGTAGGCCGCGAGCCCACCGAGCGCGAGCAACTCATCTTCTCCACCGTCCGCGACGCCCGCGACGCCTCCATCAAGCTCGTACAAGACGCCTTCGCCGCCAACCAACCCATCGCCGGCTGGCAGGCCGACGACGCTGCCCGCAACGTCATCCGCAAAGCCGGCTTCGGCGACGCCTTCACCCACCGCACCGGCCACAACATCGGGCCCGTCATCCACGGCAACGGCGCGCACCTCGACAATCTAGAAACCCACGACGAGCGCCTCCTTCTGCCCAACACCTGCTTCTCCGTCGAACCCGGCCTCTACTTCCCCGGCGAATTCGGAGTCCGCAGTGAGGTCGACATGATCGCCCGCAAAGGCAAAGCCGAGGTCACCGGCCGCATCCAGACCGAACTCGTTCGCGCGTAACTGGTATCATCAAAACAGCAATGGCCACTGACGTCTCAGCACAAACCCGCGCCCAATCCTCTTCATTCCCGGTGATGGTCCTGATCGCCGGCTGGCTCATCCCCGGCGCAGGCCACCTCATGCTGCGCAAATATATTCGCGGCACCCTCCTCATGGTTTCGATCGTGGCGATGTTCGCTATCGGCCTTGCCTTGAAGGGCAAGATCTACTCCCCCAACACCGGCGACCTGCTCGACATCCTCAACTTCGCCGGCGACCTCGGCAACGGTTTGCTCTACGTTCTAGCCCGCGTCTTCGACCTCGGCCAGGTTACCGTACAGGTAGCAACCGCTGACTACGGTACGAAGTTCATGGTCGTCGCCGGCCTGCTGAACATCATCTCCGCCGTCGACGCCCACTCGCTGGCCACTGGGAGGAAGCGCTCGTGACCATCTCACACTTCGGAGCAGTCCTTCTCTTCTCTCTCTTCACCTCGGTCGTCTTCGGCATCACCCAGCGCACCGAACCCCGCATGATGATTCGCTTCGGCGCCTTCTGTTTTGCCCTCTTCGTCGGGGGCACCATCGTGGCAAGCTGGGTCATGTGGCTCATCAAACACTAAACGTTCTGGTCTCAACCAGACCCGGGCCGTGGCATTGCAATCGAATCCCCTTTGCCATAGGCTAGTCGTGGCAGGTGGATCTTCTCGACAACATCGCCCTGTTGAAATGAAGATTGCGGGAGTGGCGAAATGGCAGACGCACTTGGTTTAGGTCCAAGCGGAGAAATCCGTGGGGGTTCGAGTCCCTTCTCCCGCACCAGACTCTTCTTAAAATCCGCAGCACAACCCAACCCGGAAAGAGATCAATGAGCCCGCAGAACCCAAACCCGCAGGAACAACCCACGCTTAAGCTCACCAGCACCGAGGACTACCGCGACGGCTACGCCAACAGTGTCCAGGTCCGCATGAGCGTCTGGGACTTCTTCCTCGTCTTCGGGACCATGAGCCAGCAGAGCGCCGACGAGCTCACCGTCAGGAACTTCCAGGGCATCTACCTCAGTCCGCAGCAGGCCAAGGCCCTCTGGAATGTGCTCGGCCACAACCTCGCCCAGTACGAGCAGACCTTCGGCTCCATCACACTCGAGCATCTCCCCCAAGCCGGCGGCCCCGTCAACTAAAAGCGTGACCCTCCTAAGCAGTGCAGGAAAAGACGCCCAGCAATCAAACGGCGACATCCCTCTCTGGATGCTCTATCCGCTCTTCTTCGTCGGCATTTACCTCTCTCACTATCGCCTCCTCCGGCTCCCCTACTTCTGGGACGAAGCCGGCTACTACATCCCTGCCGCCTGGGATTTCTTCCGTCTCGGCACCCTGATCCCGCAGACCACCGTCACCAACGGCCACCCACCCCTTCCGTCGATCCTCCTCGCTGCCTGGTGGCACCTCTCTGGATACGTCGTCAGCGGCACCCGCACCCTGGTCTGCATGGTCGCGGCGGCCGCTCTGCTCGGCGTCTTCAAACTCGCAAAAACCCTCACCACCACCGCAGTCGCCGCAGTCACCGTCATCCTCACCGCGATCTACCCCGTCTGGTACGCGCAAAGCACACTCGCCCACGCCGACATCTTCGCCGCTGCCTTCACCCTCTGGGGACTCGCCTTCTATCTCGACCGCACCGAACCAACAAGCAACAGAAACGCGTTCTTAGGCGCTCTCATGTTCTCCCTCGCTGCTCTCTCCAAAGAGACGGCAGTCGTAACGCCAGCTGCTCTCGCCTGCAGGGAAACAATCCTCCTGATCCGCAATCGACGCGAACCGATTTTGCGCCGACTCCGCCTGAACTGGCTCTTACCTTTGCTCGCACCGATCCTCCCGCTGGCAGCGTGGTACGCCTATCACTATCACCAAACCGGCTTCGTCTTCGGCAACCCCGAGTTCCTCCGCTACAACGCCACCGCAAACCTCGACGCCTACCGCATCGCCCTCTGCCTCTGGCATCGGCTCCTCCATCTAACGACCCACATGAACATGTTCGTGCCGGTCATCTGCACGATAGCTGTCCTCTTCATTCCCGTCTCTTCCACCGCACCGCCAGCTATTCCAAAGCCACAACTCAAAGCCATCGCCGTCGTCCTCCTCGCCAACTGGATCGCCTACTCTATCCTCGGCGGCGCGCTGCTCACCCGCTACTTGCTTCCGATGTTTCCGCTCATCCTCCTCCTCTGCGCAGCCACTTGGCATCGCCATCTCCGCCAATGGTGGGCCCTCGCCGCTCTCACTGCCGCGGCCTTCCTCGCCGGCATCTGGATCAACCCGCCTTATGCCTTCGCCCCGGAAGACAATCTCACGTACCGCGACATGATCGTCGTCCATCAGCGCGCCGTCCGCTTCATCGACCAGACCTATCCGCAGGCCACCGTCCTCACCGCCTGGCCCGCCACCACCGAACTCAATCGCCCCGAACTCGGATATACCAATCATCCCATCAAGACCTTCGCCATTCAGAACTTCGCGATCGACCAGATCCAGAAGGCCGCAGCCGACCCCGGAAGCTACGACGTAGCCCTCATCTTCTCGACCAAGTGGCAGCCGCCAACCAATCAGATCAATCTCGGCCGCCGCAACGAGTCCGCGGACACGAAGTACTTCGACTTCCACCGCGATCTCTCCCCAGCCGAAGTCGCAGCTCTGCTGCATGGCGACGTCGTATGGCAGGCTCACCGCAAAGGCGAGTGGGCCGCCGTGATTCATTTCCCGCGCATCGTCGAAGCCGCGTTGATTCAGCCCGACAAACCTGGCTCAGCTCGACCAACATCGACGCTCTATACTCATATCTGTGACATTGCACGCTCAACTTCGCCGTCCGCTCCAAAAACTCCAAAGACGCTGGTCCGCACTGCTGCTGCTCCTGGGCGCTATTCCCGCACTCTCCCAATCAGCCCCATCCCCTGAAACGCCGGAGACAGGCGGCCGCGTCGTCCTTGTCCTCCCCTTCGACAATCGCTCCGGACAGACCAACCTCGCCTGGGTCGGCGACTCCTTTCCCGACACCCTCAACCAGCGCCTGACCTCGGTAGGGTTCCTGACCATCACCCGCGACGACCGGCAGTTTGCTCTCGACCACCTTGGCCTCCCCGTCGACTTCAGACCCTCGCGCGCGACCACCATCCGCATCGCCCAAACCCTCGACGCCGACTTTGTGATCGTAGGCAGCTACACCGTAAGCAACGGCCGGATCGCCGTGCAGGCACAGGTCCTCGAGGTCAACAAACTGCGTCTGTCCCAATCTCTGGAAGACTCCAGCGAACTCGCTCGCCTCTTCGACGTGGAGAACGCCATCGCATGGAAGGTCGCACGGCAGATCGATCCCCACCTCAATGTAGCCCAGCAGACCTTCCTCGCTGCTTCAGGGGGCGTCAAGCTCAGCGCCTTTGAAAACTACATCCGCGGCACCGACGCAACCACATCGCAGGAACGAATCAAGCGCCTGCAGATGGCCATACAGGACACACCCAACTACCCAGCCGCGCTCCTCGCCTTGGGCAAGGCCGAATTCGCACAGCGCGACTACGACCAGGCCGCCGCGACACTTGCCAGAATCCCTCGGACCGACCGCCGCGCCCTCGAAGCCAACTTCTACATCGGCCTGGCCCGCTTCAACTCCGGAAAGTACGCCGAGGCCGAATCAGCCTTCGCCTTCGTCGCCAGCAGACTGCCCCTTCCTGAAGTCGTCAACAATCAGGCTGTCGCCTCCAGCCGCCAGGGTCACGATGCTGTTCCGCTATTTCAACGAGCGTCCACAGCCGACCCCAACGACGCGGACTATCACTACAACCTCGCCGTCGCTCTGCTACGCAAAGGAGACTTCGCTGGAGCACAACGCGAGGTCGACTTCACCTTGAAACTTCGCCCAGCCGACATGGAAGCAGCGGAACTAAAAACCAGCGTCAGCGCTGGTCGGCACATCACTTCATCGACAAAGCCGGCCGCAACCGCAGCGGCCTCCTCGGACTTCGCACCTCTGGAGCGCATTCGCCGAGCCTATTCGGAAGCCTCGTTCCGCCAGGCCGCCTGCCGCCGACGCCTCCAGTGCCGCCGCCCACGCCGGTCTCGCCCAGGTGCGCGAACGCAGCGGAAGCACAACCGACGCTCGCGCCGAGGCCCAGACCTCGCTCAACCTGCATCCCAACGTTCCCGCCTACCTCGTGCTCGCCCGCCTCGATCTGCAGGCGAACGAAATGGCTTCCTCCGCAGCCAACGTCAGCAAAGCGCTCCAGTTGGAGCCCAAAGATTCTGCAGCCCAGGGCATGCGACAGGCCTTGCAGGCGCGCGGACAGAGCCTCCCATGAGGCGCCTCCTCAAAACCGTCCTCGCACTGCTGATGACACTCTCCTGCCTGCTGCCTGCAACACTGTCCGCCGACACCACAACCCCGGTTGTCATCAAACTCACCCTCCACGACACCATCCAGCCCATCACCGCCGACTATCTCCAGCGCGGCCTACAGGAGGCCGCCCGCCAGCATGCCCAGTTAGTCCTTGTCTCCATGGGCACACCGGGCGGCCTGCTCGAATCAACCCGTGCCATGGTCCAGGCCATTGAAAACTCTCCCATCCCTGTCGTCATCTTCATCTCACCAACCGGCAGCCGGGCAGCCTCCGCCGGCTTCTTTATCCTCGAGGCTGGCGACATAGCCGCCATGGCTCCCGGCACCAACGCCGGCGCCGCCCATCCCATGGTCGTGGGAAACCAAATCGATCCCGTCCTCAAACAAAAGATCGAAAACGACGCCGCAGCCTTCCTCCGCTCCTACACCGGCCGCCGCGGACGCAACGTGCAGGCCGCCGAGGACGCCATCCGCAACTCCAAGTCCTACAGCGACGAAGAAGCCCTCAAGCTCAAACTGATAGACCTCGTCACCCTCGACGACGCCTCCCTCCTCACCGCGCTCGACAATCGCGAGATCCATCGCTTCGACGGCAGCACGAAGACCTTGCACCTGAAGGGAGCAGCAATCGTCACCATCCCCCCTTCGCTCCGCGAGCGCCTGCTCAGCAAGCTCACCAACCCTGACATCGCTGTTCTCCTCATGGTCCTCGGCGGCCTTCTCATCTATCTCGAGTTCAACGTTCCCGGCACCGTCGTCCCCGGCTCCCTCGGCACGCTCTTCGTTCTTCTAAGCCTCTTCGGCCTGAATCTTCTCCCTGTCCGGCATACGGCCATTGCTCTGCTGCTCGCGGCAGTCCTTATGATGGTGCTCGAGGCAAAGTATGGCAGCCACGGCGTGCTCGCCACAGCCGGCGTCGGTTGCCTCGTCTTCGGCCTCGCCACTCTCGTCGATGGCCCCATCCCAGAACTGCGCGTGCACACCGCGACGGCTGTGGGCGCGGGCCTGGGCTTCGGAGCCATCTCCTTCGGCCTTGCCTGGATCGCCCTGCGCGCCCGCCGAAGCAAAGTCCTCACCGGTCCTCAGGCGATGATCGGCGGCACCGCCATCGCCCGCACCCCGCTCAACCCCACCGGCCAGGTCGAGATCCGCGGCGAACTCTGGCAAGCCTCTCTGCGCGGGCCTGCATCTCTCGCCATCGGATCTGCGGTTTACGTACGCGGTATCGAAGGCCTCGTCTTAATCGTGGAGCCAGTGAAGGATACCGTTTGATCTCCAGCGCAGCGCCCGCCGGCGTCCACGCCAGAGTAGACTAGAAGGACGGTAGTTTCCGATAAAGGGAGTTTTGTCTTGATGTTGAATGCGTCTCGCCTGTTGTGCGCCCAAAGTGTCTTTTTTTGCCTGCTGCTAACTGCCGCCGGGTCAACCGCTGAAGCGCAAACAACCTCTACGAATCCAGCTCTCGACCGACAACTCTCTCGTATCGACATTGGGGTCCTCGGGGTCGGCGTATTTAACAAGAGCTCCAACGGCTTCGCAACCGTCAATGGCCGCGCAAATACAGCGGTAAACCTCAACCCCAGCAATACGGCGGGAGCGGTGGTCACCCTCCGCTACACAGTGTCACCATTCGTCGGTTTTGAGTTCAACTACGGCTACGCGCGATACACCGACCTCTTTACCCCTTTTGGCTCACAGCCAAACGGCGGCGTACAGCAGAACGCAAGCGAGTACACGTTTGGCTACATCGTCCATGCCAAAAAGCAGTACTTTGGCGTGACACCCTTTGCGTCGGGAGGGGCAGGCACAACGGTCTTTCGGCCGACTCCGGGCGGTGGGCTCGCTCTGCCGGAACAGGCCCGCGCGACCTACTACGTCTCGGTCGGCGCGGAAACCACTGTTCTATCCCCTCACTTCGGCGTTCGCGCGCAGTACCGTCAAGTCTTCTTCAAAGCGCCCGACTTCGAAACAAACTACCTGACCATCCAGCAGCACACTACGACCTACGAGCCAGGATTCGGCTTCTTCCTGCGTTTCTAAGCCGGCGACGGGTCTCGCCGCCACGGTTGGCTTACAATCGCAGCGGTGGCCGCAGTCCGGCACACCAGAGGTCTCACACATGATGTCTCTCCCGCTTCTCTTCGCCGTCGTCATCGTTGTTCTCTACCTGATCAACTCCATCAAGATCCTCAAAGAATATGAGCGAGGCGTCATCTTCCGACTCGGCCACATCATCCCCGCCAAGGGTCCCGGCGTCATCCTCGTCTTCCGCCCAATCGACCAGATCGTTCGCGTCAGTCTGCGGCAGGAGGCGATGGAGGTTCCCCCACAGGACGTCATCACCCGCGACAACGTCACCCTCAAGGTCAACGCCGTCATAACCCTGCGCGTCGTCGACCCGACCAAGGCCGTCATCGAGGTAGCCAATTACATCTACCAGACCTCGCAGTTTTCCCAAACCACCCTGCGCTCCGTCCTCGGCGAAGTCGACCTCGACGGCCTGCTCGCTCATCGGGAAGCCCTCAACCTGCGCATCCAAACCATCATCGACGGCCACACCTCGCCCTTCGGCGTAAAAGTCGTCTCCGTCGAGGTCAAGCAGGTCGACATGCCCGAGACCATGCTCCGTGCCATGGCCAAACAGGCCGAGTCCGAGCGCGAACGCCGCGCCAAAATCATCCACGCCGAAGGGGAATTCAACGCGGCAGCCAAACTCGTTGAGGCAGCCGCACTTATGGCCACCCAGCCGATGACGCTCCAACTCCGCTACCTCCAGACCCTCACCGAGATAGGTGTCGAGAAAAATACCACCATCGTCTTCCCTCTACCCATTCCCTCTACCCATGGAGCTCATAAACCTGTTCAATAAGACGACATTCACTCCCGACGCAACTCTGGAGAAGAAGGTCTAACCGTGAACACTCGATACGAAAGCGATCTCTACGAATCTGGCGAACAGGAACGTGAGATCTCACTAAGTACCACTACCATCCTTGGCATCTTCTTCGCGCTCGCCCTCCTCTGCGCAGTCTTCTTCGGCTTTGGCTACTCCATGGGCAGAAAGTCCGCGCAGCCCCTGAGCGGCGGCTCTTCCGAAGTGACCACAAGATCGGAAAACAGCAACTCCAAACCTGCCCCGGGAAGTCCCGTAAATCCTTCGACCTCTTCCACAGGAAGACAGTCCGCTGGCGAGACTCAATCTGCGATCGTGCCGCTCGACTCTCCG
>WNFD01003209.1_pt1 | contig 34394 bp, 31 predicted proteins | sample 5400491 | NCBI WGS metagenome assembly WNFD01 (sample SAMN13153343, study PRJNA577476) | soil metagenome | isolation source: 120 cm saprolite under Douglas fir tree site 2 hole 2 replicate 2 | place: USA:California | collected 2015-04-18 | reverse complement strand
CGAAATCAACTTCCACGTCCAGCCCCACCATTCGCTCCAGCATGAACTCCCCCACCATGCCTGCGTGCCGGCTTGAACCGCTGGCTGCGATGGTAATTTTAGTGAATGAGCGCATCAGTTCCGCCGACAGCCCAAGTTGCCCCATATTGATGCGCCCGTCACGCTCAAGACTGTCGTCGATGACGGTAGCAACCGACTGCGGCTGATCATAGATTTCCTTGATCATGTAGTGCGCGAAGCCGTTTTTGTTCCTGATGTTATCTCCGTTCACGCTGGCACCTCTGGCAACCGCTTCTCGTTTCTTCATCTTGTTCACACTCGAAAATCATTCTCCGGCGTTCGCCACTACCTGATTGGCGTCCGTTTCATTGAGGTTGCTCTGCGAGCCTGACAAGGTCCGCCAGCCCTGGCTCGAGAGATGCCAGAAAATCACAAGCCCGGAAAGCGTTGCGATCAGCAGCAGGACAAAACCCAATTTCGGTTCGCCGAAGATCAACTTGCCCGTACCGAACAAGGCGGTGTAGACAAACAGGCACCCGAGCACCCAATCAAAAGTGTTGCTTGCAAGATCCCTTACCGGAGGCATTTCCGGAGCTTGCAGTGCGATCTTGCGCCATCCATAAACCGTGGGATGCACACGACGATAAAATTCCAAAAGTGTCTTCTCCGGTTCTGGACGCGTCAGAAAGGTGGCAAGCACCCAGCTCGCCGTTGTGACGCCTGCGGTGATCAGCGCAGTCTTGGCAAAAACCACCGCATCATTGCCGGTAAACGTGACATGGCTGAGGACCAGCGTTATCGCGGCCGCTACAGTCATAGCCACGATCTCACTCCATGCATTGATACGCCACCAGTACCACCGAAGTATGTAGACTGCCCCAGTGCCTATGCCCAGATTCAGTACCACCTGCCACCCTTGCCGGATGGAAGTGAGTTGCCCCGCAACATAGCCGCTGGCAAGCACCAACACGATGGTGAAAATCTTTCCCGCGGTTACATAATGAGATTCGGACCGGCTTTTGCTGATAAATCGGCGATAGAAGTCATTGACCAGATAAGAAACGCCCCAGTTAAGCTGTGTTCCAAGCGTTGACATGTACGCGGCCAGAAACGCCGCCACCATGAAACCACGGAGCGCCGGAGGGAGATAATCCCGCAACACAAGGACATAACCCTGCTGCGGGTTTGCTCCAAAAGCTTCATTCGGATGAAGGCCACCATGAGGCGAGTAGACTGCAAGCGCCACCAATCCTGTAATGATCCAGGGCCATGGACGCAGAGCATAGTGTGCAATATTGAACCACAGCGTCGCGCCCAGAGAGTGCTTTTCATTTTTTGCTGAGAACATTCTTTGCGCAACATAGCCGCCTCCGCCCGGTTCGGCTCCCGGATACCACGCCGACCACCACTGCAAAGCCAGATATGTCGTGAACGTCAGCAAGGGTAGAGTCCACAGCGAATCCGATGTCCAGCCTTGATGGATATTGGGAAAGAACGCCAGTGGATCGGAAACAGCAGTCCCAGTTGCATGCGTCGACTGGCTCACGTGCGCAAGCTGCAGCTTCAGCGCTGCCATTCCCCCGATTTTGGACACAGCCGTCCACGCCAGAACCACTACCATTGCCATCTTCAAGATGAACTGAAACAGGTCTGTCACCAGGACGCCCCACAAACCGCCGAGAGAAGTGTAGATGCCGGTGAACGGAATCAGTATGAATACGCAGATAAATAAAGCGGTGTGGCTGGGTACGCCCAGCACGTAGTGGAGAATGGTGTGGTTGCCAACCGTGATTTGCAGGACACGCCCTTGTTCAATCAATGGGCCCAGCAACACGGAGACAATGCTGACCATGGCATTGGTTACCCAGCCCAGGATGAGACAGTTCATGATCAAGCCAAGATAAACCGCTTTGAATCCGCGAAGAAAAGCCGCTGGCCGGCCGCTGTAGCGCACTTCCGCCAGTTCCACATCGGTGAGGACTTCCGCACGCCGCCAGTAGCGCGCGAAGAAAAACACGGTCAGCATGCCGCTCAGGCACATGCTCCACCAAATCCAGTTGCCGGCGATTCCCTGCGTGGCCACCAAACCGCTCACCAGTAAAGGCGTGTCCGCGGCAAACGTAGTCGCCACCATGGACGTCCCGGCAAGCCACCAGGAAACTTCCCTTCCGGAAAGGAAGAAGTCTTCTGTATTGCCGCTCGCCCGCCTGCGGTAGTACATGCCGATGAGCAGATTAATCAGCAGGTATCCGACGATGACGACCCAATCAATCGTATTCAGGGACATGTGTGTCTCTTGTTCTGGCAGGCGCCGCTTCCAGAATTCTCAGGTCAGGATTTATGCGATTGTTCATTCGCTCCGACAAACGCGAAATGATCTAGATGCTGTGCTGGTGTGCTCCACCACTGGCGGGAGGAGCAACGTTGACATTGCGGTCCGGTCAATGCGGAGCTCTTACCCCGTGGTGTAACAGCCCCGCACCACCGCCTGACGAGCTTTCGCCGCCAGAAGTTACAGTGTTTTTTCCCGTAATCGATCACTGCAGTGGGCCGGCAGCGTGTGATTGATGCCGGCCCGGTGAGCGAGGACTGCAGCTTGCAAGATGGCTAGAAGTTGTACTTCACCGCCAACTGGACCTGCCGCCCCGGATTCGAAGAGCTGACAAATCCAAAAGTGGAACCAACCGTAGCGTTTGGTGCGCCGAACATTGGAGTATTGGTCAGGTTGATGAATTCAGCCCTGAGCAGCAAGCTTGATCCTTCCGTCACGGTGAAGCGCTTGGAGATATTCAAGTCCGCAGTCTTCAAGCCGGGGCCGCGGAATGAACCTGCGCCACAATTTCCGAATGTTCCGGGAGTAGGAGCGGTAACCGCCGCCGGATTGAGGAATTGAATTCCGGTGACACCACCTTTGCCGTTGGCATCTGCACCGATGGTAACCACGTCACCGCTGCCGCTTTGAGAGACACCTGCAACGCAGTTCGGACGCGTGTTGCCGGAGCTACGCGTGCCTGACTGATCAGGCGCTCCAGGATTGATGGCAAAACCTGAGTGGAGGGTAAAGTCCGATCCCAGGGTCCATCCGCCGAGAACAGCGTCCACGGCTTTGCTGGCGCTGCTGCCGAACATCTTTCCTTTGCCGAAAGGAAGATCGTACGTCACGTAGCCATTGAAGAGGCTGGCCACATCTGCGATGCAACGCCCGTAGTCACCCTTGGCGTTGTAGTTGTTCTGAAAGAAGAAGGAGCTGTTCGTCTGGCTGACTCCACTGATTGCTTCTTCGTCACCAAACTGTCCAAAATAACCCAGGCTGTTGGAGAGGCACTTCGACCACGTGTAATTGGCCTGGAAGTCAAGTCCCTTCCACGCCCGTTGCAGCGCAGTAATCTGCAATGCGTTGTAACGCTGAATGCCGCTGGAATCATTGAAGCGAATGGTTGGAGAATTACCTGCTCCGCAACAATTAATCAACGGCTGAGCGAACGGTCCAGGCGATGTGGTGCCATTGGAATTGAGTACAAGCTGGTTGAAGATAAAGATGTCAGACATGTGGTCAATCTTGTTACCCACATAGCCAATCTGGAGAGACGTGTTCTTGCCGAATTGACGTTGAATACTGAGGTTCCATTGCTGGTCCACAGCTGGACGCAGGTCTGGATTTGTCAGGTGCAAGGTGTTACTCGCCAGGCAAGCCGGTGAAAGGGCCTGCAACGTTGCTGGAGTGCAAGCTGACGCCGGGAAACCGCTGAACCCCTGGTTAAGCGTGCTGTTCGGCAAGGCGAGCCCGCTGAAGTTGGCCGTGTGCGCCTGTACGAAAGGCGGATTCTGGTAGGGCAGGTTATTTACGCCATTGGCCTCCATAAAAGTTGAAATTCCATAGGCGCCACGGATAACCGTGTCCTTGATCATCTCAGGCTGCCAGGCAAATCCGAGACGGGGCTGAAAGTTGGTAATTCCTTTGTACGTGTTGTAGCCGAATCCGATCTGAGGGACGCCGCTGACCAGATCGAAATTAACGTCCTGATTGTTATTGGTGGTCCGGGCTGTGGTGAGTTCATAGCGCAGTCCCATATTCAAAGTCAGGTTCTTGGTGGTGCGCCAGTTGTCCTGAAGGAAAATCCCGTAAAGCGTGTTTCGCAAATATTTGTTGCCACCGCCACCGTTGCCTTGCTGCACCTGCTGAGGCAGGCCCAAAAGGAAATCAGCCGCGGGATCGCCGTTGGTTGTACCAGTGTTACCGGTGAATTGGCCGTTAAAGGAGAACTGGCCCGCCAGTCCGGCGTTACCGGGATAGAGGTCATTCATCACATAGTGGAAGACCTGCATACCCGTATGGATCACGTGGTTTCCATGCGTCCACGTGAGTGAGTCTTCCAATTGGTAAGTGGTGTCGTGAAATGATTCCGCCAGATCAGCGTTGCCAATTGGTCCTGGTTGCAATCCGGCTCCATTAAAGTTCAATTGTGGCAGAAAGTTTACGGACACTCCCGCAATTCCGAATGTTGCCGGCAGATTCTGGCCAGTCGAGTTCTGAACCTCCTCTGTGACGGGGAAGTAAGAGAAGCCGACTCGCGCATCATTCACCATGGAAGGCGATAATGTGCGCGTCCAATCAACAACGCCGTTCTTTAACGGGAAATCGCGGACGAAGTCACCCAGCAAACCAATGCTGTTGGCCTGATTGCTGGAGACTGCCTGCTGTGACCAACGTCCCATCACATGGTCGCGGTCTGAAGGGACATAGTCAATCTTCAAGTCTCCCTGATAGGAGTTTGTGTCAAAGTTCTGGGTGTTGTTTGCCAATTGCGTTGCCGGATAGAGCGGCGATGTGATGATGGACCGGGCAGCCGAATTGAAGAGCGTGCCTGGTATCTGATTGTTAGCGAACGCAGTCCTGGTTGCCGGATTGGCACTGGAAAAAGGATTGAAGAGCTGTTGGGCCGGATTATTGCAAAGCCCACCGGTGAAACCTGCGGTACAAAGCGCGGAAAAGTCGCCGGCCCTTTGTGCCAGAGAGATAGTCCGAAGTTGAGTTGTGGTGGCTGGCTGGGAGAAACGTGACGCGGAAAAGTCAGCGAAAAAGAACAACTTGTCTTTAAAGATCGGTCCGCCGAGCGTACCGCCGAAATCGTCCCAATGCAGTCCGGGCCGCTTGATTCCGTTGGCATTGTTGGTCCAGCTATTGGCGTTCCATCCCCCACGGCGAGCAAATTCGTAAGCCGAACCGTGGAACTTATTGGTGCCGGATTTGAGAACTACGCTGACCACGCCGCCGAGATAGTTACCGAAATCGGCGGGAGCGTTTCCGGTAATCAGGTTGAACTCCTGCACTGCATCCGGTGCCGGCACGAAGCCCACGTTGTTGTTGTCCGCCTGATTGTTGTCCATGCCGTCAAGGATGAAGTTATTTTCCTGCTCGCGGGCGCCATTCACATATGGCCTGCCCGTGCCAAAGGTATTCTGAGCAGCCTGAAATCCAAACAGGTTGGGTGTAACTACTCCAGGCGCGGCGACCAGGGTAAGCTGATTGATATTGCGCGTGGAAAGCGGAATCTCCGTGGCTGCCGTCGAATCGAGAATGTTGCCCAGCAGGGTGGTATCGGTTTGGAGCAGCGGTGCGCTGGCCGTGACTTCCACTGCCTGGGAAACTTCTCCGACTTTCATTACGAAACTTATGCGTACGGTTTGATTGAGGAGGATGTTAAAGTCCTGGTTGGTCGCGGTTTGGAAACCCTTGGATTCCGCCTTCACCTTTGGTAGTCGCGGTGAGCGTAGTACCACGATCGACATCAGTCGCCGTAACTTTTGCATCCCGCAGAGCGGCCCCGCTGGGATCGAGGACGGTGCCGACAATAGCGCCGGTCACTTCCTGTGCGCGCATGGTCCCTGTGAGAAGGAAGAATGCTGAGAAAATACATAAGAAAAGGGCGCCCGTGATGAGTGCCCTGTGAAAGTTGGTTCGCCCGTCGTCTGCTGTAATTCGGCAGCAGGTGGAGTGGAGACTTCTTGTGTAAACTTGAGAACGCAGCATTCAACCTCCAAAAAGTGCGGGTCATTCCGGGCCCATCTACGCTTCGAGAACTGCCTCAGTCACTCAAAGCTGGTTTTACTAAACAGTCACTAGTGTTTATTAAAACGATTTCGTAAACACGGGACGGAATTTTCCCAGAGCGGGACGCGCGTGTCAAGAGTGATACGAAAATAAATTCTAAGGTGCTCAACAAAGAGTGCCAAAGCCGAACCAGGAAGCAGATTAAGGATTGCTTCATTAAGAGGTGGTGATTTGAATCAGACTGCCAGAGAGTGCTGGCATTTGGATTTGCAGGCAATCATGGGCAGACGGGCGGCGCCCAGCAAGCCTGCTTTATCCTGCAGCAGAGCAGGTCGCACTTCGGTGGAACGGTGGGAGCGCTTTTCATGCGCGCCGGCGCGGAAGACAATCGATCTTTCCTCAAGTTCGTGAAACATGGCTGGCGAGAACAAGTCCCACGCCTGAGCGACCCCGCCGCCGATGATGTACATCGGCAGATTAAGAGCATTGATCAGATTCGCAAGGGCTATTCCTAACGCGGACCCGACGGTCCTGAAAATCTCAACGGCGGCTGCATCGTCAATTTGGGCACAGTGGAATACGGACTTGGCGCTCAACTCGGGATCGGAACTGCGCTCACGAGCGAGGCATGAAGAGGGGTCAGCATCGGCAGCGACAGCGGCCATACGATGTATTGCCGTAGCTGAAGCATATTGCTCTAAACACCCATGATTACCGCATGCGCAGCCAATACCTTCGGCGATCACCGTCATGTGCCCGAGCTCTCCGGCCATTCCCATCACACCGTGCCAGGGCATTCCATTGACAACGAAGCCGCCGCCTACTCCGGTGCCCAGGGTGATCATGCAAAGATCATCCGCGTCTCGTCCGGCGCCCAGCCATTTCTCTCCGAGCGCCGCACAGTTGGCGTCATTTTCGAGAAGAACTGCGGTACCGAGTTTTGCTTCGAGGTCTCCGCGGGCAGCGTATCCGTCCCATCCCGGCAGGTTGGCGGCGGCTCGGATTGTCCCTGCCTGCAGGTCGATGATGCCGGGAAGCCCCACGCCGACGCCTAGATATTGGCGCTGAGTCGAAAACTTGCGGGAGAGAAAGCTGATTGTTTCAACGAGCCGTGATACCACGGCCTCACGTCCCTGGCCTAAATCGCTGAGTGTATCGACCGACTCAAGGATCGTGCCTTCCTGGTCCACAGCAGCAACGCGCAGGTTAGTTCCTCCCAGATCCACTCCGATTGAGAATGCATCCACGATTTCCCTCCCGCCGGTTGTGCTGCCGGCATAACGCGCATATTATAGCGAATCGTTTCAATAAAACAACAGTTTCGGCCAGGAAAATCTTTACGGACAATTATTGAACGTTTATAGGGAAAAGGTGCGAGAATGTCACACAAGAAACCGGCTCGCTATCTTCTGACCCTTTCTTCAAATCAGGTGATACTTGAAACAGCGTGACGTGAATAAAACCACGGTGACTATTCGCGATGTAGCCAAGACCAGCGGTTTCTCGGCCAGCACCGTTTCCATTGTGCTGAACAATGCCCCGCTTGCGCGCTATATTCCTCCGCAAACGAAAGCGCGGATCCAAAAGGCGGCGAAAACACTGGGCTATCACCCCAACGTGTTTGCCAAGTCGCTCCGCAGCAAACGAAACCATACCGTGGGGGTGATGGTATTTGACATCACCGATCCGTACTGCACGCCAATTCTTCGCGGGATCGAGAATGCCTTGTACCAGGTGTCATATCTGCCGATTCTCGCTGACGCTCACAACGAGCGCGGACGTTTTGAGCGCTACCTCGAAATGCTGCTCGAAAGGCGTGTGGAAGGATTAATCGTGTTGGCCAATTGGCTGTTTCTGGATATCAATCTACTTGCCGATATTGAACGCGGAAAAGTACCTACAGTCATCATAGGGCGCGAACTTGAATCCAACGCGACCAGCTCAGTTACGGTAGACGATGAAGGAGGAGCCTATTCAGCGGTCTCGCATCTCTATGGGCTTGGCCATCGGAAGATTGCTTTTGTACGCGGTCCCAAAGCACTTGCCAGCAGCAAAGCGCGCTGGCGCGGCGTGCAACGCTTTGCCAAAGACACGGGGCTGGAATTGGACCCTCGCCTGATTGTGGATTTGCCCGATCAGCGCAACCCCAACGTTGGGGTCGATGACGGCTTCCGTATGACGGAAGAGTTACTTAAAAGCAAGCGTCCATTTACTGCCCTGATGGCATATGACGATATGACAGCATTCGGCGTGCTGCGCGCTTTGGCAAAAGCAGGCATTAAGGTGCCGGGGCATTGCTCAGTCATCGGCTTTGATGACATCAATCCTTCACAGATCTTTGTACCCGCGCTCACGTCTGTGCGCCAGCCGATGGAGGCCATGGGAGCTGCCGCGGTCGCGATTGTGAATGACGCGATTACAGCCGGCGCTGAAAACCGGTCTTTCACTGCAGTTCATCGCAAGCTGGCGGCAGAACTGGTCATTCGCGAGTCAACCCGCGCTGTCCCCTAGATCGACACTGCGCTATTCGCACATCCCCCTTGTGCGCGTTGTTGTTCGTCCATAGCGCTTACTTCGGCTGCAGGGTGAATCCTCGTTTCGCGATCCCGGGCAAAGTTACCGGCAAATGACCATTGGCTGTCGCCTCTCCGAAAAGTAATTTCACAGCGGCAATCTCGGAGCTTGTCGCGTTCGAAAATGTGCAGATGTAGTTCTCCACGCCTGGGAAACTTTGCGCGACATATGGATTACCCATCGCGACCAGCACTGTCTTTTTTCCGGCAAGATCCAATATGCTGCGCAGTAACTCACCGTTGGGTTCTTCCAGGCCAACACTATTGACCATCTGTCCGTTGACCATGACCTGCTTGGCCGGTGTTGGGACCACATAGGCGGCAACCACCACTCGATGCGCATCCTTCACCGCCTGCAATATCTGACCACCCATGGCGTTTGCTGTTGTCCTGTCCACGAAGAACACGGTGGCATCTGCGCGCCGTTGTTTTAAAGTGTTCACGAAGACGCGACCCCAGTCGCCCTGAACAGTGTCTGTGATGATCACAGTCACCACCTGGACGCTCGGTGGGACGTTTGCCCCATATGTCTCGCTTTCGGTCGCAGGAGGCGCCAGTTTCAGCAAAGGCAGGACTTGATGGTTTTCTCGAACCACAGTCATTGCGTCAGATGCGATCTGCTGCGCGAAGGCCATATCTTGCGGCCGGCTCAGGATGCGTGAGACCTGATCAAGGTTGACCAGACGGGCTTTGTGCAGTCCAACGGAAGCTTTCATCTCCAGGGTCTTGCGGACCGATTCATTGATTCTCGATTCGGTTATTTCACCTCGGTGCACCGCCGAAAGGATTCCGTGAAAAGCTCCGTCTAGATCGGTAGGCCAAAGGATGACGTCATCGCCGGCTTTTACGGCGTCCACTGCCGCCCGAGCGGTGGCGCTAACCGGGCCAGGAGGATAGATGCTCGTCAGCCCGCGCATATCCAGTGCATCCGTGACCACAACGCCATGGAAGCCCAGCTGGTTTTTGAGAACATCATTTACAACGCGCGGAGAGATTGTGGCGACGTGATTGGCATCATTGTCCAGAGCCGGCACGGAAAGATGCGCGACCATCACTGCGGCAACGCCTGCTGCAATTGCCTGCCGGAAAGGCGGCAGCTCTACCGATTGAAGATGTGCCATGTCTCCCTGCACTTTGGCAACCCCAAGGTGAGAGTCCGTGCCGGTATCACCGTGGCCGGGGAAATGCTTTACCGTCGTAAGCATTCCGTGCTCAGCCGCGCCCTTCACATAGGCAGCCACCAGGCTGCCCACGATTGCAGGGTCCTCCGAAAAGGAACGTGTGTTGATAATCGGATTATCAGGGTTGCTGTTCACATCTGCGACGGGAAAAAAGTTCCAATGGATTCCGATCGCGCGTGCTTCGTCGGCGACGATGGCGCCGTATTTTTCTGCGCGCTCAGGATCGCCGATAGCGCCAAATGCCATTGCGTCAGGGAAAGCAGGCGTGCCGCTCACACGCGAATCAAGTCCGCGTTCGAAATCAGCGGCAATCAACAATGGCAATTTGGAATCGCGCTGTAACTGGTTGGCAACGGCTGCGACTTCCAATGGACCATTCTTCAGCAGGATTGGACCATCCGTATGTACAGTGAGCACCACAGAGCCCAGATGATACTTCAGCATCTGGTCGCGGAACTGCTGGTAAGCGAGCGAATCGAAATTCTGAAAATCAGTGAAATAGCGGACGTTGAGCATCTGTCCGACTTTCTCTTCCAGTGACATCGATTTCAAAGTGTGTTCAACCCAGCGCTTGCCATCTTTCGTCACATGGAGCGGTCTGGCTTCTGAGAAATGATCGCTCGCAAATCCGGGACACGCGAGCAGACACGCCGCAAGGCAAAGCACGAAGCAGTTAGATATTTTCGTCATACGGAAGGGTTCACAATACCAGACGGCGGCGGATTTTGGCATTCAGCTCTCCGGAGAACACAATGCGGAGGCAAGTGACTGTTGGCCTTGCCTCCGCTGTTTTCAGGCAGGATGTACTACATTGCTGCGTTCTTCCTACCTGAATGCTTCAAATGCTTTTGAGAATTGGAAGTTGGTCTGGGTGATGCCGCTGCACGTTGGCGAAGCGAAACCCTGGTTGGGGCAGCCTCCGTTGTCTCGTGCCACGGACCAGAACGCCAGACGTGTGATGTATGTGTTTGACGATGTGAAATTCAGTAGCGTGTTCGCATCGGTTAACTGGAAGATTTCCGTATTGGTGTCATTGATGCCGACCATCGGCGTAACGCCAATGTTGGAACTCAGCCCGGCAGAGATGACCTGATTGTGGGTGTTCTGGGCGGCCTGCGTGGCATCAATCCCCATCTGCCCGTTGTTGTCACTGGCTGAACCGTAGTCCATGGCCATCACGTTGATGATGTCGGGCGTAAAGCCGTCTGCTTTTGCGGTGTTGAGCACGTTGACGCCGCTCGCAATCAAGCCGGTTGGAAGCACAGGCAGTGTGTATGAAATCACCAGGCCGGCATTGGCTGCCTTTAGACCTTTCAAAGCCTGATCACGCAACGTCAGTGCTGCCTGATTGCTGACCGCGCCTCCTTCAATATCAAAATCAAGCATCTTGACGTGATATTGATTGATGACTTGCTGATACGCGGCTTGCAGTTGGGCTGCACTGGTGCAACTTGAACTGATGTCGCTGCCGTTGGCTCCGCCGAAGGAGACAATCATCTGCACACCCAGTGCCTGCAAATTCGAGACGTGCGATTGAATTGTGGTTCCGTTGGGAAGAGTATCGGTCGGCAAAGATCCGCCGACGCCGCCCCAGCCCATGGAACATGCGTTGCCAGTACCCACGACGAAAGCCAGCGTGAATGCCTGTAAGCCAGACTGTTGTTGAATAGTCTCAATCTGCTCATCTGCTGTAAGGCTCATGTCGATATAAGGCGCGAACACGCGAGCGCCCGGTGGAAGAGGAGTTGGAGTGGGCGTAGGTTTTGGAGTCGGAGTTGGTGTGGGAGGAACGCAGGACCCGTTTGATGTCCACGGTTGTCCGCTGCCTGCTCCGCCGTTATTCGTCGCCGGACTCTGGTTCTGAGTCCAGAAATTTGCCGTGTAATTGATTCCGTTCAAACTGGCCTGATTGCCGGCTACATAGACTTGTGTTGCTACCCACGCTGGGAAGCAACCGCCACCACCTCCTCCCGGCGTTGGCGTAGGAACCGGTGTGGGTGTGGGAGTCGCCGTAGGAACGGGCGTTGGAGTTGGCGTGGGCGTTCCAGTTACTCGTTGCCACAGCGCGGGCACATTGGGAGGTTCCCATCCCACCTGAGAGGTATGGGCCTGAATGCACTTATATTCAATGCTTTGATAAATCACGAGAGCGCCGACAGCATAGGGTGTGTTGGGCGCCCAGTTAGGAATGGCTTGTGCGGGGAGTAGAGTGGGAAAGAGAAGGCATCCCAGAATTGCAAATAAGGCTGCATGGATCAGGAAATTCCTCTTCATGACGGTGACCTCCTTGGGTCGAGGCCGGCAGCTTTGCCCGGAGTAAGCTTGGCCCTGGCTGGACGCGCTCTCCCGGGGTTCCTGAGAGAGGCAGAGTTGACTGACTTCCACGGGGAGGAAGTTTAACCGGTGCAGCTCAAAAGTTTTTTGCGCTGCTCGATTGCGCATGAAAGATAATACACTTCTCGAACCGTTTCAATAGATTGATTAAACCGATTTAGTAAAATTCACTAAAAATTGTTTAGAATTCCCATTTTGAAACTCAGACGGGGAGCGCAGGCGGAAACGGAGCGAAACAGCAGCTTACAAAGGCGGAGATTTTGATTTTTAGCGAACTATACTTTTTGATGGGAGCCTGCACTTTATGAAAACGGTGATAACGGCAGCCCGGCTTTTCACTCCCACAACCATCATCGAGCAGCCAGTGCTGGTTTTGGAAGATGAACAGGTCTTCGCGGTGGGAAATCGCGAGCAACTTGCATTGCCCAAAGACGCGCGCCACTATGACTTTCCAGACAAGGTCCTCGCTCCCGGTTTTATTGATGTCCACATCCACGGCGGATCAGGACACGATGTGATGGAGAATGATCCGACAGCCCTCGCGACGATTGAGCATGGCATGTTCAGGCACGGCGTGACCAGCTACTTACCCACCACTGTTACCGCGCCACTACCGGAGACCCTGCGCGCATTGGAAAATCTGGGAAAAGCCATTCGGTCTGCGCAGGCAATGCCGGGCCGGTCCCGTCCGCTGGGTATACATCTGGAAGGGCCATTTATCAGCCATGCAAAACGCGGCGTTCACCCTCCGGATGATCTTCTTCTCCCTTCCCCGGCGAAGTTGAGGCAGATGCATGAAGCTTCCGGGGGTACAGTGCGGATGCTGACCATCGCCCCCGAACTGAATGGAAGCATTGAAACCATCGCTGAAGCGACGAACCTCGGGATACAGGCGAGCCTTGGACATTCAGACGCAAACATGGCTGAGGCGAACGCGGGCATCGAGGCTGGAGCACGCCATGCTACGCACACATTCAATGCCATGCGACCACTGGACCATCGCGAACCCGGAGTGCTGGGAGCAGTTTTAGCGGACGATCGCGTGAGCGCGGACATCATCGCCGATGGCCTGCATGTGGCGCCTGAGGTGATCAAGTTATTTCTCAGGGCCAAGGGGAATGATCGCGCCATTCTGATCACGGACGCAATCAGCGCCACGGGCATGCCGGATGGCAAATACAAGCTCGGCGGGTTTGAAGTTGAAGTCAAAGGAGATCGTTGCGATCTGGCTGGCAAACTTGCCGGTAGTGTTCTTACTCTGGATCGAGCGGTTCGGAATGTGATGCGATTCGTTCCCATGAGTCTGGAAAGCGCGGTGAAGCTGGTGACGCTGAATCCCGCGCGTCTGCTGGGCATTACTGATCGTGGCGGGTTGGTTGCAGGCCAGCTTGCGGACATTATCGTATTGACGACATCTGGAGAAGTGGTTGCAACCATGGTGTCAGGCCGGTTCGCATAAACCTGCATAGCTGTGATGAAAGCACAACGCAACAAGAGGTGAATGGATGGGCAGCGGCTTCATAAGAACAATTGCGATTTCACTAACGTTGGTAATTCCCTTCCTCGTGTTCGGCCAGCCACATCCTTCTATACCGGCGGCGAAAGAAGCCTTTCGAGTGGTCGGCTATTTCAACGAAGACGCTACCAGGTCGGGCCGATACCACGTGAAGGACATCGAGACTAGTGGCGCTGCCAAACTTCTCACCCACATTGACTACGCGTTCGGGAAGGTTGCGAATAATCGCTGCGAAATATCCAATCCGGCGGTCGCACTGGAGCAGAGCTATGACACAACTGCCAGCGTGGATGGGACCGCTGACCCTGCCGGCGATAACCAGTTGCGTGGAACTTTCCATCAACTGCAAGAACTGAAGCGTCTGCACCCAAAGCTCAGGATCTTAGTGTCCCTGGGAGGATGGGGGCAATCGAGCGGTTTTTCCAGCGCCGTTGAACCGGGTGTGCTGCGTGATTTTGTGAAATCCTGCGTTAATCTTTTCATTCGGGGAGAATTTGCTGCTGGAATCAGTGCACCAGGTATCTTCGATGGAATCGACATTGACTGGGAATATCCGGTCAATGGCGGTGTTGAACCCGGGCGGCCACAGGACAAAGCAAACTTTACCGCGATGGCGGCTGAGTTCCGTCGCCAGTTGAATGCCGTCAGGCCAGGCTTGTTGTTGACTTCCGCATTGCCGGCTGAAGGCGAGTACTATGCGAATTTTGAGCTGAAGAAGATTGCACGAACCATGGATTTCATCTCCATCATGGCGTATGACCTGCACTGGAATTCAGAGCCTCTGACAGCATTTCATAGCGCACTGTTTCACGATCCCAAGGACCCAACCGGCCCGGGGCTCCGTGATCGTTATGGCGACTTCGCACTCAAAGGTTTTCTCAAAGCAGGAGTGCCGGCCGTGAAACTTGTCTTTGGCGTTCCTTTCTATGGGAAAGGGTGGGCCGGAGTTGAAGACGTGAATCACGGGCTGTACCAGAAAGCGACAGGACAGGCGACGGCTTCTGGATCTTATCGTGAACTTCAGCAGTTACCGAAAAACGCCGATCGCCATTATGACTCCGTCGCCGTTAGCTGTACGGTATGGAGTGATCAGACCTTCTGGAGCTATGACTGCCCGCAATCCCTGCGCACAAAAATGAAATATCTTCACAATCATCATGTGGGTGGGGTGATGTTTTGGGAACTTAGCCATGACACCCCTGATGGCAACCTCGTCCGCATCCTGGCGGGAGGGTTGTGAACACAGTATCCTTCAAGGCCGCCTCACTCTTGTCTGATCATAGCCTTCGCGAATGGCGTTGATCACGGTCTCCGGCTCGTCGAACTGGACGTATTCCGAGCTATTGCGGGAGAAGATCTGTTTAGCGTTTGACGACAGTCCGAGCCAGCGCCTGCATGGCCGCGGCCGCCTTACACGGATGCAATCCTGACCGAAACCTGTCATCATCTGCACGACGGGTCGCACAGCGCCGGAGGTCGCGATGAACTAGAACGCTTCGCCGAAGGCAACTCCGCAGACGTCACCTGAAGCTCCCTACACAACGTTCATTCAATTGGACGGGAGGTCCACCGTTCCATCGCAGTTTCGTACTCCGGGGACTTTTACGATCACCCGGCTCCAGTCGCCGGCTGGGCTTCCTGACCGAATCACAAAGCTATCGCCCGTCCCCGCTCTGCTAGTGTCGATCTTCCTTAAGTCTCTGCCATCGTCGAGCTACCAGGTGTGGACGTCTTACGTTCCGGCATACCCTTTCAACCATGCTCAGAGCGAGCGGCGAGGACATTGCAACGCAGACGGAACTGCTACGCAACTCCGCAAAGGTAGCTTTGGAGCACTACACACAGGCGATACCCGAGTCGAAACGAGCGGCCCAAGCCCGGGTACTTGATCTCATTTTTGGGACAGATAGCGCGAACGGCACATTCAGGCACATTGCTGGGTCGCCGACAATCCAATAACTCCTTTGGAATGTGGCGGGGACGACGAGACTCGAACTCGCGACCTCTGCCGTGACAGACTCACATTTAACGATAAATCATTAACTATCAGCGGCGTGAATGGTTGGTTTAAATCGGTTTCGGTTAGGCTAGGTTCCCACAAATGGACCCACATTGGACCCGATCCGACGTTGGAAAACATGGAGAGTCGGGTTCATTGATCATAGCGCGCAGGTCATCAAGCGAAAGGTCCGATGCTTTGTTTCTATGCTCTACGCGGAGACACACCGAGTCAGGTATCGTCGCGGTTACTTCCGTATTGCCGGCCAACCGGAGGTTGATTGTTCGGTAAAGTGGAGTTCGCAACTAAAGCACCTCAGCAAAATCAGATAACGCCCGATTGCCGCACCCAAAAACAACCTAAAATAAGGGTCGCCCATAATGCAGGAAATCGAGCTGTACAATCCTCAACGCTGACCTGCAAACTGGACTGACCTTCTACGTCCCGGCCAGTATGCAGTTTTTCACTCCGACGTAGCCACAGACGTCGAGAAAACGTCTGCTGGACACTACCTGCGACCTGAAGATAAGAGTGCTTGCCTGGTACTCGACTCACCGCCTGAAGCCGAGACCTATTGCGAAGCCAAGGGTGGAGGAAATTCCTCGCCTCCGCTGTGACATTTACGCCCATGCGGGAAAGCCCAAACCCCCGCGCGGCTGTGGACGACGTGACCGCATGGCTGCTGCAGTTGGGGCCGAGAGCTGCCTCTCGGATCGTGCACGGTACGCGTCTCCGTCCGCATGCGCCGGCCGCTGCCGCCAGACCAAGTACAAGTTATCTTGCCGGGTTCCTCAGATGCCGAGAACCGTCTGCCAGAACAACACGGTCCACATGGCAAAAAGGATGCCTACAAGCGTGCCTGTAACTAGGTCACGAATGAAGAGCCAATCATCGTCTTCGTAAATCTCGTGCATGGACTCGGCCCCTCATGCAGGTGGTTGACCGAGTTATTCGGTAGTTGACTATCACAGGCTCGGCCCCGCGGATCTCAATTCATCGCTTGCGAGTTGGAATCTCGCAAAATTCTTCCGAAACTCTTCGATGAGGATTGATTGCCGTTGTTGTATTGTTTTCTCCGACAGCTTCGCCTCGGCAATTGCTTGCCGCAGCAGCCGAAGGCGCAACATATTTCGTGAGCGCGCGCACTATTCAATCGCGGAAACGCCTTGTTTTCTCAGATAGTCAACTTCAAGCGGGCCATGGCCCCAGGCGTCCCAGCATCAGCCGCCGCAGACGAGCACCGAGGCTTTCCTCACGAGCAGATCTGCAGCGAGCGCAGAAATTCCACGTCGTCTTCTAAAACCCTCAACCCTGCCGGATCCTCCATGGGCTGGAACAGACCAGGGCGCGTGTTGAGCAAGAGTACAGACTTGGAGTCGGCATCAATGACGACGGTATCCTCCAGGTCGGCTTCTTCCAATTGTGGCATCAGCGCCAGTAACTCCCGCACCTTCATAGGTGCCTCCCCGCACGCGGCTTCCCGTTGTGCGCTGTCAGGTTCACCTTGGGATGCTCCCAGAAACGAGCTAGACCCCACCTCCATGGTAGCTATTCAACGCGCACGGAATTCAGTTCAGGGCGCTTGAAGCTAATAAATGACGGGCGTAGAGCTTTCAACATCCGTTGAGCATGGAATGCGTCGTATTCAAAACGATGCATGAAAACGTTCGCGAGTTGTCCCTATGTTGCAAGCTCGCACTTGGACTTCCCCGGCCTGACAAGGAGAGCCGGTTTCGAAGGCGAGTGTGGCGCCGCACGAGAGTGCAATCTCAAGCAGCCATCTCGGCCATCCGAATTCCCACAGCGTGTAAGCGCCGGCGAAGGGAGCTCTTCGAGAACTCAATCATCTCCTCACGCAGCAACTCGGGAGTATATCCGGGCCAGGCGGTTTGCAGATGGTTGCCACCGTAATAGCTCATATCTCCCCCCGGTGGTTCCATCGTTCTCTCGATCAGAGGAAGTGAATCCTCGATTGCCGCCTGAATCACCGGCACAAATCGGGCCGGGTTTTCCCTCACCATATCCCGCAGGTATCGCACGCCGAACAGCACATGCCGCGACTCATCCCGGGTTGCGGCGGTAAAGCCCTTATAGTAGGCCCAAGTTCGTCCCCAACGCCGGGCGCCCTCAAGCTGATAACGCATGCCGGTAAGGAATAATGCGCCCTCGACGACGAGGTGATACACGGTCACGAACCTCACGGTTGCGTCGAGATCCTTGGGGTGCGACGCCAACCACTGAGCCTGATCAGGCAACCACTGGTAGAAGAAGTGGTCATAAGCAGCATTTTCCTCCGGCCTTATGCCGACCTCCTCCACAAGCTCGTCCAGGTTTCGCGCTGAGGTGCCGATCACTTCGCGCCAATAGCGTTCGAAGAAAATGGTGTGACGAACCTCGTCCGCCAGCTGGCTGGCGGCAAATGCCTCAACCTCCTTATTGGGTGCAGCCCACACAAAGGGCGCCAAAAGACCCGCCACCCGTTCTTCACCATCGAAGAAAAGTCTCATGCTCCAAATACGCCGCTTCTTGGTATGTGCAGACAAATGTTCCCACTCTTCTCTGTCATGGGAAAAATCCAACTCATCGGGCGACCAAGCTTGCTTCACCGACTTACGATATAGCTCTAGATAAGATGGCAGGTACTCTAGTCCTCTATCCACGCCCGCCAACACATCATCAATGTAGAGCCTATCCATAGCCCCAAGCCGAGCCCCGCCGATCTGCTCTTCAATCTCTTGATTGCTGATCTGCCTCACTTCGATCATCGCGTTACCTCCTACAGTTCTTCTGCCTGCAACGCGCGCACTCTATTACCGCTGGCCGTTGGCTGTAAGCTCCTCACCTGTTTTGTTCCATGCGCATGCATGCCCTGAATCAAGAAACGAGAGCGGCATCGGCCCATCGGGACGCCCGCCAACTCGCGTATCGGCCAGACTCTCACAGCCTCCGTTGCCTTGCGTTGCGAGTCCCAATCCTGCCGGGCGCCGAAGAGGGTGCACAGTCGATTACATCCGTCTTTGCAGGCAAGTGCTAATAATCAGATTTGATTACAACACCTCCCCAAGGGATGCTCAGTGTGGGATCTTTGCCATCAGGCTGCGGGGATCAGAACGGGCATTTCTGTAACGGTCTCGTACCCCGCCCCGGCATCGCTCAGCTTGCCGACCCCATTGGTGATGGCATAAGCGACGCAATTCTCGTCGATCAGCGTGTCCACCACAGCGCAGAGCGGTCCACTAACTCGCCGGCTTCAGGCTCAAGCAGCACTGGACGCCTTTGTACACGACCTCGCGTAAAGCGTCGAGCGTCAGATTAATTGCTCAATTTCCAAATTGCTGAATTGACAAGTTCCTCTAAGTTCCTCTGTGCCTCTGGTGAAACTCAGGTCCAGACGGAAGCGCCAACGTCTGCTTTTTTTTTTAGCTCTTTTGTGAGATAATATGAGCGAGCGTGTGGGCCGGGGCTGTTAAGTTCTAGGCCGTAACTTTGCGCTTCGAGTCGCTCCCGTCAGGAGTTTTCGTTCCCTTTCCAGACGCGGGCGGTTCCTCCCGAATGCGAACACACGGTACGACTACCCGCACCGCAAGGTCTGAAGTGCTCTTAGTCCGCTCCACTTAGTTACGCCGCCGCTCCTCCCCACATCCCAAAGTCGGATTCTGTCTCGTCTGCAAAGTCCGACGGGTAGGAGGCAACTGCCATGACAGGTGACAAAGTCGTACCCTGGCCGGCCATTCCCATCGCCAATCCGGAAGAGGTATACGCCGGGCTGAGCGAGCCAGCGAAGGATTACCCGCTATTTCTTGAATCCATCCTGCGCCAAGAACACAACTTCGAAAAACCGGAGGCCCTGGCCCGCTTGCGCGTGCTTGATTGTTCGACCCGCATGATGATCGGTCACTGGTGTTCTTCCATGCTGGCAGAACTAGGCGCTGAAGTCATCCAGGTGGAGCCACCCGGCGGGGATCCACTACGGCAGCTCACACCCTTTGGCAGGCGTGAGTACATGTTCCGCGACAAGGAAAGCGGCGAAGAAATTGGTCCGCATTTCCTCCACGAAATGCGCAACAAGCTTTCCATCACTCTGAACCTGGAGATGGAGGAAGGACGCGAAATCCTTAAGCAGCTGGTTGTTCATGCGGATGTACTGATCGAAAACGCGCCGCCCGGCCAGTTCGACAGCTGGGGCATTGGCTATCGGCAATTGAAGGAGATCAATCCCAGGCTGATCTACAGTTGGGTTGGTCAGCGTGGTCAATGGGGTCCACTCAAAGACAAGGAAGGAATGCTCGATCCAGTGGCCCAAGCGGCCTGCGGCTTCGTTCACGGTACCGGCGATCCCAGGGAGTTTGGCGGGCAACCCACGCGTTCCGCGCTGTGGATGGCGGATCACGTTGGCGGAACGGCGGCAGCGATGGGCATCCTTGCCGCAGTGCTCTATCGTGAGAACGTTTCCGGTCAGGGCCAATTCATCGAGGCTACAGCGGCTGAATCCATCATCCGCATCCTCGACTATAACTGGGCCTGGTACTCCATGGACGGCAGCATTCGTCCGCGCTATGGCAACTGGGACCTGGCGATCAATATTTACGCCGTCAATCCGTGCAAGGACGGCTTCATGATGGTTGGCGGCGGCCACGATCGCCTGTGGTACCGCATCTGGCGTACTGTCGGAGACGAGTACCCGGCTGTGGAAGAGGATATCCTGGGCGATCCCAGCCTGCGCGAAGTGGCCGACCGACTGGCCCACAACCAGCAAGTCAAGACCTACACAATGCTGTGCGAGTGGCTGAAGGATAATCCCCGCTCCGAAGCCGAGCGCAAACTTTCCAAGCAACAGGTTGCTTCCGGTGGGGTGCTGTATACCAACGAAGTCGCGGAGTATCCACACTTCAAGTACCGCGGGCACGTCGCTGAGACCGATTCGCCGCATTACGGCAAGATCCTGTACGGCACAACACCTTTCCTTCAGCACAAAACCCCGGGTCGCCTGAAGTGGATGGGTCGGCCCGTTGGTTACGACAACCAGGATGTTTACCGCCGTCTACTCGGTTTCACGCGTGAAGATTTTGCGCGCTTGAGCCAAGCGGGGGTCATTGGGGAAAAAGAAGAAGAAGTAGGCGCATTACCCCGGGTCGCGTGAGGTGGGATAGGGCGCGAAGAGGAGGGACTTTTAATGGCTCCACAAACTACCATACCAACGCAGACGGCGGAGATGCCTTTTGAAGATTTCTGCCGCAGAACTTTCGACCCAAAGAAGCAGTTCAGCAAGCCCGAAGTGCTGAAGGGCTACCGCGTGCTCTCGTGCACGCAGTACATCCTCGGGCCATCATGCGCCTCCTACCTGGCTGAACTCGGCGCCGAGGTTATCAAACTCGAGGCGCCACGCCGCGGTGAGGCGATGCGCCACACCACGCCGTTTAACGAACCATTCCTGTATCCACTTTCGAAATGGGTGCCGGAGCGCGGCACTGGGTTGGGGTTTCTCGGTGCCAACCCAAATGAGTATTTTTGCTCGCTCGATTTCCACCGTCCTGAAGCGCAAGCGATCATGAAGAAACTTGCCGCGAAATCAGATGTGGTCGTGGAGAACTATCGCCCCGGCACGTTCGACCGATGGGGCATCGGCTATCGCCAACTGAAGGAAATCAATCCTCGGCTGGTGTATTGCTGGCTAGGCGGTTTCGGTGGCTGGGGACCAGGGCGTGTGCGCGCTTCGTACGACATCCTTGGCCAGGCGCAGGGTGGCAACTTCGGCATGACCGGCAAACAGGAATACCTTGGCGGATCGCCGTCGAAGCACACCATCTGGCTCGCCGACTACTGGGGCGGCATGATGGGCGCATTTGAGATCCTGGCTGCCCTCTACTGGCGCGACCGCGTCTCCGGCGAGGGCACTTTCATTGAGTATTCACAGGTTCACGGGGTAACCCGCCAACTGGAGTACGCGCTTCCACTCTACGGCCGACACGGAATAACCCGCGAACGCTGGGGCAACTGGGACACCCAGTTGTGCGTGCATGGGATCACCAAGAGCGGAAAGTCCTCCTACCCAAATTCCGATAACCCTCAGGAGCAGGAGGAGGGTTACATCCTGATCAGCGCATACCAGGATGAGGACTTTGCCCGCCTATGCACTGTCGTTGGGGACAGCAACATGGCGGGAAAGTACGCCAAGGCTGAAACACGCGTCAAGCCCGAGAGCCAGATGGAAATTTATGCCTGGCTGGAGACATGGGCGGCTGACAAGACCAAGGAAGAGGTTGCCGCTCTCCTCGACAAAGCCAACATCATTAACCAGCCTGTTTGGAACTCCAAAGAAGTAGCCAACCATCCACACTGGCAGCAACGAGGAGCAGTCCGCTGGTTGGATGATCCAAACTCGCCGGACTAAGCGGGGAAGAAATGCGCCGGCTTGAAGAACAGGAAAGCATCTGAACGGAGGCTGCCTATGCTGCTCATTTGTCCAATTTGCATGACAAAGAATTTTCTGGATCCGTACCCTTTCTGGAATTTCAAAGGGACGACCAAGTGTGCCGGATGCAACAACATTTGGCAGATTCAGACCGTAGATGGAGCCTGCGTTTTCGGACCGGAAGCGGCCAAGAGTGGGCCTGATCTGTTGCCTGGCTTTGCTGAACGACCTGATTACAGTCCGATTTCTGGCCCGGGCTTGACTCGCCCGGCGCCTCGCGCCCGCAAAGACTCGGTCTGCCGCCCGATACCGATTCATCAGAACGTTCGCGGCCAGGTCATCAGCGGGCATCCACTTAAGAAGGAAGAACTCATCGGTAGCGTGCCAAGGGTCATGGCCGCTGCCAGAACAAACTGAGGAATGGAGGCGCGATATGGCCCACGAACAAACTGAGGAATGGAGGCGCGATATGGCCCACTACAACGCGGAATGTCTCTGCGTGCGGTGTAAGAATTTACGGCCGGCGCTCGACCCAATACTACAGCAGGCCTATCTGGGCAAGTGCATGAAGCGAGAATGGCCGTTCACGCTGGCGATCACGCTGCAGGGATGGATGGAATGCGATGTCTTTGAGGACAGCGGAAAAACATATGTCCCGCCAGAAGTCCCGGTCAGCGCGCTGCCTTATGTCAAGCCCACAGCTGCTGCCGGGACCGAAGCGAAGAAAGTGCCGAAGCGGGTGGAGTTTTACTACAGCAGCACCCGAAAATCGGGCGACACGTACCCTTGCGACGTTAGCAAGGCGCTTGAACTTGTGAAGAAATCGCGGGCCGCGGGCTTGGACTGCGAAGCCATTGATGTGGCTGGGATAAAGGATTGCTTCGCCATATATCACAAGTCGGTCACAGGACCAGATGCAACGGTGCGTCCCGTTTTTGGTTTCAAAGGGGCGCTGGCCGATGACTTTGGCACAACCGTCCCGGCGCTGCTCGTCTTCGAGGGAGATCGCTATCCCACGCTGGCCTTCCCTCGAAACGACGCAAAACGCGGGTTAATTCGCGTCGAGCAGGCCCTGGAGGATTTCCTGATCGAGCAATCTGCCACTTTGGCCAAGGCGGGATGACGAGGTCCTTATGTCTGAATACTTGCCTCCGCGTGAGCTGTGGCCCACGCGCATCTATACGCTACCGGAGTTCGCCGTCTACCCTGATCGCTTCAACCCAACCGAAGAACTGCTGGATAAGCAGGTAGAAGCCGGTCGGGGTGACCGCACGGCGGTCCTCTTTGAGGACCAGCGTATGACCTACGGGCAGCTCCTCACACAGGCCAACAAGCTTGGCAGTGCGCTGCGCGAGTTGGGCGTGAAGGAAGGCAACCCGGTGATTCTGCGAACCCCGAACATCCCGCCAGCGCTGGTTGCCAACTTCGCAATTCTGAAACTGGGCGCGGTGTACACGCCCACATCGCCCCTATTATCACGGACGGAGATTGCCCATGTCGCCAATGATTCAGAGGCGGTGGCAATCATCGTCAGTGCGGCGCTTATGGCTGAACTGGAAGCCGCCCGTGAAAATCTGGAAACTGTCCGGCACATCATTGTCGTTGGAGGCGAGCCCGCTGAGATTAAAGCCAAAGGCTATATCCCTTACAGCGAACTGTTGCAGGCCGGAGCGGCAACCCTAGACCCGGTGCGGCGCAAACGCGACGACGTCGCGATCCTGCTTTACACTTCAGGCACGACCGGACCCCCCAAGGGTACGGTTCACTTCGTCGAAGAAACGCTGATCGTGCCGGATACCTTTGGGAAGTATGGTTGGAAGATAAGGCAGGACGATGTCATTGGCGGGACGGCACCGTTGGCCTTTGGTGCGGGCTATTCGACGTATGCCACGATACCTTTCCGCTTCGGTGCGGCGGCTTCCCTAACCGCGAAATTCGAACCAGAGAAGATGTTCGAGATAATCCAGAGGCACCATATTACGGTGCTGACACTGGCTCCGACCGCTTACCGGAAGATGCTCCAGGTCCCGGATGCCGAGAGAAAATACGACCTCAGCAGCCTGCGCCTCTGCACCGGTGGCGGTGAAAGCCTCACGGCGCCTACGCTCTACGAATGGGAAGAAAAGTTTGGCATGAAAATCTACGAGGGTCTGGGCACGACGGAGATGATGTATGTCTTCGCCTCCAATGCGGTGAAGCAAGAAGCCATGCCCGGCTCCTTTGGCCAAGCTGTGCCGGGGTACGAACTTAGGGTCGTGGACGAGGATGGCAACGACGTCCCGCCCGGCACGATCGGTCTCTTCATCGTCCGTGGGCCGACGGGTACAGTCTACTGGCGCGACGAACAAAAACAGCGCGATGCCGTTACGCCCGACGGCTGGAACCGAGCCGGTGATTTTGTGTATGCCGACGAGCATGGGTATTACTGGTTTGTGTCCCGCGAAGACGACATCATCAAGAGCTCGGGCTATCGCATCGGCCCGGAGGAAATCGAGATCACGCTAGCTTCGCATCCTGCCGTGCTTGACGTCGGCGTAATCGGCGTGCCCGAGGAGGTTCGGGGCCAGATTGCAAAGGCCTTCGTCGTCGTCAAGCCGGGGGAGAAGGTTACTTCTGATGAACTGATCGAATACTGTCGGGACAAAATCGCTACCTACAAACTGCCGCGGGAGGTGGTCATGGTCAACGACCTGCCGCGAACCCCCACAGGCAAGCTGCTGCGTCGGGTACTGCGGCAGAAGGAGACTGAGGTGCGAAGGGCCGCTTAGCCTTTCTCAGTTCTCGGCTCTCAGTTCCCGGGGTGCCACGCAAGCAACTGGGAACTGAGCACCGAGGGTATGCGGGTCGACTTTATCTTTTCGACTCTTGTACAAGGAATCTGCTTTTCAAGGTGCATTGTGATGACGCTACTGATTATTGGCATATGCCTTTTCGGATTCGGCTTTGCCGCTCTAGTTCTCTGGCTGCTGGGCTGGCTTGTGCGCAAAAAGCGCGGGCCAGCGAAGCAAGCGACCAGTTCTTCGAATAGTTCCCAAGCTCTATGACACTCGCTCCTACTCACGAATGGATTTGTCAGCAAATGGTGGAAGAAAGCCCAATTGCCATGATCTTCGCTGATCGGGACGGCGTTATTCGCCTATGGAACAGAGGTGCCGAGGCGATGTTTGGCTACCAGGCCGAGGAGGTCCTGGGGCAAACCTTGGATTTCCTGATTCCGGAGCGCCATCGGGCCAGGCATTGGGAGGGCTACCAGAGGACGATGGAAACCGGCACCACAAAATACGGTCATCAGGTCCTCGCTGTTCCGGCAATTTCGAAGGGGGGCAGACGGATTTCAATTGAGTTCAACGTCGCGCTGCTGCGTGCTTCCACCGGGGAGATGCTGGGCGCGGCGGCTATGATTCAGGACGTCACCGCGCGCTGGGAGCGAGACAAAGCACTCAGGCAGCGCCTGACGGCTGCGGAGGCCAAACTCCAGGAAATCGGCAAACCCCGCGAACCTGAAGCCGGGAACCACGCAGCAAAAGTGAATACCCGGGGCAAGCGGGCGTAAGGACATTCGGTTTGTGGACACGCTAAATGACCCGCTATGTGCAGTGTCTGCCCGAAGGCCGGCGCCCTGGCCGCCTAGGAGGACACAATGAACGTTCAAAGTGTGACCGATCTGATCGCTCCCGATGGCCACAGGGTTCCTGGGACTCTTTTTTTGCCAGAGTCGCCCCGTAGCGGCGCCCTTCTGATACACCCCTACGGCGCTGCAAAGGAGCATCTGTACGCTCTGGCGGTGGCTGTGGCAGAACGGGAGATCGCTGCGCTGGCAATAGACCTCTGTGGACACGGCCGAAATATCGCACCCATCGGTCCGGGGATGGTCGGTGAGGTCGAAGCTGGTTTGCAAAATGTTAGGCGCTACGGGCGCGTTGGCGCAATCGGCCTCAGTTTAGGAGGCAGGTTAGCCTTGATGAGTTCCGCAAACTACGCGGTCGCGATCTCGCCGGCGGTGGTTGCGAAGGTGTCTCCTCAGGGGAAATGGATGTTCGAACACTTCCCCAGTCCAGCCGTGCGGGAGCCTTATCCCGGCTACGCGATTGAGCTGCTCGAACTCCTAGGGCCCGTCCCGCGACATGATCGCGCGTGCCTACTGCTATATGCTGAACGCGACATTCCAGCCATCCTCGACGGCGCTGCTGGTTTAAAGGCGGCGCTACCCCGTGCAGAGCTTCGTTATGTCACGACTGACTTGCGGCCGGACGTGCAACATGAGAATGGCCTGATTCGATACCTGCCTCGTTGGTTCAACCATGGTGAACTCAAGTTAAACTTCGAGGCGATCGAGCTTGCTTCCCGATGGGTGGCAGAGCAGCAGACAGTGGCTCAGCCTGTTTAAGCGCCGCGAGCGTGGCGGCCAAATTGGAAGGTGGGCGATGCAGTGGGAGTATTTTGACCGGATGGTGGTCTTCAACGAAACCGAAGCGGGAATGGTTAGCGGGCTGGAGTCGTGGATCAACAAGGCTGGCGCCGATGGATGGGAGCTGGTAAGTTCGGCTCCTCTGATCGCTCCGAACAAGGACGGCTTGGCCTATGGCACCATCGGTGTGCACCTGATATTCAAACGGCAGCTCGCCAAGGACGGGCGGGAATAGTGAGGGATGTGTGACCGAGCTGCGGGGCAGGGCTCTGATCGAAAGCCGCTTCGGACGCTTGTTTAGCGGCAGCCAATCGCTGGTTATCAATGGTGAGGAATACGACATGGCCGCGCTGCTGCTGCACATGGGGCTCGACTTTGAAGACAGCAGGTCAATAGATCTGCAGACCGTTTCCGAGGGGCACTATGTCGTCCGCTATTACGATGGCGAAGACCAGAGAGTCGTGGCTCATGAGTTCGACGCGAACTTCAAGTTTCTGCGCGAAACGCGGGCCCACATTGCGGAGTGGATCGGAGAGGAAGCCTATTTCGAGTGGTTCAGGCATGTTCGGGTCGGCTGCCCTGCCAACTTCTGAGCGACCCAAACGCCCAACCGTAGAGGGCTCTGACATGCAAGGCCGCTTGTTGATCGAAAGCCGATATGGCTCGCTGGGTAACGGCGGCCAGAGTTTGACCATCAACGGAAAATTTTATTCGACATCCGATGTGTTGGCCCAAATGGGACTTGATTTTGATGATACCCGACCTATTGACGTGCTCGCGATTGCCGAAGGGCGCTACGTCGTTCGCTACTATGATGGGCAGGACCAGCGTGTTGTCGCGCAGGAATTCGACAGTTGCTTCCATTGCCTGACCGAAGCGCGTGCCTACATAGCAGAGTGGAGCGGCGAGCCCGCGGACTTCTCATCCTTCAGCGGCCATTGACGTCCCAGAACAACGGCGCAATCGCGACGGCGGCCATTCAATCTCTGTGTCGAATGTCCTGTCAAAGTTACCCCGGATCTCCTTTGGCACCGATGCTCTGCCTCGAGCCACAACACTAAGCTGAATTCTCTATTCGCCCGCCCGAGTCGCCACCGTCCTTGGCGGGCATGAGTTCGTAGGAAATCTTGAAGTCGATGCAGCGGTGCAGGGTGCGATAGAGGGGACACTGCATGGGATAAGCATTATGGGTCTCCTCGACCACACTGCGGACGTTATCGGACGCTGCCACTCGATGGTGAACGAAGATCCGGCGAATGACAAGCACGCCGTCCTCAGTTTCCACTTCGCCACGCACATCGCTCGTCAGAGCTCCGCGACCTGTCTTAACGTGCCGCGCTGCCAGCGCGGTGGCAAACGTGCCTTGCAGTCAGGCCGCTGCTGCCGCGATTACGTAGTCGAGCGTAGCCGCGTGAGGCTCCTTGATATCGGCGGGGTTCAAACCGTAATGTTTGGCGATCGCCCCGTGAACTCCAAAGTAGACCGGCGAAGACTCTGCCGGCAACTGGGCTGCTCGTATCGCACCAGGTCCTCGGTCGATTTTCATTTCTGCAATATAGGTCGCGTTGGCCATGACATCCCCTTTCGCACGCGGTTTAGGCAGAAACCAAATAAACGCCCCTCATGCATTGGTACGCGGTACTCGGAGACTTCATACTGAAGTGCTCAATGCAATGCTGACAGCCCCAGTCGCACACGCGACACCGCGCTCTACGCTGGCACCGCGATGCGATGAAAGGGTCGATGTGTCCGTGAAAAAATGCACGTTGGCTTTTGCCATCGTTGTACCGCTTCAGCAGCCCGATCAATTGCGCGCACACATCGTATTGATAGCGTTCAGCATCGTCCCTTGCTTCCCAGGACCGTGACCAGCGATCCAACTTTGTCGCCCAGTTCGCTCCCCAGGGTCGTGATGGAGAACGTTCGCTCCCTTCAAGATGAAGTCAATTCGGAGCAACGCTAACAGGTCGCGCACTCTCATTGCTGCTCCAAGGTGAAAGATGGCCTCTTGCCGAGTGACTACGAACCTCGGTGACTCTAATCCGAGGACCTCTCGCTAAGCCGCGGGTGCCAGCACCCTCGCCTCCGGCATCGCGGGGCGCTTCGCCATGAATTCGGACACCAGCGCGATCAGCGCCAGAGCAGCCGCAGTATAGAAGGCGTATTCATAGTTCTTATATTTGTCGAACAGCACGCCTCCAATCCTGGGCCCAATGATCCCGGCCACTCCCCACGCAGTGAAGAGCAAGCCGTAATTGACGCCCGCATTCTTCGTTCCCCAGAAATCAGAGGTGGTGGACGCGTTCACTGAAAGCTGGGTGCCATAGCACCAGTACACGATGAACACCACCACGTACATGAACACAGGGACAGCGGAAATGGCGCCCGTGTGGGGCAGGATCACCATGGCCACGGCCGAGATTGCGATCATCAGCCGCAGCACGTTGAGTCGGCCGAGGGCGTCGGACATCCAGCCCGACAAGATCCGACCGGCCGCGTTGCCGGCAGCTCCAATAAGGATGGCCGTAGTCGCCAGTGCAAGCGGGACGCCCTTGCTACGCGCGAACGGTACCAGTTGACTGATCACCATGAGGCCTGCCGACGTGCCGAGAGCATAGGCAACCCACATGTAGTAGAAGGTCGGCATGCGCAGCGCCTCGCTGGGAGCGAATTCACGGGTGGTCGCAGCAGCTTTGGCAACCGGACTCGGCGCCCATCCCGCTGGTCGGTACCCGGCTGGCGGGTTCTTCAACAGGAAAGCCCCGATCATCGTCATGACGATGAAGACTACGCCCAGGATCATGAACGTGGTTCGCCAGCCGTACGTCGGGATCAGCCAGTTTCCCGCCAGCGGGCCGAAAATGGCTGAGCCGCCGCCGTATCCGGCTACTGCGAGACCTACCGCCAAGCCTCGCCGGTCAGGGAACCATTTGGCCATCACCGGAATGGGGGTGGCGTAGCCGAAGCCGTTTCCAATCCCGCCCATGACGCCGAACCAGAAATAGAGCCAGTTCAAGCTGTGGGTCCCAGCGCAGACAAGAAACCCGAGGCTGACCAGCAATCCGCCGGTGACCGAGATCCAGAATGGTCCAAATTTGTCCTGCAACCGCCCGGCCAAGATAAAGGAAAGCGCAAATACAACCACCGCGATGGTGAACACCATGGAGGTTTGTGCCCGCTTCCATCCGAACTCTTTCTCCAGTGGCGCTACGAACACGCTCCAGGCATAGAGCGTGCCGAGAGCGAGATTCATCGAAAGCCCACCCGCCACGCGCCACCAACGACTGATTGGGGGTTTTTGTGCTACTAACTCAGGTCCTGCAACATTTCTTCCGGGAGTAGTCATGGCTGATTTCTCCTTCCTCAGCTGATTTCGCCTTCCTCAGCTGATTTCTCCTTTTGTCTTCCGCTGCAGACAACGTCAACTCGTGTCCGGCTCGTTCCACGCGATGGACTCGTTCGCGTGCCGACGTTACCCCATCTTCGGACACATGTACCTTCTGGGGCGGAGTGCCCGCGGAGCCCTGTGGGTGTGAGTTTCGGCCGCGAAACTACGGTTCCCTCTGGTGCACCGGGTCAATTTGGAAGGTGATGCGGAAAGGCAGAGACGCCGCGAACCCCGGGGCACGCAGGCAGTATTTTTATTTTACTGCGGTTTCAGCTTCTCAGGACGAACTATTCCAGCTCTGCTTTGAGCTGACCGTGGCATCTGCAACCGTTCAGGCAGGAATTCACAGCAGGGTACACACCTGGTCCAATACAGCCACTCTGGATTCCCATTGAACGGGAGCTGCTTCCCGGCTACTTTACGGTGGTTGACATTGTCTTCTGCCTTTATACGCGCTGTTGCCGAAGCCGGTCTGTTAACAAACGCGGAGGGGGCGCGAATATTGGGAGGCTCCGAAGTACCAGTCGTTTTACTTCTGGAAATCTGGGAAATTGCTCTGCAAGCAGCCTTCAGAACCTCTCAAGTCGCGGTGACCTGTGCACGGAAGTTCCCCCGTAGGCCTGATACCGAAGCACACGTCTCTGAGGAGATGCGACTATGAAAAACGAAACGCTGGCGATTGTGGATAACCGAACCAATCTCACCTATACACTTCCCATCGAGAACGGAACCATTCGTGCCGTGGATCTACGGCAGATCAAAACAGGCCCTGAGGATTTCGGGATTATGAGCTATGATCCGGCGTTCCTCAACACCGCGTCATGCCAGAGCAAGATCACCTTCATCGATGGCGAGAGGGGTATTCTTCGCTACCGCGGCTATGACATTCAAGACCTGGCGGAGAACTGCACATTTCTTCAAGTGGCGTACTTACTGCTGTTCGGCGAACTGCCCGGCGAGGCGGAAAGCCAGGATTGGGTGAACCAGATCGCCCATCACACGATGCTCCACGAAACGGTAAAGGATTTCATGCACGGGTTCCGCCACGACGCTCACCCGATGGGCATTTTGGTCAGCACAGTAGCAGGTTTATCAACCGTATACCCGGAGGCCAGGAGTGTTCTGGATCCAGAGAGCCGCCGCTTGCAGGTCGTTCGCCTCATTGCCAAGATGCCCACTGTAGCGGCGTGCGCCTACCGTCATGGCCTCGGCTTCCCCTACGTGCAACCCGACAACGACCTGAACTACCCAGAAAACTTCATGAACATGCTCTGGAAAATGACGGAGCCCAAGTTTATGGCAAATCCGGTGCTGGCTCGCGCTCTGGACGTGCTTTTCATATTGCATGCCGACCACGAGCAGAACTGCAGCACTAATTCCATGCGTTGCGTGGGCAGCGCGCACGCCGACCCGTATCTGGCCACTGCTGCGGCCGCAGCCGCACTTTCCGGCCCGTTGCACGGAGGGGCCAACGAGCAAGTCCTGAAGATGCTCGACGAAATCGGCAGCCAACAACACGTATCGGCGTATATCAAGAAGATCAAGGAGGGCCACGGTAAGCTGATGGGTTTTGGCCATCGTGTATACAAGAGCTATGACCCGCGCGCCCGCATCATCAAGAAGACTGCGGACGAAGTCTTCGAAGTCACGGGCAAGAATCCCAAACTCGAAATTGCGCTCGAACTCGAGCGCATCGCCCTTGAGGACGAGTATTTCATCAGCCGGAAGCTCTATCCGAATGTGGATTTCTACTCCGGGATCATTTACCAGGCCATGGGCTTCAAGCCGGAGATGTTCACCGTCCTGTTTGCCATTCCTCGTACCGCAGGATGGCTGGCTCAATGGCAGGAGATGATACAGGATCCGGAGCAGAAGATTGCGCGTCCACGGCAGGTTTATACGGGTCATGGCCTGCGGGCATTGGAGGTATCAAGGGAAAAAGCAGCCTAGCATCGTTGCAGATCGACATCCTTAGCGCAGCTCCGGAACCGGATCGCCTTCTATTGGCTCGCTGTTGAAACTGGCGTGTGACCCGGCGAGCTTTGCGGATTGCGAGCCGAGAAACACAGACGTCGGGAAGATCCCGGTGGCAGGTCTGTACTGCTTTTGCCTGCGGTTCTATCAAGAGCGCAGCGAGTCGAGGTGAGCCTCTCTCTCATAAAGACGGCATCTCCGATTCTAAGAGTGATCCAGGTTTTCCGTCGAAGCCTCGGGACCTGGCGGCCACCGTCGAGACCCTAGGCAAAGCTGGCCGGTTGAGCATACGAGGGCATGGCGTGTTTGAGCTGCGACCGACGATGATCGAAGCAAGTTGCGCCATGGATCTGTCAGGAAGTATCGACGCTGCCCCTCTGTGGCTCCGGCACATCAGGCCTGAGCGGAAGAGAAGCTGGCTGCTAGTCATCCGTTCGAGAACGAGCATGGGACCGGTGCAAACGGGACAGCGCAGCTGGGCCGTGATCTCGGGATGAGTTGCACAGTCGTCTGCACCAAGCAGAGCACGGCAGCATGCGAGCATTCTGCCACACCTGCGGTTTGCGAAAAGGCCGAAGTGGCGGATTCGGACCAAGCCCTTGGGCAGAACGTGGACCAAGAATCGGCGCAGGAACTCATCTGCGGAGACCGTCATGATCTTCTGCTTGCCGCCGTGCGCATAATCTTTCCAGCGAAACGAGACTCGATCATTCTGGAAGGCAACCAGTCGATGGTTGGAGATGGCGACGCGGTGCGTATAGCGAGCAAGATAGTTCAGAACATGCTCGGGACCGCCGAAGGGTGGCTTGGCATAGACGACCCAGTCCTCGCGAAAGAGCTGTCGGAGAGATTTTCGAAAGCAACGTGGCTCGACAAGACTCTGGAGTGAGCCGTGAAACTGGAGCTTGTGCTGACGAAAGAGTTGTTTCAGTCCGGCTGTGAACTTGCCCCGGAAGACGCGACTCAGCGCGGCGACGGGCAGGAAGAATCGTCTAGAGGAGGCGATCCATCTGGACCCGTCCGGTGCAAGACCGCCAGCAGGAACAACGTAATGGATGTGCGGATGATGCTGAAGGTTCTGTCCCCAAGTGTGGAGCACGCCAAGAAACCAGATGTCTGCACCCAGATGCTTTGGGTCGCCGGCAAGTTCGAGCAGCGTCGCTGCACTGGCTCGGAACAGCAGATCGTAAAGCAGTCGCTTGTTCTGCAGGGCTAGAGCGGAGAGTTCGTGCGGCAGCGTGAAGACGATGTGAAGTAAGAGACGGGCAACAGCTCAGCCCTGCGCTCGGCGAGCCAGCGGGAGCGGGCGTTCCCCTGACATCTGGGGCAGTGCCTGTTACGCCATGAGTTGTAAGAGACAGCCTGATGGCCGCAGCGCGTGCACTGATCACGATGAGCGCCCAAGGCCGCAGTGCGGCAGCGGACGATCGCATCGAGCACCTTGCGATGCTGCCACGCAAGGTGTGATCCGTAGTGCTCCCAAAACCTGTTGCCTGATGCTCGGATGATGTCGGCCACCTCAAGGGTGGGCCGGTTCATCGCTTAACCAGCCTCCTGGAACGCTTTACCTGGTCGGGACTGGACACCTCGATCGTTTCCAGCGGACTGGGAACCGCCTGCAGATGACGCCGGGACAAGTGCAGATAGACAGTGGTGTCGGCGAGTTTGGCATGCCCCAGTAGGACCTGGATCGTGCGCAGATCGGCGCCGGCCTCCAGCATGTGAGTGGCGAAACTGTGCCTGAGCGTGTGAGGAGACACATGCTTGCTGAGACCAGCATGTTTCGCGGCCTCCGCCACGGCCTTCCAGACAATCTTCTCTGTGATGGGAACGTCGGCCCGCCAGTTGTGGACGGTGCCGGGGAACAGATATGTCTTCGGCTTCATCCAGCGCCAATACTCGCGCAGGGTGTCCAGCAGCTTCGGGGTCAACAGGACGTCGCGGTCACGGCCACCCTTGCCCTGGCGAACATGAATGACCATGCGTTCGCTGTCGATATCGCAGACTTTGAGGTGGCATAGTTCAGCTCGCCGCAGGCCGGTCGCATACAGCATCATCAGGATGGTGCGGTGCATCAGGTTCTGCGCGGAAGCAATAAGCCGCGCCACTTCCTCCTGACTCAATACTGTGGGCATCCGCCTCTGACGCTTGGGAAACGGAATGTGATCGGGAAGATATGGGCGTCTGAGTGTCTTGACGAAGAGAAAACGCAGAGCAGCGGTACGACCTTCGATCGTCCCCGGCGAGAGCTTGCAGTCGCGAAACAGGTGAACCTGGTACTCCCGAATATGTTCTGCCCCGAGGCGATCGGGCGAACGGTGGAAGTACTTCGCGAAATCCTCTATGGCGTGGATATAGGCACGGACGGTGTTCTGAGCGTAGTTGCGACGCTGGAGTTCGTCCAGCATCAGCTTCCGAAGATGGGTCACAGTGATCTCCTTGTGACCCAAGACCTTACACGGGCAACAATGCAGGCGCCGACCACGCGGTAGCGTCCGCCGCGCTAGCGGCTTAGTTCAAACGTGCTTGTATTGAGTGATCCGGCGAACTTCTGGAT
>WNFD01002435.1_pt1 | contig 34418 bp, 25 predicted proteins | sample 5400491 | NCBI WGS metagenome assembly WNFD01 (sample SAMN13153343, study PRJNA577476) | soil metagenome | isolation source: 120 cm saprolite under Douglas fir tree site 2 hole 2 replicate 2 | place: USA:California | collected 2015-04-18 | reverse complement strand
GGTTTATCCCGACGATGGACAAGGGCGAGGGTTCGAGCGAGGGCGGGGGATAAGGGGCGTGTCGACAGCTCGCCCGCCGTCATCTCGGCGCGCACGCTGATCTCCGGTAGGATCGAGCGGCCGAGTCCGATGCCGACGAGACGCTTGATTGCCTCGGCGCTGCCGAGTTCCATGATCGGTTTCGGGGCGATGCCGGCGCCGGCGAACCACGCTTCGATAATTCGGCTCGTCGTGCCGCCGCGTTCATAGAGAATGAGCGGCGGGCCGGCGAAGTGCTTCGGGCGGAGCCGCGCCGGCGCCTCGTCCGCCGGCGGTAGGACCGCGACCAGTTTCTCTTCGAGGAGCGGCGCGACGACTAACCGCTCTCGATGAACCGGCCTGATGATCGTCGGCATGGTGACCAGCGCGAGATCGAGCGTGTTATCGTGGACCGCGCGGACGATCTCGTCGGTATTCCCTGTCGTGACGGCGATCTCGAGTTCGCGATAAGCGATGGTGAGCTCGCGTAGGGCCGCGGGCAGGATGTAGATGCAGGCAGTGGCACCGGCGCCGATGCGCACGCGTCCGGTGATGCCGCCGCGATGCCGGCGCGCCGTCGCTAGCGCCGCTGCCGCCTCGTCGAACAGCCGCCGCCCATGCAGGAGAAGGTCGTGCCCGGCGGCGGTGGCGAAGGCGCGTTTACCGATCCGCTCGATCAGGCGGACGCCGAGACGGGTCTCGAGCTGCTTGATTTGCAGACTGATCGCCGGCTGGGTGAGATTGAGCCGCTGCGCCGCGGCTGAGAAGCTGCCGAGCGCCACGACTTCGCGGAACGCCTCGACTTGATCGAGGTTAAGGTTTCGCATATCAAAGTTTTGCTTTTGTTTTCCATCAGATCAATTAATTTCTCTTATCTGCGCCGCGGCGGCAAGCTGACGCCGTCATGCAAGTCCGGTCCGCCTTCGCCACCCTGCGCGAGCAGCCATCCGCGTGGCTGACGCTGATCTGCCTCGGCCGGTTCGGCACGATGCTGATCAGCATGACCTATGCCGCCAGCATCCCGGCGCTGATCGTTCACTGGTCGATGAGCGCGACCGCTGCCGGATCGGTGCAGACCGCCTTCAATGCGGCGAATGCCGTGGCGTTGCCGCTGGTGTCCTGGCTGGCGGACCACGTCGGTGCGCGCCGAATCCTCCTCGCGTCGTCATGGCTCGCCGCCGTCGCCGCCCTTGGCTTCGCGCTTCTCGCCCGCTCGCACGATGCCGCCGTCCTCCTCTTCGCACTGGTCGGGATCAGTCAGGCCGGTACCTACACGCCGGCGATCATGCTGATGGCCGAGCGCTACCCGGTCGAGCGCCGCGGCGCCGCCATCGGCTGGCTGCTCGCCAGCTCCGCGCTCGGCTATGTCGGCTCGCTCGCGCTATCGGGGACGGCGCTGGCCCATTGGGGGTATGAAGCGGCGTTTCTCAGCTGCGCGATCGGCCCCGCTCTTGGTGCCGTGCTCTTTACCGCTGCGGCGTCTTGCGACGGCGAGGTGCCGCGCGCGCGTGCAATCGCCTCGCAAAAAATCGCGAGTGGTGTCGCATCCCGACGTCCCGACCGCGACGTCCTCCTCCTCAATATCGGCTATGTCGGGCATAGCTGGGAGCTTCTTGGGTTGTTCGCCTGGGCGCCGGCCTTCGTCACCGCGGCCGCGGCAGCGACCGCGCTCGACGCGGCGACGGCGGCGATAGCCGGGGCGTGGCTCGCTGGCCTTCTCCATCTCGCCGGCTTCAGTGCGGCACTGACCATGGGGCGCGCCTCCGACCGGTTCGGCAGGCGGCGTGTTCTCATGATTCTGGCGGCTATCGGCGCCGCCTGCTCCTTCACGTTCGGCTGGACGATCGGCTTGCCGGCGGCAGCGGTCGCGCTGTGCGCCGCAGTTTACGGATTTGCCGCCTTCGGCGACTCGCCGGTACTGTCGACGGCAATGACCGAGGCGGTGGCGCCGAGTCGCCTCGGCCGCGCCCTTGCCGTCCGCTCGATCCTCGGCTTCGGCGCCGGTGCCATCTCGCCGCTCGCCTTCGGTATGGTACTCGACCTGAGCAACACCCCGGGCACGGCGCCGACGCGATGGGGCTGGGCCTTTGTCCTGCTCGGAATCGGCGGCGCGCTGGCGGCGGCGTGTGCATGGTTTCTGAGGGGGAAGTAGGAATGATCCCGCAAGACACGCTTGTCATCCGGCCCGCCATCCTCGCCGATGCCGCAGCAATCTGCCGCATCTACAACCAGGGTATCGAGGATCGTCAGGCGACGCTCGAAACCATGCTGCGCACGCCGGACGAGCGCCGCGCCTGGCTGGAAGCTCGCTCGCCGCGCCACCCCGTGCTGGTCGCCGAGCGAGCCGGGGTGGTGTGCGGCTGGGCCAGTCTCAATCCATTCAACTCGCGTGCTTGCTACGATCCGGTCGGCGATTTCTCGCTCTATGTCGAGCGCGGTGCGCGCGGCACCGGCATCGGCCGCCGGCTGCTCGAGGCGCTGATCGGCAGTGCACGCGCGCTCGAATACCACAAACTGGCGCTGGCGGCGTTCCCCTATAACGAGGCCGGCTGCGCGCTCTATGCGCGCTGCGGCTTCCGCACCGTTGGCATCTATCGCGAGCACGGCATGCTCGACGGGGCGTGGGTGGATGTCATTCTGATGGAATTGCTGCTGTGACCCGCGTCGTCGTTGTCGCTCGCCGCCTCGCGCTCTAAGCTGCCCCGTTCCCGGGAGGAAGCCGCTCCATGAAGCTCTATGACTACTTTCGCTCGTCGGCGGCGTTTCGCGTCCGCATCGCGCTCAATCTGAAGGGTCTTTCCGCCGAGCGCGCATTCATCCATCTGCGGCGGAACGATCAGAGCGCGCCTGCCTATCTCACGCTCAATCCACAGGGCCTCGTGCCGGCGCTCGAAGATGACGGCCAGGTCTTCACGCAATCGCTTGCCATCATCGAATATCTCGACGAAACGCATCCCGAGCCATCGCTGCTGCCCGGCCATCCGGCTGACCGAGCGCGGGTGCGGGCGCTCGCCCAGATCATCGCCTGCGACATCCACCCGCTCGATAATCTGCGCGTGCTGCGCTACCTGGCCGATCCGCTCGGCCATGACGAGGCGACGATCGGGCGTTGGTTCAACCATTGGATCGCCAAGGGCTTCCAGGCGCTCGAAGCATTTCTCGCCGAGGACGACCAGACCGGCGCGTTCTGTCACGGCGACGCACCCGGCCTCGCTGATATCTGCCTCGTGCCGCAGGTATTCAACGCGCGTCGCTACAAGCTCGACTTGGCGCGTTACAAGACGATCGCACGCGTCTTCGAGACTTGCATGGCGAAGGATGCTTTCGAGAAGGCACGCCCGGAGAACCAGCCGGACGCCGAGTAGTGCTCAGCCGGATTTGCGAGCTGCGGCGATCTTCTGCTTCATCGTCGCGATGTCGATGGCTCCCGGTACGACCTCGCCGCCGATGACGAAGCCCGGGGTGCCGTGAATTTCGAGCGCCTGCGCGAGATCGTAATTGCGCTTGATGATGTCGTCGATTTCGCCCGCCTGCATGTCGCTCTTCAGGCGCTCGGTGTCGAGCCCGGCAGTGGCGGCAACTTGCAGAATGACCTTCTCGTCGATCTGCCCCTTGGTCGCCATCATCGCGCCGTGGAACCTTTCGTATTTGCCCTGCTTGCGGGCGGCAAGCGCGACCCGCGTCGCATAGACCGAATCCTTGCCGAGAACCGGCAGCTCCTTATAGACGATGCGGAGTTGCCGATCTTCCTTGAGCAACGTCTCAAGCGCCGGCTCGACCTGCTTGCAGTAGGGACAGCGATAGTCGAAGAACTCGACGATCGTGACATCGCCCTTGGGATTGCCGGCGACCGGTGAGGTCGGGTCCTCGAGGAGCTCCCGGCGCTTCTCGACGATCGCGGCGCGGGCAGTTGCCTCGGCCTGCGCCTTCATCTTGTCCTCGGCCGATTGCAGCGCTTCGAACACCAGCTCCGGATGCTGCAGGATGTAATCGCGGATGATCTGCTCGAAGGCGCTCTTCTGCGCCGGGCTCACGACCTCGTCGGCGCGCGCTGGCGGAGACGCGGCACAGAGCGCGAGCGTCGTGATGAGGCAAATCAACGATCGGCGGGGCATGGATAGCCTCTCGTTAGAGAGCGCGGGAAGCGGCGCGATGCGATCTTGTGGCAAGAACGCCGCCACGGCAACCGCTGCGCGATTTCGTCGCGCGAAGGTGAAGATCGCACGGTAGCGGGCCTTTGTGGGGATCAATCCTTGCGGCGTGCCAGGCGTTTGAGATCCTCGGCACGCAGCCGCGCCGGCGTTCCGGCCTTCAGGATCTGCGTAGCGCGTGTCGCTTGCTGTACTGCGAGCTGCTTGTCGCCTGCGGTCAGCGCCTCCTCGGCGAGAGCGAGCGCCGACATGCCGATATCGTTCTCGCGGCCATAGGCGACGGCGAGAAAATGCCAGGCAGTGCCGTTGTCCGGCTCGAGGCGAACGCCCTCGCTAAGATTGGCGAGGGCGCGCTTGGTCAGCGCCGGATCGTCGGCCTCGATCTGCACCTGCCCGAGTTCGGTGCGCAGCAAGGCAGAATCGGGTTGCAGGCGGACCGCCTCGTCGTAGGGGGCGACCGCCTCCGCGACTTTGCCGTTCTCGAACAGCATCTGTCCCTTGAATTCGTGGAAATAGGGATTCTTCGGCTCCTGCGCGATCAGCCCGTCGATGATCGGCAGCGCCTTGGCGATATTGGGAATGCGGTAGTAGGCGACCGCGCGGGCGTAACGCGCCGCAACCGAAGTGTCGCTCTCCTTATATTGCGTCAAGGTCTGGGCCGGCGGATTGAGGAAGCCGGTCAGTTTCGCCACCATGCGCTTATGCATCTCGATGAACTCGGGCTTATCGGGAACCCCGCTGAAGCGTGAGTGATCGACATGCTCCTGTACGTATTCTATACGCTGTCGGGTCAAGGGATGCGTCCGCAGGTAGGGATCGCGTCGCGCTTCGGAGAGCAGATCTTCGTTCTCGAGAATGCGGAAGAACTCGAGCAGCCCCTTCGATGATTGACCGGTAGCGTCGAGAAAGCCGAGTCCGGCCTGGTCCGCCTTGGCTTCCTGCTCGATGGAGTATTGCAGGACCGAGCGCTGACCGATCCCGGCGGCGCCCGAGAGTATACCGCCTGCTCCTTGGCCGCCGGCCGCGGCGGCGGCGGCGGCGCCCAGCACCATCGCGATGATGCTCTGGATCGTGGCGTTGTGCAGCGCCTCCTGGGTGCGCGCCAGATGCCCGCCGGCGATGTGGCCGGTCTCGTGGGCGGCGACGCCGATAACTTGGTTAGGGTTTTGGCTGCGGATCAGCAATCCGGTATGAAGAAAGAGGTTCTGTCCCCCGGCGACAAAGGCGTTGAGGCGCGCATCGTTGACGAGGTAGATACGAATCGCCGCGGCATCGAGGCCCGCTGCGGTGAAAACTGGCGACACGAACTGGCGGATGGTAGTTTCGATTTCGGCGTCGCGGATGAAATTGATCGCCTGCTGGGCAGATGCCTCGCGCGGCGCCGTCAGACCGAGGATCGTCAGCGCACAAAGGGCCCGGCGAAGAATGTTGGATATTAGCAAGCGCATCCCCGTATATCCGCCTACAATTGGTCATCGCAGGTTCGCTCGTCAATGCATTGGCGCGCTCCTGGTCTTGGCGCTCGCTGCCTGCGGCGCCGATAGTACCCTGCCAAAGATCGATGCGCCGCGCATTCGTCTCGCCGGTTATGTCGCGGCCGACGAGCCGCGGGCGGTCAAAGTCGCCCAGGACATGCTGGCGCAGGGTGGCACTGTCGCCGATGCCGGGGTCGCCCTTGCGCTGACTCTCACCGTGACGTTGCCGTCGCGCGCCAGTCTCGGCGGCGGTGGCGCGTGCCTCGTGCGCAACGGCCGCGATCCGACCAACGACCAGAGGCTGTTTACTGGCGGCGGCATGTTCGGTCCCGCACCGTCGGAGGATGCCCCCCCGACGCAATCAGTTGAGTTCCTGCCCCGCGCCGGACGTGAGGGCGGCGCACTCGGCCTGCCGACCTTGGCACGCGGTCTCTACACGATCCACGCCAAGTACGGCAAGTTGCGCTGGGAGCAGATCGTCGCCGGGGCCGAGAACATGGCTCGCTTCGGTGTGCCGGTTTCTCGCGCCTTGACGAACGACATCGCGACGGCGCGGGCCGAGATCACGGGACCGAGCGGCAAACCGCTTACCGAGGGCGATGTGCTGCCGCAAGGCGAGCTCTCGGATAGTCTGGCGGCGCTGCGTACCCACGGGGCGGGCGATCTCTACATCGGCAAGCTCGCAACCGAATTCGTCGCGGGCGCCGGTGGCGCGATCAGTGCTGCGGCGCTGCGCGAGGTGGCGCCGAAATGGCAAGAGCTCAAGGGTGTGCCCTTCGGAAACAACGTCGCCTATTTTTCAGCAACGCCGGGCGGTGAGTTTGCCGAGAAGCTGTGGCGCAGCGTGAACAGCGAGCCCGCGAGTACCGACTTGGTTAGCCGTGTTCTCAGCCGTGTGTCGGGCAATGACCCGGCGACTGACGTGGTGCAGCGTGCGGTGGCAATCGCAGACAAAGCTACTGGCCTGCTCGCGGCGCCGATCGGCGCCGCAACGCCCACGGCATCGGCGCCGGGAGGAACGGCGGAGGTCCCGTCAGCGGTCGGCGGTGACGCGGCCACCGGCTTCGTCGTCGTCGATTACCGCGGCTCGGCGCTGGCCTGCACGCTGACCATGGGCCGTTTGTTCGGAGCCGGGCGGCTGATCGGACAGACGGGGATCCTAGGCAGCCTGCCGGTTCCGGGACCGTCATCCGATGGGCTTTCCGGTGCCGTCCTGCTGGTGACCAACGAGAATGTTCGCAAGCTGCTCGGCGCCTTCGCCGCGGGCGGCGACCGGAGTGGCCCGCAATCCATGGTCGCAACGGCGCTGAACGTGCTCGCTTCGCCGCAGTCGCTTGAGCAGGCGATGACGACACCGCGTCTTTATGCCGCCGGCTCCGGCCGAATCCTCGCCGAGCCCGGGTTGCCACTCGGGCAGCGCACCGTTACCGAGACCGACAAGCTGGGGGCGGTAAATGGCGTCGCCTGCGCTGGCGGTCTGCCGGGCGACGATCGGCAATGCGTCGTGCAAGCCGATCCGCGCGGCGCCGGCGTGACCGCGACGGCGGAGCGCAAGCGTTAGGCAGCATGGTCCTCAAGGTTTCACGCCGCGGCGAGATTCCCCCCTTCATCGTGATGGACGTGCTGCGCGCGGCCAACGACTGCGCCGCGACCGGTGCCGACGTGCTGCATCTCGAAGTCGGTCAACCCTCGACGGGGGCTCCCGCAAGGGTCATTGCGGCGGCAGAGGCGGCATTGCGCGGCGATGGGATCGGTTACACCGAGGCGCTTGGTATTCCGTCGCTGCGCCAGCGGATCGCCCTATATTATCGCGACTGCTACGGCGTCGTCGTCGATCCGGCGCGGATCGTGCTGACAACCGGATCATCGGGCGCCTTTCTGTTGACTTTTCTTGCCGCTTTCGAGCCCGGCGATCGTGTCGCTCTCGCGTCGCCGAGCTATCCCGCTTATCGGAACATCCTGACGGCGCTCGGTCTCGTTCCGGTCGCGCTCCCGTCCGGCCCCGCGCAACGCTATCAGGTTTCGGTTGATCTACTGGCGTGTGCTGCCGGCCCGATCGAAGGGCTGATCATCGCGAGTCCGGCCAATCCTACCGGGACGATGCTGGCGCGCGATGAGATCGTCGCGCTCGCAGAGTACTGCGCCGCTGCCGGAATCCGCCTCGTCTCCGACGAGATCTATCACGGACTGATCTATCACGGAATCGTAGCGACGACCGCGCTCGCAGCGAGCGAGGACGTCATCGTGGTCAACAGTTTCTCGAAATATTTTTCGATGACGGGTTGGCGGCTTGGTTGGATGGTGGTGCCCCAGGCGATGCTGCGCGCCGTCGAGTGCCTCGCGCAAAATTTCTTCGTCTCGCCGCCGACCTTGTCGCAGCATGCGGCGCTTGCCGCCTTCGACTGCAAAGACGAGCTCGACGGCAATCTTGCTCGCTACGCTGCCAATCGCGAACTGCTGCTCGCCGAGCTGCCGGCGGCTGGCTTCGATCGATTGGCGCCGGCGGATGGCGCCTTTTATCTCTACGCCGACATTGCGGCGCTTACCAACAACAGCGTTGAGTTCTGCCGGCGGATGCTGGCCGAGACCGGCGTCGCCTGCACACCGGGTACGGATTTCGACCCTGCGCGCGGTCATGAGACGTTGCGCATCTCGTTTGCTGGTTCGACGGCGACGATGGCGGAAGCGGCGCGTCGCCTTCAGGCGTGGCGCGGCCGGCGAGGTTAGCGTCCTCGTCCGCCGACCTCACGCATTCAGGAATCGATCAGCCGCTGCCACCAACCGCGTTTCGGGTTGGCCGGTTTTTCGGTGACAAGCTTTGCATCCGGGGCCGGCGAGCTGGACTTCGGCGGCGCCGCGCCGTCACTGTCGGTCTGGGCCACGGCGCGGTGCGGTTCCTTCGGTGCCGCAGCGTCGCTTGCCGTTGGGAAGAGCGCGGGTTGAACTTCGCGCGCCGTCTCGCCGGCCTCGAGAACCGGCGCCTCCGCCGTGCCGATCGCCTCCTCGCCCACCGGCAGCGGTGCCGTTGTGAATGCCGTGTCGAGCCCCGGTCCTTGCCGCATCGTATCGCCGCTGCCCGGCGGCTGGTGGACAATCTCAACCTGCTCCGCCGCGGCAATCGGTGCGCTGCCATCTTGCGTGGCGCTCCCGTCACGGCCGAAATCCGCTGCCTCGTCACCGGGCTGGCGACCGGCCACATCGCCGCGACCGCGGCGTCGCCCGCCACGCTTGCCGCGCCGCCGTCGCTTGCGGCCGGGCTGGTCGCTTTCGCCGCCGGTTCCCGGCGTCGGCGCGAAGCCTTCGCCAGCCGACTCGACGCCGAGTTGGCCGATCTCGACATCTGTCGAGGTGGAGAGATGCGCCTGCCCGCCGGCGAAATCCTCGGCGCTGGGCTGACCGTCGCCTTCCACGCGGGCGTGGGAGTGGCCGACAGCCTCCGCCGGCTCGTCACGCGGCTGGTAGATGCGACCGGCCTCATGCTCGTCACCGGGACGACGCCGACGGCGACGGCGCCGGCGTCGGCGCCCGCGCTCCTCTTCGCTCATCTCTTCGCCGACTTGCCCATCTCCTGGCCGCGCATCGCTCGGTCGAACGTCATCCTGGTGCGCACCGCTCCGTCGCACGTCGCCGGCCCTGTCATCATCGTCATACGACGCCGCCTCTCGCGTCGCTTCCGCGCTTTCGTCGCTCTCCTCCTCGTCGTCCTCGACCGGCGGCGGGAGCTGGACGATCGCGGCAGGGATGGTCGCTGCTTCCGCGGGGGTAAGATTGCGCAGCCGCTCGAGACGGAAGGCCGGGGGGATCAGCGTGTCGTCGTGTGCCACCGTGACCCGGAAGCCATAGCGCGCCTCGATCTGCGCCAGCATCTCGCGCTTCTGGTTGAGCACGTAGAGTGCCACCGCCGTCGGAACATAGATGCAGATCTCCGCCGAGCGGCGGCGGATGCCCTCCTCCTCGATGGCGCGCAGAACGTGAAGCGCTGTTGATTCGGTAGAACGAATATGTCCGGTGCCGGCGCAATGCGGACAGGGTTGCGTCGACGCCTCGACCAGCGACGGCCGCAGGCGCTGGCGCGATAGTTCGAGCAATCCGAACGGGCTAATACGCCCGAGCTGGATCCGCGCTCGGTCGTATTTCATGCCCTCCTTCAGTCGGCGCTCGACCGCCGCCTGGTTGCGGTGCTCGTCCATGTCGATGAAGTCGATGACGATGAGACCGGCGAGATCGCGCAGGCGCAATTGGCGGGCGACCTCCTCGGCCGCCTCCAGATTGGTACGCAGCGCCGTCTCTTCGATGTTGCGCTCCTTGGTCGAGCGACCCGAATTGACGTCGATCGCGACAAGCGCCTCGGTCGGATTGATGACGATGTAGCCGCCCGAGCGCAGCTGCACGACCGGTGAGTGGATGAGGTCGATTTGGGTTTCGACCTGAAAACGGTGGAACAGCGGGATCGCCGGGTCGCGATAGGGTTGCACCCGCTTGGCATGGCTGGGCATCAGCATCTTCATGAATGCCTTTGCCGTTTTGTAGCCTTCCTCGCCTTCAACCAACACCTCGTCGATGTCGCGCGCGTAGAGATCGCGAATCGAGCGTTTGATGAGATTGCCCTCCTCGTAGATGAGGGCCGGCGCCGTCGATTGCAGCGTCAGGCTGCGGATCTCGTCCCACAGGCGCAGAAGATACTCGAGGTCACGCTTGATCTCGGCCTTGGAACGCTCGCTCCCCGCAGTACGGACGATGACGCCCATGCCTTCGGGCAAATCGAGTTCCTCGAGGAGCTCCTTGAGCCGTCTCCGATCGGTCGCGCTGGTGATCTTGCGAGATACACCGCCGCCGCGCCCGGTATTGGGCATTAGCACGCAATAGCGGCCGGCGAGCGACAGATAGGTCGTCAGCGCGGCGCCCTTATTGCCACGCTCCTCCTTGGTCACCTGGACCAGCATGATCTGCCGGCGTTTGACGACCTCTTGAATCTTGTAGTGCCGCAGCGAGCGCGAGCGCTGGCGGGCAGCTTCCTCGAACTCGTCCCCGCCGACCGTCTCGACCGTCTCGGCGGGGGCCAACTCCGCAACCGCCGTTTCGGCGACCTGGGGGCCGGTGGCGGCCGCCTCCGCGATGCCGGGCTCGACGGCGAAGCCGGAGGCGTCGGACGTCTCGGCGCCTTCGAACTCCGCGGGCAGCGTGCTCACGGCGTCGGCGGTGCTGCGCTCGGCGCGAGCATAATCACGATCGCCGGCATCCGGGAACGGCGCCTCGGCAGCCGATGCTTCGGCGGATGTCACATCGACGGGCGCTTGCGCCGCCGGCTCGGCCGCTATCGGGTGCGCCTCGGCGGCCGGCAGATCGTCACTTGTCGGCACGGCCACGACGTCGCTGTGCACCGGCTCGGCCGGCATCCCGGTCGCCGGATGGTCGTCCTCCGCTATCCCGCTGCGGTGGTTCTCAATTTGGCTCTCGGTTACGCGGTTGTTGCCGTATTCGGCGGGTTCGCCATCCTTGTCGAAAGCATCGTCCTCGCGGACATCGCCGCGGTGACGGCCGCGACGGCCATCATGTTCTCTGCGCTCGTCGCGGAGCGGCGCGCGATCACCGACCGGGATGCGGTAATAATCGGGATGGATCTCGCTAAAAGCGAGGAAGCCGTGCCGGTTGCCGCCAAAGTCAACGAAGGCCGCCTGCAGCGACGGTTCTACCCGCGTGATCTTCGCGAGATAGATGTTTCCCTTAACCTGCTTCTTGGTGGAAGTCTCGAAATCGAATTCATCGAGACGATTGCCGTCGAGAACGACGACCCGGGTCTCCTCCGGGTGGGTCGCATCGATAAGCATACGTTTTGCCATGGTGGGCGGACTCCGGGACGCGCTGCCTGGCCCGCGCGAATGACGGGCCGCAGCGTCTTCCTGTCAGCTGCGAAGCTGCGGCGCTTCCGGGTACTCCGTCGAAAGGCATAGTCATCATTGCCAAGGCGGAACTCTCAGGGGCCGCGATCCGGACGATTCCGAATCTTAGCTTCGGGGTTCATATATCCGCATCGTCGAAGCGTCACAGAAGCGGAACGGCGACACCCCGAAGGGGCATTCTTCTCCTAATCCCGCCGCGACGCCGCCGCTTGGCCGATGTTGCGGCCGATTGGCAGACTGCGGTGTTTCGCAAATTCAAGATACAGTCCATAGGCGTTGCCGACAACGACTTCCTGGTCGCCCGCGAACCGAATATAGACAGCGCATAAAACACTTTATAGGTGTATAAGCTCGTCGCGCACCGCAAAGATCGTAATTGGGCCGCAATTGAGTCATAACGACGAGTCGCGAACCTACCAATTGGTGGGCGTGGCCCCTTAGCGGGGGAACGGAACCTTCACGGCAGCGTCAGTCATGCGGATCATCAAATTTCTCGTCGTGCTGGGCCTCGTCCTCGCGGTTCTGGGCGGCGGTCTCGCCGCTCTTGCGTATTGGCATTTCAGCCGTGACCTGCCCGACCACCAACAACTCGCCGACTATCAGCCGCCGATCGTCACACGCGTTCACGCCGGCGACGGCAGGTTACTCGCCGAATACGCAAGCGAACGGCGCATTTTCGTGCCGATCAGCGCTATCCCGCCACGTGTGGTGGATGCTTTCATCGCCATCGAGGACAAGCATTTCTACTCGCATCCGGGCATCGATCTGCCCTCGATCCTGCGCGCAGCCCTAACCAATTTCGAACATGTCGGATCGAGCCGACGTCCGGTGGGGGCGTCCACAATCACCCAACAGGTGGCGAAGAATTTCCTTTTGACCAACGAGGTTTCGCTCGAACGAAAAGTCAAGGAAGCACTGCTGGCGCTGAGAATCGAGCAAGCGCTGTCGAAGGATCGCATCCTCGAGCTCTATCTGAACGAGATTTATCTCGGCGGCGGCGCCTATGGCGTCGCCGCCGCGGCACTCAACTATTTCAACAAGTCGCTCGACGAGCTTAGCGTCGAGGAAGCCGCGTTCCTCGCCGCCTTGCCGAAGGCGCCGAACAACTACAATCCGCAGCGTTTTCCCGAGGCTGCGAAAGCGCGGCGCGATCTGGTGATCAGTCGCATGCGCGAGGATGGATACATCACCGCGGAGCAGGAGTCGGCTGCCGTCGCGGCACCGATCCTCACGCGACGTCGGGAGGAGACCGAACTGGTCGCTGCACCCTATTTCGCCGAAGAGGTCCGCCGCGAATTGTTGCAACGCTATGGCGAGAAAGGCCTCTATCAAGCCGGCCTGTCGGTCCGCACCAGCCTTGATCCCAATCTGCAGGCTATCGCCGAGCGCAGCCTGCGTGCTGGGCTGATCTCCTATGATAGGCGACACGGCTGGCGCGGGGCGCTGGCCCATCTTGACGCGCCGGCGCAAGACTGGTCGGAGAAACTCTCCGCCATCGCGCTGCCTCCAGGCGCCGGCGACTGGCGGCTTGCCGTGGTGTTGTCGACGGATGGCGAGGGTGCCGCGGTTGGGCTCGCCGATGGCGCACGAGGACGCATCCCTTTCGCTGAGCTGCGCTGGGCGCGGCCGGAACTCCCCGATCAGCATGTTGGTCCCTTGCCGAAACTTGCCGCCGACGTGATCAAGCCGGGCGATGTGATCCTTGTCGAGGGGCTTTCCGGCGATGCGAAGCAGCCGCTCTATGCCCTACGCCAGATCCCCGAAGTGTCGGGTGCCATTATCTCGATGGATCCGCATACTGGCCGAGTCCTCGCGATGGCAGGCGGCTACAGCTACGAGATGAGCCAGTTCAATCGCGCGATCCAGGCGAAGCGCCAGCCGGGCTCGTCGTTCAAGCCCTTCGTCTATTTGACCGCGCTGGAAAACGACTTCACGCCATCGACGTTGATCCTTGATGCACCCTTCGTCGCCGACCAGGGCCCCGGACTGCCGAAGTGGAAGCCAACGAACTACAACACGACGTCGTTCAATGGACCGACGCCGCTTAGGGTCGGTGTCGAGCAGTCGAAGAATATGATGACGGCGCGGCTCGGTTCCGTGGTCGGGCTCGACAAGGTGGCGCAGACCGCAGAGAGCTTTGGGATCCTCGACCACATGCCGCTACAATACGCCATGCTGCTCGGCGCCGGCGAGACGACGCCGCTACGCTTGGCGACCGCCTATGCGATGCTGGTCAACGGCGGCAAGCGGATCACGCCGAGCTTCATCGATCGCGTGCAGGACCGCAACGGCAAGACCATCGCGCGGGCAGACACGCGCAATTGTCAAGGCTGCTCCGGCGTCGAATGGCGCTCTCAAGCGCCGCCAGAACTGCTCGACACTCGCGAGACAGTCGTCGACGCGGCGAGCGCCTACCAGATCGTTTCAATCCTGCAGGGCGTTGTCGAACGCGGCACCGGCCGAATCATCGCTAGCGTCGGCAAGCCGCTTGCCGGTAAGACCGGCACGACGAATGACTACCAAGACAATTGGTTCATGGGATTTTCGCCGGATCTGGTCGCCGGCGTCTATGTAGGTTTCGATAACCCTCGCACGCTCGGCGAGCGCGAGGAGGGTGCACACAACGCGGCGCCGATCTTCCGTGATTTCATGGCCGGCGCACTCAAGGACAAGCCGGCGACTGCGTTCCGTATTCCGCCCGGCATTCGGCTGGTGCGCGTCAATGCCGCGACCGGACAACCGGCGCGTCCCGGCGACCGCACGGTCATCTATGAAGCCTTTAAACCGGGAACCGAGCCGAATGGCGACAGCGTCGTGCTCGGCGGACAGGGGTCGAGCGAACCGGGTGCAGGCACTACGCCGACTGGCGCTCCGGGTGTCGGTGCCCCATATTCCAATCCAGCCACCGGCACTGGTGGTCTCTACTAGTCACCTTCATTCAAGCACACTCTATCTCAACCACAAGAAGGCGATGTCGATGCGCGCTGAGATTTTAGCGGTGGCCGAGGCAGTACGCGCCTCGCTGGCCCTGCTGAGGAGGCATCTTTGACTGGGACAATGCGATCCGTCGTCTCGACGAGCTGAACGCACAGGCGGAAAATCCTAATCTGTGGGAAAAGCCTGCGGCGGCGCAGGCGCTGTTGCGCGAACGCAACAAGCTCGAGCGTGCGATCACCGGTTATCGTCAAGTTGAGCGCGAGCTCGAGGATCAACTCGGCCTCATCGAGCTCGGCGAAGCTGAGGACGACGCCGCCATTGTCGCGGAGGCGGAGGCCAAGCTCGAATCGCTGCGCGCGGAAGTCGCCAAACGTGAGCTCGAGAGCCTGCTGTCGGGCGAGGCGGACGCCAATGACTGCTATCTAGAGGTCCATGCCGGCGCGGGCGGCACCGAGGCGCAGGACTGGGCGGAGATGCTGCTGCGCATGTATGTCCGCTGGGCCGAGGCGCACGGCTACAAGACCGAATGGCTCGAGGAGAGCCCCGGCGAGGAGGCCGGCATCAAGTCGGCGACCGTCAAGATCACGGGCGAAAGCGCTTATGGCTGGCTCAAGACCGAGAGTGGCGTGCATCGGCTGGTTCGCATCTCGCCGTTCGACTCGAATGCGAGGCGGCATACCAGCTTTGCTTCCGCCTGGGTCTCGCCGGTCGTCGATGACACGATCGAGATCGAGATCCTCGATAAGGACGTGCGCACCGACACCTATCGCTCATCCGGCGCCGGAGGGCAGCACGTCAACAAGACCGATAGCGCGGTTCGACTGACCCATATCCCGACCGGCATTGCCGTCGCGGTGCAGAGCGAGCGCTCGCAGCATCAGAATCGGGCGCAGGCATGGTCGATGCTGCGTGCTCGCCTCTACGAGCTCGAATTGCAGAAGCGCGAGGCAGCGGCCGACGCCTTGAACGCCACCAAGACGGATATCGGCTGGGGTCACCAGATCCGCTCCTATGTCCTGCACCCTTATCAGATGGTGAAGGACCTGCGGACCGGGGTGGAGACGAGCAATACCCAGGCGGTACTCAACGGCGACATCGATCGGTTCCTCGAAGCGGCGCTAGCCTCTCGGATCACGGGGGCCGACGCCCGCGCGCAGCCAGAGGCTTGAGGCCACCCGATGCCGCGCGATCTCTCCTTTAGCTGGACGAGAGCGGCGTCGGCATAGATCCGGCGCAACACGGCGGCGCTCTGGCCATCACCGACACGATCGAGCCGTGCGATCATTGCCGGCGTAACGTCGAGACCGCGAGCTTCCAGGACCAGCGGCACGACGGCGAGCCGCGCCAACAGGTCATGCGCGGTCGCCTCGGCGGCTTGCCAAAGCCCGTCATGCGCCGGCAAATCGCCATAGGCGGCGCCGAAGGCGGTGAGGCGCTCGGCAAGCAGTGCATAGTGCTCGGCCTCCTCGGCGGCGACGCCAACCCAGTCATCGTAGAATTGGCGTGGCAGATCCGCGCCGGCGAAGCGCGCGATGATATCCCAGGCAAGGTCGATCGCGTTGAGCTCGATATGCGCAATGGCGTGGAGCAGCGCGATCCGCCCGGCGGGTGAACTCCCAGCGCGCCGCTTCGGCATGTCGCGAGCGAACAGGAGGAGTGGCCGGGCAGGGCGTGCCGGGCGCAGCGGCGACTGCGCACGATCGGGCGTCGCCAGGGCACCACAGCGCCAGGCCGCCGACAGCAGCCGAGTTTGCGCCACCTTGTCTGCCGGTGCGGCGGTCGCCAGGATGGCGCCGGCGCCGACGCTCAGGCTTGCGGCTCGCAGCGGAGGCTCGCTCAGAGCGACTGCGCAGCGGCGAGCACCTCGCCGACATGGCCGGCGATCTTGACCTTCGGCCACAGGCCGCGAATCACGCCCTTCTCATCGATCAGCAGGGTCGTGCGCTCGATCCCCATATATTTGCGGCCATACATGCTCTTTTGTACCCAAACGCCGTACTTCTCGCAGACCTCGCCGGTTTCATCGGATGCGAGCGTGAAGGGCAGCTGGTATTTCTGCTTGAACTTGTCGTGCGCGCGCACCGGGTCCCGCGAGATGCCGATGATCGACGCGTCGATCTTGGAAAAATCGGGCATCGCATCGCGAAATCCGCAGGCTTCCATGGTGCATCCGGATGTATCGTCCTTGGGGTAAAAATAGACGACGACTTTCTTGCCGCGCTGCCCCTTGAGGGCGATCGCGCCACCGCCGTCGGTCGGCAGCGTGAAATCCGGCGCCTTATCGCCGATCTTGAGACTCATACCATCTTCTCCTCGCTGGATTTGGCCTGGGAAAGTCTGGCGCGGGCGCGCGCCGCCGGCTCGTGGATGATTGCCCGATAGTGCGCCGACACCATCTCGGCGGCGGCCGTCATATCAACATTCAAAGCGGCGAAGTCAACGGCGCCGACGCTGCGCGCCAGCAATGCCGTCAGCGCCGCCGGCGCGGTCACTTCATTGAATGCCTCATCGAGGACGAGTTTCAAGGTGCCCTGGATCTGCCGCCAGAGCGCAAGGGCGGCGATCAGTTCTCGTGATGCGGCGCCATCGAGACACCCAGCGGCGGCGAGTGCGGCGAGCGCCTTGCTAATGTTGGGGTGCACCACGTCGGGCCGTTCGGCGGCGTGGCGCAACATCAAATATTGCGCAAGGAACTCCACGTCGACGAGCCCGCCGGGGCGGTGCTTGATATCCCATGGCGAAGGGTTTGCATGCTGCGCTGCGATGCGCTCGCGCATCTCGGCGATATCGACCAGCAGCCGGTCGTGATCGCGCGGCCCGACGAGCACCTCGCCGATGAGTGCCATGGCCCGGTCTTGGAGGGCAGGAATGCCGGCAACTGGACGAGCACGCGTCAGCGCCATGTGCTCCCAAGTCCACGACAACTCCTCGTGGTAACGCCGGAAAGCGCCAAGGCTCGAGGCAATCGGGCCAGCATTGCCCGATGGTCGCAGTCGCATGTCGACCTCATAAAGCTGACCTTCGGCGGTCAACACAGTAAGGGCGTTGATCAATCGCTGGCTGAGCCGCGCGTAGTAGGTAACAACAGGAAGTGGCCGCTTGCCATCCGACGACTCGACCTCCTCGGGTGCGTCGTAGATCAGGATGAGGTCGAGATCGGAAGTAACGGTCATTTCGCGACCGCCGAGCTTGCCGAGGCCGATGACGGCAAATTCGCCGCCGGCGACAGTGCCGTGGCTGCGCGCGAACTCGGCAGTGACCGCCGGCAGCAATCCAGCGATAACGGTTTCGGCAAGATCGGCAAATGCGGCGCCCGCCCGCTCGCCGTCGAGGCGATTGCGCAGGATGTTGACGCCGATGTGGAACTTTCGATCGCCTGCCCAGCGCCGTGCGATGTCGAGGATGTCCGCGAAATCCCGTGCTGCTTCGAGCGCATGAGATAGCTCGGCCAAAAGCATCGCGCGATCGGCCGGGGCTACCGGGAAGTCCGCGGTCAGGACGCCGTCGAGCAGGATCGGTTGGCGCGCGAGCTGAGCGGCAAGGCGTGGCGCACCGCCCATGATCTCCGCGATCAGCTCGAGTAGGGCGGGATTGGCGTGCAGCAGCGAAAAGAACTGCACGCCTGCCGGCAGCCGGGCGAGGAACTGGTCGAAACGGGTGAAGGCCGCATCGGGATTGGCGGTGCTGCCGAGCGCCGTGAGGAGGGCAGGGACGAGCTCGGTCAGGATCTCGCGCGCCCGCTGGCTGCGCGTCGCACGATAGCGCCCATGGTGCCAACCGCGTACCGCCGCCGCCACCGTTTCGGGCCCGACAAAACCAAGCTCGGTCAGCGTCGCCAGCGTCTCCGGATCGTCCTCGATGCCGGTGAATACAAGGTTGCCGGACCGGGCCAGGCTCGGTGCCTCCTCGAAGAGTCGGGCATAGTGCTTTTCGACATTGGACAGATGCCGCAGCAAGGCGGCGGTGAAGGCCTCCGGCGTCGCGTAGCCGAGGAATACGGCAAGGCGACGGATGCCCTCCGAGTCTTCCGGCAGGGAGTGGGTTTGCGCATCGTCGATCATCTGCAGCCGGTGCTCGACCCGGCGCAGGAATGCGTAGGCAGCGATCATCTCGTCGGCGACCGAGGCGGCGATCCGTCCAACTTGGGCGAGAGCACGCAGCGCATCGCAGGTCGCGGAGACCCGCAGCACGGGCAGCCGTCCACCCCAAATTAGTTGCTGCGTCTGAGCGAAGAACTCGATCTCACGGATGCCGCCACGACCGAGCTTGATATTGTGCCCGGTAATGGCGATGCGGGCACCGCCGCGCTGCGCGTTGATCTGCCGTTTGATCGAGTGGATATCTTGGATAGCGGCGAAGTCGAGGTGCTTGCGCCAGAGAAACGGCGTGAGCTCGGCGAGGAACACCGCTGCGGCGGTGCGGTCTCCGGCTACCGGGCGCGCCTTGATGAATGCCGCCCGCTCCCAGTTCTGACCCGCGCTCTCGTAGTAGTTGAGGGCAGCCTCGACAGAGATCGCCGGCGGCGTCGAGGCAGGATCGGGGCGCAGCCGCAAATCGGTGCGAAAGACATAGCCATCGGCGGTGCGCTCGTCGAGAATGCGAACGAGATTGCGCGCCAGGCGGGCGAAGCATTGCTGGATAGTGGCGCGGCCGCGATAGCCCACCCGGTCGGCGTCATATAGCAGTACGAGGTCGATATCGCTCGAATAGTTGAGTTCGCGGGCGCCGAGCTTGCCCATGCCAAGCACGACAAGTCCGCTGTCGCGCTCGACCTCGCCGGTTTGCGTCGGCTCAATCTCGCCGGCGCTGATGGCGCTCTGCAGGAGGTGGCGGATGGCTACGCCAAGAGTGGCGTCGGCGAAATCGCTCAGCGCAGCCGTCACCTGCTCGAGTGGCCACAATCCGGCTATATCGGCGACGCCGATCAACAATGCCGCGCGACGCTTGGCGATGCGCAGAGCGCGCATCAAAGACGCGGTATCGGCCGCTGCCGGGACGTCTGCCTTATCAGCGGCGGGTTCACGGCATTGTCGGTTGAGTGCGTCGACCAGTTCAGCGAAAGTGGCTTTGGTGCCGTGCTCAAGAATCGAGCGCAGGACGCTAGGCTCCTGCAGGCAGCACTGCGCAAGGAAGGGTGAGTTGCCGAAGATCGACTCGAGCAGGGCGAGGCCGCGCGGCTGCTCGATCAGCGCACGGGCGAAAGCAGCGAGATCTGGACTATGATAGTCGGCCTCGCGCCAGCGTTCGAGACCGCGTCGCGCCTGTGCCGGGTCGGCCGGTGCGGGAAAGGCCGTCAGGTGTCTTCCATCGGAGAATAGAGATAACAACGGACACCAATCCACCCGAACGATCTCCGGCCGACGCGCCAGAGACTGCGCGCCATGATCGGCGCGGTCAAGGGCACGCCTCCGGCAGCGGCGGTCTCCGGCGGGCGATGCGCAAGTTTGTCGTAACCAGTGTCAAGACACTCGGCGTCCTCGTCGTCGGGCTGACGATCGTGGCGGCGGTGCTGGTGCTGCGCGTGAGCTATGGTCCGCTGCCGCTCGACTTGTTAACCCCGGCAATCGAGGATGCGCTATCGCCGGGCGACGGATCCTATCGCGTGCGCGTGCGCGGCGCCGAGCTGGCGGTTGCCGATGCCGGAGCCAATCTCGTGATCCGGACGCGCGATCTGCGCATCGACAGCCGCGACGGCGTGGCGCGGGCGACAGTTCCGGAGCTTTCACTTGGGCTCGATCTCGATGCCCTGCTGCATGGGATCATTGCGCCAACCCGCATCATCGTTCGCGCCCCCCAACTTCACGTCGAGCGCAATGTCCAAGGACAATTTCTGCTTGGTATCGGTGAAGAGGATGGTAGCGAGCACAGCTTCGCCCATGAGCTGGTCGCCGAATTGCTAGCCCCGCCTGATCGACGCCGAGCCTCGGGCTATCTTGAGGAGATCTCGCTCCGTGATGCCAAGCTGACCGTCGATGACCGTCTGCTTGGCTCCTCATGGAGCGCCAGCCGCGCCGCCATCACTCTCTTCCGCAACAAGCGAGGAATCTTTGGCGATCTCGCCCTCGCCTTCGATATCGAAGATCGCACCGCGGAGATCGACGGCGAGTTCCGCTACGTTGCGCTCGATCACCAATTGACGATGAATCTCAGTCTTGCCGATTGGGAGATTGCCAAGCTCCAGCACATGATGCCGGCTCTCAGTCCTCTCGGCGGCCTACGTGTGCCGATCGGCGGCACGGTGGAATTCGCTCTCGACACCGAAAACGGCGAGCTGCAGGGCGCCCGGGTTGATCTCAACTCGGGTGCCGGTACCCTCGTCGACCCGTCGTTGTCGGCCGGCGCCGTTCCAGTCGAAAGCGCCAGCTTGTCTGCAAGCTACGACCCGGCTGCGGCAACCCTCACACTCCACAAATTGGCGCTCGACCTGGCCGGCCCCTCGGCCAGCGTCAGCGGGACGGTTGGCGGTCTCGCGCCCGACTGGCTGTGGCGCGGCATCGCCTCCGAGGATGCCGTACTGACGGTTGCCATCGACGCCGAAGTGTCCGCCATGCCCGCCAATGATCTCGCCCGCTTCTGGCCGACCTCGCTCGCGTCCAATGCTCGCGCATGGGTGACGACCAACATCCGGGACGGCGTCATTGATGAGGCGCGGCTGACAAGCAAGCTGCGCGCCTCGCGAGATAGTCTCGATGTCACCGCACTCGACGCGTTCGGTGGCAGCTTGCGGATGCGCGGCCTGACCGTCGACTACAAGCGTCCTTTGCCGCCTGTGCTCAAGGTCGATGGCAGCGCCACTTTCGACGGCGCGCACATGGAGTTGTTTCCGACCAGCGGTGCGCTCAAGGGGCAGCGGATCACCGGCGGCAAGATCATCATCACCGATCTCGACAAAGCCGACCAATACATCGACATCAAGCTCGACGTCAGCGGTCCCCTGCGCGATGCGCTCGAGGTGATCGATGCCAAGCCGCTGCGCTACGCGCACGAGGTCGGCATCGATCCGGCGGCGGTCGATGGGAGCGCGGACGGCCGCCTCGCCTTCAAGTTCATGCTCGACCATCGCACCACGATGGACGATGTCGAGCTGGCGGTGCAGGCGCAGCTCATCGGCACAGCGATCCGGCAAGTCGCCTTTCAGCAGGATCTCGATCAGGGTAATTTGCGCCTTCGCCTCGATCGCGGTCAGATGCAGGTCGATGGTGACGGTCGGCTTGGCGGTGTTCCGGCGACGATCAGCTGGCAGCAATATTTCAGATCGCGTGATGGCGTCCGCAGTCGCTATTCGGCGCGCGGTGAACTTGACGACGAGGCGCGCCGTAGATTCGGCATCGATCTACCCGGAAATGTGATCACCGGCCCGGTGATCACCGACGTGACGCTGACCGGCTTTGCGAATAAACGGAGCGAAGCCGTGGTCAGACTCGATTTGACAAAGGCCGTGTTGAGCGTGCCCGATCTCAACTGGTCGAAGTCAGCTGGTGTACCGGCGACCGGCAAGCTCGCACTCGACCTCGCCGGCGGGCATCTCAGTGCGATCCGCGATGCGTCGATCGCTGGAAGCGGGATCGATCTGCGCCTTTCTGCGCTGTTCGGTTCCGCGGATTATGATCTGCAGCAAGTCGAGCTGAAGCAAGTAACGCTAGGCGAAAACGAGCTGAGGGGAACCGTCGCGCGTCGCCTCGAAGGTGGCTGGCGAGCCAATCTTAGCGGCAGCTCGCTCGACGCCACTGCGCTGCTCGACAATTTGACGAAACCGGGACCGACTCGCCACGACGAGCCGCCGCTCATAATCGACGGCAAATTCGCGCGCGTCCTCTTCGGTACCGAACGCGAGGCGCGTGATGTCGTGGTCCAGCTCTATAGCGACGGTGCGCATTGGCAAAGCATACGACTCGACCTCGCGCCCTTCGGTTCGGGGGCGCTGCGCCTGCGTTTCGGAGAGACTGGCGGGACGCGGCCATTCGATTTCTCGACCACCGATCTCGGCGCCACATTGCGTCTGCTCGATATCTCCGGGCACGTCACGGGCGGCCGGTTGTCGGCGAGCGGGCGGGCCGAGGATCTTGCGGCGGGGCGCGTCTTCAGCGGCAAGCTCGACGGCGCCGATTACAAGGTGGTCGGCGCTCCAGTGATGGCCAAGCTACTGTCCGTCGCTTCATTCACCAGCATTGCGAGCCTGCTCTCCGGCGAGGGTATCCCTTTCGCGCGGCTGACCGGCGAATTCACGGCTCAGGACGGCAGGATCACGGTCAAGCAAGGTCGGGCCTATGGTGGCGCGCTCGGCATAACTGCCAGCGGCACTGTCGATCTCGGTCGATCGACTCTTGATCTCGATGGAACCCTCGTCCCGGCCTACATGCTGAACAATATACTCGGCAACATTCCGCTAATCGGCAATCTATTGATCGGCGGCGAGGGGCAGGGACTTTTCGCCGCGGGGTTTCGTGCCAGCGGACCGCTCGACGATCCGACCATCTCCGTCAATCCGCTGAGCGTGCTGGCCCCCGGAGCGTTGCGCAATCTCTTCCTCTTCGGGCCAGCCGACTCCGATGCCGCGCCGACGCCGCGCGGCGGCGCCAACTAAGCGGCTGGCAGAATTAGGCCGGCTTCAACAAGGCATGGCGCTTGCGGCCGGCGCTCAGCTTGATGACACCGTCTGCGGTCAAATCAGCGAGAGAGACGAGATACGTCTCGCTGGTCAGCACGGCATCATTGAGACGGCCGCCGCCGCCCTTGATCAGACGGCGGGCCTCGCCGTTCGAGGCAGCAAGCCCGGCACGCGAGAAGGCCTCGAAGGCCGGCATGCCCTTGACGAGCGCATCACGTGGCACCTCGATGATCGGTAGCCCGCCGCCGATCCCGCCCTCTTCGAAAACGCTGCGTGCCGTCGCCGCGGCGGTATCCGCCGCTGCGCGACCGTGACACAAAGCGGTCGCCTCGGTGGCGAGGATTTTCTTGGCTTCGTTGAGCTCGCTGCCGGCGAGGGCCTCGAGCTTGGCGATCTCGGCGAGCGGCAACTCTGTGAACAGGCGCAAGAATCGGCCGACATCGGCATCCTCCGTATTGCGCCAGAACTGCCAGTAGTCGAATACTGCCAAGCGCTCGGCGTTGAGCCAAACGGCGCCCTGCGCCGTCTTTCCCATCTTGGCGCCGCTCGCAGTAGCAATCAGCGGCGTCGTCAGTCCGAAGAGCGTACGGTTGTCGATGCGGCGGCCGAGTTCGACCCCGCTGACGATGTTTCCCCACTGGTCGGAACCGCCCATCTGCAGCACGCAGTTGTGCCGCCGCGCCAGCTCCAGGAAGTCATAAGCCTGCAGGATCATATAGTTGAATTCGAGGAAGGACAGCGGCTGCTCGCGCTCGAGGCGGAGTCGCACGCTGTCCATGGTCAGCATTCGATTGACCGAGAAATGCCGCCCGACCTCGCGCAGAAACGGAATGTAAAGAAGCGCGTCAAGCCATGCCGCATTGTTCGGCATGACTGCGTCGGTCGGGCCATCGCCAAATACCAGGAAGCGGTCGAATATCTTGCGAATACCGGCCATGTTGCGTGCGATGCCGGCATCGTCGAGCAACTGACGCACCTCATCCCGGCCAGAAGGGTCGCCGATCTTCGTCGTGCCGCCGCCCATCAGCACGATCGGCTGGTGGCCGGTCTTTTGCAGCCAACGCAACATCATGATTTGGACGAGGCTGCCGATATGCAAGCTGTCAGCGGTGCAATCGAAGCCGATATAGGCGGTGATCGGGCCCGACTTGGCGAGCGCGTCAAGCGCCTCGAAATCGGTACATTGATGCATGAAGCCGCGCGACACGATGGCGTCGAGGAAGGCGGAGCGAGGCTGCGTCATGGTGTTGCCTGAAGTCGAGAAGTGGTTCTAACGGGCCTTCCGAGAGGGCCGGTCGTGTAGCACAATCGGCATCGCGGCACAAATTTTGGCGGCGTGGCGGAACGGCAATGGGCGTGATGCGGCAGGCCATTGGTTTGATGAGCGGGACATCGCTCGACGGCATCGATGTCGCCGTCGTCGCTACCGACGGGCGGGACCGGGTCGAGCCGGGCCCAGCGCTGACCGTGCCATATTCGGCGGAAATGCGGGAGTGCTTGCGCGGCGTGCTGGGCGGTAAAGGGCCGGTCGCCGAGGTCGAGCGAGCTTTGACCGCGGCGCATGCCGAGGCGGTCGCGCGTCTTGTCGCCGAGCATGGCGTTGTCGCCGATACGATCGGGTTTCACGGCCACACGATCATGCATCGCCCGGAGGAGCGACGAACCTGGCAGATCGGTGACGGCGCTCTGCTAGCCCGCCTCACCGGCATCGATGTCGTTTGCGACTTTCGCGCGGACGACGTTGCCGCTGGGGGTCAGGGCGCGCCGCTGGTGCCGCTGTTTCACGCAGCCCTCGCCGCACGTCTCGATAAGCCCCTCGCCATTCTCAATATCGGCGGGGTTGCCAACGTCACCTGGCTAGGGAAGGACGAAGGAGCCATTCTTGCCTTCGACACCGGGCCGGGCAATGCGCCAATCGACGACTGGGCGCTGCGACACCTCGGCGAGCCGGTTGACCGCGGCGGTGCACTGGCGCGTTCCGGCCGCGTCGATGCGGCACGACTTGCCGCCTTTCTCGCTCACCCGTTTTTCGATCGCTCGCCGCCGAAATCACTCGATCGCGACGATTTTGCCGCTTTTGAGGATGATGGGCTCGCGGCGGCGGACGGCGCCGCGACACTGACCGCGATGACGGCTGCCGCCGTCGCCAGGGCCGCCGCGCATTTCCCGGCGCCGGTCAGTCGATGGCTGGTCACCGGCGGCGGTCGACACAATCCGGTGTTGATGGATGCGCTGGCGCGTTGCCTTGGCGCCCCCGTTGCTGCGGTCGAGTCGGCCGGCTGGAATGGCGACGCTCTCGAAGCGCAAGCGTTCGCCTATCTCGCCATACGATCGCTCGAAGGGTTGCCGCTCAGCCTCCCATCGACGACGGGTGTGATACGGCCGATGACCGGCGGCCGGTTCTTCCCGGCTCGGCGCTGAGGTCGGCCGAAGGCCGTTAACGATCCATTTGCGCTTACGGGGTAGGCTATGCCGCGATTCGGTCCCTGCGGCGGAACCCCAATGGCACATGCGGCACAAGGCCAAGCCGCGGCTTCGGGCGGGGTTGGTCTCGGAGACTTCCAGATCTATCCCGGGCAGCCGCTTCCCAGCCTGTCGGTCGGCAGGAACGCCGCGTATCGCGCGACCTCGAGCGAGCGGCCTGATGACGCTTTCTTCGCGCTCGTCTGCGACCCCGTGTCGCTGCCGCGAATCGATGCGCTGCCGGCAGTGCGCAAGGTGGCTAGCCCGATGCTGGTCACTCCGCTTGACTGGCATGTGATTGAATGGCCGCCGAGCGGGCGGTGCAATCTGGCGATCGTTTTCGAAGCTCCCGGTGATGGTCGGCACGTCGCCTCGGTTGACGAGAGGTTCACGCCGCTAGGCGAAGACACGGTCGTCTGCGACTATCTTCAGCCGATGGCATCGGCACTACGCGCCCTAGCCACCGCCGGTATCGTTCACGGTGCGGTCAATCCGACCAATATCATGTTTCGCGAGTCGTTGCGCCGGCGGGTCATCCTCGGCGAATGCGTCAGCAGTGCGACGGCGATGCGCCAACCGGCCACCTTTCTGCCGATCGAGGCAGCGCTCGCGGCCCCTGTTGCGCGCGGCCAGGGGCTACTTGCCGACGACATCTTTGCCCTCGGCGTAACCGCTGCCTGTCTATTGCTTGGCGGCAATCCGGCTGCCGGCACTGCCGACGATGAGATGATGCGGGCACGTATCGAGGTCGGCTCGTACGGTGCCATCATTGCTAATCGCCGCGTGCCGGCCGGCATGATTGAATTTCTGCGCGGCCTACTCGCCGATGATCCGAAGCTGCGCTGGAGCATAGGTGAAATAGAGGAATGGTTGGCATCTCGGCGCTTTGTACTGCGCCAGGGATCGCCAGCCCGGCGCGCCACCCGTCCCTTCAGTTTCGCCGGGCGCTCCTATTTTATCCCGCGTGCCCTGTCGTATGCCTTTGCGGGCAATATCGAACGTGCCGGACCGGCGGTACGAAGCTCGGATTTCGAGATCTGGGCGCTGCGCGCGATTGGTGATGAGACCGGGACGAGCCTTATCAAGGCGGCGCAGAGCCAGAGCGAGGACGGCGGCTCCGCCGAGCAGCGCGACGCCGCTCTCGTTTCGCGCATTTGCACCGCGCTCGACTGCCACGCACCAATCCGCTACCGAAACCTCGCCGCGGCGGCCGATGGTTTCGGCGGCGCGCTTGCCAGTGCTTTCCTCGAGCAAGGACCGATTCAGACGATCGCCGAGGCAATCGCTCTGCGCCTGCCGCAATTCTGGCTCTCTACGCGCAAGCCACCACCGGCCGAGCACGTCACCCTGCTGAAACTGTTCGAACGATCGCGCGGACTGCTCGACGATCGACGACCCGGTTGCGGTGTCGAGCGCGTGCTCTACGAGCTCAACTCGTCGCTCCATTGTCTCTCGCCGCTAATTGAGAGGGAGCATGTCCACCTGTTGGCCGGTTTTCTGCCGGCTCTCGAAAGGCAGGCGGCCACCCACCTCGATGGCGAGCTGATCGATCGGCATGGCGCCGCTTTTGTCGCGGCTCACTTCAGGACGGTGGCCGGCGAGTGGGTCGACGCGCTGGCGAGCGGCGATCCGGCGCGGCGGCTCGTTGGCATGCTCAGCGTGCTCGCGCGGTTGCAGGTGTATGGCGGCCCAGCCCAGGCGCCGAACCTGGTGAAATGGGCGGTACGTCGGGCCGCGCCGGTGATCGAGGCTTATCATCATCGGCCGACGCGCCAGCGTCTGGCCAAGCAGTTGGAGAAGGTGGCGCACGGCGGTCGATTGAGCGAACTCCTGCTCGTCATCGACAACCCGATCGAGGAGCAACGCGATGCCAGCGGCTTCGCCGAGGCGAAGCGCGCCTATGCGGTTGTTGGAAGCGAGCTGAACCGCCTTGCCGCCGAGGCGACGCGGCTTAGCGAGCATGCTGACGGGCTTGCCGGACAAATGTCGGCTTGCTTCGCCACGGTAGTCGCCGCGGCGGCGTCAGTTGCCGTTCTCGTCGTCCTCGGGTGAGTGAGTGATGGTCAAGAGCGCGGCAGCGGTGGCAAAGGCAAAGAGCGGTCCGGGCGGCCGAACCCTGACGATTGCCATTGTTCTGGTCTGTCTCGCCGCTCTGGCGGCACTGCCGCTGGTTCTAGTCCTCGTGGCGGGAATGACGCCGACGCTGGTCACGCTATTTGTCGATCGCAAGCGATCGCGCCGCGTCTGCTATACCGTCGGGGTGATGAATTTTGCCGGGGTGCTGCCCTTTCTGCTGGTATTGGCCAAAGACCGCCTTTCACTGAGCGCCGCCGCCCTTGCTTTGTCGGATCCCTTTGCCTGGCTGGTCATGTACGGTGCTGCGGCTTCCGGCTGCTTGATCTGTGCGGCGACACCGAGCTTGGCCCGCTTCTGCCTCGAACTGCAGGCGAGCAACAAACGGCGAGCGCTCGAGGCGCTTGCCACGGCGATCCGGCGAGAATGGGGCGACGAGGTGGCCGGCGGGCTTAAGCCAAAGGCCATCGCTCAGGCCGATCGCGACAACCTTCCGTAAAGCCAGCCGCCGAAGCCGCCGAGAACAAGCCAGAACAAGGCCGCGGTAACGAGTGAGACGGCGACAAACTGCGCCGCGAGTTCGGGCGGCGCGCTGCCGCCGGCGTGGTCCGGTAGTGGCGCGCCGACGATGTGCGGAACCGCGGCCGCGGCGATGCCGACGAGCCTCCAGACCTTACGTTCGACAAAGACGATCAGTGCGATTCCGCTGGCCGTGGCGAGCGCCGTCGCTGCCCACCACGACTGCCGAGCCAGCAGCTCGGCGGCGACCGCGCCGGGCGGTTCGGGGGGCAGGCCAAAGGCGGGCGCCAGCTGGAAGGCAGCGAAACCAGCCATGCCCCAGCAAACGCCGCTGGCGACATTGGCAGGCGTGCCGCCATAGGCGTCGCGCAGCGCAAATCCGGCGCTCAGCAGAAGGCCGAAGCCGACTGCGACCAGGAGATTGGCCAGCAACGTCAAGAGGATGCGTTCAGGCCCGTCCGCCGGTTCCCAGTTAGACGCAGCTGCGGACGCAGTTCCATGATCATGTCCGGCGTGCTCGCCAGACACCGTCGCTGCTTCACCGGCCTTTTCGTAGACCTCGGCCGCGGCGATCAAGGGCCATATCTTGACGGCCTGGACGATTGTGACGAAGCCACCGGCCACGATGCCGGCGACAATCGCCACGACGAAGATGCGCCGTGCGAACATCGCGGGTCAATGGCAGGGGAAGGCGAAGGCGTGCCGCGCATCATGCGCGGCGTTATGCACGGCAGAGATCGTGGACAGTCCTGTTCCGAAGAGTAGAAATGCGCCGAGCAACACGGCAACAATGACCGGCGCCATTATCGCGGCATGGCCCGCCGCCTCGGTCATCCCAGTGGTCGTCCGCATCAGCGTCATACCGCCCTCCAGTCCAATCTCGCATCGCAGATTAGGTTGGAGCGGTGCTTGCGATCAAGCGCCGATGCGCGCCGTCTCAGCTATTGATCAGCCGCCGCTCAAGCGCCGCCGATTTGATCGCCTTTTGCAGCTTTTCGAAGGCGCGAACCTCGATCTGGCGGACCCGCTCGCGCGAGATGCCATATTTCTGCGACAGATCCTCAAGCGTCGTCGGCTGATCGCGGAGTCGGCGATGAGTGAGGATATCCCGTTCGCGTTCGTTAAGATGACTCATCGCCTTGACCAGGAGATCCCGGCGCAGCCCGAGTTCCTGACGCTCCCCAAGCTTGGTCTCCTGGCTCTCGCCCTCATCGACGAGCCAATCCTGCCATTCGCCTTCACTGTCAGCGCGAAGCGGCGCGTTGAGCGAGTGATCGGGAGCTGCAAGTCGACGGTTCATGTTGACGACATCGACTTCGGGAACGTCGAGTGCGGTGGCGATGCTGGTAACGTTCTCGGGGGACAAGTCGCCTTCCTCGATCGCCTGCAACTGGCCCTTGAGCTTGCGCAGATTGAAGAACAGCTTCTTCTGTGCCGCCGTGGTACCCATTTTGACGAGTGACCAGGAATGCAGGATGTACTCCTGGATGGCGGCGCGAATCCACCACATCGCGTAGGTCGCAAGGCGAAAGCCGCGATCCGGATCGAAGCGCTTGACCGCCTGCATCATGCCCACGTTGCCCTCTGAGATCAGCTCGGAGAGCGGCAAGCCGTAGCCGCGGTAGCCCATGGCGATCTTGGCGACAAGCCGCAAATGGCTGGTTACCAGCCGATGCGCCGCCTCGGTATCCTGATGCTCCTGCCAACGCTTGGCGAGCATGAATTCCTCGTCCTGGGCGAGCATGGGGAACCGGCGAATCTCTTGGAGATAACGCGCAAGGTTACCCTCGGAGGAGATGCTCGGAACGTTCGCAATGCTGGCCATTACTTCGCTCTCCGGGTGGCAGTCGTTTGTCTGTTGGTTGCCATCATCATGGTGGATAACGCCAATTTCATGGCTCGCATCCTACGCGTTTCGGGAGAAAACGTCTAGATTAAAGTTTCTCTAATATTCGAAACAGCTCATTAATGTCATTTGGTAAATCGCTTGAAAACTCAAGCGGTTGGTGGCTGATCGGATGGTTGAACCGCAGCGTTCCGGCATGCAAGGCCTGACGTGGGAACATAGCTGTCGCCTGGCGAGCACCGTCTGGAAGGGATCGCGCTCGGCCGGGACGGCGGGAATTGCCGTAAAGCGGGTCGCCGATCAGCGGGTGACCACGCTCGCTCATGTGAACTCGGATCTGATGGGTTCGCCCGGTCGCCAGCCGGCATTCGATCGCGGCGGCAAAGCCGCCGAATTCGCGCAGCACGCGGTAGTAGGTGAGAGCGGGCCGTCCGCCGCGCGCGAGTACCGCCATCTTCTTCCGATTGACGAGGCTGCGCCCAACGTTGCCTTCAATCTTGCCACTGCGCGGCAGCGGCACGCCCCACACCAACCCGTGATAGACGCGGCTGATGCGACGCGCCGCGAAGTCTGCCGCCAGTCCCGCATGCGCCTTCTCGCTCTTCGCCACGACCATCAGGCCCGACGTATCCTTGTCGAGGCGGTGGACGATGCCTGGACGTTTCACGCCGCCGATGCCGGCAAGGCTGTCGCCGCAATGCGCGAGAAGTGCATTGACCAGCGTATGATCGGGGTTGCCCGGTGCCGGATGAACAACGAGCCCGGCGGGTTTGTCGACGACAAGTAAGTGATCGTCCTCGTAGTGGATGTCGAGGTTCATCGCTTGGGCCAGCGGGTGGTCGGCGACGGCTTCAGGGACGGCAACACGAAAGATCTGGCCCGGTTTGACGCGCATGGCGGGGTCCGATATCGTCGCGCCGTCCTGCGTGACGCTCCCCATGAGGATGAGATGCTTAAGTCGGCTGCGCGACAGATCGCCGAGATATGCCGCGAGCATGCGATCGAGCCGCTCACCCGCATCGGCGGCGGAGCTGGTGACTTCGTATGGATCCGCCATCGCGATCGTCGATCTCGCCCTTCCGCTCACCGTTTCCTCCGCTGCTAGAGAGCGCCCGGACCTCGACCGATGAGAGCCCTCAGGCTCCTGGTGATCGTCCTCGGCGTGCTCTTGGTCGGCGGCACACTGGCATTGGTCGGCGCGATCATAGTCCGCTCGTCGCAGCCGTCACAGCCCCGAGGTGTAGCTCGTATCCCCTCTTCCGCGGCGCCGCCCTATGACACCGCTCTCGATCTGCCGCTTGGCGCTGTTGTCCGGTCAATCCAACCGGTCGGCGACCGGCTCGTCGTTCATCTCGTCCTGCCTGAGGGGCGGGAGAAGATTGTCGTCTTCGATCTTGGTTCCGGCTCACGCACCGGCACGATAGAGTTGCGTCCCGGTCACTGAAGTCCAGGGGCGCAACCAAAGGCCGACGGCGGATGAATTTCTCCAGCGACAACGTAACCGGGATCTCACCCGAGATACTCGCCGCCCTCGCGGCGGCGAATAGCGGCAGTCAGTCCTCCTACGGTGCCGATGCGCTCACCGCGCGGGTCTCGCGGCGCCTTGCCGAGATATTCGAGCATGAGGTCGCGGTCTTTCCTGTCGCCACCGGCACAGCGGCCAATGCCCTTGCGCTCGCCACGTTGGTGCCGCCATGGGGCGTCGTTTATTGCCACCACGAGGCGCACATCGTCGTCGACGAATGTGGCGCGCCAGAATTCTACGCTGGCGGTGCCAAGCTCGTCGGCATCGCGGCACCGCACGGAAAGATCTGTGCTGGCGATCTCGCTCCCTTGCTGCCTGGCGGCAAGGGCGTTGTCCACCACATGCAGCCGGCGGCGATCAGCCTGACGCAAGCGAGCGAGACCGGGACCGTCTATCGCGCCGATGAGATCGCCGCGCTTGCCGAACTGGCGCGGCGGCACGCTCTCGGCGTGCATGTCGACGGGGCGCGCTTTGCCAATGCGGTGGCGCATCTTGGCTGTGCCCCGGCCGACATCACTTGGCGCGCTGGCATCGATGTGCTGTCCTTCGGCGCGACCAAGAACGGCGCTGCGGCCGCCGAAGCAGTCATCTTCTTCGATCGGGCGAAGGCGGCGGACTTCGAGTTCCGTCGAAAGCGCGGGGGCCATCTCCTCTCCAAGATGCGTTTCCTCAGCGCCCAACTTGACGCTTATCTCGACAACGATCTCTGGCTGAGGAACGCACGCCACGCTAACGCCATGGCGACGCGCTTGGCAGATGGGTTGGCAGGAATCACGGGGGTCCATCTGCGTCATCCCGTTGAGGCGAACGAGGTCTTCGCCGAGATGCCGAATCCTATGATCGAGGCGCTTTTCGCCAAGGGATTCTCCTTTTATCGCTGGGACGGGGAGCGCGGCAATTGCGTGCGCCTCGTGACCGCCTTCGACACTGCGCCGAGCGATGTCGATGCCCTTCTGGTCACAACCCGGAGCGTCAATCGCTACGGGTAGAGTTCTCGCCCGGCGTTAGCGCCGTCGGTTTACGATTCGGTAATAAAAAAACTGTCACAAGGCCAAAATAATCCTTGCATCGCCGTAGGATGAGCGTATGTATCGAAACGTTGACGCATCGCACGTGCCTATGGCCCTTGGTGGTTATGCAACGACGTAACGCGTCTCTTTTGGAAGATCCGGTCTAGTGGACCGGTCCCGAGAGGGAGGTCGATATGGTTGCAATACGACGCAGGGCTGTCATGCCCTGCACCGATGCCTGCCCCCGGCGAATACGGGCGGCTCGTGGTCGTAGGACCGTAGAGCCGAGTAGTTTGGCCTAAATCCCAGTAACCGATCATTCCGGCTCTGCGGTGCCCCCGCGTGACCGGTCTTCAATGCCGTGCCTTTGGCCTCCCTCGCGGTGGCCATGGAGGATGCGACAATGGCCAAGATTCGCTCTAATTCCGCCGTCCGCCTGAAGCTTGTTCCCCGACCGAAGCTCGTCGCCGACAACGTCGTCCGAGTCGAGTGCGCCAACGATCGCGACCTCAACCCCAAGATCGCTCGCTTCCTTGCCGAGAAGCAGCCGCAGACGCCGTGCCTTGTCGTCGATGTCGATGCCGTCGCGCGGAGCTATCAGCGCCTGCGCTGGCACCTGCCGCTCGCCAAAATCTTCTACGCGGTCAAGGCCAACCCGGCGCCGGAGATCGTCGCGCGCCTGCGCGGGCTCGGCTCCAACTTCGATGTGGCGAGCCGCGCCGAGATCGAACTCTGCCTGGCGCAAGGCGCGACGGCGGAGCGCATCTCCTTCGGCAACACCATCAAGAAGGAATGTGACGTCGCCTATGCTTACGAGCAGGGCATCCGGCTGTTCGCGTTCGACAGTGCGTGCGAGCTGGAGAAGCTCGCTCGCGCCGCTCCCGGCGCGCGGGTCTTCTGCCGTATCTTGGTGGATTGCGACGGCGCCGAATGGCCGCTGTCTCGCAAATTCGGCTGCGCGCCGGAGATGGCTGTCGACCTCCTGCGGCAGGCCCGCGATTTTGGACTTGACCCCTACGGGGTCTCGTTTCATGTCGGCTCGCAACAGACGGACCTCGCGCAATGGGACAACGCGATCGCCCGTGCCGCGCGCATGTTCTCGCTGCTCGCCGAGGCAGATATCAATCTGCGGATGGTCAATATCGGCGGCGGCTTTCCGGCGCGCTATAACAATGGCGTGCCGAGCGTTGCCCGCTACGCTGCGGCGGTGATGGGAGCAATCACCCGAAATTTCGGCAACGATCTGCCGGAAATCATCGTCGAGCCCGGCCGCTCCCTGGTCGGCGACGCGGGTGTCATTCAGAGCGAGGTCGTGCTGATCTCGCGGAAGGGCTACAACGAGGAGAAGCGCTGGGTTTATCTCGATGTCGGCAAGTTCAGCGGCCTCGCCGAGACGATGGACGAAAGCATCAAGTACCGGATCAAGACGCCGTGCGTCGGTGCCGTCGGTCCCACGGTGATTGCCGGTCCGACTTGCGACAGTGCCGACATTCTATACGAGAAGACCGAGTACCAGCTGCCGCTCGAACTCAAGGTCGGCGACAAGATCGAGATCCTGTCGACCGGCGCATACACGTCGAGCTACTCGTCGGTCGGCTTCAACGGCTTCGCGCCGCTGCGGACGTACTGCATCTGAGCACCCGGCCGTCTCTCCGCATCGGGAGAGACGGCCGGCCGTCAGGCCGGAGATCTCGCTCAGCAATTTGCTATGCATGGCGGTGGCGAAGGACGAGAAGTCCTCGGCGCGCAGGAGAAAGGCGCCGATGCCGCCGATGACGTATTCGTCGTAATAGCTCTCGAGCCACGGCTCGCTCGCCAGAATGGCGAGACCATTGATGGTGATGCCGGCGGCGACCAGCTCGTCGCGCACGTCCTGCACCGGCGGCCCGATAT
>WNFD01002693.1_pt1 | contig 34438 bp, 37 predicted proteins | sample 5400491 | NCBI WGS metagenome assembly WNFD01 (sample SAMN13153343, study PRJNA577476) | soil metagenome | isolation source: 120 cm saprolite under Douglas fir tree site 2 hole 2 replicate 2 | place: USA:California | collected 2015-04-18 | reverse complement strand
GCCATTGGCGCCGGGTTTGCCGGCTCGACGGGTACTCTCTACGTCGCCAAGTTGCAGACCGCGACGCCGGAGATGTTCATGTTCCCGGTTTCCGTGATGATCCTGGTGATGATCGTGCTCGGCGGCATGGGTAGTGTCGCCGGCGTCGTGCTCGGGGCGCTGATCCTGGCTCTGCTGCAAAGCTGGTTTCTCCAAGATTTGACGCAGTGGGTCCATGCGCTCGGCCGTCTGATCAACGTCGATTGGCTGCAGCACGTCGAGCTCGTCCAGTCGATCGAGCTGATTTTCGGCATCGTCCTCGTTCTCATGATGCTGTTCCGCCGACAGGGATTGATCCCAGCGACCGGCACGATGGCGCCGCTGAGCTTCGAGGAACAGACGGCGCTGCCCTCTCGCGGCGAAATTCAGGCGGCGTTGAGTGGCCTTGGCAAGGGCGCCGATCTGCCGTCGGGCACACCCCTGCTCGAGACGCGCAAGCTGACCAAGCGTTTCGGCGGCATCACCGCTGTCAAGGAACTCGATCTTGTCCTTATGCCGCATCAGATCGTCGCGTTGATCGGCCCGAACGGCTCCGGCAAATCGACCTTCTTCAACGTCGTGACCGGCCTCGACCAACCCGATGGCGGGCAAGTCCTCTTCATGGGCGAGGACATCACCGGCCAGCCGTCGCATGCCATCGTCGAGCAGGGCATCGCGCGAACGTTCCAGAATCTCCGCATCTTCAGCAATATGACAGTGCTTGAGAACGTTCTCGTCGGCACGCATGCGCGGACGACGACGGGTGCGCTTGGCGCAGTGCTTCGTGCGCCGAGGACTCGGCGTGAAGAGGCGGCGACGCGCGAATGGGCGATGGAGGTCCTGACGGTTTTCGGCAATCGCCTGCTGCCGCGCGTCAACCACGTTGCCAGCAGCCTTTCCTATGCCAATCGGCGGCGCGTCGAGATTGCCCGCGCCATCGCGTCGCGCCCAAAATTGCTCCTGCTCGACGAACCGACTGCCGGCATGAACCCGATGGAGACGCTCGAGCTTGCCGCCCAGTTGCGCAGTCTCGCCGATATGGGGCTGAGCATTCTGCTCATCGAGCACAAGCTCAACGTCGTCAACGATCTCGCCGACAAGGTCATAGTCCTCGATCACGGCGAGAAGATTGCTGAAGGCACCGCAGAAGAGGTCCACAAGAACGATGAAGTCATCCGCGCCTACCTCGGACGGACGGCCACTGCTCGAGTTTAAGGACGTCGACACCTACTACGGTGAGTTGCACGTCCTCAAGAAGGTCAACTACGAGATCCGCGCCGGCGAGATCGTGTGCCTGCTCGGCGGCAACGCGTCAGGCAAGTCGACGACGATGAAGACAGTGCTTGGGATCGTGCGCCCGACTCGCGGCATGGTGCGCTATGGCGGTGAAGACATCAGCAATATGCGCACCGCTGAGCGGGTCAAGCGTGGCATCGCGCCGGTGCCGGAGGCGCGTCGGCTGTTCCCCAAGATGACGGTTTTCGAGAATCTCGAGATGGGAGCGTTCACCCGCAACGACACGCACGGCATTGCCGAGGATATCGAGCGGATGTATGAGCTCTTTCCGCGCGTGAAGGAGCGCCGCAATCAGCTCGCAGGCACGCTGTCGGGAGGCGAACAGCAGATGGTGGCGATGGCGCGTGCCCTGATGGCGCGCCCGGAGCTCCTGTGCATGGACGAACCGTCGATGGGGCTGTCGCCCGCGCTCGTCGAGCAGGTCTTCGAAATCATTCAGATGATCAACAAGCTCGGCACCACCATTTTCGTCGTCGAGCAGAACGCCAACATGGCGCTGTCGATAGCGACGCGAGGTTATGTCCTGCAGACCGGTGAGGTCGTCCTCTCGGGACGCGCCAAGGATCTGCTGGCGAACGAAATGTTGCGTGCGACGTATCTCGGTGAAATCAAGGCGGCTTAGCCGCCGCGATCGAGAGGGGGTTCAGCCGGCCTTTTTCAGGCGCTCCGCGGCCTCGATCGCAAAATAGGTCAGCACGCCGTCGGCGCCGGCGCGCTTGAAGCCGGTCAGGCTTTCAAGGATAACGCGGTCGTCGAGCCAGCCGCGCTCGATGGCGCCCTTCAGCATGGCGTACTCGCCGCTCACCTGGTAGGCGAAGGTCGGCACGCCAAACCGGTCCTTCACGCGGCGGACGATGTCGAGATACGGCATGCCCGGCTTCACCATCACCATGTCGGCGCCCTCGGCGAGATCGAGCGCGACCTCGCGCAGCGCCTCGTCGCTATTGGCGTAGTCCATCTGGTAGGTCCGTTTGTCCGAGCGGCCGAGCGAGGATTTCGAGCCGAGCGCGTCGCGGAACGGGTCATAGAAGGCCGAAGCATACTTGACGGCGTAGGACATGATCCGCACATGGGTGAAGCCGCCCATGTCGAGCGTATCGCGGATCGCGCCGACCCGACCGTCCATCATATCCGACGGCGCGATGACGTCGCAGCCAGCCTTGGCTTGGACGAGCGATTGGCGACAGAGTATGTCGACCGTTTCGTCATTGGCGACAGCGCCATCCCGAACGACGCCGTCATGGCCATGTGCGGTAAACGGGTCGAGCGCGGCATCGCACAGCACGCCGAGCCCGGGGTGGGCGCGCTTAACGGCGGCGACCGCGCGGCACACGAGATTGTCCGGGTTGACCGCCTCGTCGCCATCCGGGCTCTTGAGCTCCGCGGGTACGACCGGAAAGATGGCGATCACCGGGATACCGAGGGACGCGGCGCGACCCGCTTCCTCGATCAGCGACGGTATCGTATGGCGCCAAACGCCCGGCATCGAGGGGATCGCCTCGCGCCCCGACGGGCCATCCTGGACGAAGACGGGCCAGATGAAATCGGCGGCGGTGAGAACGGTCTCGGAAACCAAACGGCGTGACCAGTCGTCGCGACGGTTGCGGCGGAGCCGGACGCGTGGATACGCGCCAAGGGAAGCAAAAGGTTTCGATGTCAAATCAACACCACGGCTCGGTCAAAATCCTGACCCAGCGGCAATCATAGGCGGCGGCGGCGCCGGTTACAATCGGCGCCGCTCAAACGCGGCGACCCATTCACAGCGGATAGGAAGCCACCAGGATCATATCGACGGCCAGGCCATCCGATGCAAGCGGCAGCATCAGCTTCGCGACCATCCGCGTGCTTTGCTTCACGCTGCGCCGCCGCTCGATCATCATCGGGCGGCGCGTGAGGCAGGCTTCGGCATATTCGCGGCGCACGATGTCGCGCGTCTCCGGCGGCAGCGTCGCGGTCAACTTTCCCGTCAGATCACGGTTGTAGTAGGCGGCAAGTACGCTGCCATAGAGGCGGTAGCGGAATTCGCTCGCGTCATCGAGAACATCGATCAACATCAAGTTGCCGAGCCAGTCGCGGAGTTCGAATACATCGAAGTCCAGCCGCGCCGGCATCAGCCGGCCATCACACTTGGTGTTCCACAGATCGAGAAGCCGCTGCAGGAGCGGGTGCTGAATCTGCAGCGGGGAGTCTTTTCCGATCGGTGGCATCGCAGGGATCATAATGCGGCGGCAGCGACGTGTCTTGCGGAGTCGAGGCGACCGTCGCGCTCGTGCGTTGTGGGCACGCGGGGCAGCGGTTATCATCGTCCGTCGCGAGTGTGCGCCTGCTCGACTGCGAGACCCGGAGACCATGCCAGACAGCAACCGAAGCGACACCGACGAGATTTTGCTCGAGCGGCACGGCGGCCTCGCTGTTGTCATCTTGAACCGGCCGAAGGCGCTCAACGCCCTGACGCTGGGCATGTACCGCCGACTCGATCCGCAGCTCGTCGCCTGGGCAACAGACCCGGCGATTCATGCGGTGCTGATCCGCGGCGCCGGCGAGCGCGCCTTCTGCGCAGGTGGCGATGTGCGCGCGGTTTACGAGGCGGGGCGGGGCAAGAGCGACGGGTTGACCGCTGATTTCTTTCGCGAAGAATACTGTCTCATCGAGCGCGTCTACCGCTTTCCGAAGCCCTACATCGCATTGCTATCCGGCATCACCATGGGGGGCGGCGCAGGGGTCTCCATCCACGGCTCGCATCGCGTCGTCACGGAGCGGTTTCTCTTCGCCATGCCGGAAACGGCAATCGGTCTCTTTCCCGATATCGGTGCCACCACGTTCCTCAACCGCTGCCCCGGGCGGATCGGCCGCTATCTCGGCCTGACCGGCGCCCGTATTAAGGCCGCCGACGCACTCTACTGCGGGCTGGCGACCCACTACGTCCCGGAGGCGCGTCTGGCGGCGCTGACCAATGGGTTGGCGACGCTGAGCTGGCGCGACGGCGAAGAATGCGGCCAAGTCGACGGGCTGCTCGCCCAATTCGCGGCACCCGTCGGCCCCGCGCCGCTTGCCGATCTCAGGTCGGCAATCGATCGCTGTTTCGCCGCCGACACAATCGAGGAAATCGTCGCGGCACTCGAAGCCGAGGCCGACGATTGGGCGTGGGAGGCGCTTGCCAACCTCGCCAAGGCCTCACCGACGAGCCTCAAGATTACACTTCGTCAATTGCAGATTGGCGCGCGCTTCGATGTCGCCGAGGCGCTGCAGCTCGAATACCGCATGACCCAGCACATCATGCAGCGGCATGATTTCTTCGAGGGTGTCCGCGCCATGCTCGTCGACAAGGACCAGGCGCCGAAATGGCAGCCCGCTAGCCTCGCCGCCGTCAACGATGCCGAAGTCGACTTCTATTTTCGGCCGATTGGTGAGCGTGAGCTGACATTCAGCTGAAAGGAGGACGCTATGACCGCCATTGGCTTCATCGGCCTCGGCAATATGGGCGGCCCAATGGCCGCCAATTTGCTGAAAGCCGGTCATGACGTGACCGGGTTCGATCTCAGCGGCGAGGCGCTGGCGCGGCTGGTGGCCGGCGGCGGCAAGCGGGCTGTCAGTGCTGACGCGGCGGCGGCCGCCGGGGACGTCGTCATTACCATGCTGCCGGCCGGGCCACATGTCCGCGCCGTCTATCTCGGCACCGGCGGAGTGCTGGCGAGCGCTCGCCAGGGCAGCTTGCTGATCGATTGCTCGACAATCGACGTCGAGACGGCGCGGGCTGTCGGCGCGGCGGCCGGCGAAGCCGGGTTCGGCATGCTCGATGCGCCGGTTTCGGGTGGCGTCGGCGGTGCCACGGCAGGCACGCTGACCTTCATGGTCGGCGGCACGGAGAGCGATTTCGCACGCGGCGAGCCGATTCTGCAATCAATGGGCAAGACCATCGTCCACGCCGGTACGGCAGGCAACGGGCAGGCGGCCAAGATCTGCAACAATATGATGCTCGGCATCTCGATGATCGCGGTATGCGAAGGATTCGCGCTTGCCGAGAAGCTCGGTCTCGATTGGCAGCGGCTTTTCGATATTAGCTCGAAATCATCGGGTCAGTGCTGGGCGATGACGAATTATTGCCCGGTCCCCGGTCCGGTGCCGACCTCGCCGGCCAATCGTGGCTACAAGGCCGGCTTCACTGCCGAGATGATGTTGAAGGACCTCAAGCTGGCGCAGCAGGCGGCGCAGGGGGCGGGCGCGGCGACGCCGCTCGGCGCCAATGCCGCGTCGCTCTTTGCGCTCATGGTGAACGCCGGCGATGGGGCAGCCGATTTTTCGGCGATCTTCCGCTTTCTCACGGCGAGAACCGACTGACCGACGGTTTCCCGCGGATTTAAGGGAAATCTTAACTGACGGCTGACTAACTTACTGGCGAGCAATGCCAGCTGCGAGGCGCGTCATGAAGGCCGAGTATCTCGAAACGATCGGATTGATCGAACGTCTCCACCGTCATTTTCTCGAGATCGTCAAGCTCGAGCTCGACGGTTTGGGCATCCACGACATCAACAACGTGCAGGGCCTCATCCTGTACAATATCGGCGACGCCCAGATGACCGTAGGCGAGCTGACTTTACGCGGTTGCTATCTTGGCTCGAACGTCTCCTACAACGTCAAGAAAATGGTCGAGAACGACTATCTCGTTCAGGAGCGCTCCGAGCACGACCGCCGCTCGATCCACGTTCGCCTCTCCGAGAAGGGCAAGAAGCTGCGCGACGAGTTGAGCAAGATGCATGAGCGCCATCTCGTTATGCTGAACGAGACCTCGCTAAAGGCGGAGGACCTTCAGGTCGCCGGCGTCGCGTTGAAGCGGCTGGAGCGCTTCTGGACGCGGGCGAGCGACCTCGTGCAACGCCGGATGGCCTATACACCGGCCGCGTGACGCTGCCGCCGCTCGGCGGGGCTGTCGCCCGGCATGATTGATTGCGAGACGGCGAGCCCATGGCTCGCCGTTCGGCATTCCGGCTATTGCGCGACCGCGTGCTGCCCCGGAAGTAGACAACTATCCGAGAGCGGTGCGATCGGCGTGAGATCACGGTGGTGCTTGTAGTCAGCTGAAGGCCGCGATGCCCGTTTGCGCGCGGCCGAGGATGAGCGCGTGGATGTCGTGCGTGCCCTCGTAGGTGTTCACCGCCTCAAGGTTCATGACGTGGCGGATGACGTGATACTCGTCGGAGATGCCGTTGCCGCCGTGCATATCGCGTGCGACCCGCGCGATGTCGAGCGCCTTGCCGCAATTGTTGCGCTTCAAGAGCGAGATCATCTCGGGCACCGCGCGCCCCTCGTCCTTGAGGCGGCCGAGTCGCAGGCACGCATGCAGGCCCAGGGTGATCTCGGTCTGCATGTCGACGAGCTTCTTCTGGATCAGCTGATTGGCGGCGAGGGGCCGGCCGAACTGCTTGCGCTCGAGCGTGTAGCTCCGCGCCGCATGCCAGCAGAATTCGGCGGCGCCGAGCGCGCCCCAGGCAATGCCGTAGCGCGCGTTGTTGAGGCAGGAGAACGGGCCCTTGAGACCGCTGACCGTGGGCAGGATATTCTCGTCCGGCACGAAGACGTCATCCATGACGATCTCGCCGGTCACCGAGGCGCGCAGCGAGAATTTGCCTTCGATCTTCGGTGCCGTTAGGCCCTTCATCTCCTTCTCGAGGACGAAGCCGCGAATGACGCCGTCCAGCTTCGCCCAGACGACGAAGACATCGGCAATCGGCGAATTGGTTATCCACATCTTGGCGCCGCTGAGCCGATAGCCGCCATCGACCTTGCGGGCGCGCGTCACCATGCTCGATGGATCGGAGCCATGATCGGGCTCGGTCAGGCCGAAGCAGCCGACCCACTCGCCGCTCGCCAGCTTCGGCAGGTATTTTTGGCGCTGCGCCTCGCTGCCGAAATCGTAGATCGGGTACATCACCAGACTCGACTGGACGCTCATCGCCGAGCGGTAACCGCTATCAACGCGCTCGACTTCGCGGGCGATCAACCCATAGGAAACATAGTTGACCCCGGCGCAGCCATAGCCGTGAATCGTCGGGCCGAGCAGCCCAAGCGCGCCCATCTCGGTCATGATCTCGCGGTGGAAATGCTCGTGGCGATTGGCCTCGAGCACGCGCGGCATCAGCTTCTCCTGGCAGAAGTCGCGCGCGCTGTCGCGCAACATGCGCTCCTCCTCGCTCAGTTCGGCATCGAGCAGCAACGGGTCCTGCCATTCGAAAACGGGTTTCTCGGCCGATCGAGCCGGCATCGCGGCGGCTACTTGCGGGGTCATTGCGTTCGCTCCTTGGGCCATCTTGTCGCCGGCCGGCAAATGGGAAACTCAGTGTCCGTCCCTGTCGGCGAAGCAATCATCTTGCTCCGGGACGAGGGCGGTCGTCTCGATCTCGATCTTGGCACCGTCCTCGACAAGCGCGACGACCTGGACCACCGCCATGGCCGGGAAATGTCGACCGAGGGTATCGCGCCAGATACGGCCGATCTCCGGCAGACGTGCAAGGTATTCGTGCTTGTCAGTGATGTACCAGGTCATGCGGGCGATATGTTCGGGCCGGGCATCGGCTGCCGCGAGCACGGCAACCGTGTTGTACAGGGCCTGCTCAAGCTGGCCGACGAAATCGTCGGTCGCCAGAACCTGCGCTTCGGTCCAGCCGATCTGACCGGCGACAAAGACGAGACGGCCGCGCCCGGTCATGCCGTTGGCGTAACCCTTGGGTTGGGGCCAGCCATGCGGATTTACCGACCGCAATGCCGCGGCGGGACGCAGTTCGACGCGGGGCGGGCGGGCGGCTTGCGGCATGGCGGCGGCGGTTCCGGTGGTGATGGCGGGGGCAGGAAGTCTAGGGGCCAAAGCGCCCAAGAGCAACCTGGGTACACCGACCGCCGCTGGGGCCGAAGGGCGTGCCTGCTAGCCGGTGGCGAGCTGCCACTGCCCGCGTAGGGTGCAAGACTGGACGAAAAACGCGCAGTGCCGGGCTGGACGACACGACGAGCTTCGTTCTTTGTTGCACCTCGGGCGAGCGGATGCTATGGCGCAGAACTTGCGTAAGGGACGCGGGATCGAATTGTGGCGACTTTCTCAAATGTTGCGGCCCGCAGCTTGCATGCTTAAGGTGAAGACAAACAACGTGCGGTCTGCGCCACGGCTCGAAGGGCGCAATCGCGGGGAGTAGCTCACTCGGAATGGAATATTTTATCCAGCAACTGATCAATGGCCTGACCTTGGGGGCCATGTTCGGTCTGATCGCCATCGGCTATACGATGGTTTACGGCATCCTCGGCATGGTGAATTTCGCACACGGCGAGATCTTCATGATCGGCGGGTTTGTTTCAGTCATCACCTTTCTCGTCCTCGGCTATCTCGGCATTACCTGGGTTCCGATAGCCTTGGCGGTCATGCTGCTGATGACGATGCTGTTCACCTCGCTGCATGGTTGGGCGGTGGAACGCTTGGGCTATCGAGCCTTGCGCAATTCCAACCGCCTCGCCCCGCTGATCTCGGCGATCGGCATGTCGATCTTCCTGCAGAACTACGTCCAATTGCTGCAGGGCGCCCGCAACAAGTCGCTGACGCCGATCGTCTCCGGCGGCGTCGAGCTGATGACCAGCGCTTCCGGCTTCACCGTCAAGCTCGGCTACATGCAGATCGTCATCGTCGCGGTGACGACGGTGCTGATGGCTGGTTTCTCGCTGCTGATCGCGCGGACGTCGCTCGGTCGCCAGCAGCGCGCCTGCGAGCAGGATATGAAGATGGCGCGACTCCTCGGGGTCAATGTCGACCGGACGATCTCGCTGACCTTCATCATGGGGGCGGCGCTCGCCGCGGTCGCCGGACTGACCTGGCTCATGTACTATGGCATCATCGACTTCTATGTCGGTTTTCTCGCCGGTATCAAGGCATTCTCGGCGGCTGTGCTTGGCGGCATCGGATCGCTGCCGGGCGCCATGCTGGGCGGACTGCTGATCGGTCTCATCGAGGTCTTCTATTCGGCTTATTTCAGCACCGAATACAAGGACGTCGCCGCTTTCGCGATCCTCGTGCTCGTGTTGATCTTCCGGCCGACGGGCTTGCTCGGTCGGCCGGACATCGAGAAGGTTTGAGCGAGTGCCTCCGATGCAAAACGAAAAGGATCGCTCTTTTCCCGCCATGCTGAAAGACGCTGCTCTGGTCGGGGCGGTGTCCGCCGCGCTTGCTCTCCCGCTGGTCGGTTTCAAGACCGTCGACCGGACGACGCAAATCGAATTAGTGTTCCGCTTCGGCGAGATGTTCTATGCGGTTGCGGTCATCGCCATCGGGCGGTTGCTGCTCAGCCTGACCGCGGCCGGCAAGGCGCGCGCGGTGCTGTTCGCGACGGCGCCCCTGAGCGTTCTCGGGCTGATCGAGTACGCGCTCGATCTCGTGCCGATGGACTGGCCCGAGCTCGCCGGGCTGACCTGGCTCGCCGCGACCATCATCGCCATTCGCGCCTTGGTCGCCATGCGGCGCAAGACGACAGCCGACGTTGCCGCCGCGCGCGTGCTTGCCGGACTCCCGATTACCGCCGTCGTCACGCTGTTCAGCCGCTTTGGCCGATTTCTCGGGCCGGTCGCCGCGGCCTTTGCTATCCTCATGCCGTTCATGCCCTTCGCCGATCAACGCGTGGTCGATATCGGCATCCTCATTCTGACCTACATCATGCTGGGCTGGGGCCTCAACGTGGTGGTCGGTCTGGCCGGCCTGCTCGATCTCGGCTACGTCGCCTTCTATGCCGTCGGCGCCTACGCCTATGCGCTGCTGTCGATCCAGGGCGGGCTCAATTTCTGGGAAGCCTTGCCGATCGCCGGTGCCTGTGCCGCCACCTTCGGCATCCTGCTCGGATTTCCGGTGCTGCGCCTGCGCGGCGACTATCTCGCGATCGTCACGCTCGGCTTCGGCGAGATGATTCGACTGGTCCTCCTCAACGGTCCCGATTTCGGTCTGCTGGCGAATGGCGCAAAGGGCATCGGCGAAATCCCGCGGCCCAGCTTCTTCGGCATGGAGTTCACGGCGGCGCCGAAACCGGGCATGGTCGCCTTCAGCGACTATTTCGGGCTCGATTTCTCGCCGATCCAGCGCGTCATCTATCTCTACTACATCATCCTGCTGCTCGCCTTCGTCACCAACTGGTTCACGCTGCGCATCCGCAAGCTGCCGATCGGCCGCGCCTGGGAGGCCCTGCGCGAGGACGAGATCGCCTGCCGTGCGCTGGGGGTCAATCCGCGCAACACCAAGCTGACCGCCTTTGCCATCGGCGCCATGTTCGCCGGCTTCGCCGGCTCGTTCTTTGCCACAAGGCAGGGCTTCATCAGCCCCGAGAGCTTCAACTTCATGGAATCCGCCGTCATCCTCGCCATCGTGGTGCTCGGCGGGATGGGCAGCCAGGTCGGCGTCGTCCTCGCTGCCGTCGTATTGATTGGCGGACCGGAGTGGTTCCGCGATCTCGCTGCCTTCCGCATGCTGGCCTTCGGCGGGCTGATGGTGGCCGTGATGGTTTGGCGGCCGCAAGGCCTGCTCGCACATCGCGAACCCACGATCAAGCTGGCAGGGTCGACGCGGGAAAGGCCGCTTGCTGCATCGGTTAGAGAAACAGTCACATGAGCCAAATGCCGTTGCTCAAGGTCGAGCATATCACGATGCGCTTTGGCGGACTGGTCGCGGTCGACAATGTCTCCTTCGAAGCGAATGATCGAGCGATCACCGCGGTCATTGGACCGAACGGTGCGGGAAAGACCACGCTGTTCAATTGCCTCACCGGCTTCTACAAGCCGACCGTCGGACGCCTTCTGCTGACCGCGACGGATGGCAGCGAGCATCTGCTTGAGCGGATGGACGGCTATCGGATACCGCAAATCGCGCGGGTCGCGCGCACCTTCCAGAACATACGGCTGTTCCCGCGCATGTCGGTGCTTGAGAATCTCCTGGTCGCCCAGCACAACAAGCTGATGCGCGCATCTGGCTTCACCATCCTTGGCCTCTTCGGGTTGCCCGTCTACCGACATGCAGAGGCCAAGGCGGTCGATCTGGCGCGCTATTGGCTGGAGCGCATCGGGCTGGTCGACCGCGCCGATGACGACGCCGGAACGCTGCCCTACGGCGATCAGCGGCGGCTGGAAATCGCGCGCGCGATGTGCACCGAACCGTGCCTCCTCTGCCTTGACGAGCCGGCGGCCGGTCTCAACCCGCGGGAGACCGATGAGCTCAACCAGCTGCTGGTGTTCATTCGCGATCACCAGAAGATCGGCCTGCTGCTGATCGAGCACGACATGGCGGTGGTGATGAAGGTCTCCGACCACGTCATCGTGCTCGACCACGGGGCGAAGATCTCGGATGGAACGCCCGACGCGGTCAAGAACGACCCCGCCGTCATCCGCGCTTATCTCGGCGCGGAGGAGGACGAGGAGTTGCCGCCCGAGGTTGCACACGATCTCGAAGCGATCGCCCCGGGCGCGATCGGCGGAACGCACTGATGCTCAAGGTTTCCGGCGTCCATACGTTCTACGGCCACATCGAAGCGCTGAAGGGTGTAGACCTCGAGGTCAAGACGGGCGAGATCGTCGCCTTGATCGGCTCGAATGGCGCCGGCAAATCCACCCTTCTGATGACGATCTGCGGCTCGCCGCAGGCATCTTCCGGGCAGATTCTTCTCGACGGTCAGGACATCACCCGGATGCCGACCCATCTCATCATCCGCAGCGGCATCAGCCAGGCGCCCGAGGGCCGGCGGATATTTCCGCGGATGAGCGTTCTCGAAAACCTCCAGATGGGTGCCATTCTGACCGATCCCGCGTACCTCGTCGAAGATCTGGAGCGCGTCCTGACGATTTTTCCCATTCTCAAGGACCGCCAGGCGCAGCGCGGCGGCACGCTCTCTGGCGGCGAGCAGCAGATGCTGGCGATCGCGCGCGCACTGATGGGCCGTCCGCGCCTGCTGCTGCTCGACGAGCCGTCGCTCGGCTTGGCTCCGATGATCGTCAAGCAGATCTTCCGCACCATCCGAGACATCAACGAAGAGACCGGTACGACTATTCTGCTCGTCGAGCAGAACGCGAATCAGGCGCTCCGTTTGGCGCATCGCGGTTACGTGCTGGCGACGGGAAAGATCCTGATGTCGGGGAGCGGGCGCGAACTGCTGGCCAATCACGAGGTCCGGACAGCGTATCTTGAAGGCGTCTGAGCAGATGAGGGGAGGCTGAGCGTGGCTCCGGAATTGGTTGGCAGCGTTTCCTGGCCGGTCTTCTTCTTTGTCACCGTTGTTTTGTTCGGCTGGGTCGCGATGATGGCGGCGACGGCGCTTGCGCGGATGTGGCGGCCGTGGTGGTCCAACATCGCGTACGGGCTGATTCTGGGGCTCGCCAATCGTCTGCTCGAGATGATGCTGTTCAAGGGTTCTCTATTGTCGCTCCAAGGCTATCTCGTCGATACCGCTTACATCATCATCGTCATGCTGCTGTCGTATCGCGCCGCGATGACCCGCGGGATGGTCGTTCAGTACCCCTGGCTTTACGAGCGCAGCGGCCTCTTCCAATGGCGAGCCAAGTAACCGGCGATGACGCATGGACAGCATATTGCCAGCCGTCGTATGCTCGCCAAGGTTTTAAGAACCGATGATCGTTGTCAATTTCCAGCCGTCTCGGTAAATGTGGTCAATCAGGGAGAGGATATATGAAGCGGAACTCGTTACTAATGCTTGCCGCAGTTGCGGCAACCGCGCTGGGCGTTGCCAGCGCGAAGGCCCAGGACGTCGTCGTCGCGGTTGCGGGCCCGATGACGGGCGGCGATGCGATCTTCGGCGAGCAGCTGAAGCGCGGTGCCGAGATGGCAATTGCTGACATCAATGCGGCGGGCGGACTGTTGGGCCACAAGTTGAAGCTCGAGATCGGCGACGACCAATGCGAGCCGAAGCAGGCGCTGCCGGTCGCCAACTCCTTCGTGCAGAAGAAGGTTCAGTTCGTCATCGGCCATTACTGCTCGGGCGTGACGATTCCAGCCTCGGCCGTTTACGTCGAGAACAATATCTTCATGATCACGCCGGCGGCGACCAACCCGCGCCTGACCGACGAGGCGAAGGCCAAGGGCTGGAAGACGGTGTTCCGCAGCTGCGGTCGCGACGACATCCAGGGCGTCGTCGCCGGTAAGTATCTGGCGTCTACCTATAAGGGCAAGAAGGTTGCCGTTCTGCACGACAAGACGCCGTACGGGCAGGGCATCGCCGACGAGACCAAGAAGAACATGAACGCCAATGGCTTGCAGGAAGCTCTCTATGACAGCTTCCAGAAGGGCGACAAGGACTACACGGCGCTCGTCAGCAAGATGAAGCAGATGGCCATCGATGTCGTTTACGTCGGCAGCTATCACACCGAGACGGGGCTGCTGCTGAAGCAGGCGCGCGAGCAGGGCTTCAATGCCCAGTTCGTCGGCGAGGACGCCCTCGTCACCGACGAGTTCTGGAAGATCGCTGGCCCGGCCGGGGAAGGCCTCATCATGACCTTCGCGCCCGACCCGATCGAGAACCCGGCGGCCAAGGCGGTCGTCGAGAAGTTCACCAAGCAGGGCTACAAGCCGGAAGGCTACACGCTCTACACCTACGCGGCCTTCCAGGTCGTTGCGGCGGGCGTTAAGGCTGCCAAATCGCTCGATGCCAAAAAGGTCGCTGACCAGATTCGCGGCAAGGCAATCGACACCGTGCTCGGTAAGCTCCAATACGACGACAAGGGCGACGTCTCGAACAGCGAATACGTCTGGTACAAATGGCATGACGGCAAGTACGCTCAGATCAAGTCTTAAGCTGACGGTCTAGGCCATAGCAAAACGGCCCGGCGGGAAACCGTCGGGCCGTTCCTTTTTGGCGTTGTTATTGTCCCCGGAGAAAAAGATCACGACGTCTGGAGGAAGCGGTGAGCGATGGCTCCGACGATCGCTCGCGACGGCTACTTCTTCGCCGCTCCGCGCTTGCCACCCTGGCGGCCGGTACCGCGGCCGAGGCCAATCTTCTTGGCGAAAGCCGAACGCTGCGCCGCATAATTCGGCGCGACCATCGGATAATCGGCCGAGAGCCCCCACTTGCTCCGATAGTCGTCCGGTGTCATGCCATAGGTCGAGCGCAGATGCCGCTTCAGCATCTTGAGTTTCTTGCCGTCCTCGAGGCAGACCAAGTAGTCCGGCGTGATTGATTTGCGGATCGCGACAGCCGGCTTGAGCGGCTCGCTCTTCGCTTCGGCCCGGCTGTCGAGCGAGCGCAACGAGGCATACACCGAGCTGATGATTTCGCCGACTTGCTGCGTCGGCAGAGCGTTGTTGCTGAGATAGGCGGCGACCACATCTGCCGTCATGCGCAACAATTCTTCGTCTGAGAGTTTCGCGCTTGTTGTCGTTTCGACCATTACCCAGGCCCCCGCGTGGAAGCAAAAAGCTATTTTTATTATGACGCGATAATTGCAGAGTGATTTTCTACTGTCAATCGAAACCAATTCCAGCGCAATATTCGCCGCCGTTAACATTTGACACCGAGCGAGATCGACTTCGTTGGACATCGATCGGAGTGCCGCGTGCGCCCATCTCCGTCGGTCGCTTTGGTCGATTTGCCTGGCCGATCCGAAAATCGACTGAAGTACCAAATGCCGATCGCATTTCTGCGTCCTGACCTTGACGCGACACCTTCTATGCTTGCCGGACTTTGGGCTTTTTGCTGCGCGCGGCGGTTGCGCATCGTCTGGGTGACGCGAGGCGTTGTGGCAAGCTGACAGGATTGGCCAATAGCTGGTATGATTGCCGCCGAGGCGATTCAACTGGAGCGCAATGTTCGGGATTCTCGCCATCGCCGCCGATCATGGCGGTTTCGATCTGAAGAGCGCCCTCGTGCCGATCGCGCAAGAACTCGGTCAGACGGTGCTCGATCTTGGCACGAGTGGACACGAATCGGTCGATTATCCGGAATTCGCCGATGCGGTCGCTGCGGCGTTGCTCGAGGGGCGGGCGGCTCGCGGCGTTCTCGTCTGCGGTACCGGGATCGGCATGTCGATTGCCGCGAACCGACACCCAGGCATTCGAGCGGCGTTATGCCACGATGGCTTGACTGCGCGGTTGGCGCGCCAGCATAACGATGCCAACGTACTCGCGCTCGGCGGCCGCCTCATCGGCGTCGAAACGGCAAGAGATTGCCTGATAAATTTTCTTACCACCCCCTTCGAGGGCGGCCGCCATGCAAGGCGCATCGCCAAGCTCGATCGGGCCCTCGCGCAATGACCGCCTGATCCGGAGTTTCTCTGCAATGCCCCTTCGTTCCCCCATCGCCCCGATCACCGCGTCCAACCGCTTCTTTTCGGCAGCGCTGCGCGACAACGATCCCGAGATATTTGCCGCGATCGGTGAGGAGCTCGCTCGCCAGCAGACGCAGATCGAACTGATCGCTTCCGAGAATATCGTCAGCGCAGCCGTCCTCGAGGCGCAGGGAACGGTGCTGACCAACAAATACGCCGAAGGTTATCCGGGGAGACGCTACTACGGCGGTTGCGAGTTCGTCGACATCGCTGAGCGCCTTGCCATCGATCGGGCGCGACGGCTCTTCGGCTGCGCGTTCGCGAATGTCCAGCCGCATTCCGGCGCGCAGGCCAACCAGGCGGTTTTTCTGGCGTTGCTCAAGCCGGGCGACACCGTCCTCGGCTTGTCGCTCGCCGCCGGTGGTCATCTGACGCATGGCGCCGCGCCCAACCTCTCCGGCCGATGGTTTGATGCGATCCAGTATGGCGTCCGGCGGGAGGATGCGCTGATCGATTTCGACGAGGTCGAGCGCCTTGCCCGCGAGCGGCGGCCGAAGTTGATCATCGCCGGGGGATCGGCCTATCCGCGGATAATCGATTTTGCCCGTTTTCGTCAGATCGCCGATGCGGTCGGCGCCTACTTCATGGTCGACATGGCGCATTTCGCCGGACTCGTCGCCGGCGGCGTCTATCCAAATCCGCTGCCGCATGCGCATGTCGTCACGACGACGACGCACAAGACGCTGCGCGGACCGCGCGGCGGCATGGTCCTGTGCAATGACGAGGAGATCGGCAAGAAGATCAACAGTGCGGTGTTCCCCGGCCTGCAGGGTGGCCCGCTGATGCATGTCATCGCTGCCAAGGCCGTGGCCTTCGGCGAGGCGCTGCAGCCGGCCTTCAAGGACTACGCGGCTGCGGTCGTAGGCAACGCGCGCGTCCTCGCCGAGGCGCTGATCGGCGGTGGGTTGGCGATCGTCTCCGGTGGCACCGATTCACATCTCATGCTCGTCGATCTGCGACCGAAAAAGCTGACCGGCCGCGATGTTGAGAGCGCCCTCGAGCGGGCCGGCATCACTTGCAACAAGAACGGCATTCCCTTCGATCCGGAAAAGCCGACGGTAACCTCGGGCATCCGCCTCGGCACGCCGGCGGCGACGACGCGCGGCTTCGGCCAAGCGGAATTCCGCGAGGTGGGTGCGCTCATCGTCGAGGTTCTCGACGCGATGACGCAGAGCACTGAAACACATGATGCGGAAACGCGCGTGCGTCGCAAGGTGCAGGATTTGTGTACCCGCTTTCCGATCTACGCTGATCGACGGTGATGCACGCGAGCCGTATGACCGGACGCTGAGCGGGAGAGTATCGGGGGGGAGGAGACGATGCGCTGTCCGTTTTGCGGCTTTGAGGACACCCAGGTCAAGGACTCGCGACCGACCGATGATCGCGCGGCCATCCGCCGACGGCGTTTCTGTCCGAACTGCGCCGCCCGGTTCACCACCTTCGAGCGCGTGCAGCTCCGCGAGTTGACGGTGGTCAAGAAGAACGGGCAGCGCGAACCCTTCGAGCGCGACAAGCTGGCCCGTTCGATCCACGTCGCCTTGCGCAAGCGCCCGGTCGAGCCGGAAAAGGTCGAACGCGTCATCAATTCGATGGTCCGTCAACTCGAGAGTTCGGGGGAGAGCGAGATACCAAGCGACGTCGTCGGGGGGCTCGTCATGGAGGCGCTTGCCAGCCTCGACCAGGTTGCCTATGTCCGCTTCGCATCGGTCTACCGGAACTTCCGTGAGGCCAAGGACTTCGGTGAGTTCGTCGGCCGGATCAACGCCGACAGCGATTGATCCCGTTGTGCTGACCGATCTCGCCCATATGCGTGCCGCAATCGCCTTGGCGCGGCGCGGACTCGGCGAGGTCTGGCCCAACCCGACGGTCGGTTGCGTCATCGTCAATGGTGGCCGCGTCGTCGGGCGGGGCTGGACGCAACCGGGCGGGCGACCCCATGGCGAGACCGAGGCGCTGACCCGTGCTGGCGCGGCGGCGCGCGACGCCACGGCCTTCGTCAGCCTCGAGCCGTGCTGCCATTGGGGCAAGACGCCGCCATGCACCGACGCCCTGATCGCCGCCGGCCTCGCCCGCATCGTCATCCCGATCGAGGATCCCGACCCGCGCGTCTCCGGCCCCTCTTGCGCATACGCGAAGGCCGGCCGCTGGTCACCCTGAAATTGGCGACGACGCTCGATGGCCGTATTGCCACCCATGCTGGCGAGAGCCAATGGATCACCGGGCCGCTGGCGCGCGATCGCGCCCATGTCCTGCGCGCCAGCCACGACGCGGTAATGGTCGGCAGCAACACGGTCATCGCCGACGATCCGCTGCTCACGTGTCGCCTGCCGGGGTTAACTCACCGTTCGCCGGTTCGGGTCATCGTCGATAGTCGTCTTCGTGTTCCCCTGACGGCGCGCGTCGTCGCCGAAGCGTGTCAGATTCCCACGTGGTTCGTTACCCTGCGTGGCGGTGATCGGCTGCGTCAGGAGGCGTTCCGTGCTTGCGGCGTCGAGCTCATCGAAGTCGATGGCGACGATGGCGCCGGTGTCGATATCGGCGAAGGACTGCGAGCGCTCGGTGCGCGCGGGCTGACGCGAGTGCTCGCCGAGGGCGGTTCGCACCTCGCAGCGTCGCTGCTCCGTGATCGCCTGGTCGATCGCCTCGCCTGGTTCCGCGCGCCGCGTCTCATTGGCGGCGATGGGCTTCCTGCGGTAGCGGCTTTTGGCCTCGAGCGTCTGGCCGATGCACCAGGCTTCGGGCGCAGCAATCTACTGGAGGCGGGCGAGGACGTGCTGGAAACTTATCGTCGCGCCACTTAGTTTAAGATCATGTTCAGCGGCATCATCACCGATCTGGGCGAAGTGCGCGACGTGCGGACGGGCGGCGATACGAGGCTAGTGATCGGCACGCGCTACGATCTCGCCGATGCCGCGATCGGCGCTTCCATCGCCTGCTCGGGTGCCTGCCTGACGGTTGTCGAGAAGGGCACCGACTGGTTCGCCGCCATGGTCTCGGCGGAGACCGTGGCAAGCACGACGCTCGGCAGCTGGCGGAAGGGGGACAAAGTCAATCTCGAGCGCGCGCTGCGCCTCGGCGATGAGTTCGGCGGCCATATCGTGCTTGGCCACGTCGACGGTGTTGCGCGCATCCTCGACCGGCGGCCGGAGGGCGACTCGCTTCGCTTCCTATTTGCCGCGCCGTCGCATCTCGCGTGCTCGATCGCACCCAAAGGCTCGGTTGCGCTAGATGGCGTCTCGCTGACTGTCAACGAGGTCGATGGCGCAAATTTCGGCGTCAACATCATTCCGCACACGCAAGCCTGCACAACCTTTGCAGCTGCGCGGATCGGCGACGAGGTCAATCTGGAGATCGATGTGCTGGCGCGCTATGTCGCTCGCCTGTGGCAAGCGGTTGAGCCGGGCAAGGTTTGAGCGCCTTGCGCGCAGCCCTTGCGGGAATGCGTCCGGCGCAGTAGTCAAGGCGGATGAACGACGGAGCCCGGTACGAAATGGCGACGGATCGCCCGGTCGGCAGGCGCAATACGAAGGTGCGCGGATGAGCTTCATCGAGGTGATCTCACCGATCGAGGACGTCATCGAAGAGGCGCGCAATGGGCGCCTCTTCATTCTCGTCGACGACGAGGATCGCGAGGACGAGGGTGATCTCGTCATTCCGGCACAGATGGCGACGCCGGCGGTGATCAATTTCATGGCCAAGCACGGTCGCGGGTTGATCTGCCTGGCGCTTACCCGGCAACGCGTCGAACAGCTCAGGCTGCCGCTGATGCCGCAGCAGAACGCTTCACGCCTTAGGACGGCCTTCACCGTCTCGATCGAGGCGCGCGAGGGGGTGACGACCGGCATTTCGGCGCCCGACCGGGCGCGCACCATCGCCACGGCGATCGACCCCAGCAAGGGGCCAGACGACATCGAGACGCCCGGCCATATTTTCCCCCTGATGGCGCGCGACGGCGGTGTCCTGGTGCGCACCGGCCATACCGAGGCAGCGGTCGACATCGCGCGGCTTGCCGGACTCAATCCCTCCGGCGTTATCTGCGAGATCATGAACGACGACGGCACCATGGCCCGGCGCGAAGACCTCGTTCGCTTCGCCCAGTTCCACGGCCTCAAGATCGCCACGATCGCCGATCTCATCGCCTATCGCCGGCGACATGACCGCATCGTCGAGCGCAGGCTTGAGACCGTGTTCGAGAGCAAGTACGGCGGTCATTTCAAGATGCATATCTACGTCAACACGGTCGCCCATGTTGAGCACATCGCGTTGGTCAAGGGTGATATCGCGACGCCGGAACCGGTCCCCGTGCGTATGCACGCGCTCAACGTGCTCGACGACGTGCTCGGCTCGAGCGCGAGCGGTCGCGGCGGCGTGCTGCAGAGCGCGATGTCGATGATTGCCCAGATCGGGCGCGGCGTCATCGTGCTGCTGCGCGAACCCTTGCCCACCAGTCTGCTCGACCGCATGCGCGGACTGGCCGAGAATGGCGGCAATCCGGTCCCCGAGCTGCGCGACTACGGCGTCGGAGCGCAAATCCTCATCGACCTTGGCGTGCGCGAGATGATCCTGCTGTCGAACACCCATCGCACCATCGTCGGCCTCGACGGCTATGGTCTCACCGTCGTCGAAGAACGTCCGATCGTTCCGGCGGCAGGGTAGGGAGGATCGATGCGCGATTCCCCGCATGTCATGATCGTGGAGGCGCCGTACTACGCGCATATCGCTGAAGAACTTGCCCGCGGCGCCATCCAGGCGCTCGATGCTGGCGGTGCCAGCTACGAGCGTTTCACGGTCCCGGGGGCCTTCGAGATTCCGGCGGCGATCCGCATTGCCATCGAGGCGCGCGGTCATGACATCCGCCGTCGTTTCGACGGCTATGTCGCGCTCGGCTGCGTCATCCGCGGCGAGACGACACACTACGACTATGTCTGCGCTGAAAGCGCGCGCGGGCTTCAGCAAGTCGCGCTTCAATACGGCGCCGCGATCGGCTTTGGCATTCTCACGGTCGAGAACGAGGCGCAGGCACTGGCGCGCGCCCGCGTCGACCGCAAGAATAAGGGCGGCGAGGCGGCGCGTGCGTGCTTGGCGATGATCGAGCTCAGGCAACAATTCGGACTGCACCGGCCATGATCGAGGCGGCAGCGAGCACAAGGGGCGGCGCCGGACGGCGGCGCAGTGTCGCTCGGCTGCTCGCCGTGCAGGCGCTCTATCAGATCGAGATCAATCAGATCGAAGCCGGCGGCGGTATCGCGATCGACGCGGTGATCGCCGAGTTCGTCAAGCACCGGCTGGGTCAGGAGATCGAGGGCGAGAATTACGGCGAGGCGGATCGTGCCCTCTTTGTCGATATCGTGCGCGGGGCCTCGCAGCGGCAGGGCGAGCTGGACGGCATGATCTCGCCGGCGCTCAGCGAGGAGTGGCCGCTGCATCGGCTTGAGACCATCCTCCGCGCCATCCTGCGCGCCGGGGCCTACGAGCTGCTCGGCCGACCGGATGTCCCACCGCGCGTCGTCATCAGCGAATATCTCGACGTCGCGCACGCCTTCTTCGCCGGCAAGGAGCCGGGAATGGTCAATGGCGTGCTCGATCGGCTGGCGCGAGTTCTGCGTCAGGGCGATCTCGACCAGGGACTCGGACCCGATCGCAGTGGCGGACCCCAGTCTCGGTGAATTCGAGCGCATCGCGCGCTTCTTCGCGCCGCTCGCCGGACCCGCGGCGCTCGGACTGCTCGACGATGTAGCGCTGATCGAGGGTCCGCCGGGCCAACAGCTCGTCCTGACCGTCGATGCGATTGTCGCCGGCGTCGACTATTTGCCCGACGACCCTGCGGATCTCGTCGCGCGCAAGCTCCTGCGCGTCAATCTCTCAGATCTCGCGGCGAAGGGGGCGACGCCGTTCGGCTATCTGCTCACGACGGTGTTGCCGATGAGTTGCGGCGAGAGCTGGCTCGCTGGTTTTTCGGCGGGATTGGCCGTCGACCAGGCGGAATTCGGTATTGTGCTGCTCGGAGGCGATTCGTCGAGCACGCCCGGGCCGGCGACGTTGTCGGTGACCGCGATCGGCACGATCGGCGTCGGACAGGCGATCCTGCGGCGCGGCGCACAACCCGGCGACGTCGTCTATGTCTCCGGCACGATTGGCGATGCGTCGCTCGGCTTGCGCGTCCTGCGTGGCGATCTCTCCGAGCTCGATGCCAGCTCCCGCGCTCATCTCGTCGATCGCTATCGCCTGCCGCGGCCGCGGCTCGCCTTGGGCCAGGGGTTGGTCGGCATCGCCCATGCGATGATCGACGTGTCCGACGGGCTGATCGGCGATCTTGACCATCTCTGTGCGGTATCCGGCGTGGCCGCCGTGGTCGAGTCCGTCAAGGTGCCGCTGTCGGCGGCGGCGTGCGCGGCGCTGGACGCCGACAATTCGCTGCTCTCTCTTGTTCTCGGCGGCGGCGATGACTATGAACTGATCTTCGCGGCGCCGCGTGCCGCCGAGGGGGTGATCGGCGCTCTTGCCCGCTCGCTAGCGCTGCCGATCGCGGCGATTGGCTATATCACCGCCGGAACCGGCGTGCGGGTGATCGATGAGACCGGAAGGAATATCGAGCTTGCCGCGACCGGTTACCGGCATTACTGACCACGAAAACAGTCGCTCGCACGCCGTCTGGCGAGCGGAAATTCTCCTGCTATCGGCTCTTCTCCTGGCGACGCCGGTGCGCGCCGCCGAGCATGGCGAGAAGCCGGCGAAGGTGGAGGGCACGATCGACGGGCCGACCTTCGTTACGCTGCCGCCGATCGTGCTGCCCGTCTTCAATCGCGAGAATAAGGTGACGCGGCAGGCCGGTCTGGTGCTGGCGCTCGAGCTCGAGCCCGGCAAGACGCCCGCCGATATCGAGCCGAATCGTCTCAGGCTGCGGGACGCTTTCATCACCGAGCTCTACGCGCTGTACGATCAGGTCGGCGGCGCCGACCGCGTCATCGAGTCAAGTTTAGTCAAGCAGCGTTTGCAGGAGACTTCCGACCGCGTCCTCGGTCCCGGCATCGTCCATGCCGTCCTCATTCAGCAAGCCTTCGAGCGCGGTCGGCGTTGAGCGCCCCGCGATATCTCACCGCCGCGTTGATCATGCTCCAGCAAAGGCCGACCAGCGGGTGCCCGAACAAATGTGCTGCTTCTGACGCTGTGCCAGGCGCTTGGCATGCCATGCCGGCATTCCGCGGCAAGGTGATCTCGCTGGTCGCGGCCGGCGGTGCTGCCGCCGCGATCTTCTGCCCGGAGATGGCGAAGTGGTCGCGCGACCTTCTCGATCCCGTGCCCGATGACGGCACGATTCTGGTACCAGCTCCGTACTACCTGCGGTAGTACGGAGCTGCCCGACGGCAACCGGCGACGTCAGGATAGCGGCGCTGTTCGCGCTTTGGTTGCGCTGCGCAGACAGCCCGGTTGCCTCCACCGCACTCTTCTGGCATGTTCGCGCGCGTTTTGCTTCACCATTCCCTGCCATCCCCGAAAACCCGCTCATAAGAACCGCGTTTGTGGAGCGATGACAGGCGCCTACCCAATGACCGTCGGGCCGACTTTGCGCCAGAGTCGGGCTGATCTAGCCAAGAGCTCGTAGCGACCGAGAACGATCGGTCCAATTCGAAGAAACAAGGGAATCGATAATGCTGCTCTATCTCATCGTCCTCGCTTGCGGCGTGCTCGCCCTGCTCTATGGCTGGGTCACCAGCCGCCAGGTTCTTGCCGCCGATGCCGGCTCGGCTCGAATGCAGGAGATTTCGGCTGCCGTCCAAGAGGGCGCCCGCGCCTATCTCAATCGGCAGTACACCACGATCGCCATCGTCGGCGTCGTCATCCTGGTCATCCTCGGCGTCATGCTTGGCCCGCGCGTCGCAGTCGGCTTCCTCATCGGTGCGGTGCTCTCCGGCGCGGCCGGCTATATCGGGATGAATGTCTCGGTGCGGGCCAACGTGCGCACCGCACAGGCAGCGCGCAGCGGTCTTGCTGCCGGCCTCGATATCGCCTTCAAGTCGGGCGCGATCACCGGCATGCTGGTTGTTGGCCTCGGCCTGCTCGGCGTCGGCGGTTACTATATGTTCCTGCGCTATACGCTGCCGACGGACGATCTGCGTCCGATCCTCGAGGCCATGGTCGCGCTCAGCTTCGGTGCCTCGCTGATTTCGATTTTCGCCCGCCTCGGCGGCGGCATCTTCACCAAGGGGGCCGATGTCGGCGCCGATCTCGTCGGCAAGGTCGAAGCGGGAATTCCCGAGGACGACCCGCGTAATCCCGCGGTTATCGCCGACAATGTTGGCGATAACGTCGGCGATTGCGCCGGCATGGCCGCCGACCTCTTCGAGACTTATGCCGTGACCATTGTCGCAACGATGCTGCTCGGCAACATCTTCTTCACCGGCGCGATGCGCGACGGCATGCTGCTGCTGCCACTCGTCATCGGCGGCGGCTGCATCGTCGCTTCGGTCATCGGCACCTATTTCGTGCGCCTCGGTGCCTCGGGGAACATCATGGCGGCGCTCTACAAAGGGCTGATGGCCACCGGCATCATCTCGGCGGCGATCATCGCGGTCGTGGTCGGCCGGCTCTTCGGGTTCACCGCGGCAATCAAGATGACGAACGGCAGCGTCGTCAACGGTGCCGGGCTTTTTGCCTGCGCCATGGTCGGGCTCGCCGTCACCGGCCTCATCGTTTGGATTACCGAGTACTACACCTCGACAGAGTACCGCCCGGTGCGCAGCATCGCCCAGAGCTCGACGACCGGTCACGGCACCAACGTCATCCAGGGTCTGGCGATCTCGATGGAGGCGACGGCACTGCCGGTGCTCGTCATCTGCGGCGGCATCATCGTGCCGTATCTCATCGCCGGCCTCTTCGGCATCGCGCTGGCGGCGACGACGATGCTCGCCCTGGCCGGCATGATCGTGGCGCTCGACGCCTATGGCCCGGTCACCGACAATGCCGGCGGTATCGCCGAGATGGCCGACCTGCCGAAGGACGTGCGCAAGACGACCGATGCGCTCGACGCCGTCGGCAACACGACGAAGGCGGTGACCAAGGGTTACGCGATCGGCTCGGCCGGCCTCGCGGCGCTCGTCCTCTTCGCCGCCTATACCGAGGATCTCAGGCATTATTTCCCCAAGCTCGACGTCAAGTTCGCGCTGCAGGATCCCTTCGTCGTCGTCGGTCTCTTCATCGGCGGCTTGTTGCCCTATCTCTTCGGCTCGATGGGGATGACCGCGGTCGGCCGCGCCGCCGGCTCTGTAGTGGTCGAGGTCCGCCGGCAGTTCAAGGAAATCAAGGGCATCATGGAGGGCAAGGCCAAGCCCGACTATGGCCGCGCCGTCGACATGCTGACCAAGGCGGCGATCAAGGAGATGATTCTTCCCTCGCTGCTCCCCGTGCTGGCGCCGATCGTCGTTTACTTCATCGTCTCCTGGATCGCCGGCCAGACCGCGGCATTCAGTGCGCTCGGCGCTATGCTGCTCGGCACCATTGTCACCGGCATCTTCGTCGCCATCTCGATGACCTCGGGCGGCGGTGCCTGGGACAACGCCAAGAAATACATCGAGGAGGGTCACCACGGCGGCAAAGGCTCCGACGCCCACAAGGCGGCGGTGACCGGCGACACGGTGGGCGATCCCTACAAGGATACCGCCGGCCCGGCGGTCAACCCGATGATCAAGATCATCAACATCGTCGCCATTCTGCTGCTGGCGATGCTTGCCGCCGGGCATTGAGGCGGCATTGATCGGTGCCGGCGTTTGTCGGCAAAAGAGGCAAGGGCCCCGGATCGCGCAGATCCAGGGCCCTTACCGATTCAGTACCCGTTATTGCCGGTGTTGCTGCCGGTCGGTCCGCCGGTGCGATGGATCCCACCACCGAGCGCGGCGCCGGCGGAATTGAATTTGCCGAGATTGCCGAGCAACTGTTCCACGAAGCCGAGTTCCTTGCCGGCCGATGGCGTCTCGCGCGTCGAGGGATCGACCGGCCGGCTATCGGCGAGATTGAGGTGCTGGACGTCCCGTACCACCCCCCCTTCGTCGAAGCCGACGACGACGACTTGCTGATCGAGCACTTCCGGCTGGAAGAACGCCGTCTGCTCGGTCCGCCGACTGATGTAGTACCAGGTCCGATCGCTGAAGGTCGAAACGCTCGACGGCGTGCCGAGGATTTGCGAGACCTCCTGTTTGGTGGTCACCCCCGGCTCGATCGTCGCCACTCTCTTCTGGTCGGGCAAGTTGCCGCGCTGATCGATGGTCGGCTGACAGGCGGCGAGAGCGATCGCGATCGGCGTGCAGCAAAGCAAGGACCGCGCCAATCGACGGGCCGAGCGATGGTTTGGCATGACGAAAGACATTTTCCCGTCCCACGGCAGTACGGGCTCGAGCGCCGTGACCTCGATTGAAAGCCAGGCCCCCCACGCCCATGTTCGGGTCGCAAATTGCACTTCCGAGCGGTAGGGTGTCAATTGTCGCGCTTATGCCGCCGCGTGCCAGGAACTGCCCGCTTCATGTCGCTTGCATCGCTATTTCGTCGCAACCGCCATCGCGATGCTGCTCTGCAGATCTACGAAGCCGTGGTCGAGCGGGCTCGCGAGCCTATATTTTTTACTGATTTCGGCGTTCCGGACACCATCGATGGACGCTTTGAACTCACTGCCTTGCATGGGTTTCTTGTGCTCAATCGACTGAAAGTCGATCATTCCCGCACCGTCGATCTCGCGCAGGAGCTGTTCGATGCCATGTTCGTCGACTTCGACCGCAGCCTGCGCGAAATGGGGGTTGGCGATCTCGGAGTCGGCCGCCATATCAAAACCATGGCTAAGGCTATTTACGGCCGGATAGGCGCTTATGAGCGAGGATTGAATGCCGACGAGGCGGCGCAGCTCGATGAGGCGCTGCGGCGTAACCTTTACGGCACGGTGACCCCGGCCGCGGGCGATGTCGAGGCAATGGCCGACTACCTCAGGGCGTGCGCCGCAATCCTCGCGGCGCAACCGACCGCAGAGTTGATCGCGGGCAGCGTGACGTTTGCCGCGCTCCCCGGCGCCGCCCGATGACCCAGCCCGATGGGCTGCCGCCCGAGTTCTCACGACTGGTCTCGATCGCCCGGCTGACTGGGGACGCGGCTACCTATCAGCTGACGGCGAGCGCCGAGGAGCGCGACGCGCTGGCCCGGCGCTTCTCCCTCGTCTCGCTCGATGGTTTCAGCGCGACCGTCGAGCTGTCGCGTCATGGGCGCGAGATTCGACTGGCCGCGGAGATCATCGCCGACATCGTCCAGCTCTGCGGCGTGACCCTCGAGCCGTTCGCCAGCCGGGTAGGCGACCGCTCGATATTGCTCTATCGGAGCCCCCGGCCCGGCAAACACGCCGTCGAGCTTGCCGCCGAAGACGAGGTCTACGAGGTACTCGACGGCGAAACGATCGATATCGGCGAAGCGGTGGCGCAGCAGCTGTCACTTGCCCTGCCGACTTTCCCGCGCGCTCCTGATGCCCAGCTTCCGCAAGGCTCGGACGTCGAAACCAGTGTTTCCGCCGAGTTAATGACGGATCGGGGTACCGCGCGGCGCCCCTTTGCCGAGTTGGCGAAGTTGGTAAAAAAGTAATACGCTAGCGGAACGAGGTTGCCGGCGGCGGGGTTTTTGTTTAATTACCTGCGGCCCGATGACCGTCTTCCTATCGTGAGTTCCCGAAAATGGCAGTTCCTAAGAAGAAAACCTCGAAATCGCGGCGCAACATGAGGCGCGCCCATCACGCCTTGCCGGCGGCGAGCTACGTCGAATGCCCGAATTGCGGCGAGATCAAGCGGCCGCACCATCTCTGCGCGGCTTGCGGTTACTACAACGGGCGCGAGGTCGTTGCCGCGCAGTCCGAAAGCGCCTAGGGCGCGTCCCGCAGGGTAGAGGCGACCGGGCTTTGAGCGCGCGGATCACCATTGCCCTCGACGTGATGGGCGGCGACCAGGCGCCCCGCATGGTGCTAAAGGGTGCAGAAAAATCGCTCAAGCGCTATCCGCAAGTCAATTTCCTGCTGTTCGGCGATGAGACGAAGATAATGCCGCTACTCGGCAAGATGCCGCGGCTGACGGCGCGCGCGCAGGTTCACCATACCAACGATCTGGTGACCAACGAGGCGAAGCCGTCGGTCGCCTTGCGCACTGGCCGGCGATCGAGCATGCGCCTGGCGATCGATGCGGTGGCGGATGGCCGTGCCGACGGCATTGTCTCGGCCGGCAATACCGGCGCCCTGATGGCGATGGCCAAGTTCGCGCTGAAGATGCTGCCGGGGATCGACCGCCCGGCGATCGCCTCATTCTTTCCGACCCAGCGCGGCGAGAGCGTCATGCTCGATCTCGGCGCCAATATCGACTGCGACGCCGACAATCTGGTGCAGTTCGCGCTGATGGGCGATGCCTTCGCGCGCAGTGTCCTCGGCCTGACGCAGCCGACGGTCGGCATTCTCAATGTCGGCTCCGAGGATTTGAAGGGGCACGAAGCGGTGCGCGCGGCGGCGACGCAACTGCGCGCCGAGCACTCGCCGGTCAAGTTCCATGGCTTCATTGAGGGCAACGATATCGCAGCGGGGACGGTCGACGTCATTGTCACCGACGGCTTCACCGGCAATGTCGCGCTGAAGACGGCGGAGGGCACGGCACGGCTCTTCAGCGACTTCCTGCGCGCCGCCTTCAAGCATTCTCTCCTCGCCCGCATCGGCTATCTCTTCGCTGCCGACGCCTTGAAGAAGATGCGCGAGCGGATGGATCCGCGGCGCTATAACGGTGCCATGTTGCTCGGTCTCAACGGCATCGCCGTCAAGAGCCATGGCGGCGCCGATGCGCTCGGTTTCGCCAACGCAATCGGTGTGGCCGTCGACATGAAGCTCAACGGCTTCGTCGATCAAATCCGCGACGAGATTGCTCGTCTGCATGCCATTCAGATGCCGCCGCCGCAAACCGCTGCGCTTTAGAGTCGGACGAGATGAAAATTCGCGCCCAGGTCGTCGGTTGCGGGGCCTATCTCCCCGAGCGCATCCTCACCAACGAGGAGCTGGCGCGGCGTATCGACACGTCGGATGAATGGATCGTTCAGCGCACCGGCATCCGCCAGCGTCACATCGCCGCCGAGGGCGAGCTGTGCTCCGATCTCGCGCGGCGTGCGGCGCAGCGCGCACTGGCCGACGCCGGCATGGTGGGCGAGGAGCTCGACCTCCTGATCCTCGCCACCACTACCCCCGACAACACCTTTCCCGCGACGGCGACCAAGGTGCAGGCGCAGCTCGGCATGACCAAGGGCGCCGCCTTCGATGTCCAGGCGGTTTGCTCCGGCTTTATCTATGCGCTGGCAGTGGCGGATAATTTCATCAAGGCGGGACAGGCGCGCTCGGCGCTGGTGATCGGCGCCGAGACGTTCTCCCGCATTCTCGACTGGAACGATCGCGGCACCTGCGTGCTCTTCGGTGACGGCGCCGGCGCTGTGGTGCTGCGCGCGGCGCCGCTCGAGGGGCCGCACGACCGTGGCATCCTCTCGACCCATATCCATTCCGACGGCCGCGATTACAAGATGCTTTATGTTGATGGCGGCCCATCCTCGACGCAGACCGCCGGCGTGGTGCACATGGACGGCCGCGAAGTCTTCCGCAGCGCCGTCCATCGCCTCGCCGAGGCGGTCGACGAGGCGCTTGCCGCCAATCATCTGACCGCCGCCGATGTCGACTGGCTGGTGCCGCACCAGGCGAACCGCCGCATCATCGACAGCATGGGCCGCAAGCTCGGCCTCGATGCCAGCAAGGTCGTGGTGACGATCGCGCGGCACGCCAATACCTCGGCCGCCTCGGTGCCGCTCGCCCTGGCAGAAGCGGTCGGCGATGGCCGGATCCGTCCCGGCCATCTCGTCCTCATGGAGGCGATGGGCGGCGGCCTGACCTGGGGCGCCAGCCTGGTCCGCTGGTAATCCCCGTCGCGCGCCTGACGAAGCGGGACGAAAGAACAGCCCGCCGGGAGTACGACGCGCATTCCCGTGCTTTCCGTCAGCCGCCCTTCTTCGCTTCCTTCGCGGACTTTGCGGCTCGACGCTGATTTCCCTTGTCGCTTTGCTCCCCGTGTCATTGCGGTGAGCTTGCTAGGATGAGCTAAGCCGGCCAACTCTCTGTAATTGACGGACTTCCCGGCCAGGGCTAACGTTTCCTCATAATACGGGGGAAGCCATGACTGGACACACCGTCACTCGGGCGCAACTGAGCGAGGCCGTCTACCAGGAGGTCGGATTGTCGCGCAATGAATCGGCGGCGCTCGTCGAGACGGTCCTCAACGAGATCTCCGACGCGCTGACCCGTGGCGACATGGTGAAGATCTCGTCATTCGGCAGCTTCGCCGTGCGCAAGAAGGGCAGGCGGATCGGACGCAACCCGAAGACCGGACAAGAGGTGCCGATAAATCCGCGCCGCGTCCTGGTGTTCCGCGCTTCACACGTCCTCAAGGATCAGATCAACGCCAGCCTGACCAAGAGTCGTTCGGTGAAGACGAGCACCGGATGAGGATAGCCGATTGAGTATGCCCGTGTGAGCATGGCCGAGAGCATCGATCCCGCCGCGCGGCGCGCGGCAAAATCGGCAGGCGCGTTCCGCACCATCAGCGAGGTCGCCGGAGAGCTCGATGTACCCCAGCATGTGCTACGCTTCTGGGAATCGAAGTTTACCCAGGTAAGGCCGCTGAAGCGCGGCGGCGGCAGGCGTTATTATCGGCCGGAAGACGTGCTCCTGCTGCGCCGCATCCGCCAGTGTCTCTACCAGGACGGCTACACCATCAAGGGCGTCCAGCGGCTGCTGCGCGAAGGCGCGCTAAAGAATATGGCGATCGCCGAGCCGGTGGTTGCTGAACCGGCTGCCGAGCCGGCGAAGAAGGCGCCGCCGGTAAGATCGGACCCCAACCTGCCGCCGCTGCTCGCTGCGATCGAGCGCGCTTCCGCGGATGCGGCGAGCGAGCTGCAATCCGTCGTCGCCGAGGTCGTGCAGGAGCTGACGGACCTGCGCGACCTCCTGCGCCGGCGCGGGCGATAGACGCAGCGCCCAAACGACGCCCCACACGCACCTCAAGCTGAGTTGCTTCCGGAAGGGGAGGACCGTTGAATCATTGCCCGGTCCTGTTATAGTCGCGCCCTCGCGGGCATTAGCGCAGCCTGGTAGCGCACCAGCATGGGGTGCTGGGGGTCGTCAGTTCGAATCTGACATGCCCGACCATTTTCCCGTCCGGACCGGCGAAACGAACCACCGAGGGCCGCTCCAAATCATGGAGCGGCCCACTGGTAAAGGCGATCTCGCCCGGGGCGATGCAACCTGTTGCGGCTGCCGAGCCGGACCGCCGAGCGCGCTTGACTTGAGCGGCGTCGGGGCGGCGCGTATGGAGTCCTGCCGGTGCGCGTGCCCGTGGCCCGGCAGATTGACCGCTGTATGGCGATTTCGCTACCGTCGTGCGGTGCAGGAAATTCAATGCGGCTTCGGGGTACTTGTCGATGAATGAAGATGTGGCAGTCGCATCGGGCAGGTTGAATGCCGACGAATACGCCACGAATTTCGCCGACAGCAAGCCGCCGCTCGATCATCGGCAGGTCCTAGTCGAGAGCAGCCGCTGCTATTTCTGCTACGATGCGCCGTGCATCGAGGCATGTCCGACCGGCATCGACATCCCGGGCTTTATCCGCAAGATCGGCACCGCAAATCTGAAGGGCGCCGCGCTCGAGATTCTCGGGGCAAACATCATGGGCGGCATGTGCGCACGCGTGTGTCCGACCGAGATATTGTGCGAGGATGCCTGCGTGCGGCAGGCCGGCGAGGGCAAACCGGTCAAGATTGGGCTACTGCAGCGGCACGCGACGGATTGGCTTTTCGAGCGTGGCATCCAGCCCTTCGAGCGTGCTCCGGACAGCGGCAAGCGCGTCGCCATCGTCGGCGGCGGACCGGCAGGCCTGTCCTGCGCTCACCGACTGGCCATGCTCGGTCATGCCGTCACCGTGTTCGAGGCGCGCGCGAAGCTCGCCGGGCTCAATGAATTCGGCATTGCCGCCTACAAGGTGCCCGACGATTTTGCGCAGCGCGAGGTCGATTTCATTCTGGCGATCGGCGGCATCGAGCCGCGGATCGGGCAGGCGCTCGGCCGCGATGTCACGCTGGCGACGCTGCGTCAACGCTATGACGCGGTCTTCCTCGGCATAGGTCTCGCGGGAACCAATGCGCTTGCCATTGCGGGGGAGAGCCTCGCCGGGGTCGAGGACGCGGTCGACTATATCGAGCGGCTTCGCCAAGCGAGCGATCTCGCGCGTTTGCCGGTCGGTCGGCGCGTCGTCGTCATCGGCGGTGGCAATACGGCTGTCGACGCCGCGGTGCAGTCGAAGCGTCTCGGTGCGGAGGAGGTCGTGCTGGTCTATCGGCGCGGCATCCAGCACATGTCGGCGACCGGGCACGAGCGCGAATTCGCTCAGACCAACGGCGTCGGCATCAGGCCTTGGGCTCGACCGCTATGCATCATCGGCACGGACCGTCATGTCACGGCGGTGGAGTTCGAGTATACCCAACTCGACGAGTTGGGACGGCTTGTCGGCACGGGCGACCGCTTCACCCTTGCCGCCGATATGGTGTTCAAGGCGGTCGGGCAGGTCCTGGTCGCCGACCCGGTTCGTCAGGGTAGCGCCGATATCCTCGAGCTGCGCCACGGCAAGATCGCCGTCAACGAAGAGCGAGAGACGTCGCTGCCGGGTGTGTGGGCAGGCGGCGACTGCATCGCCGGACCCGATCTTACGGTCCAGGCGGTCGAGGACGGCAAGATCGCCGCGCAGGCGATTGACCGTCGCCTGCGCGCAACGATGTGACCGGAGAATTCGATGGCCGATCTAAGATCTAACTTCGCCGGCATCACCTCGCCGAACCCGTTCTGGCTCGCCTCGGCGCCGCCAACCGACAAGGCGTACAACGTCATCCGTGCCTTCCGCGCCGGGTGGGGTGGTGTCGTCTGGAAGACCCTCGGTGAGGACCCGCCGATCGTCAACGTCGCCTCGCGCTACGGCGCCGTCCATCTCGACGGGCACCGCATGATGGGGTTCAACAATATCGAGCTCATCACCGACCGGCCGCTCGACGTCAATCTGCGCGAGATCAAGCAGGTGAAGCGCGACTGGCCCGACCGGGCCGTCGTCGTCTCGCTGATGGTGCCGTGCGAGGAGCCATCGTGGAGGCGCATTCTCGCGGCGGTCGAGGATACCGGCGCCGACGGGGTCGAGCTCAATTTCGGCTGCCCGCACGGCATGAGCGAGCGCGGCATGGGCGCCGCCGTCGGCCAGGTTCCAGAATATGTCGAGATGGTGACGCGCTGGTGCAAATCGCACACGCGCATGCCCGTCCTTGTCAAGCTGACGCCGAATGTGACCAACATCCTGGTCCCGGCACGCGCTGCCAAAGCGGGCGGCGCCGATGGCGTTTCGCTGATCAACACCGTCAGCTCCATCACCGGCGTCGATCTCGACCGCATGGCGCCGCTGCCGACGGTCGACGGCAAGGGTACGCATGGCGGCTATTGCGGCCCGGCGGTAAAGCCGATCGCGCTCAACATGGTGGCCTCGATCGCGCGCGACGCGTCATGCTCTGGGCTGCCGATCTCGGGTATCGGCGGCATCGCTACCTGGCGCGATGCGGCCGAGTTCATCGCGCTCGGCGCCGGTAACGTGCAGGTCTGCACCACGGCGATGCATTACGGTTTCAAGATCATCGACGACATGATCGACGGGCTCGCCAACTGGATGGACGAGAAGGGCTATGCGCGGGTCGCCGATTTCACCGGGCAGGCGGTGGCGAACTTCACCGACTGGCAGCACCTCAACGTCAATTACAAGCTGATCGCCAAGATCGACCAGGCGCTGTGCATCAAATGCGGCCTCTGCCACATCGCCTGCGAGGACACGGCGCATCAGGCGATCGCGGCGCAGCGTGTCGACGGCGCGCGGCGCTACGAAGTGATCGACGCCGAATGCGTCGGCTGCAATCTCTGCCAGCATGTCTGCCCGGTACCCGATTGCATCACCATGGTCGAGATCGACACCGGCCTGCCGGCGGTCGACTGGAATCACGATCCGCGCAACCCTCATCGCGTCACTGCCGGATGACGCCGGCGACCCTCGTCTCCGCTCCGATCGAGGAGAAGAAACCCGACCCGGTCGCAATCGATATCCGTGGCCTGTCGCTAACCTTCAAGACAGCGGATACGCCTGTCCATGCGCTCGCCGACATCGACCTTACGATCCGCCGCGGCGAGTTCATTTCGCTGATCGGGCCGTCGGGCTGCGGCAAGACGACGCTCGTCCGCGTCATCGCCGATCTTGAGCGACCGAGCGGTGGCAGCATCGAGGTCAACGGCGTCAGTCCGGAGGCGGCGCGCCAGAATCGTGCCTATGGCTACGTCTTTCAGGCGCCGGCGCTCTATTCCTGGCGCAGCGTCATGCGCAATGTCACGCTGCCGCTCGAGATCATGGGCTTGCCGGCAGCCGAGCGGAAGGTGCGTGCCGTCAAGTACCTGGCGATGGTCGGACTGGGCGGCTTCGAGCGCAAATTCTCCTGGCAGCTGTCGGGCGGCATGCAGCAGCGTGTTTCGATCGCCCGCGCGCTTTCTTTCGAGCCCGAGCTCCTGCTCATGGACGAGCCGTTCGGCGCCCTCGACGAGATCACGCGCGATCATCTCAACGAGCAGCTCCTGCGCCTCTGGGAGAAGACCGGGAAGACGGTGGTCTTCGTCACCCA